>Ga0209305_1000625_pt1 | contig 25124 bp, 15 predicted proteins | sample COGITO_mtgs_1103_FD_184792 | JGI IMG/M metagenome (GOLD analysis project Ga0209305, IMG submission 184792) | Pelagic marine microbial communities from North Sea - COGITO_mtgs_110321 (SPAdes) (version 2) | ecosystem: Environmental > Aquatic > Marine > Epipelagic ...
TAGTACTAAAATCTTTCATCAAAACAGTCGTTTTGGACTGATTTTTATCCACCAAAAAAAGCTTTTAATTTACCACACATCCGAGCGCGCTTTAAAACGCGATACATATACACACACATATACTAATAATACTAATAATAAAAGGAGTAGTGTTTCGATGATGACAACATCGGCTTCTTCTCTGTTGTTTCCGTTACATTCTTCCTCCTCTTCTTCTTTCTCATCAAAGTCGCCGAGGAGTAATCATCGAAATCATCATCAAAATCAAAGACGTCACGCGATGATGAAATCGTCTTCTTCGTTTACGACGACTATTCAGACGACTGGACAAAGAAGAACGAGACACAGAATAGGAAACAAAGCGATTTTAGCGCAAAACGATGAACAGACGACGATAATTCAAACGATTCAGACAAATAATAATAGAAGACCAACAACAAATGTATTATCCAAAGAAGAACTTTTGTGCAAACCGAACGAATCCGTCTCGCAGTTGGCTGCCGCTCAAGCCGCTAAGAAAAACGTTGTTTCAACTCCCGCAAATTCTAGTTCAGTGATAAAAAACGCGCTCATCAACGCGAACGCGTTGAGTGCGCAGGCATTTTACCTTCCGTACGTCGCGTTGGCGGCGGTGACGATTAAGAAGATTTTGGATACGCCGTCGCGAGCGTACGTGGACGGAGCGAATACGGTAGGCTCGGAATACGACGCGTGGACCGAGGAAGGCATTTTAGAGTACTATTGGGGGGAACACATCCATCTTGGGTGGTACGAAGACGAAGATTTAGCGAACGGGGCTGGAACGTTGTTAGGAAACGACGTGACGGATTTCAAAGAAGCTAAGTTTGCGTTCGTGGATAAAATGTGCGATTGGTCCATTCAAGATTTGTTCGGGAAGCAACCTGCGAATATTTTAGACGTGGGATGCGGGATTGGAGGCGCGAGCAGACACTTGGCGAAACGGTACGGGAACGGAACTACAGTCACTGGGATCACCTTATCGCCGAACCAAAGAGACCGCGCGACTGAATTAGCCAAGGAACAAAACGTTCCAAACGCTGAATTCAAAGTCATGAACGCGTTAGAGATGACGTTCCCGGACGACACGTTCGATGCCGTCTGGGCGTGCGAAAGCGGCGAACACATGCCAGATAAGAAGAAATACGTGGAAGAGATGATTCGAGTGTTGAAACCGGGAGGAGTTCTCGTCGTCGCCACTTGGTGCCAACGCGACGCCGACGAAACAAAAAACCCATTCACCGAAGACGAAAAGAAAAACTTACAATTTTTATACGAAGAGTGGGCGCACCCGTACTTTGTCTCCTACGAAGAATACGAACGATTAATGCGAAACACTCACGTCATGGAAAAAGTTCAAGGCGAAAACTGGGTCAAAAACACCATCGCCTCGTGGCGACACTCCATTTGGGTCGGCGTCTGGGACCCGTGGCCGGTCGTTTTCGCCGGTCCCAGGATTTGGTACAAAACCATCCGCGAGATTGTGACGCTCGAGCGCATGCATCGAGCCTTCGATCGAGGGCTCATGACTTACGGATTGATTAAAGGTCGGAAAAAAGAAGAAATCGTACGAGATAAGGACGACGCGTTCTATAGCTGGTAATTTGTTTGACACAGAGAGAGAGGAAGAGAGGAAGAGAGAGATGTTGACTCTGTGCTCGTTGTATTAATGTTTTTATTTCTAGAGCTCTTTCTTTCCCTCATTTTTGTGCACTCGTCACTTCTCTCTCTCTTAACATTCAATTCGGACGTCGAGCTCTTTTTACTCTCCCAAGTCTCCTTGCGGCGATATATGCTCTTTTGGTGGTGGTTCTCGTCCTCGTCTCCCTCGGTCGTTGTCGTTTCAAAGAAGACCAACGCGAAGAAAAAAGAAGGAGAAGTGTCGTCGCTTTCCGATTCGATTTCCAAGAACGAACAACAACGACGACAAGAAGAAGAAGAAGAAGAAGAACAAACGACAAAGACGAAAAGAGAAGGCTTCCGGTTCATCCAATCCTTCATAGAAGCAGATAAGGACGACGACAAAAAAAAGTATTACCAGGTGTCGTATCCAAACCTCGCCATCTCTGCCGCACTCGTGACTGTTTTCTCCTCCGTGTTTACCGCGTCTGTCGTGCACTGGAAAAACAGAAAACACAAGTTAGAACGAGATTTACCAATAGGAGTACACGCGAAAGCATCGATTCAAGGGTTAAAAGCGTTAGCAGTGGCGACGGGATTTAGTTTAAGTTTAGTGTCGGTTTTATTCGCATCGACGAATTATATAGGCCTTTGGGAAAAGGAACACGTTGGGAGGCGGATCGAAAGCGCGTTGCGAAGCGTTCCGGGCGGGGAGGTGTTTAAAGGACCATCGGGGAGGACGAAGAGCTGAATTGATTGTATATTGATTGAGAGAAAAAGAAAGAATGACTTTTACGGTGGATAATAATAATGATAACAATAACATCACAAACAGCGCGGAAGAATTTGAGATTGATGTGGACGCAATATACACCATGGCGTCTTTAGCGAGAGAATGGTTCGTCGCCCACGAGAGCGGAACGGAAGCGTTGACGATTTTGAAAGAGGCGAAAGAGGAGTTATCGTCCATGTTAAAGAAGAAGAAGGAAAAGAAGGACAAGAAGAAGAACGAAAACGAGGACTTTTCTTCTTCACCGTACCACGTAAAAGTCCAGGAGAAGATTAAATCGATACTCCCGAGCGACGATATGTTGAACTGTTTGATGAAACGAGGCAAGTACGCGAATTTTTCCTCCGCCGCGGACGCGGAACGCGTGGACGAAGCGTGCGAAAAGTTGCGAAGAATCGTGGAAGAATTGGAAAGTATTTCGAAACGAATGGAGGAAACGTTCGAGAGTTTTACGAGTGCGTTTGAAAACGGCGGAAAAGAAGTTCAAGAAGTTAAAGAAGAAGAAGAAAAGAATCCGCCGGAACACCTAGCGCGAAGAGACGAAGAAAAAGAAGAAGGGCACGGCCGACAAGGAAGGGACAGAGAACCTCGGGGGAGACGGAGGAGCAGAAGCAGAAGCAGCAGGGGAAGGGACAGACGGCGAGGAAAGGAAGCAGAGCAGAAAGAAGACGAGGCGGAAGAAGCCGTCGTCCTCGCGAAGCGTTTATCGTTTCTAGAAACGACGAAAAAAGAACAGACCGACGACGAAGCGCCGTCGCCAAAAGTGCACTGGATGCACAACGTCCCCAACGCGGCACTTTCCACTCGCTTTTCTCTCTCCAACACTACCGTTGAGATGAACAACAACAACAACAAACGGTCTTTCGAACAGTGGCTCTTCCTTTGCGCGAGCGCTTTAGAAGGCACGCGCAAAGAACTCCGCGTAAAGCAAGTCGTCGCCGAGAAGGCGTTGGACAGTTTGCGGGGGTCTTTCTCCTCCTCGAATACGAATACTAGCAATAGCACAAGGAGCCACACAGAAGAAGGAGAAGAAAAAGAAGACAATAATGGAGTGTTGTTGTTCGACAGTCTCTTGGACGCTTGGGACGTCCAAGCGTTCGTGGACGACGACGCCTTTCGCGCCTTATCGTCAGAAAGCGCAGAGTAGAAAACCGTTAAAAATTGGACGAATACCTCACACCTCACACACTTCAAAGCGCGAACAACAAAAGCAAATAATAATAATGAGAGCGTTGATTCAGCGCGTGCACTCGGGATCGGTCTCTGTTCGACACTCCGAGTTGCACAATCACGCGTTACCTCCCTCCCATCCTTCGCAACCTGAACCGCAATCGATAAAGACAATTGGAAAAGGGGCGGTCGTTTTCCTCGGCATCAGTTCGGAAGATACGCTCGCGGATTGCGATTACGTTTTACGAAAAACGATGAGTGTGCGCCTTTGGCCGGACAATAATAACGACGACGCAGAGAGAAAGAACAAACAGTGGACAAAGTCTTTGCTCGATTTAAATTTGGACGTCTTGTTCGTGAGTCAGTTCACGTTACTCGCCGAGTGCACGAAAGGGAAAAAACCGTCCTTCAGTCGAGCGATGACACCGAAAGAGGCGAAGGAAATGTACGACGAGTTCCTTAAAAAAGCGAGAGAGGAATACAAAGAGAATGGAATAAAAGAAGGTCAATTTGGGGCGATGATGGACGTGCACATAGAGAACGACGGCCCGGTGACCGTTCTCATCGATAGTCAAAATAAAGGAGGATGATTTAGTAGTAGTAGAGTAGTATCATTGTTTGTATTTGTTGTATCTCTCTCGTCGCGAAAACACGCTACGTGTATGCGCGTGTTGTTGTTGTTCTTCTATTATTGATATTCTGGTACACTAATAATGTTATTTCTTGGAGCGACCCCAGGCAGTTCCGGTAGTCCTTTGCGTGCCACCGGGCGCCCCGGATCGTTGCGTGCTTCTCTGGGTGCCTCCTGTTGTGGGAAGAGTACTGGGCGCGCCGCGCGTTCTTCTCGTCGGTCTCGCGCGTTCTTCCGAGTCAGAGTCGTCCGCGTTGTTACCAGCACCTCGCTTCGACGAGGCGGCACCTCTGCCGCGCTTATTCCCAACTGCCGATTTTGTTGTTGGATTGTTCAAAACTTTGGCACCGCGCGCGCGGCCTCTGCCTCTCGAAGCGGCAGCAGATGTTCTTCCAGCTCCAGCCGCGACAGAAGGTGTGGCCTTTTCGTCGGAATCCGAGGAGTCGTCGATGACGATACTTTCTGGAACTTTTCTGCTCTTCGTTTGCGTCGACGGCGTCGCGCCACGACCACGTCTTGTCGCTCTCGTTGCGGCGGCTGCGGCTGCTGCAGCTCCACCTCTCTTCTTCGGTGCGGGTTTCGCATCTGCGAAATCCTCGTCTTCTTCTTCTTCTTCCGAATCAGGCACTTCCTCGTCTTGAGAAGATTCCGAATCCGATTGTTGTCGCTGTTTCCTTTTTGCCGCCGCCGCTGCGGCGGCTGCACTTTTCGCTCCAACAGCTAGCCCACGCCTTGCAGCAGCTACTGGCTGCGCAGATGCTGGGATGACGTCGTCGTCTTCCTCCTCTGAATCCGAAACGACGTAATCGTCGTCGTCTCCTTTTTTCTTCGTCTCCGGAACCGGCGGCGGAGGTTGTTTTGCGCCTCCTCTGCGAGACGCCGGAACTGGTCTTTGCGCGCGACCGTCCTGGGCAGCTTCTTTTTGCTGTGCTAATAATACACGCTCTAGCGCTTCTTCTTCGTCTAACTGTCTCGTCGCTTCGGATTTCTTCGCTGGTGCCGCGTCTTGAAACTCTCGCACTTGTTGCGCGCGCTGCGTTTGTTGCGTCGCCGCTTGCTGACCTTTCTTCGCTTTGGCACGAGCACCTCCATCTTGTTGTTGTTGTTGTTGTTGTTGCTGTTGCGTGTGCTTCTTCGTCAACTCTTGCACTCTCCTCTGCACTTCGCTCGCTTCAATTAACTCCGACGGTTGCGCGGTCGACGCCAACTCTCTTTGAAAGTGTTTCATCGTCGACTCGCACAAAGTTTTCACCGCTTTGTTGTCGTCTCTGTTCACCATATCGTCCAAAGAGTTCATTAAGTTTGGAATGTCTAAAATTTGTAATCCTTTATCCATTCGTTCTTTGATCAACCGTTCGATCCGTTTTTGGTCCTGTCTCGGCCCTGCTCTCGCGTCGTCTAAATCCTCGTCCTCATCTTCTACGTTTATATTTTCTTTCATCATCCCTTCGTTGAACTCGTCTTCCTCGTCTTTGTTCCCTCCCTTTTTTTTCTTCGATTTGTGAAACAACAACATATCCGAAGGATTCGCGACTTTACCCACAAACTTTTGCCCAAACTTTTGGACGTTGACGCTCTGGAAACCACCGGTCAAATCCACTCGCAATCGAATCAACGGCAGTTGGTTCAACTGCGCCAACTTTTTCACGCCGCTCGCCGCGTTTTGCATCGCCTCTTTAATCATGCCATTCACCGTAATCATCAAGAAGTTCTCGATGGCTTCCTGATCCTGACCTCCCCCATCTTCCTCCTCGTTCAACAAATCTTCCTGTTCTGCTAACGAGACGTTCTTAAATGCGTAAGGTCTCGTCGTTTGTAACGGAACTGGCAACAACCGCCAATGCGGCGGATCTTTCTTCTCCTTCCCCGGTTTCAACTCTAAAATACAAATCTTCTTCGTCCCACTCTCGGCTTCCACCAACGACGTCGTCACCGAGCTCCCCGGTTGCGAAACGCTCACGCCGTCGAACAACTGCGGCTCAATCAAACACTCGTGTTCGTGTCCCCAAACGACTAAATCCATCCAATTCGGCAAGTGCCTCTCGGAAATTGAATTCTTCGGCGCGTGCGACACTCTGTTTTGATGAATCAACATGAGATTAAACCAGTTCGCCAACGGCGTCTTCTCGTCCGAACTCCCCGGTCGAATCCACTTCACGTTCCCTTTACTCGCCATCATCTGGTGTAATCTCTGATCTCGTATCCATCCTAACCCGTACAAGGCCAACTTCGTCTCGCCTTTTCTCAACAACACCGGTTTCAATTCAATCGCACCCGTGTTCGACCCACTCAGAGCGTGCTTACCGAAATAATTAATCAACGAGCAACTGGACAAAATATCCAGCGCTGATAAATTCTCCTGCCCGGACGGGTCGTCGTGATTCCCGTGAATCGCGAATATCGGCAGCGCGACGTTCACGTTTTCATCCTCAAAGTTCACGATGCCTCGATTCGGAAAATTTATGCTCTGATCGGACACAACTTCAAACTCGATCGCATCGTCCCCGAACACGTACTCTCTCAAAACATCCATCGTTTGTACCAAGGTTTCTCGGCTCGGTTTGTTCTGGTCGAACAAATCGCCTCCCAGAAACAGCGCGTCCACTTTTTCCTTCTTCGCGGTCTCCAAGATTTCTCGAAACGCGATGAACGAATCGTTTTTCCGAATCGGGTCTCGTTCGTGCGCGCCCAAGTGGTTGTCCGTGGCGATTAAGATTCGGAATAAGTTTGGGTCGTTCTTGTTCTTATTATTCTTTCCTCCTCGTTGTTGTTCTCGTTTTTGTCCTCTTCCTCTGATGTCATCATCGTCGTTGTCTTCTTCTTCTTCTTCTTCTTCTCGCTCGGACATTTTTAAAACTCTTCTCTGAATGGTTTGTTGTGATGATTTTTGTGGGAAAGAACCAAAAAGAAGATTTTTTGAATTTAGGCACCCACCCTCTTTTTTGGTTGGTGTTCATATTTTTTCACTCGGTCTAAAATACTCTTCAGTATTTATATAGTAGGGGTTTGTTTTTTGTTCGAACACACACACACACGCACACACGCACGCACTGTAGCAACAACAAACGAAGAAGAAATGACGACGACGACGAGTGAGAAGAAGAAGAAGAGTCCAGAGTGGGTGAACGAGTTGTATATAGCGGTGAGAAATGCACCTTCGCCTCCTTCTCCTTCGCCTCCTTTTTTTGCTGCGACCGAAGATGAAGAAAAAAAGTCAACTTCTTTTATCTCTTCTTCAGAACGCGATGACGACGACGATGGAGAAGAAAAAGGAGGAGGAGAAGGAGGCGGTGGCGCCTCTTCCTCCTCCTCCTCGAAGCTTTCGTTTCTCTCGAAGAACAACCCCGCCGCCGACTTTGAGAACGCGATGGACGGATGGTTGGGAAAAGCCACCAGCAGCAGCAGCGGTGGTGAGGGTGGTTGTATCTGGAGGACGAAAGAGAACGTCGTGGAGACGTTGCTCCCTTTTCTGAGCGCGGAATACGAAAGCGCGAAAAGAGAGGCGCTGTTTCTTCCTCGCTTCTCTCATCATCCTGATACTCATCATCCAAAGGACGAGAACGAGGACGATGACGAGGATGACGACGACGACGAAGTTTTATTAGGTGTTCAGAATGCGTCGTTTTTGAAAGAGATTTCCGACGCGAAGTTGAGAGCGATGTACGACGAGTTTTTCGACGCGCGGGCGGATTTGTTACGACTGAACGATGTTCAAAGCGATCTAGAAACGTTCTTGGAGTGGTTAAAGGAGAGCAGAGATTGTTCTGGTGATAAACAGCAACGACGAGTAGGGCGAGAGAAAATACCAGGTTTACGCATCAACGCGCTCAAACACACGGAAGAAGGGGTTTCAAGGGGAGAAAATGCCCCGGGGGTCGAAAGCTATCTGAGAAGACGAAACGAAAATTTGCGAGAATTGAGAGCGAAGCAATCGAGAGCGTTGTTGTTGTGCGGCGAAAGCGTGCGGTCAAAATTCCTCGGGATTATTCTCGAGGGGTTTCGACACGACGCGAATGAAAATTTGCTTCACGAGACTTTCTTTCCGAGAGACCCACCACCTTTAAAAACATCATCGCGTAATAACGATGATGATGCACCAAAATGCTTCAATAACAAAATTTATCTCACACTGAGAGCGTTTTGCTCGGAACCGACGAACGCGGCCATCGTCGAACGGTGCTACAAAAAGGCTCACGTAAAGTCGCCCTGCGCGAGGCGAATTTTACGCTTGTGCGCGGAAGGGTGCTTCGAGAGCGAGAAGTACGAGCACGTGGCGAACGCGCGCGAATGCGACGATTATTCGTTCCGCACGACGGGTGATGCGGTGACTAAGTGCAAAATGACTCGCGGTAAAGACAAATTTGTGTGCGTGAGATGGATGTGCCGCTCGAAATTTGAAGTCAACGATGTCGCGAGGAAAGCGTTTCAAGACGTGTACGCCGAAGTTACCGCGCTCGAGATTTTACGTGATTTCGAGAATGGTGAGAAGAAGGTGAAGAAGAAGAAGAAGAGTTCTGTGATAAGAAGAGGAAATCGCGATGATGTAATGTCGATTTCATACTCGTTTGGAACACTCCGAGATTACGGCGCATGCGAAGATTTCTTATGCGTGGCGACCGATTGGGTCGACGGAGTCGGATTGAACGCGTGGCGTTCAAATCTAGGTGAATATTTAAAGAAAGACGCAAATGAAGCGAACAACGACAGAACGCTATTGCTTGCAATCGCGAAAACGATGCTGCAGATGGTAGTCGATATGCACGAAAAGAATGTCGTCCACTTTGACTTGAAGCTCGAACATTTCATTCTCTCCACGCGGCGCCAAGAGGAGGAGGAGGAGGAGGAGGGGAGTAAAGGAACAAAATACGCGATAACTTTAATCGATTTCGGAGAGTGCGCGGTTTACGACATCTCGGACAAAGTAAAAGGAACCTCGCGCGCAAGAGGTACAGAGATATACCACGCTCCAGAAATGCTACTCATTGACGAAATTAAGACTCATAGCGCTTCGTTCCCTTCGGGCGATAGTAGTAGAACAACCGCTGCTGCGTGTTTCGTCGACGGCAAAAAATGTGACTGCTACGCGCTCGGCGTGGCGTTGTGCGAATTGTTTTTCAGTAACTCTCCGAACAGGCACGCGTACGAACAGAATGGATTCCTTGGTTTGCTTAATGTTGTCGCTGGTGGTGATGATAACGCTGAAAATTACTCGAAAATACTACGCGACGATATCCTCCTAAGCGACGTAATCCGCCGCCCACCTTCCGACGGTGATATTGCAAACTGGTTGCTCAAAACTCTGCTCGTTCGCGATCCGCACGAGAGAACCTCAGCTCGACGCGCTTTAACGATGTATTCCGACATGATAAATTAATACATATTATGTGTATACTGGTATGTTAAAACAAAACAAAATTTATACGGCACATTCACATTGTTCGTGCCGTTGTTGTTGTTTGCGGTTACGCCAACGCTCTCTCTCTATTTGTACAAGTTCATAATAACGCGATGATGATGATTACTGTTTCTTCACCGCATTCTTCACCGCCCCACTCACCAACCTCTCGTTTATCACGGCATTCGTTTCCAACGCGTCCATTTCCGCGTATAATCTCGTGCTCGACTCGTCCGTCGGCGTAAACACCGATTTCTTGTATTCGTCGTCCGTTTTCGGTATGTTGGCGCTTTTCATGTTTTGCCTTTGCACTTCAAACGTCTTCGTCCACTCCGAGTGAGAATCACACGGCGTTTTCGGCGTGTTCGGTTCACTATTATTTGAGGTATCTTTATTCTCTCCGTCTTCGTCCACGAGCAAAGCGTCCTCGTGGTCGTGAGGAACGGTTTGGAAACAGTGTCGGCACCGAGCGGTCGCGCAATTGATCCCGAGGAAATTCAACACTTTTTGCCCCCCGTGATCGACGGATTCCACCACCGGAGTGGCCACAAACGTCGTGTGATCGTTCAAGTTGTCCTGCTGCTTTTCTTGCACCTCGATTGCGCTCATTTTTTTAACGTCGTCGTTGTTGTTGTTGTTATCGTTATTGTGTGCGTGTGTGTGTTGTTACGCGTGCTGTCGTTATGAGTAATTGTGGTGTTTGACCTTTTTGAGATACTTTTGTGAAGCAAAGGGTCCAACCACGCAGATATTTTTAGCGGGCGCTTCTTTTACCGGCCGTACAAAAGGAGTGTTGTTGTTGTTGTTGACAATTCAACGCGATAACGATAGCGATGATGATGATGATTTTACGTTTAATGACAAATTTTTTATTATCTATGGAATCCCTCTACGTTCGGGTCTATTTCGATGGAATATCTCTTGTGTCGTTTCCTACCGTGGAGACGCAAAGCGAACTCAACTCCCGCCGGAGTGTCCAACCAATCCTCGAAATCGTCTTTGCCTTCCTCGACCATGGCAGTCAAGTGTTCGTCGTCGGCTGGGATGAACGTGTTCACCCTCGGTAACGCCTGGGATGGGCACAAAACCGCGTTCCAGTGTTTGATATCGTCTTCGTCTAATCCTACTCGCAAGGCGTTTTCGTGTAAGCTGGGTAAGTTGTTCGTCACGCCGCCGTCGACGCAGATGTTGCCGTCCCACACGCAAAACCCAGGCCAGGTCCAGCCAGGTATGTATCCGCACGCCAAAACGCAATTGATCAAATCCTCTCGCGAGTGCCACTCGGAGATGATGACGTTGTGCGGCGTCGGGAACAACTTGGTGACGGATAAGAACACTCTCCCGTTGCACTTTTTATGCGCGTCTTCCGGTAACAACGCGTTCAATAAATACCTGCAATACTGTCCAATATTGGTTAAATTATGAATGAACCCCATTGGTTCTCTAAACTCGTGCGCGATTGGAGGGATTTGTTTCCAAATTTCCTCAGGTTTCACGTTTGCGCCCGCCAACGCGGCGACCAACGCGCCGATGGAGGCGCCCGCGAAGACGATATCGTCCACTCCAGTCTCGCCAAAGTTATCTCTCAACCCAAAATACACGCCTAAATGGTACCAGGTTCGAAACCCTCCCCCGCATAAACTCACGTGCGCGTGATCGTCCCCGTTTTCAGTCTTATCTCTTCGTTTCTTTTCGTTCACGTACGTCGTGTTCTTTTTAAACCTGTGCGGAAACGTCGGCTTCCACAGCGGCTTCCCACACAGTTGCCAGAATATAATCCAAAAGAGCACCCACGCGGCTTGTAAAGTCGCCAACGGGAACGCGAAGATGAAGTACACTAACGTTTCCAAAAAGTATCTTCGCTGAGGAAACGCGGTTGGATTTCTCATCGCTCTCGTCGTCGAAAATACGTACATTTGTAGGAGGTACGTGCACGCGAACACCAGCGCGGCGTTTCGAATACTAGTTTTCGAGTCTTCTTTGTTGTTCGTTGTTTCTTCGATGTACTTTTTTACATCCTCGAGACCGTCTCGAATCATCATCCGTATCATCATCATCACATTCCCACTAGAACTACTACTGCTACGACTACCACTACTACTCGCACTACTGCTACCCCCCATTTTGATGTGAATCTTTCTCTCTCTCTCTTCGATAACCTTTCTTAAAAGTCTGTTCGTCTTCTCCTTTTTATTATTCTCTTTTTTACTCTCGTCTCTGCGTTTTCCCGGGAAAAGACGAATATAGAAACAGAGAGAAGATTTTTGACCTCTTCTTCTCTCTCTTTAATACGCGAAGCCTCTCTCTCGTCGCGCTCTCTCAGAATCCGCTCTCGATGGTGAGATTACGAGTGCGCTCCTCTTTTGCCGATTTTTAAAAGAAGAAGAGAAAGAAGAGAAAGAAGAATAAAGAGAAGCGCTTTAAGAAGAGAGCGGGGCTCTTTTTTGTCGGTGTGTCTGGTCTCTTTTGTTTTTATTTGACCGACCCCGGCTCGAATGGTGGGAATACTACTCTCGCAACAAGCTTATTTATTAATTGTTGTTCTAATGTGATTGACTGGTTTTTTTGTGGACGGAAATATCTCCTTTTGTGTTGTGTGAGCTCTCTCGTGGTATCTCATAGTCTAACAACATTGGATAATCTTTTTTCTCTAATCGACTCGAAAGAGTCCTCACAAAAACGCGCAGTTGCAAGTTTATATAGAACATAAACACACGCTCTCTCTCTCTTACGACGAATACATTTTTGTGAATTCTCTCTTCTCAGTATAATGCAAACGCAACTTTTGTTGAGAACAACAGGAAGAGAAAGCCTCGCGAGTACTAAAATTCATCATCATCATTCATCATCGAAGAATATAAATTCTACTTCTTTAAAGAAAAAGATGAGCACCATCACTCGAGCGCAAGCCGTGGCAGGCGTGGCGGTGAAACCAATCCCGACGACACCGATCGAAGGACAAAAAACCGGCACGTCTGGTTTAAGAAAGAAAGCGAAAGAGTTTTCGTCCGGGAACTATCTCGCCAACTGGGTGCAGTCGCTGTTCATGGCGTTACCGCAAGAGGAGTTGCAAGGGAGCGAGATGGTGTTAGGCGGCGACGGGAGATGGTTTAACAAAGAAGCGTCGCAAATCATCTTGAAATTAGCCGCCGGGAACGGGGTGAAGAAGATGTACGTCGGGCAAAACGGGTACTTGTGCACGCCGGCGGCGTCGGCGGTCATTCGAGCGCGCAAAGCATACGGCGGTTTTATCATGTCCGCGTCGCACAACCCGGGCGGGCCGGAAGAAGATTGGGGGATCAAGTTCAACTCCTCCGCCGGGGAACCGGCGCCGGAAAAGATCACCGATAAAATCTACGGGTTTACGCAATCCGTGAGCGAGTTGCAAATGGCGGATATTCCGGACGTGGACTTGAGCAAAGTTGGCGTGACGAAGTTTGGCGACTTTGAAGTCGAAGTCGTCTCGCCGACGGAAGATTACATGAAGTTGTTGAAAGAAGTCTTCGATTTTGACTTGATCAGTAAGTTGTTGAAGAGAAAAGATTTTTCCATGCAATTTGACGCCATGCACGCCATCACTGGCGCGTACGCGAAGCCGATTTTGGTCGACGCTTTAGGAGCGCCGGCGAGTTCCTGCGTCAACGATACGCCGATGGAAGACTTTAACAAAGGTCACCCGGACCCGAACTTGACGTACGCGGAAGAATTGGTGAAAGTTATGTTCTCCGAAAACGCGCCGGACTTTGGTGCCGCTTCCGATGGTGATGGTGACCGTAACATGATTTTGGGCAACAACTTCTTCGTCACGCCGTCGGATTCCGTCGCCATCATCGCCGCCAACGCGCAAGAGTGTATTCCGTACTTCAAGTCTGGCTTGAAAGGCGTCGCGAGATCCATGCCAACCGCGGCTGCGTTGGACAGAGTCGCGCAAAAGTTGAACGTCGAGTGCTTCGAAACCCCAACTGGTTGGAAGTATTTTGGTAACTTGATGGATGCCGAAAAGTGCTCGGTCTGCGGCGAGGAGTCCTTCGGTACCGGCTCTGACCACATCAGAGAAAAAGACGGACCGTGGGCCGTCTTGGCGTGGTTGTCCATCTTGGCCAAGAGAAACGAGAACATCCCAGAAGGCGGGAAACTTGTCGGCGTCAAGGAAATCACCGAGGCACACTGGAAGACGTACGGCAGAAACTTCTTCTCCAGATATGATTACGAAGGGTGCGAATCGGATCCGTGCAACAAGATGGTTGAATCCTTGCGCGAGAAAGCGAGCAAAGCGAAGAAAGGAGACAAGTACGGCGCGTACGAGTTGGACTACGCGGACGACTTTGAATACACCGATCCGATCGATGGGTCCGTTGCCTCCAAGCAAGGCGTCCGATTCGTCTTTACGGACGGGTCCAGATTTATCTTCCGTTTGTCCGGTACCGGATCCTCCGGCGCCACCGTGAGAATGTACATCGAGCAATACGAAGCCGACGAAGCGAAGCAAGGCATCGACGCGCAAGTCGCGTTGAAGCCACTCATTGACATCGCGTTGGAAGTTTCCGAGTTGAAAAAGTTCACCGGCCGCGAATCGCCGACCGTCATCACGTAAGTTTTTCGATTTGATCGACGAGAGAAGAAAAAAGAGAGACAGATACGTACGCGGCGGCGGCGCTTACAACAGTTTACGCACACACACATATACACAAAAAAACATGAAGAGGAAAAAGAAGGCAGAGGTTGCTTTGAGAGCGCGAGAACAGAAGAGCGAAGTGCGACGGTGGCGATGATGTAGCTATATTGAAATAAACTCTACTAAATAACACGTACGCTTTCGTTTCGCAAAAATAGTTACCCGAGACACATCTTCTTTTCTCTCTTTCTCACTCTCTACTATGACTAAATAGTATACAACAACACACTTTGACTCTTTCCACTTGAATCATCATCGCATTCCTCCTCCTCCTCCTCCAATCGCTCTCTCCCTGCTCTCTCTTAACCTCTTCGCCTCTCTCTTCAACTCTTTCACCACTAACGCTAAACTTTCCGGTTCCACGCCGTTTTGGAGCATAGAGATGCACACCGCTAACGTCTCCCGGTCCAAATCGCACTCTAAAATTTTCGAAATCTCGTGCGTAATTTCCAAGTGTTTCTGCGCACTTCGCGAGGAAATTCTGTCTCCGTCGAAACAGTCGTCCGCCTCAAAGTTGTTCTCGTTGTTCTTTCTGTTAAAATGGTCGTCGTCATTTTTGTGGTGGTGGTGGTGGTCGTTGTTTTGACGACGACGCAAAGGAGAGGAAGCGTCGTAGGGGGTCTTCATTGTAATAATGAAGAGTTCTTTCCAAAGAAGTCAAACAGAATAAAAATCTCAACAAAACGTCTTTTTTGAGGCACACGCAGAAAAAAAAAAGAGAGAGAATGCATCATCATCGAAGGTGGTGTGTCGCTCTCGTCCTCTTCCTCTTCCTCTCCGGAGCAGTCGCAAACAGTAGTCGAATTGCTGAAACTCGACAGAGAGAAGAAAAGAAGGAGGACAAGAAGACACTCGCTTTCTCGCACGACACGAACGACAACAAAAGGGTAGCGTTGGGTGCGAGATTTTTAGAAGACGATCAGTTGGACTCCCAAGAAGAGTGCATGAGAGATGCGTTTTTTTCTATTTTTAACCAACATCATCATCACGGCGGCGGGCGTCGATTCAAAGGATCAGAAGAGGATATCTTCTGCGAACATCTGGTGCAGGCGAAGGATAAAGACGCGTTGAAATGCCTCGTCGCGGTGAATGCGGTCTCGTGTCGTCTGGAACGGTCTAAAGTAAAAAGCAGATTGGGGGAATGTAATAAAAAGCGTTTCGATGGTGGGTGCGAGAGGTGCGCGTTGAAACGAATAGGAGGGTCAGACGACGACGACGACGACGACGACGACGACGGAAGAGATGGTGAAGATACAAAGAACAGCAATGGACTGAAAGGACTGTTCAAGTTTCTGTTTTACGACGAGGACGAGGACGAGGACGACGACGACAACGAAAATAACGCCGATGGAATGGACGAAGAGGAAGGGGAAGACGAAGACGAGACTACCCGTCGTAATTTTTTCTCCGTTACGAAAGCAACAGAACTCAACATGTATTTTCAAGCGCTTTCGAGAGTAGAATCAGAGTGCGCGCAACACGAGCAACGATTCCGCGCGCTGAGAGCTTCGAGAGAATTATCCGAGTTTTTTAAACGAATCGAACTTTCCGAGTTGGAAGCGAAAAAGAGCGTTGAAAATTCAATGGAAAGATTACGAGCGATGGAATTTGAAATCAAAACATCAGTGCACGAGACGCTGTTAGAGACGCAAAACGTGCACAATCAAACGCGCGAAAGACTCAACTTGACGTTAACACGTGTCCAAGAAGCACAAAACGCGGTAGAAAAATTGACTGCGTTCGCAAAGGTACACTCTATGCGATTGAAAGAACTCGCGATTACTTTCAATCGCATGCGAGACGCGCTCTCGAAATCGAGTTTGGTTTTCTTCTTCTTCGTTTGGTGGTTCGTGTTTGGGACTTCTTTTGTGCCACACGCGTTGAGAACGTTTCTCAGAGAAAGTTTAAGACAGATCTTAGGCGCCGTCTTGTGTAGTCACGCGATTGAAATCGCCCTCGTGCCTCGATTTGTCGAGTATTATTACCGTCAGCAGTATCAAATCAAGGAAACGGCGGAAGAAGAACGAGAGGAAGACATCGACATCGAACTTCTCATCGCGCAAGCCACGCAACTCGTCCGCGTGACCGTAGCCACTACCGTCGCCGTACGAAGCATACGAACCACGATGCTAAAAAACAAACGAGAGAAATCGCGTTTGCTCGAACAAGAAGCTTTCGCGAGCAGTTTGCGCCGAGTCGAAACCGACGTGCGCGCTTTGCTCGCAGAACGACGAGGACGAGAAGAAGAACAAGAAGAAGAAGTAAAAAGAGGAAGAAGAGGACGAGTTGTGGTCAAAGCCTTGTTACCACCATCGAGAAGACAAGAAGACGATTCAGACGATTCAGACGAGATCTCAGAGAAGACCAAGAAGACCAAGAAGACCAAGAAGAAAGTGAACACTTTTAATGAAGAAGACTTTGTTGAAACCATCGACGAGGACGAAAAAAGCGAAGAAAGAAAAACTTTGAGGAAAAAGCGAAAGAAAGACCACTAACACCACACTTTTGGTGGTTTAAAGATGAAAGAGGATTTTAAGGAGGAGATAAAAATATCGCGCCTGACGGTGTACCCGTTGAAATCGTGCAAAGGCATCGACGTGAAGCGCGCGCGTTTGACCGAAACTGGATTCGAGTGGGACAGATGCTTTTGCGTGATCGATAAAGACGGGGAATTTATCAGTCAGAGAACTGTTCCTGAGTTGGCGTTGGTTGAAACCGAGTTTCGCGGGGCCATCTTTGAGGATGATGAAGAGGATGATGATTTTGATGATGAGAACAGTACGATGGAACGAGTCATGAAGGAGGATGTGAACGACGACGGGGTAAACGACGTAAACGAGACTGAATCGATGATGAAAGATGCGAAATTAATTCTGCGAAGTCCAAACTGCGCGGACGAGTGCGAAATTCCTCTGCTGGCGAGAAAAGAGGACATGTCTGGCGAGGTGGAATGTTCGGTGTGGGACTACTGCGGCGTTCACTTGGCGGAGAGCGACGCGGTGAACGAGTGGATATCGAGGGCGATAAGAGTGCCCGGGGCGAAAATTGTTCGTTGGATTGGAACCGGAGGGATACCGGAACGGTTTAATAAGTACGTTTCGACGAGCGATCGCAAATCGAGACCGAAAAGGCCTTTAGACGAGCGATACGCGAAGAACGGCGGCGAGACGGCGTTTAGCGACGGGTACCCCGTGTTGTTAGCCCACGAGTCCAGTCTCGACGATTTGCAAAAGCGCGTGGTCATGGGGAAAGAGCTGTTCAATTTAGCCGGAAGCGAAGTGAAAATGAATCGCTTTCGACCGAACGTGGTTGTTTCCGGAGGTAAAGAGTGGGCAGAGGACAAGTGGTTAAAGATAGAAACACGCGCGAGAAAGAGCAAGAGCGATGGCGGCGGCGGCGGCGGCGAACGCGGCGGAGATGAAGGTGGTCTTTCTTGGGACCTCGTCAAACCGTGTTCTCGGTGTACGATCCCGGATATAAACCAAGAAACCGGCATCTTCGATAAAAACCGCGAAGTCTCTCGCGCGTTGCAAAAATTCCGCTCCGGGACCGTTCTAAACAGCCAAACCAAATCGTGGGCGAACGAAGTCTTCTTCGGGTGGAACATGATTACGAGCGCGCCAGGCGGCGGCGGTTTGAAAATATCCGTCGGAGACGTCGTGACTGCGAAAGAGCTCAGACCAAATCTCAGTGGTGGTGGTGGTTTCATTTAGTTCGTCCCTTCTTATTTGTGTGCGAGTATTAGACTCGTAGAGTAGTAATAGTAGTAGAGTAGTAGTAGTGGTAGTAGTACAGAGAAACGACGGATGACGATGATAAAGAGTTACACTCATTTTTCTTTCAATTTTTCTTCTTTTAGTCGTCGACAGACGCAAAGGGTTTTCACCTCTCTTTTCCTTCTTTTCCTTCGTTACACGTTCGACGCGCACGATATAAACGATATAAACGATAACAACAACAACAACAGTTAGTATTCGTTTTTACCCCGCGCTCTTTTAATCTTCTGTTACATTTAGTATTATGCTCGCATCTACCAGCAACGCTGCTGCTACTGCTGCTATTACTACTCACACGAACACGAACGCTTCTTGCGCTCGGCGGCGGAATTTTTCCTCCGATGTGCAACACCATCAACGTAAGAGAAACACGAACAATTCAGAATTCAGAAGACAAAGAAGACAAAAAAGAAGAAATAACGGGGACAGCACTCTTTTCGTGACACGTGCGGAAAGTGGCGGTTTTGGCGATGGTATCACCAACAATGGATTGACTCGAGAAATCAGCGAAGATGTCGATACCGTGTTGTTAGATTGCGATGGGGTCATATGGCACGGAGACGCTTTAGTTCCCGGGGCGAAAAAAGCCGTGGACTATTTACGAGAAACGCTGCAAAAGCGCGTGTTTTTTGTCACGAACAACGCGACGAAAACGAGAGAGTATTACCAGTGGAAGTTTTCCGAGCTCGGGATGGAGGTGGACGTGAACCACATATATACCGCGGCGTTTGCGTCGGCGTCGTATTTATCCGCCATCGGATTTAACAATACTCACGGTAGTACTACTACTAAAGATGGATCGTCGTCATCAAATAAGAAGATATACGTGGTTGGTGAGCAAGGGTTAGTGAGAGAGTTGGAGGAGTGCGACGTCGGCGATATCGTCGGGGGCGTATACGAAGCAGTCTCGTGTACTTCGAGCGATTGGGAGGAGATGCACGAGTGGACGGGAGGTGACGCCGAAAACGACCACGACGACGATTCTCGAGTAGACGCGGTTGTCGTTGGTCAAGACACGTCGTTTACGTTCGCAAAGTTAGCGTACGCCTCGTATTTGATACAAAAAGGCGCAAAGTTCATCGCCACGAACCCAGACGCCGGGGATAGGTTAGGGAAAGAGAAATTATTGATGCCCGGAGCGGGGCCTATAGTGAAAGCGATTGAAACCGCGTCTGGGAGAGCACCGGATGTGATTTGCGGAAAACCAGGAAAGTACATGTTTGACGCGATAATGTCGCACTCGCACGGCGACCCGCAGAGGACGATGGTCATCGGCGATAGAATGGACACGGACGTGAAATTCGGGAAAGATAACGGCGCGAGATATTCCGTCTTAGTCCTCACCGGCGCGAACAAAATGAAAGACGTGGAAGAGAACGAAGACGAATCGAAGCAACCATCGTTCGTGGTTGGTTCTTTAGCGGAAGCGTGCGGAATACCATTCGATCCAAACGAACCGACGCAGCGCGTCGGCGAAAGAGCGAACATGGCGAAGAATTACCCCGTCGGCGACGGTACCGTCCACGATTTGTGGGCCAGCGGAGACGACGACATGGACGACGACGACGACGACTACGACGACGACGACTTTATTCCAGCCACGTGATGAGAGATTATTCTTATCGAGAGAAAGATTTGAAGGGAGAAAAAGAGAGATGAAGATGATATAAATTTACTACACTACTATATACTGACATAAAATAACTGAAAATCTTCACTTCTTTTCAAACAAAAACTTTTAGAACAAAATGACTGTCGAGAAAACAACGAAGAAAAAGACATCCAAGAAGACGAAGACAACACCTCCGTCTTTTGTTGCAGAAGAAGAAAAGGACGACGCCACTCCTACGAAAGAACAACACTCACCAGAAGAAGAAGAAGAACAACAACAACAGATGATGCCGAGTAGTGCCGTAAAAAAGTTACCCCAAATAACCGTCGCGCGTTTGTTAAACGAAACTCAGTTAGGCGTCGCCATGCACAAACGCATCGTGAGACAAATGACAGAATTACGACACGTGAGCGGTAACGAGAAGTTCTTACAGGACGTGTGCACGTGCTTGTTGCACGTTTTATTGGAATACAAGGTATATCTTCTTAGTCTTTGTGGTCGTCTTTATTATTGTCTTTATATCGTCGCGTCTTTATCCTCGTTTTGAAGAGAGTGATTTTGAGAATGAAATGGATTTTTAGAGACGAGAGAGATACAAAATTTTTTTCTTTTTTCGTTCCCCTTTTTGTGTCTCTTGATTTTCAAATTATTATATTCGTATGAATAAAACGCTAATATTATATTATTCTAACAACATTTTTTTATAACAGAGAGACTTACACACGGAACGGGTGATTCGATTTATAATCGCATTCACTTCACACCGAGAACCAGGCCACGAGGAGGAAGCGGACGAGTTTTGCGAATCTTTGATTCGGTTTTTGTTGAACGTCACCGCGGCGAAGGATCGAGCGGTTCGGTTTCGAGCGTGTCAAATGGTGGCGGGGATTTTGAACGCGCTCGGACCAGATGCGGAGATTTCGGACGATTTATACGACCAGATGGAAGAGACGATGTTGGAAAGGTTGAGAGATAACACGCCAGCGGTGAGAGCGCAAGCGGCGAGAGCGTTATCGAGATTGCAAGATGGCGGGGAAGACGCGGATTTCAGCAACAGCGAAATTACCACGGCGTTTATCGAGTTGATCGGAGGCGAGAAGAATAAAGACGCGAGGAAAGCTATTCTAGGCGCGTTGGCGATTTCTGATCACACGATTTCCGTGGTCGTGGAGAGAACGAGAGACATTTCCGAGGAAGTGAGACGCATCGCGTTTTTGGCGTTGGCCGCGAAGGTTCCGGTGGAATCCGTCTCGATCGAACATCGCGCGTTGGTATTGAGAAGAGGCTTGAACGATCGATCGATTTCAGTGAGATCGGCATGCGTTGACATGCTCAAGAAGTGGATGTCCTCGAGCGTGTGTGAGAACGACCCGATTAAGTTGTTGAAATTACTCGACGCGGAGTCGCACCCGAACGTTTCGGAGATGGCGTTGAAGACGTTGATTGAAACGAAGACGGTGAAAGCGATGGCGTACGCGACCAAGGAGAAGAGCGAAACGAGCGGGTTGCGTAGATTCTTTCTCAAGAAATCAGAAGAAGAAGAAGAAGAAGAGAAAGTAAGTGTGGTTGAGCTCTTTTCGCCGGAAGAGGCGTTGTTCTGGCGCGTCATCGTCGAAGCGCTCGCGAACCAAACGTCGAGTTCAGGGAAGGACACGTCTCTCGCCGTCGGTCAAGCGCGCGCGGTGCTCCAAGCCGAAACCGAAGAAGTCGAAGATGCTTTGGATCAGTGCTTGCCAGAATCCTCGATGGATTTGCTCCGCGCCATTTCTATGCACGCCGACGGGAAAACAACGTCCTCGGTCTTTGCGGCGAGACAGTTGATGATGACGTTGAACTGCTCGGATATGAACGACGGCGCCTTGCGAAGAGGCGCCGCGACGCTCGTCTACGAACGATTGAGATCGATTGGCGACTTAAACGACGAAAACGACGTTTCGTGTTACGCGCGAGGTGGTGACGGCGAGTGGGAAAAGCAGTTGATTGACTTGGCGAAGCGCGTGCACGACGACAACGAACACGTCGCCGTCGTCTTGGGCGCCTGCGACAGTCTTCGAGGCACCGTTACCGATGAAGAGAACAACAACAAAAACGACGACGACGTAAACGACGACACCAACGTCTACGCTGAAACGCAAGCGCTCTTCATCGCCTCTTCGCTCTTTGAAACGGCGAATAACTCGTCGTCATCCAAGCTTCCCGCGCACGCGACTGAAGCTGTCATGCAGTCGCTCGTTCGACCGGCTGTCGCGCACGCGTCCGCCGGCGTTCGTCGCGAAGGTATCAAGTTACTCGGATTACTGTTAATGTGTGGAACGAACGCATTGACGGAAGAAACGGTGCAAATATTGCGTACGGCTGCTGATGTTGATCCATCGGAGCCGGTTAAGTGCATGGCGTTGCGCGCGATCGGTGATGCCGCCATGTTATACGGACCGAAAGCGTTGGATGCGAGACGAGATATGCCGGTGCCAAAGAAGGGCATTCACGTCCGTTTTGACGACGACGACGACGACGACGAAAGAGAAGAGGATGAGAAAGAAAAAGAGAATAACGACGATGCCGACGCCGACGCCGACGGCGAAGAAAATGAAACCGCCGGGTACCAGCTCACGTTGGAAAAGCAACTTCTTCGAATCATCGAGTCGGCGTGTGAACCGTTTGAAAACCCGAAGGATAAAACGGATCTGGAAGAACTGGACGCCGAAAACATCGACGCGATGAATGAAGCGGCGTTTACTGAATCTGAGAACTCCGCGCAAACCATCGCGTGCGAAACGCTCGCGAAACTCGCTTTGAGAAGAGGGTACTACGCCTTTGAGCAACCGTCTTTGGTCATCTCGACGCTCTTGGGCGCCATCTTTGCGTGCAACGCGCAAGAAACGCCCAGATTGGCGCAATGTCTCGCGGTATTTTTCCCAGCCATCGCGTCTGCACCAGATGCAAAGGTCAGAGCGTGCTTGATCGATGCCGTGTTACCGTCGTTGAGAATGGCGAGTCAAAAGAAGGGCGTCGCGAAAGTTGCCGCCTTTCTGACGTCTCTCTTAGAACTCGAGACGGGAATATCGTCGTCATCCAACCACAAAGAAGGAGGAGATGAAGCATCGAACAGCGATACCGACAAGAACAAGACGGATGGTGTTATCGAACGATCTGATGCCGGTGAAGCCGAACTCGTTCGATCGCTTTCGATTGAAATCTTGGCGTTGAACGCGAAACCGTTCGGCACCGGCGTCGCCGGAGCGCAAGTCAAGGCGTACCACGCCGCCATCTCCAGGGTCTTGTCTAGAGTACCGATTCCGGATGTAAAATCAATGTTAACATCTCAACCAAACGATGGTAGTGCCGTTAATGGAAGCATTGTTTCCGAGGAGACGAAGCAACGCGTTACTTTGCAATTGTCCGAAGCGTTCGTCGCGATGAAGATGGCGACGAAGAAATGTCCGAAGGAGAAAATCGCCTTGAAAGATATCAACATTGCGAAAGATAGAATTCACGATTCGTTGGGCGTTTCCTCCTCGTCTTCTAGTAACAGTAACAACATCAACAACGACAACGAAGAAGGTGAAGACGAAGTGGAAACCTTGTTTAACGAAGACTTACAGTTCGCGGAGTACGCAGAAGGCGTCGAAAAGTACGCGAGCGAGTTATCGCAAAGCGAAGACTTACCATTCTACGATCGTAAAGGACCAAAAGTATCAAAACTAAAAGAAAAAGTCATGGCAGCACCGGCGCGAGAGCGGTCTAAACGAGCCGCAGCACAAGTTGCGTCCGAAAAATGGGTCGAGGACGATTTGAACGTGCCGTTGGCGAAGGTGACTCCTCAACCGACGCGTTCGTCTCGACGCCGAGAAGCGTTGCAGGAGTTCAACGAGTAATAATAATAATAATAAGTTACCAAACAACACGTATTATAATACCGCGCGCGGTATTTCCCAATTGTTACACTATTTTACACTATAAATATACTACATAAAACTATTACGAACTAGTATGTCTACATCGTCCCCATTTTCGCTTTCAAAATTAAGTTTAAAGCGTGCGGCGCCGTCAATCGCACCCGCAAATCGGAAATGTCGATATCGTGCCCGCCTTCGACGAATCCGTGCCTTTCGATTTGATAATCTTCCTCTACTCGAGCGCACTTCAAAGCCTCCTCCGGGTCGATGATATTTCTATTCAACGCTAATCCGATCAAGAGCGATTTGGCTGCCGCCGCCGCCGCAAACGTACACGTCATCTCCCACGGCGACAACGACCGCAAACGTTTCTCCATCAAAAGTTTCACCTCCTCCGGCTGCGGTTGCGCGAATATCGAGTCTGAACTTAAATTCAACTGCTCCCCAAACTCCCTCCTGGCCCAATCGTGCACTTTCTTCAATGTTTTCAACTGGATCTCTCTTAATTCGCTCCCGCTCGGGTGCGCCACCACGGCTTGATCGGCGTCGAAAAATTCGAGCAACTTCTTCACGTGAAAATCAAACGTCGCGTAGTCGCTCATGTGATCTAACGCCGTGGACGATAACTGCATCAACGGCATGGTAAACGGCCGAATCAAATCGTCCTCCTGTGTCGCCCATTCCGTGGCGATTGCGCTCGCTAACAACTTGTTCGGTAATACAAACTGCGCGCGTTTCGGCGACTTTAACGGTTTCCCGTCTAATAAGATTTCGTATTGGTTTTGCGTCGACGAGACTTCTCTGATATCCACGTTCTCGTAATACTTCGTCACCGTCCCGTCTCCTCCGATCGCGTTCGCGTGATCGCTCGATTGAAAATCTCGATTGTTTTCGCTTTTCACAATCTTCTCCAAATATTCCTTCCGTTTCACTTCTCTCATTTGTTTTGTTTTCAGTTCGTTTTCCTCTTGCGTTTGGTACCTGTTCGGCGTGAAATCTTTGTTCACTTTCTTGTTCGAATCGAATTTGGACGGGTACTTGTTTTTCTTCTTTGATGCACCACTCGCGGTGTTTGCAGTTTCATCGTCGTTCCCATCGAGCGACGAAAACGACGACGCCGTCGAAGAAGTCGCGATGGATTTTTTTCCATCGCGCGATGAAGATCGAGTAGTAAAAGCACTCGAAACACCACGAGCAGCGACAGTAGTAGGAGTCGCGGTTCTTGTTCGACAAAAACCTCCAACGAGAAGAACGACTTCGCTAAATCGAGAAGAAGTTAAAGAAATAGAAGACTTTGAGTTATTGATGAGCAGTTGTTTTAGCATTCGTTTCATTTCGTTCTCCCCTCTTTGTGTAGATATAAATTTTTTCTGAGGAAACTTTTTCACCAAAAAACAAACAGCAGAGAAGAGACGAAAAAAAAAAAAGAAGCATGCAAACAAAAAAGAAGAAAATTGAAATTTCGAGCGATTTTTTGCTTGACCTCTGATGTGGCTTTTTAAATACACACAGGGAGAAAAACGACTAAAACTTCCGTTCAT
>Ga0209305_1000630_pt1 | contig 24996 bp, 20 predicted proteins | sample COGITO_mtgs_1103_FD_184792 | JGI IMG/M metagenome (GOLD analysis project Ga0209305, IMG submission 184792) | Pelagic marine microbial communities from North Sea - COGITO_mtgs_110321 (SPAdes) (version 2) | ecosystem: Environmental > Aquatic > Marine > Epipelagic ...
AACCTTATTAAAAAAATTTTATAAAAAATTTATCTTAATCAAGATAACTTTTTAAATCATTTCACCTGTGATAATGAGTCAGGTTTATAGAGCAAATCAGCTTGTATTTATCAAAAAGGTACCCATATATAAAAGATAATAAGTCTGCCCTTCTATAGAAATTTAGTCCCGCACCTTAAAATAAGTAACAGAAAGATATTATGATTATAAAAGACATTTCCAAGCGGCCTACTGTAATACCTGGAGCAATCCTGCCTATGAAAACAGACAATATTTTTACAATTAAAATTGATAAATCAATTGAGATTATCACTGTTGTTAAACCCAAGATAAAAGATGCACATCAAAAAAACGTAGGAATTATTTTAGAAGAAAAAAAAATATTAAAGATTTTATCAAAAAGATATAAACACGTATTAATTACCAAAATTAGCACTGAAAGAGATTTGCAAAAATTAGCTACTAGAAATCCTGATTTGGTATTTTCTGGAGTTAAATATTTTGAATTTAAAGGTAAAACTATTTGGTTAAATGATTACTTGGATCAATTTCACATTCCTTATATCGCATCAAATGTTGCAGCACTTAATAATGAAAGTGACAAGAACAGAGCAAAAAAAACTATCCAATTAGCAAAGATTAAAACAGCTGATTTTTTTGTAACTGAGCCTGGGAAACATTTAACCAAAAACTCATTACCCATTAAATTTCCGCTATTTGTAAAACCTGTTATTGGCGGAGATAGCAGAGGTATAGATAAAAATTCAATTGTTTTAAACTTTAAAAACTTTGTTAAAAAAGTTCTTGATATTAAAGATAAACAAAATTCCTCTTGTCTAGTAGAGACCTATTTATCTGGCAAAGAATATAGTGTTGGTATTTTTGAAGATAGTCTTGATAAAAGTTTAGTTGCGATGCCAATTGAAATCATTGTAAAAAAAAACGCTAATGGTCATCGTATTTTAGATTTTGATATTAAGAAAAATGATGAAGAAAAAGTTATTGCAGTCTTGGATAGTAAAATCCTTAATAAATTATCAAAAATAGCAAAAAAATCATTCACCGCTTTAAGGGGTAAATCATTTGGAAGAATTGATATTAAGATGGATCATAAAGGGATCCCTCATTTTATTGAAGCAAACTTAATGCCCGGTCTTCGAAAAGGTTATTTTTATAGATCCTGTTTATTAAATCTTGGGATAACTTATGATGAAATGATTTTAAGAATTGCACACAATGGATTGGCTTCTAATTAAATAATATTGGTAACGAATGGTCTACAACAAGCTACAAAGTTACTAATAAGAGAATTCCCTTTTAATAACCAAATCTTTTAATTGTTGATTTATTTGACTTTTAACATTAAAAACTTCGTTGATACGAATGCCCTTGTAGCTCAGCTGGTAGAGCAATTGATTTGTAATCAACAGACTTCAATTTAGTTTCACACACTGCATTTAACATCAAGTAAACACTAGCATAATTTAAGCAAAAAAGATTCAATAATTTTATTCTTATAAACACCGACTAGACACCGACAGATTCTTATTTAGGAATCAAAAAACGAATTAATTGCAGCTTTATTAGATATAGTAGTTATTAAGAAATCAATTAAGTGAATAGCCTGCTGATCTTACAGTTCTAATTAATTTTTTACTTCCTTTTAGATTAATATTTTGTCTTAATCTTCTTATATGAACATCGATAGTTCTCGTTTCAACATTAATATTTTCTGACCAAACATTTTCAAGTAATTGTTCTCTTGAATAAACTCTTTTAGGATTTTTTATGAAGAAATTTAATAACTCATATTCTTTAGGTCCAAGATTAACCTCAGTATCTTTTCTGTAAACACGTCGTGTCATTCTATCTATTTTTAAATCATCAAATACAACTATATCTGAAATGACAGATGGTTTAGATCTCCGCAAAAGTGCTTTTATACGAGCTAAAAGTTCAGGGAAGCTAAAAGGTTTTGTAATATAATCATCAGCACCTGAGTTTAGTCCTTTAACTTTGTCTTCTTCTTCTCCTTTTGCAGTTAACATAATAATAGGAAGATCTTTAAATTTAATATCTTTTTTTAGGTTCTTACAAATTTCTACTCCAGAAAAATCAGGTAGCATCCAATCTAACAAAATAAGATCAGGTAATTTCTTTTTTATTTCTTTAATGCCATCATTACCATTATCTGAATAAGAAACTTTATAACCTTCTTTTTCTAAATTATATTTGATTAATGTAATAATTGGTTCCTCATCTTCAATTATATAGATATTAGCACTCATGAATTTGAATCAAAATCTTTTCCTTTAGGCCTGGCTCCTTCTATATGTTCGCCTTCAATTAAATAAAATAATGACTCAGCAATATTAGTTATATGGTCGCCTGCTCTTTCAATATTTTTTGTTACAAAAAGTAAGTGCGTAGCTAAATCTAAATTTTTTTTATCTTTACCTAAAAAATCAGCAACTTCATTCATGGCTGTATGCGTTAAATCATCAACTTTTTCATCAGTTTTCCAAATTTTTATCGCTAACTCTTTTGATTTTTTTAAGTATGCATCAAGAATATCTTTTAATTGTCTTTGTACCAAATCACCTAATCTTCTTAAACTTGCAATTAATTCCTCAGGTAAATCATGTGGAAGAGGTTTAATCTTTTTAGCAACACTTTTTGCTAAATCACCGATACGTTCTAAATCACTAGAAATTTTTAATGTTGATATGGTGAGTCTTAAATCAATAGCCATCGGAGCTCTCTTTACAAGTACATTAACTATTTGCTCTTCAATAGTTGCTCTTAATTCATTGATCTTAGCATCATTTTTAATAATATTTTCTGCAGCATCTTTATCAACTTTAATGATTGCTTCCATTGAGTCTGAAAGTTGTGTTTCCACTAAACTTCCCATTTTAATCAAATTATCATTTAAGTTTTGAAGTTCTTCTTCATATGATTTAACTATATGTGATATTTCCGACATTTATCCAAACCTCCCTGTGATATAATCCTGGGTCATTTGATTACCAGGGTTTTTAAATATTTTTTCAGTTGTATCTACTTCAATTATTTTTCCTAAATGGAAAAAACCTGTTCGCTGAGAAACTCTTACGGCTTGTGACATTGAATGAGTAACAATTACTATTGTATAGCTTTTTTTTAGTTCATCAATTAATTCTTCAATTTTAGCTGTTGCTATAGGATCTAAAGCAGAACAAGGTTCGTCCATCAATATTACCTCTGGATTTACAGATATAGCTCTTGCTATACATAATCTTTGTTGTTGTCCTCCAGAAAGACCTGTTCCTGGTTCATCCAGTCTATCTTTTACCTCTTCCCATAATGCTGCTTTTTTTAAACTATTTTCAACAATTTGATCCATATCAGATTTATTATCTGCTAGGCCATGAATAGATGGACCATATGAAATGTTGTCATATATACTTTTTGGAAATGGATTAGGTTTTTGAAAAACCATTCCAATTGACTCTCTTAATCTTACTACATCAATATTATTATCAATTATTTCCTTATCATCAATTTTAATTGATCCTTCAATTTTACAAATATCAATAACATCATTCATTCTATTGATGCACCTTATAAAAGTTGATTTTCCACAACCTGATGGACCAATTAATGCTGTAACTTCTTTACTATGAATGTCTAAATTTACATTAAATAATGCTTGTTTTTTCCCATAGTAAACATTCAAGTCTTGTGCTTTTATTTTAACGTTATTGCTTATCATTACCATTTCCTTTCAAATTTTTGTCTTAGGTAAACTGCTATAAAATTTAATGTAATTAGAAAACTTAAAAGTATCATAATAGTTGCGGATGTTTTCTCTACAAAACCTCTCTCAGCTTGTTCAGACCATAAATAGACTTGAACAGGTAGTGATGCAGATGGATCTGTGGGTATTGAAGGTATATCAACTACAAATGCTACCATTCCTATCAAGATTAGTGGTGCTGTCTCACCTAAAGCTTGAGCTAATCCAATAATAGTACCAGATAAAGTTCCAGGAATTGCAAGAGGAACAATATGGTGCATTACTGATTGAACTTTAGAGGCACCTATCGCTAATGCACCTTCTCTTATTGATGGTGGCACAGCTTTTAAAGAAGCTCTGCAAGGAATAATAATTCTAGGTAACGTCATCAATGCAAGAGTAATGCCAGCAACTAGAGGAGTTGATCTTGGTAGATCAAATGTGCCAAGTAAAATTCCTAAACCCAATAAACCAAATACAATTGATGGAACTGCTGCAAGATTATTTATATTAATTTCTATAAAATCAGTAATTCGATTTTTAGGTGCAAATTCTTCTAAATATATTGATGCAAATATAGCAATAGGAAAAGATAACAACAAAGTTATAATTATAGTAAAGAAAGATCCAACTAAAGCTCCACCAATACCAGCAAGTTCTGGGTTTCTTGAATCACCTTTTTGAAATAGATAATTATTAAAAATTTTATCAATTTTATTTTGTTCAACTAACTTGTCGTACATCATTAACTGAAAATCATTAATTCGTCTTCTGTCTTCAGGTAAGTGTCTTGGGTAATTTCCTTTATGCAATTGATCCATATCATCAGAGGCAGTTAATTTTAAAATAGTTTTCTTATTTATAAATTCAGGGTTTTTAATTAGAAAATCTCTTACTTCGTATTCATAATCAGGACTAAATAAATTAATTAATGCTTTTTCTTCTTTTAAACCATTGACTTGATAAACTTTTAATAAGCTTTCAATTGCAAGATCATAATACTCAACATTCTCTAGATCATCTTTGGAAGGATTTGGGTCTAAATATAAAGAGTCTAAGGTAAAATTAATCTCAACATTTATAATTGTTTTTTGAAAAGCGCTACTACCTTTAGAAAATATTACGTAAATTAAAAAGACAACAAATAAAATTGCTAGCACAACTGAAGTGATGCCATAAAGCTTAAATCGCTTTTCTGCATTATATCTTTTTTTTATACGTTCTTCTTTAGTCATATTTTTCTCTATATTTTTTAACAAATCTTAAAGCGATGTAGTTTAAAATTAACGTTGCAAAGAAAAGAGTTAATCCCAAAGCAAAAGCTGATTGAGTTTTTGGACTATCAAACTCTTGGTCTCCAACCAAAAGCATAACAATCTGTGTTGTAATAGTAGTTGTAGACTCTAAGGGATTTATTGTTAAATTTGCCGCTAACCCTGCTGCCATTACAACAATCATAGTCTCACCTATAGCTCTTGATACAGCTAACAAAATAGATCCGACTATTCCTGGTAAGGCCGCAGGTATGACAACTCTTTTAATTGTTTCAGACTTTGTTGCCCCAACAGCATAAGAGCCATCTCTTAATGATTGAGGTACAGCATTAATTACATCGTCTGATAACGATGATACATAAGGAATAATCATCACTCCCATAACTAATCCTGCTGCAAGCGCACTTTCAGATGAAACTTCAAGACCAAGCTTTTCACCAAATTCTCTAAAAAAAGGACCTACAGTAAGAGCTGCAAAAAAACCATATACGACAGTTGGAATACCAGCCAATATTTCAATAATAGGTTTTGAAAATTTTCTAACCTTAATACTTGCGTACTCGGCCATATAAATTCCAGAAAATAATCCTATGGGAACAGCAACAGTCATTGCAATCAAAGCTATGAAAGCCGTACCAGCAAAGAGCGGTACAGAACCAAAAGCATTTTTTAAATCAGCATATTCTTCTGCAGTAATCGCCGATGCATCTCTAACAAAAGCTCTTTGAGGACTCCACGAAGTACCAAATAAAAAATCAAAAATATTTATTGCTGAAAAAAACTTTATACTTTCAAATAACAGAGAAAAAATAATCCCAAGAGTGGTCAGTATTGCAACTAAAGAACAAGCAAAAAGTAATCCAGTTAAAATTTTTTCAACATCATGTCTTGCTTTATTATTTTTTGAAATTCTTTTTATTCCATAAGTAATTGTTAAAATTGCTGTTGATAATAACAAAACTACTTTTGAAGATTGAGCAATTGATAAAAATGATTTGTAATCTTCAGCCCCTTGTTTAATTTCATTTGTAATTTTTCCTGAGAAGTTTCCATTATAAAGAGATACTATTTTTTGATAAATTAGATTTATTTGATCACTCGTATATACATTTAACTCATTTTGACTTAATGTTTGTGAGATTAATCCCTTAATAATTGAAGCCTCAAATATAGACCAAACTAATAAAATTATTAGTGATGGTAACGCACACCATAAGGCCAAATAATATCCATAGTAATTAGGTAATGCATTAATTTTGATTGATTGACTAGTGGTAATTTTTTTAATTCTTGATCTTCCATATATAAATGAAGTGTAACTAAATATTCCAATCAAAATTAAAATTACTAAATTCATTTTAATGGGACACTATGATTTAAATGTTACAGTTTTGTTACAAAGTTAAACTGTAAATTGAAAAATAAAAAAAAGACCAGAAATTAATTCTGGTCTTAATTTTATATAAATTCAATTACTTGATAGATATAGTTTCTAGTTTAAGAGCGGCAGTTCTAATAGCTTTATATTTATCTTTAGCTAAAGGAACCAAACCTATTTCTGCCAAATACCCTCTAGGGCCCATTGCCTTTTTGGAAGTAAAAGCTTTCACAAATTCCTCAATACCTGGAACTACTCCAATATGTGCTTTCTTAACATAAAAGAATAAAGGTCTAGCAATCGGGTAAGAATAATCTTGAATACCTTCAAGACTTGGTTTTACACCATTGATAGTTGCTGCTTTAATTTTATCTTTGTTAGCCACTAAATAACTATAACCAAAGAAACCGTAAGCATCAGGATTTGAAGCAAGTTTTTGAACTATTAACGTATCGTTCTCTCCAGCTTCAACTGCATAACCGTCTTCTCTCATTTTAGCACATTCTTTTTTAGCTTTTTTTCCGTTAGCTTCAAAAAGAGATTTAGCTGCTTTTGAACAACCTTTACCCATAACTAATGAATTCCAAGCATCTCTAGTTCCAGATGTTGGTGGTGCAATTAGTATTTCAATTTTTTTTGAGGGAAGACTTGAATCAATATCGCTCCATTTTTTATATGGATTAGCAACTAATTTTCCATCTACATCTACTTCATGTGCTAAAGCTCTCCACAATTGTTCTTTAGAAAAATCAATATCAGGAGAGTTAACTGAATGTGCAAAAGAAATACCATCATTACCAACAACTATTTCTATAATTTCAGTAACACCATTTTTTTTACATAATGCTTTTTCTTTAGATTTAATTGCTCTTGATGCATTCGTAATATCGGGGTGGTTTGTACCAACACCAGCACAGAATAATTTCATTCCGCCACCAGTACCTGTGCTTTCAATAACTGGTGTTTTAAATTTTCCAGTTTTACCAAAAGTTTCAGCAACTACAGTTGCATACGGGTATACTGTAGAAGATCCTACTATTTTAATTTGATCTCTAGCCTGAGCATTAAAAGCAAAAATTGCAAATGCTAAAACTGATAATGTTATCTTAATGTGTTTCATTATATTTTTTCCTATTTTAGTTTACAGACTAGAATTAATATTTTTATATTGACGTTTTATTACTAAATTATGAAAGTTTTGTTACAAAAAGTAACTTTTTGGTTGTAATAAATTTTATGATTTAGGGAATTCTATAATGAATTCAGTTCCCTTGCCCTCTTCACTGAAGATTTCCATCCGAGCTTTATGTTGATTTACTATATGTTTTACAATAGCGAGACCTAGTCCAGTGCCTCCAGCTTCTTTACTGCGAGCAGGATCGACTCTAAAAAATCTCTCAGTGATTCGTGGCAAATATTTTTTAGGAATTCCTACACCCTGATCTTTAATGGAAAATAAAAAGATTTTATCTTTATCTGTAAGTGAAATTTTTATAGTAGAATTTTCTTCACTATACTTGCAGGCATTATCAATTAAGTTAGTAAATATTTCAATTAGTCTATTTCTATCACCTAAAATTACCCAATCATTACCTTCAACAATATATTCAATTTTCATTTTTCTTTTTTTGACTAAATCTGAATTAATTTCTAAAACATGGCTAATTATATCGTTTAGATCTACTTTATTATTTGGTCTAATATGTTCTTGTAATTCAATTTTAGATAAAGAAAGCAAGTCACTAACTAAATTTTCCATTCTTGATGTTTGTTTAAGTATTATAGGTAAAAACTTTTTTTGGCTTTCAAAATCATTCGTTGCATGGCCTTCGTTAATTGTTTCCAAACCTAACTTAATTGATTGTAGCGGAGTTCTTAACTCATGAGATACATTTGCAACAAAATCAGATTTAAATCGTTGAGTTTTATAAATTTCTGTCAAATCTTTTAAAAAAATTATTACAGATTGATCTTCACTACAAAGTTTAGAAGGACCAGGAATTATATTTGCTTTATAAAATTCAAAAATTGGTAACTTAATTTCAATATCAACAATTTTAGTTTTTTTATCAATTATAGCTTGATCTATACTCTCTAAAAGATTTGCATCTCTTAAGATTAAGGAAATATTTTTTCCCTCAATATCATTACCAAATCTAGTTAAGGCACTATTATTTGCACAACAAACATTTTTAGATTTATCTAGAATAATTACTTGATCTATCATTTCATCAAGGAATTTCATTTCTTGAAAACCTGTTTTATCTAATGAACTCATAAAATTTAAACCTGAGAATATATCCCAAAAAGTTTTTTCATAATCTAAGATTACCAAATCCTGAACCATGAGTCTATTTGCTTTAAAATGGCTATTTGAATTGTTTTTTATAATTAGGATGATTGTAAATAGCTTCTTCAAGTTTATTTTTAAACTGTAACTTACTATCTCTCTTAACCATCTTTGCTTTATACGCAGGCTGTTTTCTTGGTGCTGGTGGAAGTACATAGGTTACTTCTTCAGGTTCCGATGGTGCTGTCCATGGATCATAATAAATATTAGCCCTCTTTTTCTTTGGTTCACTATCCATTGGTGGTCCCCATGATGCGCTGTAATTTCTACGATCTGCAGGCTGCGTGGCTGGCTTAAAGTTTTTATTATATGGATCTTCAATATCTGTAATGCCATGCCGAGCCATTGCATCTTTTCTTCTTCGTTCATTAATATTTTGTAGATGCTGAGGATAACGATACCCTGCTCTGTTACTTTGTTTTCTCTTTGCTGCTTTAGCTGTTAAAGCAATTCCAGTATCATTAACTCCTACCTTACCTCTGAAGTTAGCATGTGATGTAGTATCAAATTTGCTGGTGGTGCCTTTAGTATTTTTCTGACTAGTGGAATATGATTTATATAGATCCTTTAATTGATCCTTCCAATCTGCCATTAATTGTCCACACTTTCTGGAAAATGATACTCACGCAGGTTCTTTTCTTGCTGCGATTTAATAATGTTTTGTAATTTAAAAACTTCTTCTCTTTTGTCATTTAAACGAGCAATGAGTTTATCAATATTTGCATCCTTCTTTTTTAACTCTGAATAAAGGTCCTGAATATGATGTGCATTTTTACCATTTATATCTATTAGATTTTCAACCTTTGTTGCCTCTTGTTCGTACATATATTTCAGTTCGTATTTGTTCATTTTTTCTTCTTCGGTTTGTTGTAAATAAGGGAGCAGCAGATAACATAAATAAAATCTTCTACTGGCATTGGATCTTCTTCATTTGGAAACCAGCTATCTCTTAAAGATAAAAGAAGCTGGTTACATCTATTTGTTATCTTAATATTAAAATGGGTTTTCTCCATATTTATTTAAATCCTCTTCGCTGTTGTACCAATCAGCCTTCGCTTTAAGGTAGGGACAATCAGCTAATTTTTTATACTCCTCACTCTCAATAACTCTGATCCCTGCTCCTGCAGGTTTCTTCTTATTTTCTTCAGGATCATTTTTACCTTCTATGTAATTAAGTTTTCTATATTCTTTTGCATTCTCTAAATCTCTGATTTTATCTTCTACAAAATCATCAAGTATCATATTTGAGTAGGCTTCTTGCCATGTTAAAGTTTTCATTCTTTATTCCTTCCATTTGTTATTTTATATCCCACCATAGTATTGCCGTGATGATCAGTGGGTAGGCTTCGTCTATCAATACCTTCAATATTAAAACCTTGATCACGCAGGTAAGATAAAAGCCGATTGATCTCGGAGCTGGCAACTATCCTCTCGCTGCAGCCAAATATAAATTCATTATCTCTGGCCTCTCTGATCTCTGTTATTAAATATCTTTTATCCATAGTTACCTTTTAGTTACCTTTGAGTAACCTTTGAAATCCTGATTATGTTCGGATTTGTAGAATGTTGTTTACCAATAAGCATAGGAATACAGGCTCTTGGAGAGGTTATTTTTTTAAAATCGTAACTTGTGTACGGTTAAGTACGGTTAAGTAAGATTAATTCAGGTTAAGTTTGGCTAAAAATATTCAGATCCTTACATTAAATGAATGAATGAATATGCGAATTTGTACTCATTCATTCAAAACTACTTAGCTTGAATTATTGAATGGTTAATAGTGATGCTCTTTCTCTGTTTTCTTGGTTTGCTGCTTTAAGAAATAATCAGGGTATTCTTTCATAATTTTATTAATTGTTCCTGAAGATATGCCTAATAATTTTCCTAACTCTTCCTGCGTCTTAAAATTACGCAGTGCTTTTTCTGCTTTATTATATTCAGCATTTGTTATTTCTTTTTTTTCTAGTTTTTCTCTGAGTGGATTAGTCTTAGCTCTATGCTCTTTTTGCTCTGTCATTCTTATCTGATAGATTGCTTCTAGCGCTGCTGCATGATCAACTTTTCTATCTGTTGTTCTAGCTTTTTGCTTGGTCCAATTTCCATTAAAACTATACACTGCTTCATAATCTTCTGTTTCATCTGGTCTTAATCCTCTGGCCTTATCAAACTCAATTTTCATAACCATATCTGGACAGCCTTTTTCTTTAACTGCATTAAGCAATAAAGATACATTGGCATTATCTGTTTTAGATGATGTTCCTCTAGGTCCTCCTCCAGCAACTTTGCCATGATGATCTATTACTATTGAGGTGTAACACTGGCCTCTTAACCTGAGTAGCCATGAATTTATTAGTCTATATTCATCACTATCATTCTCTTTGTAGTTAGATAATGATCTTAAATTATCTAATACTAAGACAGCCTTTTTAGCAGTTAATTTATGCACCTTTTCCAGTACATCTGTTATCAGCTGCTGCCCTATCTCTGATTTAATATCAGGGATTGTTTCGTTTAATTGCTGCGCAAAGTTTACAATTGTAAAATAATTATTCTGTGTTGGTCCCAATCTTTCAATATATTTTTGAGATCTTTCAATAAGATCATAGGGGTCCATTTCTCCATCTATATAAACAATCGGCATTTGATCTGGACAAGTATAATCTAGGAATGGTTGGCCTCTACATAAGCTATGAGTTAATCCTAAAACAAACTCTGTCTTACCATTACCTTTAGGACCAGAAATAAAGTTTATGCTGTTCTCTTTAAATAATCTTTCAATAATAAATATTGGTGGTCTAATATCTAATTTCAAATAATCATTTAAGCAGTAGCTGTTTAATGTTTTGGGAGCTTTAACTTCTTCTTTTTTTTCAATTAAATCTTTTACTATCTGTCTAAATTGATGCTTCGCTGCATCCTCAATAGCAACAGGATGATTTTTAGAAAATATATTAGATGCTTTTTTAGATTTATATATGCCTCTTATGCATGTTTCAGATTCATTAAATCTATCTTTACGATCAATAATCTCTAGCCATTTATTTATTATTTTTATTGATTGTTCTTCAGTTAAACCTGCACCATAAAATTCGCCTACCACTGCAAGCAGGAAATTATTAATAGCATTTTCTTTAGGACCTATAATAGTTAATGCAGCTAAAATATTTTGATACCTAAATAGCTTTATAAATTTCTTATATTCAATTTTTGTTATTGGAAATTTTGATACTTCAGCTCTGGCTTTTTTATCAAGTGGTCCATAGAATATGCTGTAAGTTCCAGCAGCTCTTATTTCATTTAACATAGATCCATTAAATTCTACTTGGATCGTACCAGCAGCATCTTCAGGTATCTCTGTTATTTCATATAACGCATGACCTGCAGCTCCTCTTCCGAATGTTAGTGTGGATGGTATAATTCTAATTATTTCTACTGCCTGCTCTACTGGCATTTGTTTAAAGAAATCAAAATCCATTTCTCTATATCTGTGTGAATTTCTTATGATTATTTGATGGCCGTTAATCTTTTGGCCTTTATATTTTTCTTTGTTTTTCCAATATCTAACTCTCTTATAATCCTGCTTCTCTTCGTTGAAATCAGGTTCAGTTATAGCAAGATCAAGTTCGCTATTACTCGCTAACTCTGATATAAACTTTTCATCATCCAGATATCCAGTGTGCGCCTCCATCAATTACCTCGCCTGACTTTGCGTTAGGTTTTTATGTAAGGTTTCTACAATTAAATCAGCAGGATAAAATATTCTCCCACCCAATTTTGCATATGGAAATAAAGATCTAGCTTTAGATCTCTGCTTTCTTATTGCACCTTCTGTAACATGCAGCAGCTCAGCTAATTGTTTTGAAGATAAAAGTTTGCAGTTTTTATTCATAAACTCCTGCAACTCTTGATCAGATAACTGATTGCTTCTTATTTTAGTTTTCATATATGGACCTCTTTCATTTGGTTTAGACATGAGGTGGAAGTTAAATTGATTGTGTAATTAAGTGAAATCCTGAGTGAAATAGGATTGAAGCTGGCTCATGCATGATTATTCAGCCCTGCAGCTGAAGGCGCCACAAGCCAGCAATGTTCAGAGTGGAATCTAAACATTAACTGCTTACAATAATTTAATGATTATTTTAAATCCTAATTTATTTCAGATTCTTTTTTCTTATTCTTTCAAGTGCTTCTAGCTTTTGTTTTTCTTTGTATGCACCAGTATTTTTTCTGGCTAATCCAAAATGATCTTTAAAAAAGGTCATGTGGTCTTGGAATGTAGATATAGTTCTTGGAGGAGCATATTGTGTTTCTAAAATAAAATCAGCTAATGGCCCTTTTTTACCTTCTTGGTAATCATTAAAGAGTTTTACTGCACCACCTTTTATTTTTGTTGCATCAATCAAATCTAATACTGCATCCTCACACTCGTAACAGATTTTCATCTCATCATAGTTATCCATTACAAATTTTACTGAAGCATATGCAACACCAGCAGGACCTAATGCAGCTGCATGAATAGACATAAATTTTTCTAGTTCATTCCAATCTTTAACTTTAGCAGCTTCTAAATATGGATTTTTTATAAATCCAATATCAAAGTTTTTTAATCCTCTTCGCTGCTTCTTTGAAGCTGATGATTTTATTATCTTCTTCTTCTTCTTTTTTATTATTGGCATCTTGTTTGTTCCACTCCTTCTTTAGTTTATCTTCTATTAATATCCATTCAACCTGATTATTATTCTTGATCATTGCCTGCCTTTTTAAGATCAATTACATTAGCAGCAGGTTTGTAGATGCTATGTTTGGTCTTTAGATCTTCTTGCTTTTCGTTGTAGTAATGATTTTTTGTTACTTCCATAGAGCTATGACGCATTCTAAATGATGCAGCTTCCAGCCCCTTATCTCTTCCATAGTATGTAACAAATGTTTTTCGTAAGTGTTTTAATGTTAGATGGTTAGTATATTTGTACACCTTCCTCTTACCTTTGCCTCTTACATATTCTCTAGTTGTCAGGCCCATCTTAAAATGGAAATTTCTTAACTTAACTCTGTAACTATTTTCGTTAATATGTTTTGTAGGATCTGTTGGTCTAGGAAACACCCACTTACTACCCACTGCAAATGATGCATTACTATTTTCTTCCGAAACTAAATTCTGCAGCTTCTGGAACATGGTAATCATCTCATCTGTTAGTTCTACTTCAGCTGGTTCTCTGTTCTTAGTATCTTTTAAAAATAAAGTTTTAGATCTAAAATCAATCCAGCCAGTGCATTCTTTTTCGTCAGTTTTATTAATGGGCTTCTTCCATAACAAACCATAGTGATCTTCAATTCTTTCGCCTTCCTCCATTAATGATCTGTAAAAGGTCAAAAAATGTGGATCTCGCCATTGCTGCTCTTCAGTATATTTTATTATGTTTGTTACTTTCTCATAATCATCTATGAATTTTTTGTCTTTTGTTTCTTGATATTTTGCAATCCTTAAACATGGGTTTACACCTTTAAACATAGGTTTTAATTTCAAACTATCCCACTCAAAAACAATTGATAAAGCAGCTAATGCTTTGTTAGCAGCAGTAGGCCTATGTTCCAGCTTTTGATGCCAGATCTGAACATCACTTCTTGATATATCCTTCAGCAATATTTTAGGCAGTGATTTTTTATAGTAGTTATTTTCAGCTAATTTATAGGAATTGTTTAAAGTATCTAACAGCTCCTGCTTCTCTGTTTTACCCAGTACATAACACTCTAATAACTGCTTATAATGGTCAGTAGTTTTATCCTTATATTTGAGCTTTGCTCCTTTAGCTTTTATTCTATATCCACCAGCTCCATTGCTAATGTAATCCTTAACTAAAGTTTCAATTGTTTGACCACCAGATGTTTCGTTTAATTTTTTCCATTCTGGTAATTTAATATTTATTAATCTCTTAACTACATCTAATGGCTTCTGACCATACCTGCATATATATCTCCTACGGCCAGAGGTCTTTTGCTTACCATCTGGACCAGTAGCTTTAACACCCCAGCTCGCATAATAAGATTTAGTTAATGATGGTTTAGGCTGCACATGCAAACTTAGACCTTCACACGACAGGTCAAAAAACTGCTGCACCTTATCTGTGTGTTTTATTGATTCAAGTTTAGCTTTTGTAAACTTTATTGACTTCGTAATTTTCATAAATTCCACTCCATGTTTTGATTGTTTTAATGAAGTTAAATGAGCTTATGAAATCCTGATTGAGATCAGATCCCCATGACGATAGCCATGACGATAGATTTGGCACAAATGGACCACAACCTTGAACAAACCTGCGAGCTGCAACAGCAGCGAGCATAAGTGCTGATCTTTTTATGCATTGATTTATTTGAGCTTTTGCAATAAATATCTGGGACAACATAGGATGCCCTTGTAGCTCAGCTGGTAGAGCAATTGATTTGTAATCAATAGGTTTCACACACAACGCATTTAACATCAAGTAAACCCTAACATATTTAACCTTAAAAAGAATCTTTTTTCTCATGCCGATCACATGACGATAGATTGGTTTAAATGAATCAAAAAACCTTGTTTTTTGATAGTCGCAGATGCTGCGCATCTGCTCCTGCTTCGCTTCTAGTTTTATTTAAAACATTAAGATTTTTTTTGAGCTAAAGTTGCGAATTAGCTCCTGAGAAGCCTCCAGATTAACGAATTAAAAACATGTACTGCTTTTTAAAATTGATGCTAAGGCCTTCTCTAATAAGCTCTGGAATCCAATAACCGACCTTCCTTCTCAGTATTAGGTTCTTAATAATTAGTCTGTAATAGGTTTGGTTCATAGAGTTAATGGTACCTAAAACATATTCAAAAATAAAATTAATGTTTAAGTACCTAAGCCAAAAAAATATTATAAATTTCAAATCAAAACCAAAAAATATTTCACAAATTTTATATCAAATCCTATTGCGATCAGGATTTCACTAATTGATACAAACTATTTATTCTACGGATACTGGAGATATGTAGATATTGTTTTGCGACTTATCTATCTAGCGCACACTGGATCAAATTTATTTGACATATCTTCGGTGAAATTAACGGAGAATAATTATGCCAATAGTAAAAGAAATATATAGCTCCCCTTCTCTTAAAGAGGATGTGAAGTTAGCAAGTGAAACAGCTGAAGAAGAAGCAGAGCTGGAGCTGCAGATGCTGCTTAAAGAATTTGAGGAATGGAAAAAGGAAAATAAAGGTGGGTTTAAAGATTTTTTAAAATCTGAAAGAGAAGTTAGAACCATTAAATTAAAAAATGGTGGATCTGCAGAAGAATATAAACAATCTAAATTAAGTAAACGAGTAGAAGAGCTTATGGATGATGGCTATGATTTTGGGGCTGCCGTTAAAGAAGCTATGAAGGAAGGTCTATGAATAAAGGAATTAGATCACTTATAGGTGCAGATAAATTTCCAGATGAAATACAAGAAGAGCAGAAAGCTAAAGCTGAAATAGCAAGGAGATTAGGTGTACCTTCATTAGATCTGCAGGCTGCACGGACAGAAGAAGTTAAACCAGATCTAACTAACTTAACTTTTAAACCTGATTTTTTTACAAATGTTAAATCTAAAAAGCAGTTAGAAGATGAAAAATTTAAGAGAGATTTTGAAAGAGATTATGGGGATGCTGCTATTAAAAAGGATGTACTTAAAAAGGTTAATGCTAACAAGCGAACTGGTAAAGTAGCATATGAAGGTATGTCAACTTCAGATGTTATTATTGCTGAACATGAGCCATCTATTCAACAGCAAGTAATTAATTATAGTCCTAATAAAATTAAACCCATTGTAAAAGGTCCTGCAAAAAATCAAAAAAATTTTAGAGGTTTGAGAGGTGGAATAACTGTCGATGCCGATCATCCTGATGGTTTTAGAATTAATGATGATAAAGATCTGTATGATGTTTTTGGTAAAGATACGAACAGATACATACAAGAGCTTACATACAAATATGATGGTACTCCAATTAAAGAAACTGTTAAAAAATTTGATAGTATGGATCCTTCTTCTTTCCCTTCGGATCCAAAGCAGCAAGCAGCATTAAGATCGTATGGAAGAGCATATGATCGTTTAACTCCATTACAGAAAAAGCAGATAGATAATAATAAAAATAAATCTAAATTATTCCAGAACATCTTACCTCTGAAAAAATAATAATATTTTGTAATTTAATTATCTAACCACACCAATATTAGAAAGCAGAACACCTGTAACAATATTAAAGAAGCCTGGGGCATGGCTAGTTATTAAGAAATCAATTAAGTGAATAGCCTGCTGATCTTACAGTTCTAATTAATTCTTTACTTCCTTTTAGATTAATATTTTGTCTTAATCTTCTTATATGGACATCGATAGTTCTCGTTTCAACATTAATATTTTCTGACCAAACATTTTCAAGTAATTGTTCTCTTGAATAAACTCTTTTAGGATTTTTTATAAAGAAATTTAATAACTCATATTCTTTAGGTCCAAGATGAACCTCTGTATCTTTTCTGTAAACACGTCGTGTCATTCTATCTATTTTTAAATCATCAAATAAAACTGTATCTGAAATGACAGATGGTTTAGATCTCCGCAAAAGTGCTTTTATACGAGCTAAAAGTTCAGGGAAGCTAAAAGGTTTTGTTATATAATCATCAGCACCTGAGTTAAGTCCTTTAACTTTGTCTTCTTCTTCTCCTTTTGCGGTTAACATAATAATAGGAAGATCTTTAAATTTAATATCTTTTTTTAGGTTCTTACAAATTTCTACTCCAGAAAAATCGGGTAGCATCCAATCTAACAAAATAAGATCAGGTAATTTCTTTTTTATTTCTTTAATGCCATCATTACCATTATCTGAATAAGAAACTTTATAACCTTCTTTTTCTAAATTGTATTTGATTAATGTAATAATTGGTTCCTCATCTTCAATTATATAGATATTAGCACTCATGAATTTGAGTCAAAATCTTTTCCTTTAGGTCTGGCTCCTTCTATATGCTCACCTTCAATTAAATAAAATAATGACTCAGCAATATTAGTTATATGGTCGCCTGCTCTTTCAATATTTTTTGTTACAAAAAGTAAGTGCGTAGCTAAATCTAAATTTTTTTTATCTTTACCTAAAAAATCAGCAACTTCATTCATGGCTGTATGCGTTAAATCATCAACTTTTTCATCAGTTTTCCAAATTTTTATCGCTAACTCTTTTGATTTTTTTAAGTATGCATCAAGAATATCTTTTAATTGTCTTTGTACCAAATCACCTAATCTTCTTAAACTTGCAATTAATTCCTCAGGTAAATCATGTGGAAGAGGTTTAATCTTTTTAGCAACACTTTTTGCTAAATCACCGATACGTTCTAAATCACTAGAAATTTTTAATGTTGATATGGTGAGTCTTAAATCAATAGCCATCGGAGCTCTCTTTACAAGTACATTAACTATTTGCTCTTCAATAGTTGCTCTTAATTCATTGATCTTAGCATCATTTTTAATAATATTTTCTGCAGCATCTTTATCAACTTTAATGATTGCTTCCATTGAGTCTGAAAGTTGTGTTTCCACTAAACTTCCCATTTTAATCAAATTATCATTTAAGTTTTGAAGTTCTTCTTCATATGATTTAACTATATGTGATATTTCCGACATTTATCCAAACCTCCCTGTGATATAATCCTGGGTCATTTGATTACCAGGGTTTTTAAATATTTTTTCAGTTGTATCTACTTCAATTATTTTTCCTAAATGGAAAAAACCTGTTCGCTGAGAAACTCTTACGGCTTGTGACATTGAATGAGTAACAATTACTATTGTATAGCTTTTTTTTAGTTCATCAATTAATTCTTCAATTTTAGCTGTTGCTATAGGATCTAAAGCAGAACAAGGTTCGTCCATCAATATTACCTCTGGATTTACAGATATAGCTCTTGCTATACATAATCTTTGTTGTTGTCCTCCAGAAAGACCTGTTCCTGGTTCATCCAGTCTATCTTTTACCTCTTCCCATAATGCTGCTTTTTTTAAACTATTTTCAACAATTTGATCCATATCAGATTTATTATCTGCTAGGCCATGAATAGATGGACCATATGAAATGTTGTCATATATACTTTTTGGAAATGGATTAGGTTTTTGAAAAACCATTCCAATTGACTCTCTTAATCTTACTACATCAATATTATTATCAATTATTTCCTTATCATCAATTTTAATTGATCCTTCAATTTTACAAATATCAATAACATCATTCATTCTATTGATGCACCTTATAAAAGTTGATTTTCCACAACCTGATGGACCAATTAATGCTGTAACTTCTTTACTATGAATGTCTAAATTTACATTAAATAATGCTTGTTTTTTCCCATAGTAAACATTCAAGTCTTGTGCTTTTATTTTAACGTTATTGCTTATCATTACCATTTCCTTTCAAATTTTTGTCTTAGGTAAACTGCTATAAAATTTAATGTAATTAGAAAACTTAAAAGTATCATAATAGTTGCGGATGTTTTCTCTACAAAACCTCTCTCAGCTTGTTCAGACCATAAATAGACTTGAACAGGTAGTGATGCAGATGGATCTGTGGGTATTGAAGGTATATCAACTACAAATGCTACCATTCCTATCAAGATTAGTGGTGCTGTCTCACCTAAAGCTTGAGCTAATCCAATAATAGTACCAGATAAAGTTCCAGGAATTGCAAGAGGAACAATATGGTGCATTACTGATTGAACTTTAGAGGCACCTATCGCTAATGCACCTTCTCTTATTGATGGTGGCACAGCTTTTAAAGAAGCTCTGCAAGGAATAATAATTCTAGGTAACGTCATCAATGCAAGAGTAATGCCAGCAACTAGAGGAGTTGATCTTGGTAGATCAAATGTGCCAAGTAAAATTCCTAAACCCAATAAACCAAATACAATTGATGGAACTGCTGCAAGATTATTTATATTAATTTCTATAAAATCAGTAATTCGATTTTTAGGTGCAAATTCTTCTAAATATATTGATGCAAATATAGCAATAGGAAAAGATAACAACAAAGTTATAATTATAGTAAAGAAAGATCCAACTAAAGCTCCACCAATACCAGCAAGTTCTGGGTTTCTTGAATCACCTTTTTGAAATAGATAATTATTAAAAATTTTATCAATTTTATTTTGTTCAACTAACTTGTCGTACATCATTAACTGAAAATCATTAATTCGTCTTCTGTCTTCAGGTAAGTGTCTTGGGTAATTTCCTTTATGCAATTGATCCATATCATCAGAGGCAGTTAATTTTAAAATAGTTTTCTTATTTATAAATTCAGGGTTTTTAATTAGAAAATCTCTTACTTCGTATTCATAATCAGGACTAAATAAATTAATTAATGCTTTTTCTTCTTTTAAACCATTGACTTGATAAACTTTTAATAAGCTTTCAATTGCAAGATCATAATACTCAACATTCTCTAGATCATCTTTGGAAGGATTTGGGTCTAAATATAAAGAGTCTAAGGTAAAATTAATCTCAACATTTATAATTGTTTTTTGAAAAGCGCTACTACCTTTAGAAAATATTACGTAAATTAAAAAGACAACAAATAAAATTGCTAGCACAACTGAAGTGATGCCATAAAGCTTAAATCGCTTTTCTGCATTATATCTTTTTTTTATACGTTCTTCTTTAGTCATATTTTTCTCTATATTTTTTAACAAATCTTAAAGCGATGTAGTTTAAAATTAACGTTGCAAAGAAAAGAGTTAATCCCAAAGCAAAAGCTGATTGAGTTTTTGGACTATCAAACTCTTGGTCTCCAACCAAAAGCATAACAATCTGTGTTGTAATAGTAGTTGTAGACTCTAAGGGATTTATTGTTAAATTTGCCGCTAACCCTGCTGCCATTACAACAATCATAGTCTCACCTATAGCTCTTGATACAGCTAACAAAATAGATCCGACTATTCCTGGTAAGGCCGCAGGTATGACAACTCTTTTAATTGTTTCAGACTTTGTTGCCCCAACAGCATAAGAGCCATCTCTTAATGATTGAGGTACAGCATTAATTACATCGTCTGATAACGATGATACATAAGGAATAATCATCACTCCCATAACTAATCCTGCTGCAAGCGCACTTTCAGATGAAACTTCAAGACCAAGCTTTTCACCAAATTCTCTAAAAAAAGGACCTACAGTAAGAGCTGCAAAAAAACCATATACGACAGTTGGAATACCAGCCAATATTTCAATAATAGGTTTTGAAAATTTTCTAACCTTAATACTTGCGTACTCGGCCATATAAATTCCAGAAAATAATCCTATGGGAACAGCAACAGTCATTGCAATCAAAGCTATGAAAGCCGTACCAGCAAAGAGCGGTACAGAACCAAAAGCATTTTTTAAATCAGCATATTCTTCTGCAGTAATCGCCGATGCATCTCTAACAAAAGCTCTTTGAGGACTCCACGAAGTACCAAATAAAAAATCAAAAATATTTATTGCTGAAAAAAACTTTATACTTTCAAATAACAGAGAAAAAATAATCCCAAGAGTGGTCAGTATTGCAACTAAAGAACAAGCAAAAAGTAATCCAGTTAAAATTTTTTCAACATCATGTCTTGCTTTATTATTTTTTGAAATTCTTTTTATTCCATAAGTAATTGTTAAAATTGCTGTTGATAATAACAAAACTACTTTTGAAGATTGAGCAATTGATAAAAATGATTTGTAATCTTCAGCCCCTTGTTTAATTTCATTTGTAATTTTTCCTGAGAAGTTTCCATTATAAAGAGATACTATTTTTTGATAAATTAGATTTATTTGATCACTCGTATATACATTTAACTCATTTTGACTTAATGTTTGTGAGATTAATCCCTTAATAATTGAAGCCTCAAATATAGACCAAACTAATAAAATTATTAGTGATGGTAACGCACACCATAAGGCCAAATAATATCCATAGTAATTAGGTAATGCATTAATTTTGATTGATTGACTAGTGGTAATTTTTTTAATTCTTGATCTTCCATATATAAATGAAGTGTAACTAAATATTCCAATCAAAATTAAAATTACTAAATTCATTTTAATGGGACACTATGATTTAAATGTTACAGTTTTGTTACAAAGTTAAACTGTAAATTGAAAAATAAAAAAAAGACCAGAAATTAATTCTGGTCTTAATTTTATATAAATTCAATTACTTGATAGATATAGTTTCTAGTTTAAGAGCGGCAGTTCTAATAGCTTTATATTTATCTTTAGCTAAAGGAACCAAACCTATTTCTGCCAAATACCCTCTAGGGCCCATTGCCTTTTTGGAAGTAAAAGCTTTCACAAATTCCTCAATACCTGGAACTACTCCAATATGTGCTTTCTTAACATAAAAGAATAAAGGTCTAGCAATCGGGTAAGAATAATCTTGAATACCTTCAAGACTTGGTTTTACACCATTGATAGTTGCTGCTTTAATTTTATCTTTGTTAGCCACTAAATAACTATAACCAAAGAAACCGTAAGCATCAGGATTTGAAGCAAGTTTTTGAACTATTAACGTATCGTTCTCTCCAGCTTCAACTGCATAACCGTCTTCTCTCATTTTAGCACATTCTTTTTTAGCTTTTTTTCCGTTAGCTTCAAAAAGAGATTTAGCTGCTTTTGAACAACCTTTACCCATAACTAATGAATTCCAAGCATCTCTAGTTCCAGATGTTGGTGGTGCAATTAGTATTTCAATTTTTTTTGAGGGAAGACTTGAATCAATATCGCTCCATTTTTTATATGGATTAGCAACTAATTTTCCATCTACATCTACTTCATGTGCTAAAGCTCTCCACAATTGTTCTTTAGAAAAATCAATATCAGGAGAGTTAACTGAATGTGCAAAAGAAATACCATCATTACCAACAACTATTTCTATAATTTCAGTAACACCATTTTTTTTACATAATGCTTTTTCTTTAGATTTAATTGCTCTTGATGCATTCGTAATATCGGGGTGGTTTGTACCAACACCAGCACAGAATAATTTCATTCCGCCACCAGTACCTGTGCTTTCAATAACTGGTGTTTTAAATTTTCCAGTTTTACCAAAAGTTTCAGCAACTACAGTTGCATACGGGTATACTGTAGAAGATCCTACTATTTTAATTTGATCTCTAGCCTGAGCATTAAAAGCAAAAATTGCAAATGCTAAAACTGATAATGTTATCTTAATGTGTTTCATTATATTTTTTCCTATTTTAGTTTACAGACTAGAATTAATATTTTTATATTGACGTTTTATTACTAAATTATGAAAGTTTTGTTACAAAAAGTAACTTTTTGGTTGTAATAAATTTTATGATTTAGGGAATTCTATAATGAATTCAGTTCCCTTGCCCTCTTCACTGAAGATTTCCATCCGAGCTTTATGTTGATTTACTATATGTTTTACAATAGCGAGACCTAGTCCAGTGCCTCCAGCTTCTTTACTGCGAGCAGGATCGACTCTAAAAAATCTCTCAGTGATTCGTGGCAAATATTTTTTAGGAATTCCTACACCCTGATCTTTAATGGAAAATAAAAAGATTTTATCTTTATCTGTAAGTGAAATTTTTATAGTAGAATTTTCTTCACTATACTTGCAGGCATTATCAATTAAGTTAGTAAATATTTCAATTAGTCTATTTCTATCACCTAAAATTACCCAATCATTACCTTCAACAATATATTCAATTTTCATTTTTCTTTTTTTGACTAAATCTGAATTAATTTCTAAAACATGGCTAATTATATCGTTTAGATCTACTTTATTATTTGGTCTAATATGTTCTTGTAATTCAATTTTAGATAAAGAAAGCAAGTCACTAACTAAATTTTCCATTCTTGATGTTTGTTTAAGTATTATAGGTAAAAACTTTTTTTGGCTTTCAAAATCATTCGTTGCATGGCCTTCGTTAATTGTTTCCAAACCTAACTTAATTGATTGTAGCGGAGTTCTTAACTCATGAGATACATTTGCAACAAAATCAGATTTAAATCGTTGAGTTTTATAAATTTCTGTCAAATCTTTTAAAAAAATTATTACAGATTGATCTTCACTACAAAGTTTAGAAGGACCAGGAATTATATTTGCCTTATAAAATTCAAAAATTGGTAACTTAATTTCAATATCAACAACTTTAGTTTTTTTATCTATTATAGCTTGATCTATACTCTCTAAAAGATTTGCATCTCTTAGGATTAATGAAATATTTTTTCCCTCAATATCATTACCAAATCTAGTTAAGGCACTATTATTTGCACAACAAACATTTTTAGATTTATCTAGAATAATTACTTGATCAATCATTTCATTAAGGAATTTCATTTCTTGAAAACCTGTTTTATCTAATGAACTCATAAAATTTAAACCTGAGAGTAGTATATCACTAAAAGTTTTTTATAATTTAAGGTTAACAAAATTATAACTTCTACTCAAGGTGAGATAAATGAGCTTATAAAATTCATAATGAAAGCAGATTTAGACACCGACAGAAACACCGACAGATTAGGGACAAATGATCTACAACAAGCTACAAAGTTACAAATAAGAGAATTATCTTTTAATAACCAAAACTTTTAAGTGTTGATTTAATTGACTTTTAACATTAAAAACTTCCTTGATACGAATGCCCTTGTAGCTCAGCTGGTAGAGCAATTGATTTGTAATCAATAGGTCCGCGGTTCGACTCCGTGCGGGGGCACCATTACTCAATAAATTCAACACTTATTATTTTTGCAGAGTTAAGATTTAATTAAATTTTAAAGTTAATTGTGCCAGGATTGGACCAGGATTGTGCCAAGATCAAGTGGTCATTTTATTATGTACCAAAGCATTTCTTTGCAGCCGCAGTTACATAAATATTTTTTTTGATTAATCTTTTCATACACGCAAAAGAACCGTTGTTACCCCCATTACAGAATTTTGCTGCTGCAGTTATATAGATTCCCTTATCCTCTAACTTATTCATACATTTAAGAGATTCTTTTGTAAATTTGTTACAAAACTTTGCTGCTGCAGTTATATAGATATTTTTATCTTGTAACTTATCCATACATTTTTCAACGGGTGTATCAAAAAAACTATAAGAATTATTTACGCTCAACGGAAAAATTAATAACAAAGATAGAACCACGATCACTAAAAGTTTTTTCATTTAATAAGACGTCAGGTATTCTGCGTATAGA
>Ga0209305_1000631_pt1 | contig 24966 bp, 20 predicted proteins | sample COGITO_mtgs_1103_FD_184792 | JGI IMG/M metagenome (GOLD analysis project Ga0209305, IMG submission 184792) | Pelagic marine microbial communities from North Sea - COGITO_mtgs_110321 (SPAdes) (version 2) | ecosystem: Environmental > Aquatic > Marine > Epipelagic ...
GAGATAGAGAGAGAGAGAGAGAGAAGAGAGGTTTGTTTCAATCTCTCAAAATCGCAAAAGAGGACTTAAGAAAAAGAAAAGAGGAAAGAATATGCGGTGTTGCGTTTGCTATTCCGACGAGACCGAGTTGGGGGATTGCGAGGTGATTGAATGCGCGAGTGGACACGTGACGTGCGCGGAATGCTTCAACGAGCACGTGAAAGTGGAAACCGCGAAAGGCGCCGGGTACGTTCGTTTCGTTTTTTTACGATTCATTACGTGTGGAAAACGTTTAGAGGAGAGAGAGAGAGAACGAAAGCGCGTTGTTCTCATCCATCATCAACGGGTGTCTCCTCTTCTCCTTTTTTTGTTCGTTCGACTGTCGTTTAAAAAAAAGATCTTTTTCGCGTGCTCACATTTGCAGCCTTCTTCTTCTTCTTCTTCGCTCTTTGCGCGAACTTTTGTATCGTCGCGCATAAACTGACGAGCCTAAAACTCTGCTTTTCCTTCTCTTGCTCTCTTCCTCTCGGAAACGACACATTAGGGAGCGAGAAAAACGAAACGGGAACATCATGTGTCCGATGTTCTCCGAGGCGGTGCCGAAGGAGCAACGGTGCCCGGCGAAAGCGTTTGACGATCGCGACGTTGCTCGGTTCTGCCAGGCGGAAACATTTAACGAATACAATAGGCAAAAATTAGCGCTGAAAGAGAAACAGATCGTAGAGCAAGTGGAGAAAGACTTCGAGGAGCGGTTGGCGAGGGAGAAAAAAAGGGCGATGGAGACGAGTTCGGCGGAGGAGAAGTTACGGTTGGCGAAGGAACACGTGATTGAGAAGGTTTTGACGTTGAGTTGCCCGAGGTGCGAACAAGCGTTCGTAGATTTTGATGGATGTTTTGCCTTAAGATGTGCGAGATGTCAGGCTGGGTTTTGCGCGTATTGTTTGGCGGATTGTGGTAGGGACGCGCACGCGCACATCGGCGGGTGCGAGTTAGGGAAGCAAGTCACAAAGTGGGCGCAGAAGAACAAGTCGACGGTAAACAACAGAGGTCATCCTCCAGGAACGTATGGAAGTCCCGCAGCGTTTGACGAGTCGCAACGACTGAGAAGATTGAGGGATTTGACGTCTTATTTCGAGCTCAAGGAGGAAAAGTTCGTGACGGAAGTGTTGGACGCGTTGGAGAAGGAGTTGAAAGATTTGAACCTTACTAAGAAGGATGTTCAAAAGTCACTCGTTGCGTTAAAGAAAAGCAGAAATAAGCCGCATAAGAAAAAGAACGCCCGCGCGGGTGGCAGAGCACACGGTATGGAGGACGATATCCCTGCGGAACATGGCCATAATCCTTTAGATATTCTAGGTATGATGTTTGGTATCATGGACCACGCACCTGGGCGTCAACGTCAGCGAGAGCAGCAACGGATAGAAGAAGCACGCAGACGGCAAGCACTGGAAGAAGAACGAATGAAACAAAGGGAAGATAAGCAGAAAAGGCTAGGCAGAATTAACGACGCGTTTGGAGCGATGAAGAAAATTCGCGATTTGGAAGCAAAGTACCAGCGAGATAAAGACGCGGCGATAAAAGCATCCTTGGAAGATTTTCGCGAGAAAGGGCGACATGAACAACCGCAAATGAGGAATAACGACAATAACAAGAACAACGAAAAACCTGGCGAAGCAGTCGTGATTGATTTAGCATCGTCAGGGGAGAAACCGAATCCGAACGCCGGTAAGCTTAGAGCAGAAAGGCGAGCAAAGAGAGAACGCGAAGCGGCGGAAGCGAAGAGAAGGATAGAAGCCGCGACGAAAGACAACGTGATTGATTTGGATCTAATAGAATCGCAACAATCACCATCGCCACCGTCTTTATTCCGAGCGAAACCATCATCCGCAAATAGAAAGCGCGCCGCGTCGCCTGTGAATAACAGAAACAGCGCGAAAAAGAAACGCGTCGCGCAACAAAGTAACGACAGCCAGGAAGCAATCGTATTAGATTGAGGAGGTTGAGGAGGAACAACGACGACAGCGATACCCACCAGAAATCGTGGTATCACACTCGTCGTCATTTTGTAACAACAGCTGCAATTCACATCACATACACACGTATTATTTAAATCGTAGAGCGCTTGCTTTAGTAAAGGTAAAGAATAAATATAAACTTTTTGGCATAACTGCGCGAGAGCAAAAGCGTATCAAACATTTTCAGTCTTGAACTCCCAGGCGTGGTTTAATAGAAACTCTGGGTTCTGCACGCCATCTCTCGTCGCTACACTCTTAGCGATAACCTCCCAACCCGCTAATTCGTCGATAAACTGATACCCAATCGTCGCGTCTACTTCTTGAGCCATGGCTTTGCCTCCCACCGAAGCGTGGATTTTCTTCGAAAAGTGCTTCTTCACTCTCGCTTCAACTTCCCCACCATCCTTTGTCGTCGCGTCTCCGGTCAACGTGATTCCATGTTTCCCCATCATCTTCCATTTCAACTGCCAATACCCGTCCGCGTCCACATCTTTCGTCTCTTCCATCATCGTGTGGTGCGATACTTTCTTCAACCGAAACTGTCCGTAGTCTTTATGCGTCGTCGTCGCCTCAAAGTCCACGTGATCTAACGACACCGAATCGTTCACAATAGTATATTTCCCAACAACGTGCACGTTGTCTATTTCCATCTCTTTTTCTAACGTCGGATTCCATTTTGTTTCTCGATTCAATTTAAACGCCGACGGCGTCGGTTGCACGACCAGCGTCGGACCGTTGTTCAAATTGAACAGTCGTTCCAAATCAAATTTCGCCTTTACCGATAAAATTTCCCTTCTGAACGGTTGCGAATTCAACTCTACTCTCACAGGTAACGCCGACGACGTTTCCAACGTTATCTTCGCGTTCTGTAACTCCGGAAACGTCGCGGAAACCGTCGCTGGTTGTTTAATCAGGTTAAATTTCGCGTCCGTTTTTGAACGATACGTGTTCACCGTGATTTCCTCGTCGATTTTTGTCAATTTGAACCACTCGGTGTCTCTCCCGAGTTGCTTCACGTTGTCTTTAAATTTCTCCATCAGAGGCCTCTTATCCATGTCCGATAATTTCGCGTTTTCTCTTCTCAGTTCGACTAAACCTCTCTGCAGGGATGCTATTTCTCTCGCCTGCGCGCGAATTTGCGTTCGGAGTAAATCCTCCGACGAAGACGTCGATTGTTGGCCTCCTCGCTTCGAAAACATTTTTGATGATGTGATGATTTTCAAGTTTTGTTGTTGTTAATTTGTTGTCGTTGAATAGTCAGCGCTCGTTGTCTCTGGTGGGTGTTGGTGGCGCGCGATCTAATACTACTAACGAAACAGAGATGATAGATTTCTCTCTCTTTCTCTTCCTTTCTCTTCGCTCCTGCTGCTGCTACGTTTGATGATGACGATGATGATGATGATGATGGTGCGGGAACTATCTCTCGCGTAACAACAAAATTTTTGTTTTTTTGAATTTTTTGTGTTTTTCTCTGCAGTGGTCTCTTCTGCTTTCTTCCGATGAAGTTGGTCTTTGAGTCCTTGCGGTTGGGTCAACAGAAAAATACGCGACGATCGCGCGACAAAAAAAACAAAAAAAGAGGCGTCAGGTCGTTGTCGCGTATAGTCGTCGTGTTCTTGTTTAAAGCGAAGAAAAACTCTCGCACGCTTTATTACTCTTTCGCGCGCATCGCTCGAGAAAATGACAGTCTTTCACACGGGAGGAGGATCAGGAGGAGGATCAGGAGGATCCGCAGACGACCCGTATTTGCTCCAATCGTTAAAAGGAGGACACCGAAACAACGCGATAACTTCTCTCGCGTTCGCCCCGCACAGCAAGCGGTATATTTTTTCCGCGAGCACGGGAGACGGGTCGATTATGTTCTGGCACGTCGGAGGAGAAAGATCAGGAGGAGGAGGAGGACAAGGAGCTTATGCTTTACTAAAGAATAGGAAAAGACCGGTGCGATTTCTCGGGCACGAGAGAGACGTGCTCGCGTTAGCGCACACGGAGAGAGAAGGCGAAGGCGGGAGAGTCGCCAGCGCGGGTTTAGATCGATCTATACGGGTTTGGAAAGCGACCGCGTATGTTTTCGTTCGTTTCTTTCTCTTCTTGTCGTATTTTTTTCTGTTTGTGTTGTTGTTTGTTGACCGGACACGCGAAGAGGCAAATTTATGCTCACAAAACGTCTCTCATCTCTTATTCCTCTTCAAACACAACAGGGAAGGAAAGTCGGTGGTTTTGAGATCGGCACACTCGGGTGCGATTCGTTCGTTGCAATACAGCGATAGCGACCGGCTTTTATTATCCGCCTCGGACGATAAATTGTGCAAACTGTGGGACGCGTCCAACCCGTCGGTTTCGCCAAAGTTTAAACTCTCTTTGAAAGGACATTCCAATTGGATTCGGCAAGCGGTGATTACGAGCGATGGAACGATCGCGTGTTCGGTTTCGGACGATAAAACGTGGCGATTATGGGACGTATGCGCTGGAGGCGTTGAAATTGATCGAAGGAAAGGAGAGGATCACGACGTTTCTTCTTCGACGCCGCGGTGCGTCGCTCTGAGGCCATCGGCTGGAACTTCCATTGCCGTCGGCGACTCTAATGGTGGTTTAAGAGTATACGACACGCGTTCGCGACGCAAAATATTCGAATCTACGATCGATTCGTACGTCTATTCACATCGAGATGCGATAACGGACGTGCAGTGGCACCCGGCTGGAGACTTTCTGGCGACGACCTCCGCGGACGGCTCGACGAAAATTTGGGATTTTCGAGACCAACGCTGCGCGTGGACGCTCAAAGCGCACGAGGGTTCTGTAAATTGCGCGGCGTTTACTGCAGATGGAAGCACATTTGCGTGCGGTGGTAGCGACGGTATCGTCACGCTTTGGAAAAGCGGGTTTAACCGCTCGTTCGAAAACGTCGTGCTCGCGGAAAAACAAACGCACGACAAAAAATACCAAGTAGAAAACGAAGAAGAACGCGAAGAGAACAAAACGTACACGAGAAGGAGACGCCCACCACCACCACCGCCGCCGACGCCTACCACCAAAATCACCACCACCAGACCACCTCCTTTCGATGATGGGACATCTTTCACGACGACGAAGCAAAAAATCCAACCTTCTTCTTCTTTCTCGTCGGCTTCGGAATACGCGGAACTCGCCCAAACCTTACGACGCGCCGTCGGTCAACTCGACGTGTTGACCCAAACCTTAGCGTTAGTCGAAGCGAGAGTCACAATGAGCGAAGATCGCGTTCAGAAGATTGCCAGGAGCGTTTCATCTCTCGCGCAAAACGCGAAAAGGTAATTATTATTTATTAGGTTGCGAGTACTCGCGTACTCTTTCTCCGAGTATTATTATTATTATTATTATTATTCAAATTTATACCAAACAGTAGTTTTCGCTTCCTTTTTGCTCCTCATTCTCTCTTTCTAAGGCACTTTGGGCAGATACATTGGCGGCACACGCTCTCTCTGAGACTCTCTTTTTTCCTTCTTTCCGCCTTCCTCTCTTTAGTTAATTAATTTTCATTATTATTGATACGCACCACCCTCAGAGCGCGTCTCTGTCGTTCTCTTTTCTCCTCTCTCCTCCTGGCATCTAAGAAGAACGGTCGGGAGTGCCCAGTGGCTGGTTGAACAAGGCGCGCTTTCCGCCGTTGCCGCGGGTGCCTTTCTCTTTCGGGACCGCATCAAAGCGTTAGTCCGGGGAAGCAACAAATCTCCCAACGAAGAAGACAACAAAGAGATGAGCTCGAACTCGACCACCAACAGAGACTCCGGTCCCTCCAACTCTGGAATATCGAAGAAGTCGAAGAACGCGTTAGACGGCATCAAAGGAAAACTCCCCGAGGACCGCCGGATGAATTTAACCGAGGATTCCTTGCGCTCCCGAGGATCCCACCGACGAACAAACTCGCGAGAAATCGAGAACCTCTCCTACGACATCGACTTGGACGATAAAATTTTAGACGCTTCACACGCGCTGTTAGCGATCAATATCGGCGGGGGGAGTCGAAGAGGCTCGGGAGGAGAGTTGAATTCTATGCTCCAAAACCAACCACAGACGAGCACGGCGGGAAGCGCGGTCGGGAGCGCGGCGACGCCGAGCACGTCAGATACGGAAGCAGACGTGGTGACGAGCACGAAGAAGAAAAACAAACAACAACAACAAGTGGACAGGACGGTGAAGATAAAAGCGATGGTGTTTAGTGGCGGATTCTTAGTCGATCGGGGCACCGGGAAAGAGTATTTAGGCGGCGAGACGAGGATCGTGTCCTTGATGCGAAACGCGACGTTCGAGGAAATGAAGACGAAGATTGTCGAAGAAGAAGAGCCGACGAAGAGGAACAACGTGCAGATTTTGTATCCGGATGGCGATCACGTCATATCGGTGAAGAACGACGACGACGTGGAGACGATGATGGAGGAATGGGAGACGGTACACGCGGTTGATTCGAGAAAGAAGTTGAAAATATACGTCGTCGAGAAGGCGACGAACATGTACGGGTCGAATAATCGCACTGCGATGGAACTGGACGCGAACAGAGATGAAAATAGCAATAAACAACAACAACAAGGAGAACAACAACAACAACAACAACAACAAGTAGCAGAGAACAATAACGCGACGACAACAGTAGCAACGAGGACGACGACGACGCCGTTTGAAGACGCCAGCAACGGCGCAATCGACGAAACTCAAACGAGGAACGGGTCGCCGTCTCTAAGCATCGAACCTTCAAAGTCGCCCAGAAGTCACGGAGGATTGCAAATTATTCCGAGATCAGACCTTACCTTAGGCGCGCGCTTAGGCGGTGGTGCTTTCGGTGAAGTCTATGCAGCGGTATGGCGAGGCGCGGAGGTTGCGGTGAAATTTATCAATCGCGAGTTTGTATTTTCGCCCCCTGGTTCTCCAAAACGTCACGGTCGCGACGGGTTAGATAACATCTTTGAAGACGAAGAGTTTATTAGCAATAGTAATAGCGGCGATGATGACGCTGATAATGATGACGCTGATAATGATGACGACGATTTTAAGGATGATAAATCCCGTCGCCGAAATAACGCGAAGAAAAACATGGACGATATGGACAACATGCACAAAGAGAAGAAAAGAAAAGAAAAGGAAGAACAACACGAACACTTTTTGCGCGAGGCTGAGACGTTGGCGACTTTAAGCCATCCAAACGTCGTCTCTATTTTCGGTGTCGTGACCGATGGCGATCGTCCAGGTATCGTCGAAGAATTTCTGAGCGGAGGATCGTTACAAAGAGTCTTGGCGAAAGAGCGCGAACGCGCGAAAGATCGCGAGGCGGCGAGACAAGACGCGGTTAAGAAAGCAAACGGTGACGTAGCTTTACAGGCTGAATTACTCGCGAAAGTTGCCGCTTCAACCGCCACTCGTTCTCGCTTAGACGCCAAAACGCGTCTGCAGCTCTGCTTAGACGTCGCGAGAGGAATGGAGTACTTGCACGCGAAACGGTTCGTCCATTTCGATTTAAAATCCGACAACGTGTTAGCCGCGGTGAGAGGTCGACGATTAGTGTGTAAAGTGTGCGATTTTGGTTTATCCAAACGACGTCGTTCGCAAGCCTCGTTCGTATCAGGCGTCAACTCTCGACGAGGCACGTTGCCTTGGACCGCGCCAGAAGTCTTGCGCAGTCCAGATAAAGTGACGGAAAGCGCAGACGTGTATTCGTTCGCCATCGTCATGTGGGAGCTCTGGACGTCTCAATTACCGCACTACGGTTTAGACGAGTACGCCTTGTACGGCGGACTCATGATGCACCAACTTCGTCCAACCGTCCCTGGCGACGACGCTTTATCGCCTCGAACGGGACCGTATCGCGCGGCGACTAAGGACGCGCAAGTCACCGTCGATATCGACCCTCCCTGCGACGGTTGGGAAACGTTGATGAAAAACTGTTGGAAAGAAAATAGTAAAGAACGTCCAAAGTTCGTGGACATCGTCGCCAGCTTAGAAGCCATGAAAAATGAACACTTCGACGGAAACGCGTTCAGCGGGACGCCACCGGTCGTCAACAAGAGCACTGGCGGCAAGAGCAACAAGCAGCCGTCGCCTCTGAAGTACTAAGTACTTGTTCGATTTCAATGCGTGTATTTTATTTCAAATTTCGTAAAACAACAAAAAAGCGATGGAAATGATTTTGATCCTTAAACCCTTCACGAGTATCTCGAGTATTTTTTGGTGTGTTTTTCGCCCTTTGTTTGCCCTTTGATTTTTCATCTCAGAAGGTTATCCGCAGGGAAGATAATCCAATTTTTCCATCGCTTGATTTGGGTTTACAATATCTATCTTCACATAAAAGCAGCAACAGCACCCCGTTGTTCTCCGATTTAAAAAGTATCACAAACTAAGCATCCAACAAAACGTAATGTTTTCTGTCGCGCAATCTTCAAACATCGTCGGCACGACGCAAAAAGTTGTCGTTCACAAAGCCAAGAAGGTGAAATCCTCCTCCAAATCCATCCTCCGATGCTCGGCCCAAAAGGAGGAGACGGAAGAAAAGAGATCTTCGTCTTCCTTGCAACAAGCCGCCGTCGCGACCGTGTTGTCCGTGTCCATGCTCGCGCAACCGGCGTTTGCGGCGTCTGAAATCGCCCAATTCGCCGCGGGTGATTCCAAGGCTGCCGCGGATGCGTTGTTGGCGGAGTACACCCAGAAAAGAGCGATCGTCCAACAAGCGCCAAAGACGAAGAGTTTAGCCAAAGGCGGTAAGAAGGCGAAGAAGGAAGCCGCGGCGCCGAAGGAAAGTGGCGGCGGGTTTTCCTTGCCGTCGTTCTCCTTGCCGTCTTTGCCGTCCCCGGGCGCTGGTAAGGAGAAGGCTGCGCCAGCCGCGAAAGCGGCGCCGGCCCCGGCGGCTGCCAAGGAAGGCGGCAGCGGCAAGTTGATTGCCGTGTGCTTGGTGTTGTTCTCGCCGTTGGTTTTGGTCCAAGTCGAGTCTTTCAAGACTCTCGCGAGATTAGCTAAGCAAAAAGCGGGCAACTAAATATATCATAAAACACTGAAGAAAAAGAGCACATACATATATATATTTTAACGCGCGCGTGAAAGAGAGAGAGAGAGAAGGAGAAAGAGAGAGACGGGGAGAGATGAGGGTATATTATATTAGAAAGAGAGAGAGAGAGGGAGAGAAAAAGCGAGAGCGAGAAAAGAGGAGGGGCGAGAGAGATATTACGGGGCGCGCAGCGAAAGGGAGATGTAAAAGAGGAGTACGCGTGTGCGCTTGCGTTGCAACGTAAGATTTAAAAGTATTTAATATATTGGTATAACATAATCACATATCTCGGCTTTGATGCATATTATCCGTTGTCCCGTATTCGAAAGCGTCGTCTTCATCGACTTCTTCGTCTTGATTATATTTTTCATCTTCGTCTTCATCTTCTTTTTCTTCCCGCGTTTGTGGTTTACTGTTGTTGAAAAAGAACTTCACCGCGTTTAAAGCGTTTGTACTTGGCGTCGTCGCCGCCGCAGGACCAAGCACGTGCGGTACGAGTTCTCTTTGTTTCTTCGTGTTGCTCGCGATCGTCGTCGTCGTCGTCCTTCGTTTTTGTACCGTATTCGTGGTAGCTGCAGATGATCTCGTCGTCACTCTTCGCTCGGAGGTGTTTGGAAGTTCGTGAGGAGAAGGGTTTAACGACCCCATAGGTACGCTTACTGCGGTACATCTGGCCGCGTACTTCTCTTTCAAAGCGACAGCTTCTTTCATCTTATTCGTATGGTGCTCGGCTAACACGTCCGCGTACTCGCTAATATCGAAATTTGTCACAGCGTCAAAACCTTTCAAACGAACGGCTTCTTCGTCGTATGCCATGGCAGCGGCATCCTCGGTTTCGTGCAAACCGAGATATTTATATTTCTTACCGACTAATTGACCGATTCGTGCTTCCCATTTTCCTTTCTGATGTTTTGTAACTCCTCGGAACTTGCTGGAAGATTTTTTCGTCACTCCACCGGGGCCTTTCGATTGGCGACGAAGAGAAAGTATGAGCTCTCTTTCGTTCACCTGCTGCAAACTCGCGAGTTCTCGAGAATAATTCGATCTATCAAAATTCGTAATCGCAGAAATTCCTCTACATTTAACCGCTGCAATATCGTAAGCAAGCGCCGCCTGTTCTTCGCCGTCGAAACCGCCGAGGTAAATTTGTTTCCCATCTTGCCAGATGTGCGCTTCCCACCGTCCGGTTCGGCAGTGATGCGTGACGCCTCGAAACTTACTCGTTGAACGAGCAGACTTTTTTGATTCTCTTGAAACACTTTTGTTGTTGTTTTTACTGCTGTCATTATTACCAACGGCGTCGTTAACGGCGTTTAACGAAGATTCGCGGTTCCTCGATGCCAGAAGTTGAACGTCCAAATCCGGCGAAAGATTTCCCTCTCGAGTTTCAACGAGAACTTCACCGTCCTCGTCGTCCTTGTTACTCTTCTTTCTCTTCTTTGGTGTGTTGCTTTTCTTTATCGAAGGAAATAATTTCCTCGGCCGACCTGGTCTTCTTTTCATGACGACATTTTCCATCTGCGGCGGCATCGCGGGCGGCGCCGATATTCCATCGTTCAAAGTTCGCACTAACGTTGGTTGTGGCGGTGGTTGCGGTGGTTGCGTCAAAATCAATTGCATTTGGTCCATTGCACTTCGCTCCTTTTCGATGGCATCCAGCACGTCTTTGTGTGTCTTTTCGTAATTGCCAAACAGATGCGAAAAATCGTTCATCGAACTTTCTCTCGTCATCGCCTCCGGCGCGGCCAACGATATAGGAAACCCAAACTCGTCGTTCGATTCCGACGACCACGTCGTGTGCGCAGTCTTCGTGTCGTAGTTGTTATACTTGTCATCTAGAGGAGGTGCGATTGGACTGACGTTTCCAAAACCGCTCGTTTTCAAAAACTGTAAGAAAGACGACTCTTTCTCTCCTCCTCTTGCCTCGTACTCCTCCTCCTCTTCCTCCTCCAAGTTTCCGAGCGACGCGAAGCATCCGTTCGTATCTTCCTCTTCCTCTTCCTCCTCCTCCTCGTCGTACTTATTCTTGAGGAAATCGTCGACGTCCTCGTCCTCGTCATCCTTATGTTCGACCGCAGCAAACGCCCCCAGCAACAGCGACTGCGTGTTCGGTGAGTTTTCTTTTTCCTCCTCTTCTCGTTGCGTCAAACCGATGGTGTTGGTGTTCAGATGGGGAAGAGCGACGCCCGCGCGAATTTTGTTCTTCTTCGAAACGACGAGAGACGTTTGTATCGCGGGAAAAACCGTGAGTTGCGGATGCTGCCGATGCGGATGCGACATGCTCCGGAGCTAAAACGGTGGCATAGTATGCGCGTCGAAATAATACTTCGCGTATTTTGGTGGTTTCGAGAGTACATTTTTTTCCTCGTTTTCGAGGCAAAAATTAATTCTCTGCTGCTGATTGAAAATAACAAAACACAAGCGTTGTTGTTGTTTTTTCTTATGTTTCGATCACATTAAATATCAATATTACACAACGATTTTAAGTTCTAACCGAACAAGGACCTCCTCAGACTAAATTAGAAGCGCAGTCTTCACTCTCGACGCGCCACACAAAGCTATAATAGGTTTCTATTTACGTAAATCTCTCCGCACACCCGCCTGACTAAAAAATTACTCTCTGATTAGATGATGCCAATCTTGTTCGCAACGTCCAAAGCGTCGTAGTCCGCAGTCAAGCGAACGTACGCCTTCTTTTGGCCGTCCGGACGAATCAACGTGTTCACCTTCTCACACTTGATGTCGTACATTCTGTTCACAGCCGCTTTGATTTGGACCTTCGTCGCTCTGGCGTCGACGATGAAGACCAACGTGTTGTTCTCTTCGATTTTTTGGTTTGCGGATTCAGTCGTCAACGGAAACTTCAACACCTGTTTACGAAAGTGAGAGAGAGAAGAGAACGATGGGTTAGTTCAGATCGAAAGCGAGAGCGGAAAGGTGGTTGGCGGCTCCGAGAGAGAAAGTAAACGAGGAGGAGCCTTCGTCCAGTACAAACTGAGAGTGCGAAAGCCCCATCGAAAAATGCGCGTCGTAAACCAGTCTGGTTCACCCTTTCGCGATTCCTCCCTCTTGATTCTAATGCTACCATCGCGTGAAACAACTGTTGCGTACCTGGAATTGATCGAGCTTTTGCGGCGGCGGCACCGAAACTCTCGGGTACTTTGGCGCGCGCGCATTTTTCAACGTTCTCGGTCGGTGAAACGTTGGCGAAAATCGCTTCTTGAGAAGCTTCCCTTTCGCGCCCTTCTTCACGTACTTGGCCGCTTTGGCCGCTTTGCTCACTTTTTCGTCTGTTGAATGAATTAAAGTTAAAGGATATCCGTCAGTCTTTGGTCTCATTGAACGGTCGCGAGAGGTTTTTCCGAGCCTAAATCGATTGCGCAGAGCCCGCAATTTTAGAGAACGCGACGAATAAGTCCCAAATGTACTACGCGCTTACGAAGGAGACAAAAAAAAGGACGACGCGAAGTTATCCGCGCGCATATCCAAGCAGATTCCGAATCAGTATATATATATCTGTTTAACGAAACAAGAACGTACCCTTCTTCGTCGGTGCCATCTTTCAAACAACAATATATTGATGTGTGTATAGTGAAGTTTGCGTGAAAAGCAGTTGTCTCTTGTCCGAAAACCCAACTTTTCTTTGTTTGTGAAGGAGACGAAAAAAGAGAAAAATTTCATTCGAGATGAAAAATGCGTTTCATTCAAAAACAACTGGCTAATAGGAAAAGGGAGCTCCTTTTCCTCCTCCTCCTGTGTTTGCTATATACTCTCCTCTCTGCTCCGTCAACTGTCGCTGCTGCATCAAGACGGCGAGCGTTTGTTCTCTGCTAATGATGTGTTGTTGTTGTTGTTGTTGTTGTTTGTTCGTTAGAGTACTTAACGTACGAAGCTGGCACAGCGCGTCTCTTTTTTTCGTCTCCTCGTCTCCTCCTCCTCCTCCTCCTTTTCCTCCGAGGGCGAGGACGACCGGTGGTGGCGGTGGCGCGTGTTTCGACGGCGACGTGTCCTGCAAACGACTCAGAACGGTTTGAAACGGATCGTTGTTGTACTCCGGGACCGCGGATAAGAAATCGTAACTCGGGTCTTCGCAGTCGAAGGATAACTTCGATTTCGTCGTTTCAAACGCCTCCGCGTTTTTGTATTTCTCTCGAGCGTCTCGACTCTCCTCTTTCTCTCTTTGATCTAAAGCCTCTCGACGCAGTCTGTGTTTCATCTGCTCCGGGTTTTCCTCCTCCTCCTCTTCCTTTTCCGTCTCCCACCACACGCTTTCGTTTGCAGTCCGGAGCGTTCCAGGAGACACCGCCAAAAGTTGCTTTCGCTCCGCGACTTTTACGACGAGCGATGAAGGTTGCACCGGTTTCAAAGGCGTTCTCGCGACTTCCTTCTCTTCCTTCTCTTCCTCCTCCGCCTGTTGGTCAAAGAAGAAGAGCGATTTGTGCAACGCTCTCTTCAACGTCGACGGCGGTTCTTCTTCTTCTTCTTCTTCCTCTTTAGTATTCGTATCCTCCGCGTCTATTATGTATTCGCGTCGACCGATGATCGGTGATTGCATTTCCACCGGCAGCATCGTTCGCGTCTCATCATCATCCGCTGCTCTCGTCGCAAAGGTGGTCGTTTCAGGAGTCTTCTTCTGTTTTTCCTCATCAAAGTCATCTTTTTTCTCGTCGTCGTCGTCGTTTTTCTTCCTCTCATCCTTCAATGGTGAAGATGCTGATGATTTTGGGGGCGAAATCGTCCTCGGTTTTACAGTCTCTCTCTTCTTCTTCGTCTTCTTTTTCGTCTCCTTTTCCTCCTCCTCTTCCGTGGTCTTCTTTACCTTCTTCTTCTTTTCAGACGAGGACGCGATCGAAGCCTTTCTCTTTGTCTTCTCCTTCGTCTGTTTTAAAGTCGTCGTCTGAATCGTCTCTGCCTTTTTAAATTTCTTCTTCTTCTCTTCGCTGTACGTGATGAAATTTTCAACGCATCGTCGGCATCCTCGAATCGCGTACCGACACTTCGAACATCCTTTTTTAGTACCATTATGAGTAGCATTCGTATTGCCAGAAGGCACAAAACGCAATACTTTCTTCTCCTTCTTCTTCGCTAAAAACGGTGTCGTCAAAGGTGACATTGTTGTGTTATTATGTGCGCGCGCGCAATGATGAATGCGTCTTCTTCTCTTGTTCTTTTGTGGTGAAAAAGTCTCCTCAATGGCAGCTTTTTTCTCGGTTTTTTAAGAAACTCGAGTGTTTTTGAATTTTATGAATTTGAATTTTTTTGCTTTTTGTCCTCTCCTTTGTCCTTTGTCTTTCTCTCCTCGTGCGGGAGGATGAGAGTTTTCATACGAATAAGTAAGTCGCTTTATTAAAACGACAACTACAGTATTCATAACACGCGTTTTATAATAAACACTACTATATATTTAAACTATACTACAGGTACTTTCTATTTCTATGCGTTTATTTAACATTTATTCGAACAGGTCGAACGGGAACGAGGACTTTTGAGAGGAAGAAGAGAAGGCGGTTCGGAAGAGGAAAGAGAGTCCTTTTTCTCGTCCTTCAACTCCGGATTCTTTGATGATTGGAAGAGGTGGAAAGTTCACCTCCTCTCCCGTGTACGAGTTGACGATGCCGTGGTAGAGTTTCGCGCCGACGACGCAGTTGACGGTGAATAAGGCGATCCACGTCTCGCGTTCGGACCAGAGAGGATGGGTCAAGGAGAGGCGGATTTTTGCGTCTTTGCAATTCTCGTCTTCTTCGGAATCGTTTTTCGAAGAAGGAAAAGCGTCCAAGATGGCACGACGAGCGACGCCGAGTAGTACGTCCGCGTCTGGTGCCGTTTGGAGTATCAAACCACCGCTGCTGCCGCCGCTCGAATGCGCATCATCCCGTTTTAATACGAACACGTTTGTCGTCAATCCTTCGCAAATCTGAAAATCCTCCTCCTGAAGAGCGCTACCGCTTCCCGTTGTTCGTTTACTCAACACGCACTCCACAAACGTCCTCTTCCGCCTCGTTTCTTTAACGTCTTCTCTCGCGTTCCATTCATTCCTCTCAATCTCTAACCCTTCCCTCTTTTTCACCCACTCCGTGTGCTTCGCGTGCGGTCGCTCTCTCGGCGCGCCTCGAAGTAACGCGTATCGATCGAGCGCCGTCACCTCTTCGTCTCCTTTTTTCTCATCTTTACGCGTTGTTATTAACGGCGTCAATAACGCGTGCACGTTCATTTTCTTTTCGTCTCGATCGTCTTCGATTGCAATCGTCGCCATGTACCTCCCTTTCTTAAAACCCGCGTTTTGGCGTTTGAGAAAAGCAGTCCTCGTCACCTTTTCCAGAGCGTCTCTGCACTTTTGCCAATGGTTTTCGAACAAACACCCGGTTCGTTTCTCCTCGCTTAAGCTCGCGAATACTCTCTTCGCGTGGAAATCGATTCTTTCTATCGCGACGGTACCTTTTTCGCCGTTGTTATTCATAAACTCGCATCGCATCGCGGTGTACGCGCACGGCGTTTCGATGCGTCGCAAGAATGCAGCCGGGGTTGTCTCATCATCATCATCATCACAATCGACGACGGCGATATCACCATCACCACATATCATCATCATCGTCGTTGGAGAGTTTGTATAGGTATTGATAAACGCATACGTTTTGCTCGCGTTTAAAGCAAAGAGCGTTGAGTTTAGAGTTCGTTAAGTCTGAGGAAAAAGTTGAGCGAATTTGCTTCATAACATTCTCTCTCGCGCTTTGTTGCGATGACGACGAATGCGACGACTTTTAAACTTCGTCTCCTCTCCTTCAAACTCTTTTGCTTCCTCGTTTTTGTCGTCGTTTTCTGTCGCGTGTTCGCGTCTTCTTCGGCACAAACGACGAGAGAAACGAGGACGAATGGAGTTCCGAGCGGTGAAAATCTCGTCGTGATTCTCAACGGCAATCGGAGGAAAGACTGCGCGGGAATCGACGCGAGAGCGCGACAAATTCGAACAGCATTGCGAGAGAATACCAAAACGAGTGAAGAGAGAAGTAGATCGAGTGTTGTGACGATTTTATTCGCCGCGGACGATAGAAACGACCGGTGCGAACTGTTGAAGCGAAGAGTTTTAGCATCAGAAGAAGAGGAGAGGAAAAACGAAGAGCGGCGGCGAGAGCGCGAGAAGACAAAGAAGACAAAGAATACGATTCAGACGACGATTCAGACGACGACGGGAGAAACGATGATGCTCTCGTTCGAGTACGCGACGTTGCCGAGAAGAGAAGATGAAAACAAACCACCGATCGGTGGACCTCGAACGCGCGCGTTATCGGTACGGGTGAGTCAATGGATCAGGGAGAGGAGAGAACGCAGAAGAAGAGGAGGAGGAGAAGGAGAAGAGGAGAAGGAGGAAGAAGTGTACGCGTTCGTCGAGGACGATTCGGAAGCGTTGATGTATTTCGCTGCGATTGGGAAAGAAACGCGAGGCGGCGCGACGGAGAGTTTATTCGACGACGTGTCGTTTGCAACGATTACTGGAGTCGGATTTGGTGGAAATAATCATAGTGCTGATGCTGCTGCTGATGATGACGATGTTAATGGTGATGACGATGTTGAGGAGGAGGACGATAATAGTAGCGAGAGTAGTACGAGGAGCGAAAAAATGCTGGACGATATGGAGGCGCAGTGGATGCGAATGGAATCGAGGAAACGCGCGGAGACGATTGAGGTAACGTCGTTCGAGAGAAGATTGCGAGAAATCAGAGAGAAGAGAAGGAACAGCGCGACGGAGATTAGAATGGCGAGAGAAATGGGGAGCTCGTTCGCGGACGAATCGCTCGTAGGTGTGGTGATGACGCACAAAAATCGACCGGAGTATTGCGAGAAAGCCGTGGAGGCTTTGTTGCAACAAACGCATCGCAAGGTTGAAATCGTTATAGTAGACGACGGTTCGGAGGAAGCGCACGTGAAACGATTGGAACAGTTCGTGCATTCCAGGAAGAAGGACGATACTCTTAAAAGCGTGAAAATTGTGAAAATAGCGAAACCGGGGAAATATCTCGGCGAGGCGAGGAATTTCGGATGTTCAAAACTCTCCGAAAAAACCGAGTACGTTTTATTCTCCGACGACGATAACTTAGCCGAAACGAACGAAATTGAAACGATGCTCCGAGTGTTAGTGCACACGAAAGCTGACGTCGTCACGGCGTCGAACGAATTTTTCGTAACCGCAGCGAACGGGACGAACGTTGTCGTCGGCTCGTATCATCCTCTCGGGAACGCGTTGTTTCCCGGTATTTTTGAAAATGTATTCGGAGACGCGAATGCCTTGTGGAGAAAGTCCGCGTTTACAAGTCTCGAAGGTTTCGCGAAAGATACCTCGTATTCTTTGCAAGATTGGGAGATTCTTGCCAAAGCATCGAGCTCGGGTTTGAAGCTCGTCACCGTCCCGGCGCCCGCGTTGTATAAGTATCGAACGCACGCGAAGAGTATGTCAAAGCAAAAGGAGGCTGATGCTTCCTCTTCCGACCCGTACGAAGATATTCAATTTACCGGTCCTTTGAGAGGATTTGCACCGCTCGGCGAAGAACTCGTTCAGCTCGCCACGTTTTCAAAAACAATGCGCAAAGACTACGAAGCGATGGAGAAAACAGTGCGAACTTTGCGGAAAGAGGATGGAGGCGGAGGGGCGGATGCCGCGTTAGGCAAAGTCGCTTTGAAAGTGCTCTGCAAAACTTTAACTTACGGTAGTACTACTGAGACAGAATACGTCGCAGACGGCACCTTTGATGCCGCCCCTTTGTCTTCACAAGATAACTGGCACGTGCACGGTGAAGGAGGTTTCAAACCTGTAGATGGCGCGATACTCGTCCCAGGTAACGAAGAGATGTTAACGGAGGACACCGCCGGGTCAACTCTCGTAAGCGGCGCGTGGCAAAGAATAGAAGTCAATCAGCTCGAAGCCGAACCTCTCGTTCTCTCTGGGTGGGCAAAAGTTATCATCGACGCATCAAAAGACGACGACGTTGAACTCCTCGATACGTTCGAGAAGTCGGCTGACTTTTCCTTACACGCGGATGTTGAATTTTCCGACGGCACGAAGAAGTACGGCGTATCGGCAAATTTCCCGGAAAGTAGCGAGTGGTCGCGAAGTATTGCCGTTATTGACGAAGAGAAGCGAATCGCTTCGATAACACTCGTGTGTATGCGAAGATGGCGTCCACGTGCGGCTCTTTTCGATGATATTTCGCTGCAACCGTTGAATAGTAGAGCCGTTGCGTGCGACTTAGCCGGCGTCGCTGAAGAAGACGATACAACTTCGGAAAAGCAAACGAGACGAACGCGAAGACGAATTAGTAAAGTAGAATTATAGCGCATGTACTATATATATTTTGTATTGATTAGCTATTTGGCTTTTAACGTCCCGTCTTCGTTACACTCCTCATTCGTTGTCGGATCGACAAAAATTGTCCGCATCAACTCCTCTCCTGTTTCGTCGTCCATCTCCTCGATCACTTTCTTCTGCATTCTTGCTTTCCTCGCTTTGACGATATCTTTCTGCGCTTTCTTACTCAACGGTTTCTCTTTCTTCGAGCTCGACTTTGGCGTCGGTGCCGCTTTGGACGGCGTACTTCTCGTCGACCGGCGTCGCGGCGTCTCTTCTTCCTCGGGCTCTTTATCGATAATCTCAGGACTTGGCGGTTCGCTATCTTCATCACTTTTCTTCATTTTTTTCACCGGCGTTGTCGCCGGCTCTTCCTCTTCTTCTTCTTCTTCTTCTTCCTCGTCGTCGACAAACGCGCGTTTCCCGCCCAATCGCCGGTTCCCCCTTCCACCGCCTCCTAAATCATCCGAATCTGAATCCCCTTCTTCGTGTTCAATCATCGCATCCGCGTTCGTCGCCGCCGGCGCTTTCTTCTTCGGCGTCGGCGTTTTAGCCTTCTTCTTTTCCGGAGTTTTCTTCTTTGGCGTCGTTTTCTTCTTCGCCACCGCCGGTTCCTTCGGTTTCGCGACCGTTTTCTTCCCGGTGCCGCCAAACATGCTCGCGATGTTGCCGCTCTTAGGCCCGGTGGCGCTCGGTTTCTTCGCCGTCGCCGCGCTCGCCGCCGGCTTCTTCTGTTCCGCCGCGCTTTTTGTCGTCGTCGCGCCAGAGGAAGTAAACTTCTTCCCTCTCGGTAACCTCTTCGCCACGTCTGATTTTGCAAACGCGCCGTGTTTCAACATCCAAGATACATCCTCTTCTGAGTCCAATTGCATTTTCGTCTCCTTCTCTTCCTCTCGAACTAACTGTTCCAACACGTTTTCCTCTTCTCTTTTCCTCACTAAAGCGTACACCGCCACATCTTCTTCTCCTTCGAACGCATTATTCTTTCCTTCTTCTTCTTCCAAACGTTTCAACTCTACCCTTCTCTCACGCGAAACGCACACGACGCACGTCCACTTCTCCCTCTCCTCTCGTGGCATCGCGTTTAAAATCGTCCACAGCAATCGTTTCCCCGCGCGTGCCGTGAGCGCGAATTTTCGACTCAAAGTTCTGTACGTCACGACATCAAAAGTAGCACCACTGCTGCTAAAAAACGTCTCGAACGCGCTCGCCACCAAGTCTGCCGCCGTCGTCATCACCTCAAAGTCTCCTTCGTGTACCCCGCTCGTACTCTCTCGCAACAGAAGAAGAGCAACAACAACAGAAGAGAAGTGCTTGTAAATTTTTAAAAAATGTGACGTAAAAAAAAAGAGAGTTTTGTGTGTGTTGCGAGAGAAAAGAGTTCGAGATTTTTTCGTGTGTGAGGGGCAAAAGACTTGGCAAAAAGCAAAAAGAAGAGAAAAAAAGCAGACTGGAAGAGCAAAAAGAAGAGAAAAAAAGCAGCTTTTTGAGAGCAAAAAAGAAGCAAAAAACAAAAAGCATTAAAAAGAAGAGTGAAAAAAGAAAAGAGAGAGACACAAGAATTTTTTTTCAAAGACACAAATTCTCGTCTTTTTTTGCACGTCTCGCTCTAGAAAAAATTCATCATTTTGAAAGAAGACTAAGAACGCAAAGAAGACTTTACGAAGACTCTTTGAGAAGAGAGAGTGTAGAAGAAGAGAGAGAGATGTCTTCTTCCGACGAAAATAGCGCGACGGCGGATCGAGTGGAAAAGAAATCCATCGATGAAGCGATCGCCTCGTTCGCCATGCTGGTACGAATTGAATGTGTATTTATTTTATACGTGTTCGTGTGCTTTTATGTGCGAGTGAGAGGAGAGGAGGATTAGGCAACCGTTTTTTTCTTCTTCTTCGTTTACTTCTTCGCAGCGCTTTGTGCATAAACGCTCTCATTACAAAGTTTTCTGACCTCTTTCTTTGCGCTCTCTCTCTGTGTTATGTGTTCTGTGTTATATATTATGGTAAAAAAATACAGGCGGCGACGTTTATGTTCAGCGCGTGCATCATCGTCTCGTTCCTGATTCAGAGATTCAACTGGACGTATTTACAACCGGTCGGGAGCGTCCTTATGCATCGGGATGATCTCTGGAGCGATAATCAATTCCACCATGCACGATAAAGTCGATCGACTGTTCATGTTCTCACCGAACGCGTTCTTTTACGGGTTTTTACCCATCATTATTTACTCCGCGGGATTGAACTTGCAAAGGAAAAATTTCTTTCAAGATTTTTGGACGATATCTTTATTCGCGTTTGTAGGGACGGTGATTAGCGCGTTCGTGTTCGGGTTAGGGACGTGGTTTTTGACTTTAATAGGGATTATATCGAAGAAGCATTTGGGGTCGAACAGGTTTTTAGAGTGTTTGATGTACGGGACGTTGATATCGGCGACGGATCCGGTGGCGACGTTGAGCGTATTCGCGGACGTGAAGGCGCCTCCGCTGTTGTATAATTTGGTGTTTGGCGAGTCGGTGTTGAACGATGCCGTGGCGGTGGTGTTGTTTAGGACGCTGGAGAAGTTTTACTCCGTAGATTTCACCATTAAAACGTTCTTCACGGTGATATTTCAGTTCATAGGCGTGAGCATTGGGTCGATGACGATTGGGATTTTGTGCGCCTTGGTGTGCGCGTTTACGACGAAGCGGTTGGGTTTGAACGACCCGGGGGTACACGTCGCCGCGTCGTATAACGGAACCGCGTATACGTTTGCTTTGTTATTATTAGATGGATATTTCTCCTACGTCATCGCGGAAAATGTCGGGTGTTCTGGGATTATGAGCATCTTTTTCACCGGGATTGGCAACGCGCATTACTCGTACCACAACGTCGGCGCGGAGGCGAAAGTGGCGGTTTTTAAATCGTTCGAAGCGATTGCATTTTTATCGGAAACGTTCGTTTTCGCGTATTTAGGTTTACAAGTCGCCACTGCTCCTCACGTTTTTGACGTTGGTATGATTTTATTCGGGTTTCCGTTGGCGTTAGCCTCGCGCTTCGCGAACATTTTCCCGTTGTCCAAAGTCGCCAACGAGGTGCGCACGGAGAAGATTCCGGAGAATATTCAAAAAATGCACGCGGCGTGTGGTTTACGCGGTGCGGTAGCGTATGCTTTAGCGTTGGCGATGCCTTCGACGAACCCATCGGCGAACGTGAGAGGATCGCCGGCGATAGAAACTGCGACGTTAGTGATTTGCGTGATTTCCACGTTGGGCCTCGGCGGCGCGTGTTTACCTTTGATGCAAAAATGGAAGTTGCACGACCCGGACGACGTGAGTCATTCGAACGCATTCGATCGAGGGGATTACGACGACGACGACAACGACGGGGAAATTGCGAACGACCCAGTCATGAGAGCGGAAATGCGTGCGATTCAAGACGCTGAAAGAGCGGCGATGGGAGGCGGGTTCAACCACTGGTCGCGGAATTTTACAAAAGTGAAATATTTCTTCTTCGATACCTGGGATAAAGTGGAATACGGCTTTATGCGACCGACGTTTGGTGGGCGACCAATTGGTGGCAGTGGCGGTGCAGGCGGCGGTGGTGTAGGTAGTGGTGGTGGTGGAGTAGGAGTAGGACGGGCGGCGTTTTCGAGATTACAAAACGAGGACGAAGACGAGGACGCGAACGCGACGAACAACACCGGTAGCGACAACGTCGAATTAGGAAACCCCGTAGCCTTCGCCGCCAACGCCGCTGCAAACAAGTGACAATATCAACAACAACAACAACAACTGTACTACCATGAGTATATAGAGCTTAAATATATATTGTATTAAATAATGACCAACTACAAAAGACACGTAAACACTTTCCTTTTCTCTCTCCTCCTCCTTTTATTATTCTTTAGCATTCCCCGGACGCTCTCACGGTAACTTTTTTGCTCGTCTTTCCGCTTTGCGAACCGACGGCTTCAATCGCCGCCACGACGTCCATGCCTTCGACAACTTTACCGAAAACGACGTGCTTACCGTCCAACCATTGCGTCTCTCCCGTGCACAAGAAAAATTGAGAACCGTTCGTGTTCGGCCCGGCGTTGGCCATGGACAACGTTCCCGCGCCTTCGTGCTTCAACACAAAGTTTTCGTCCTCGAACTTGTTCCCGAAGATGGATTTACCCCCGGTCCCGTTTTGGTTGGTAAAATCACCGCCTTGGCACATAAACCCCGGAATAACTCTGTGGAACGGAGATCCTTCGTATCCAAAACCAGCTTCGCCGGTGCACAACGCTCGAAAGTTCTCGCACGTCTTCGGCGCGACGTCCCCTCTCAACTCCATCACGATTCTCCCGCTCGGCTCACCGTCTAAATCAATCTCAAAAAAACACTTGAACTTATCGTTGTGTTTCACTTCCGTTCGTTGTAAATCCATCAACTCCACTTCAAACTTCAACGTCTGCCCGGCTAACGGATGGTTCGCGTCCAACGCGATTTCCTCCTCCGTGATTTCCGTAATCGTCGCCGGCATCCCTTGACCAACCATTAACTTCGCGCCAATCACGCACTCCTCTGCCCCGATCGCGTCCACGACGTCTTTTTTCGGGACTCTCAGAACGTTTTCCGGCGAGACGTCCCCGTACGCCATTGAAGGTGGTAACACCAGCGTCTTCATTTCCCCGATTTTCATCCCTAAAACGCCGTCGTCGAACCCTTTTATCATCTGCCCTTGGCCGACGGTAAACGGCAACGGTGCGCCTCTCTCTCTCGAAGAGTCGAACTCAGTTCCGTCGGATTCTAAAGTGCCGACGTAATGGATTTCAACCCGGTCGCCTTTCGCGACTTCTTTTTCACCTCCGGATGCCGCCGCCGCTGAGAAAGACTTTGCGCGATGACGATTGTGACGACGAGGATGGATTTTGGCGGCAACGCGAGAGAAAGAAGAGGAACACGATGATTGATGACGCAAAAACGACCTCACCCCGTGCGAGCAGCGAGAGAGTACGTGCGAGGACGTGCGAACGGCAGCCGCAGAGAACAACATTAGTATTCGTAGCAGAGTATTCTTTCTTCTTATGTGTATGAGATGCGTTGTTTTTGTGACGAAGCGAATTGAATTCTCTTTTCCCCGATGGGTATTCATAAGGACGATGTCAATCCGATGAAGACGATGATGGTAGACGATGGGTTTTACTACGAGAATACACTCTTACAAATCCTCTCTTTTCTCTAAACTATGAATTATTTGATGTACCGGTTCAAAAACCTCTTGTGGAAATCGCTTCGTATGGTATCGTTGACGAATCTCTTCTCCCGTTTCGGCTCGTCCCGCGCTTGGTTTCGAAAGACGGTGTCGTCGTCCCATCGTCGCTTTAAAGTGGCTGATGATTTCTTTTTGCCTGCGCCGCCGTCGTTCGCGTCCGTCATTTCATCTCTTAACAAAGGGTTGCCCATTTTTAACTCGTCTCTTTGCTCCATCTCTTCGAGATGTTCTCGCTCGCGTTCTTTTCGTTCGTTTTCCAAAGCGCGTTGCGCTTTGATGCGTTCGAGTTCTTCCATCAGCGCCGCCGCGTCGTCGTCGGAATCTGACTCGTCGTCGTCGGAATCTGACTCGTTTTCCTCGTCGTCTGAATTCTTCTTTTCACCGTCGTCGTCTGAGTTATCTCCTTCGTTCTCAGAATCGTCGTCGTCCGCGTCCTCCGGGTTGGCTTGAAACGCGCTTCGCGTCGTTCCCGCCTCTATTCTTAATCTGTTGGTGTTCCCTCGCTGATCTTCTCCTTCTTCTTCCTCCTCCTTTTCGCTCCCCATAATCTGCCGTTCCATCTTCTTCTTCCGAAAGTGCGCTCTCTCTTTCTCCAATAACTTCATTCGCATCGTCGTCATCTTTTCGTCTTCGTTAGTGTTGTTGTTGTTCGTTCGTAAACTTTCCATCTCTTCTTCCTCTTTCGTTTTCCACCTCGTCTTCATGGTCAACATTCCCGGGGCGTCTAATTTCGACCGCATTTTCGACGGTGCAAAAACTCTCGCGCCGCCTTGTTCTTCGTGCCCTCGAGCGGTGTACCAGGTCGCGCGGTGTGCCGTCGTCATTTTATTATTATTCTGTTGTTATAAAGTCGTCGCTCTTCTCGTTCTTGTTGTTGTTGTTGTTGTCTTTGTGTGTGTGTTGTTGATAAAATAATTGCGTCGCTCGTTCTCTTCTTCTTTGAGGAAAAGGACACTTCTTTTTTGTGTGAAAATTGCTTGTTTTTTTTAAAGGTGCACAGACAGATGAAGGATTTTTTGGTTGTTTTGGTTGTTCGCTTTTCCGATGTTTTTTTTTCGAGTTGTTTACATTAATATTATATATACATATCTCTGACATGTGAACGTCTCTTCTTCAATTTTGGCTCGGACACGGAAACGCTTGCTTGTTGTTTCACATCGAGCTGCTTTTACCGAATTTTCTTCGCGCCAAAAGTAATCGGAGCGAGTTGTGTTACTGCTCTCGATGATGATGATGTCCTTATTACGCGATGATGTGAATGTTTGAGATCTTGAGAAAACTTTTTTTTTTCTCTTACAAATGATGATTGCATCACACATGCGATAAAAAAATATGCGAGATAAAAACGAGACGATGGAAGTGTTGTTTCTGCTGCTGAAATTTTCCGCGCGATTA
>Ga0209305_1000639_pt1 | contig 24797 bp, 21 predicted proteins | sample COGITO_mtgs_1103_FD_184792 | JGI IMG/M metagenome (GOLD analysis project Ga0209305, IMG submission 184792) | Pelagic marine microbial communities from North Sea - COGITO_mtgs_110321 (SPAdes) (version 2) | ecosystem: Environmental > Aquatic > Marine > Epipelagic ...
CAGGTGGCTCTGCTAGCAATTGGTTCGCGGGCGGTTGGGAATTCGTCAACATTGCTTTCTTAATCGGGGGCTTGGCTTTATTAGCATTGCGCATATTTACTTGGCACATTCCGTTTAGCGTACTAGCCGCGCTGGGCACTTGCTCTATGATATTTGGTTGGGATGCCGATTTGTATGTACCTTGGTCGCTGCATATTTTTACCGGTGCGACTATGCTGGGGGCTTTCTTTATCGCCACCGATCCAGTTACGGCGTCGACCACGCCGCTGGGTAAAATTATTTACGGTGCAGGCATTGGTATTTTAATTTTTGTTATTCGTACTTGGGGTGCTTATCCTGATGCAGTTGCGTTTGCAGTATTATTGATGAACTTTGCCGCTCCGCTGATCGATACTTATACCCAGCCAAGAACGTATGGCCACAAGAAAGCTAATCGTGGTATGCCTGCAAAACCTGATACTTCTGCCGCTGACACTTCAAGTAAGGAGGGCTAATAATGAATGAATTGCTATTATCCATTCGTAAAAATGCCATTGGCCTTGGCTTGTTTGCCATTGTCACGGCGGGCTCTATTGGTATTGCACAAGTCACCACCAAAGAAAGCATCGACAAAAATATTAAGATAGCTCAAGCCAAAGCGTTGCACGAGATTGTGCCACAAAGTGAATACGATAATAATTTATTAAACGATGCAATTCCGCTAGCGTACGACGGTGTGCACAGTGAGTTTAATGTTCGCTTATTAGGGCCTATCGCCGACGATGCGGTGGCTTATGTCGCGCGCAAGAATGGCAAAGCGCATACGATTATTTTACCGGTAACGGCTCCCGACGGTTATACCGCTAATATCGACATGATTGTGGGTATTAAATTAGATGGCAGTTTAGCGGGTGTACGTGTCGTTAATCATAAAGAGACTCCGGGATTAGGTGATAAGATTGAAGCCAAGAAACATCCTTGGATTCTACAATTTCCAGGGCTTTCTTTGCTGAACCCAAAAGAAGATTCTTGGGCGGTGAAAAAAGACGGCGGCGAATTCGACCAGTTTACCGGAGCAACTATTACTCCCAGAGCGGTTGTGCGCGCTGTTCGTTTAGCACTGACTTTTTTCCAAAAGCACGGCAAAGAATTAGCGGCCGAGAAAGACTACTTACCTGAATCCGCTTCTTCCATAGAGCAGCCTCAAGCAGAACAGTCCAATAATATGCAGCAAGAGGGCATTGCACATGGCGAATAAATCCTTACCAGAGATCGCTTTAGACGGTTTGTGGAAAAACAACCCTGCCCTTGTTCAACTGCTGGGCCTTTGCCCACTGCTTGCCGTGACAGGCACAGTGGTAAACGCGATCGGTTTAGGCTTAGCGACTATTTTAGTCTTAGTCGGCTCTAATATTGCTGTCTCCCTTATCCGCAATCATGTTCCTGATGCCGTACGTCTGCCTGCGTTCGTTATGATTATTGCTTCGTTCGTGACCGTAACTGAATTGGTTATGCAGGCATTAACGTATGAGCTGTATCAGATTCTAGGCATTTTCATTCCACTCATCGTAACCAATTGCGCTATTTTGGGCCGAGCAGATGCTTTTGCCAGTAAAAATGGTGTCATCCCTTCTGCGGTTGATGGCTTAACCATGGGTCTTGGTTTTACAGTGGTATTAATTTTATTAGGTGTGATTCGTGAAGTCATTGGTCAGGGAACGTTGTTCACCAATATGGATTTAATCTTTGGTGAAATGGCGGTGAACTGGCAAATTGTTATTTTTAATGATTATCCTGATTTCTTATTCGCAATTCTGCCGCCGGGTGCGTTTGTGGCGATGGGCTTGATTATTGCGGTTAAAAACCTGGTGGACACTTATCTCGAAGAGAAAGCGGCCGCAAATAAAGAAGCCGTTGAAGTGGGCTCTAAGCGAGCTCGTGTGACGGGCAAGATTAGCTAGTGCTTAACTCGTACTTACCTTTGCTCACCAAGCCACACATTATGTAACTGGTATATTTATCAAAATCTTCGATACTGAATATTCAAGGGGTGAAAATTCAGTATATGCAGGCAACTTTATCTTTTTTATCGACCTTCTATCAACTAGGTCATTCTTTTTGGAGCGCAAGTCGCCCTTGGCTCATTGCCGTCTGCTTATTAGTCACGGCTGTATTATTACTACCCGCCACTGGGCAATTAGAAAATAGCCATCAAGTACTCTTAAAATATCTACCCTACGGCTTATCTATTATAGTTATTTTATTAGGTCAGCAGTTTGTACAAGGCCGAATTGCAATGGCAGCGGTTAATCTTTTAATCGGCTACAGCATTATTCAACTTCACTTACAGGCTCCGCTAAACCAAGATAATACCCGCGCGTATTTCACGCTATTGAGTTTTTATTGGCCGCTAAATTTCTTTATTATTTATTGGCTACCGGAACGCAAGTTAATATCTCCTCTAGGCTGCTTGCTTGCGGCGGTGATCAGTCTTCAAATAGCGAGCACTTACATATTCGTTCATTATGTCCCTGATTACGCACAAACTTTAAATCAATATTTAGCACTGTATCCCTTTGGCCAAGACCCTGAAGACTTCATGGGAAACTGGCACCTCCCGCTAGCATCCACTCTTACTTTACTGATTATTAGCCTTGTTTTGCTAACTCATACCTTAATTAAGCGTGACCGTAGTCACTGCGTCTTATTCGCCAGCATGATTGCTTGTACATTAATCTGTGCTTCGTTTGATTCCAATAGTATATCCAGCTTGTTCAGCAGCCTGATCGCCTGTGCATTGTTAGTAACGCTTTTATTCAACAGTCATGACCTCGCATTTCTTGATGAATTAACGGGCCTACCGGGGCGTCGCGCATTAATGAACGAGTTAAAACATTGCGGTAAGCATTACTGCATTGTGATGGCGGACATCGATTTCTTTAAAAAATTCAATGACACACATGGCCATGATACCGGTGATGATGTCTTGCGCGTTGTGGCTCAAGAGTTAGCAAAAGTTCGAGGCGGCGGCACAGCCTTTCGCTATGGTGGCGAAGAGTTCACCCTATTATTTAAGCGTAAACACGCAGAAGAAGCTGAGCCTTTTATTGAGCGCATTCGACAGGATATTGCTGATTATCCTTTAATCATTAGAGATCAGGAAAATCGCCCTAAAATAAAAAATAAGAGAAGCCTTAAGTCCAAAGCGTCCACGACCCAAGTACAAGTCACCGTCAGTTTTGGCATTGCACAACGGCAAGCCGAGCAAAGGCCAGAAGACGTAATGAAAAGTGCTGACCAAGCGCTCTATCGAGCAAAAGAACAGGGTCGTAATTGCATCGCTGTGTAAGGCTTCGAAGTTATACAGATAATTAGAAGACACAAAAAAACCGGCTCTCGTATTACTACGAGGCCGGTTTTTTTATTGGCACGATTACTCAGTTCACAAGATTAACTTAAGAAACTGATCATCACACCCGCAGCTACTGCAGAACCAATAACACCCGCAACGTTTGGACCCATTGCATGCATTAATAAGAAGTTCTGACCGTTAGCTTCAAGGCCAACTTTATTCGATACACGTGCTGCCATAGGTACAGCAGAAACACCTGCTGAACCGATCAAAGGATTCACTTTATCTTTAACGATTAAGTTCATGCCTTTAGCCATCAATACACCTGCTGCAGTACCTACACAGAATGCGCTCAAACCTAGAATCAAGATACTTAGCGTATCGAAGTTTAGGAAAGAGTCAGCACTCATCTTAGAACCAACACCTAGGCCCAAGAAGATAGTGACGACGTTGATCAAAGCATTCTGTACAGTATCGCTTAAACGATCTACCACACCTGATTCTTTCATCAGGTTACCAAAGCAGAACATGCCTAATAGTGGCGCCGCTGAAGGTAAACATAATGCTACCAATACCAGTACTACGATTGGAAACATGATCTTTTCAGCTTGGCTCACTTCACGAGCCTGAACCATAACGATCTTACGTTCAGCTTCACTGGTAAACAATTTCATAATTGGCGGCTGGATCATCGGAACCAAAGCCATGTATGAATAAGCCGCTACCGCAATAGCACCTAATAGTTCAGGGGCTAGCTTAGAAGCAATAAAGATAGACGTTGGGCCATCAGCACCACCGATAATACCAATCGCCGCTGCTTGCTGAATCGTGAAATCCATCAAACCTGCGTCGGTTGCTAACACCGCGCCCGCTACCGTACCAAAGATACCGAACTGAGCCGCTGCACCTAATAATAAGGTTTTAGGGTTTGCTAATAACGGACCAAAATCCGTCATTGCGCCTACACCCATAAAGATAATCAAAGGGAATAAACCCGTTTCAATACCCGCATGGTAAATGTAGTACAGCAAACCTGCTGGGCTATCTAAATGACCGTCTTCTGCATAAACAGCCGCCGCATAAAAATCAGCGCCTGGAATGTTTACAAAGATAGTACCGATTGCGATTGGCAATAAAAGCAAAGGCTCAAATTGAAACTTCGGGTGTATTGCTAAAAATAGCAATAAACAACCGATGGATATCATCGCAAATTGGCCGATCGTTAACTGGTAAAAACCAGTATCCTGCCAAAGATTAATTAAGCTTTCCATTCGTCGGTTCCTTAAGCGATGGTATACAAAGTATCGCCAACTTTAACAGAAGCGCCTTCACTAGTAGTTACACTACCAATGGTGCCTGCTTTAGGTGCACGAATCTCAGTTTCCATTTTCATTGCTTCAAGGATGATAACAACATCACCTTCGGCAACTACTTGGCCAGGCTGAACAAGAACTTTCCAGATATTGCCGGCAAGAGGCGCTTTCTGTGGCTCACCACCACCAACAGGACCAGCAGAAGCTGCTACAGGAGCTGCACCGCCACCCATGTGTAATGGCGCGCCATTAACTGGAGCTAATTCTGTAACGTCACCGTCGTTGTCAACTTTAACAACGTATTCGTTGCCATCAACAGTCACAGTGAACGTATCTTCTTCGTCTTTAGGCGCAGGTTCGAATGCGTCAGGGTTTCCACGATTTTCCAAGAACTTTGGAGCAACCTGTGGGAACAATGCATACGTCAATGCGTCATCAATCTTGTCTGCAGCAAGCTTAAAGCCTTTTTCAGCAGCAAGTTTGTCAACGTCAGCAATGATTTGATCCATTTCATTTTCGATCAAATCCGCTGGGCGACAAGTAATAACTTCAGCGCCATCTAATACACGGGCTTGCAATTCAGCATTCATAGCGGAAGGTGCTGCGCCGTATTCGCCTTTCAAGATACCTTGGGTTTCTTTCGAGATTGATTTGTAACGTTCGCCCGTCAATACGTTCAATACTGCTTGAGTACCTACGATTTGAGAAGTCGGTGTTACTAGAGGAATGTAACCTAGATCCTTACGTACACGAGGGATCTCTGCTAAAACTTCATCAAACTTGTCAGAAGCGCCTTGCTCTTTCAACTGGTTTTCCATGTTAGTCAACATGCCACCAGGAACTTGAGCAACTAGGATACGAGAATCTGTACCGCGCAGTGCGCCTTCAAATTTAGCGTATTTCTTACGGACAACGCGGAAGTAAGCAGCAATTTCTTCTAACAACAACAAGTCGATATTAGTATCACGACCGGTGCCTTTCAACGCCGCTACAACAGATTCTGTTGCAGTATGACCATAAGTCATCGACATAGAAGAGATAGCTGTATCCACGCGGTCAACACCGGCTTCAACGGCTTTCAAGATTGTCATATCAGACAAGCCAGAAGTCGCGTGAGCGTGTAGTTGAATTTCGAGATCAGTTTGCGCTTTCAACTTAGTAATAAGTTCAAATGCATCATACGGAGTTAACACACCCGCCATATCTTTAATGGCGATTGAGTCTGCACCCATATCTTCAATTTTCTTAGCAAGATCGACCCAAGAATCTAGTGTGTGCACTGGACTCGTAGTATAAGACAATGTGCCTTGCGCGTGCTTACCTTGTTTTTTAACGGCTTTTAAAGCTGTTTCAAGGTTACGCGGATCGTTCATCGCATCAAATACGCGGAACACATCAACGCCATTTACGGCAGCGCGTTCAACGAATTTCTCAACAACATCATCTGCGTAGTGGCGGTAACCCAAAAGGTTTTGTCCACGAAGAAGCATCTGATGCGGAGTCTTAGGCATCGCTTTCTTGAATTCGCGTATACGATCCCAAGGGTCTTCGCCCAAGAAGCGTATGCAAGAATCAAATGTGGCACCGCCCCAAGATTCAAGTGACCAATAGCCAACCTGATCTAGTTTTTCGGCGATAGGAAGCATGTCGTCAATGCGCATGCGTGTAGCCAGTATAGACTGGTGTGCGTCGCGTAATACGACGTCTGTGATACCAAGAGGTTTCTTAGAATCGGTCATGGATGATGGCCTTTTCTTCCGTTAACGTTGTTGACGTAAGGTGATCCGAATTCGTGCGCTACTTTTGGCGCGCACGATGCTCTTTTACTGCGGCTGCTAAAACTTTTAGCAACTGCGGGTCTGCGCCCTGAGTTGGTGCTGTTACCACTGCTTGCGGTACAACGACTGGCTCGGGGACAAACTTATTTACTATTTTGGACATCAGGCTGGTAGCGAAAATCAGCAATACCAAAAAGGCAAATACTGTTCCCATACCAAACGCCATCAGTTCCAAACCACTCGAAACTAGCTCAGACATGCCGGCTGATCCTCATTTAATAATCTACTTATCTATTTTTTAAGCGCGCAACGCTCGCCTAAAAAGACTAAAAGGCAGCTCAATGTACTGAAAAACGTCCTTTTTGACAAGTTTAATGACACTTTTTGGCATATTAACTGCTCATTTCCCTTAGCAAAACGTCTATTTCAATTCCATATTAAACCTAAATTAAACCTATATTAAACAAAGGTTTATAAAAGCTGTACAGGGAGCACATAAAATAGGTGCACAGAAAAATAGAAACTGAGGGATAGTAAGCAGAGTTGACTTTAAAGGTAATAAATAAATAAAAATTAATAAAACAGAATGCGTAAATAAACTGAAAAGGGGTTCAACTTATCTTATATAGTAGGAATGTATTGTTTGAGGGGGAGAAAATGGTGCGCTTGGTAGGAGTCGAACCTACGACCACCTGGTTCGTAGCCAGGTACTCTATCCAGCTGAGCTACAAGCGCACTTCAAAACTTTTACTTTTTACTTCACGACAGGATTATTTATTACGAAGAATAAATAAATGGTGCGCTTGGTAGGAGTCGAACCTACGACCACCTGGTTCGTAGCCAGGTACTCTATCCAGCTGAGCTACAAGCGCACTTCAAAACTTTTACTTTTTACTTTTACGACAGAATTATTTATTACGAAGAATAAATAAATGGTGCGCTTGGTAGGAGTCGAACCTACGACCACCTGGTTCGTAGCCAGGTACTCTATCCAGCTGAGCTACAAGCGCACACTGTGTTAACAACCATTTAATGCTTTACAACATTAAAGTGGCGGAGAGGGAGGGATTCGAACCCTCGATAAGATTTCTCCTATACACCCTTAGCAGGGGCGCGCTTTCAGCCACTCAGCCACCTCTCCTCAACACGGCGCAAATAATACCATATTATTTGCTCTTGCATAGTCCTATTTATAAAAAAGTTGGATTTTTTTCATAAATATTAATACGTTAGAAGTTTCCGCTCGGTTCGCCTTCACCATTTTTCTCACGCTGAATGCGCTGATAAATTTCTTCACGGTGTACCGCGACTTCTTTTGGTGCATTAACGCCGATGCGAACTTGATTACCTTTAACCCCTAAAACGGTTACGGTAACTTCATCACCAATCATTAATGTTTCGCCAACACGGCGAGTCAAAATTAGCATTAGATTCTCCCAATCTTTCCTTATGTACCTTCATAGTACATTTTATACTTTGCGAACTGCTTTGTTTCTAGGGTGTTTGTCTATCTATATTTTCTATATATCTAGACGAGTATCTTCCCTACCATTCTATTCAGTATTGCCTACCTTTGACAAAATGAAAGAAAAAGAAGGGAATGATCCAGAACTTTTAGTGCAGTATGGGCACTCCGGCCCACACTGAAGTAATATCAGACTAAAGCCTGACATCACTCCTAATCCTTAGCATCAAGGTCAAACGCGGTGTGCAAAGCGCGCACTGCAAGTTCTAAATATTTTTCTGCAATAACCACAGAGATTTTAATCTCAGACGTGGTAATTGCTTGAATATTGATGGACTCATCCGCCAATACTTTAAACATCTTGCTAGCAACACCTGCATGAGAACGCATTCCCACACCAACCATAGACACCTTACAGATGTCATCAGTTCCCGAAACATTTCGAGCACCGAGTTCAGCGGCGGTATTTTTCAAAATTTCTAACGCTTTCGCGTAATCATTTCTATCTACTGTAAACGTAAAGTCGGTCGTCCCGTCTTCTGCTACGTTTTGTACAATCATATCTACTTCAACATTTGCATCACTAATGGGACACAAAATTTTAGAAGCCACACCTGGAATATCAGGTACACCTGTAACGGTAACTTTGGCTTCATCGCGATTAAACGCGATACCGGAAATAACTGGATTTTCCACGGAGCTATCCTCCTCCATCGTGATGAGTGTACCAGGGCCATCATCAAAACTAGAAAGCACACGTAACGGTACTTTATATTTACCCGCAAATTCGACTGCTCGAATTTGTAAAATTTTCGAACCTAAGCTTGCCATTTCTAGCATCTCTTCGAACGTCACTTTTTCCATACGACGCGCATTAGGCACGACACGAGGGTCTGTAGTATATACGCCATCTACGTCAGTATAGATCTGTGCTTCATCAGCACCCAGCGCAGCAGCAAGTGCAACACCGGTTGTATCAGAACCACCACGGCCCAGTGTCGTAATATTGTTTTCACCATCAACACCCTGAAAGCCTGCAACAATACAAACATTGCCTGCATCTAATTGCTTTCTAATGGCAACCGTGTCGATATCTTCGATGCGCGCTTTCATATGTGCGCTATCCGTTTTAATCGCCACCTGCCAACCGGTAAATGATTTAGCACCCACGCCACGCTTCTGCAATGCAATTGCCAATAAAGCAATCGTTACTTGTTCGCCTGTTGAGACTAATACATCCATTTCTCGGGGAGTTGGATTACTTGAAATACTATTTGCCAGACCGATAAGACGATTTGTCTCACCGCTCATTGCAGATACAGCGATCACCATTTGATGACCCGCATCGTGGAAGGACTTTACTTTATCAGCGACATGCTCGATGCGCTCGACGGTGCCTACCGAAGTACCGCCGTACTTTTGTACGTATAACGCCATGATTCTAACTAGCTAAAGAAAAAGGGGCCTAATTAAACACTAAATTTGTTTATTATTAAATCAAAAACTAGAAAGCCAAATCAAAAAAAGGCGATTGATTCAATTATCAATCGCCTTTCTCTCTATTCTCTACAATAAAGGTAATATCTTTACATTCATTAAGCTATTGTAATAAATCCTTTAGTTTGAATGCTCGATTATAATTTTTCAACCAACGACTTAAAGGCTGCCAATGCTTGCGGAATACCTTCGGCATTTTTACCTCCAGCCTGAGCCATTTCTGGCTTACCACCACCACGACCATCAACATACGGCGCACATTCTTTTACGATATCACCGGCCTTTACTTTGCCAATAAGATCTTTAGTGACACCCGCTAATAACGTGACCTTACCTTCAGTTTCGGCCGCTAGCATAATCACCGCTGAACCTAACTTGTCTTTTAACTGGTCTAGCGTGGTTTTCATAGTCGGTACATCAGTGCCGTCGATTCGCGCCGATAATATTTTAAAGCCGTTTCCTTCAACAGCTTCAGCTGCCAAGTCAGAACCTGCTGAGCTGGCTAGCTTGGCCTTTAATGCTTCTAATTCTTTTTCTAGTTGACGATTTTTAGCAATCACCAATTCCACTTTTTCACCGACATTATCACTACTGCCTTTTACCGAGCGCGCAATCGTATTTAACGTCGCCTCTTGAGCAGAAATAAAATCTAACGCGGCTTGACCGGCAACGGCTTCAATACGACGAACACCTGCTGCTGCGCTGGCTTCAGATATTATTTTGAAAACACCTAAGTCGCCTGTACGCTTGGCGTGAGTTCCACCGCATAATTCAATTGAGAATTGATCAGCGCCTTCGCCTGTCCCCATCGCCAATACACGCACCTCGTCGTCGTACTTTTCACCAAACAAGGCCATCGCGCCACTGTTTTTTGCGTCGTCGATATTCATTAAACGTGTGCTAATCTCGCTGTTATCACGAATTTCTGCATTAACGCGCTGTTCGATGGTCGCCACTTCTTCTGCGGTCATCGCTTCTAAATGAGAGAAATCAAAACGCAATTTATCATACGTTACCAAAGACCCTTTCTGTGCAACGTGCTCGCCCAATAGATTACGCAAAGCCGCATGCAATATGTGAGTCGCTGAGTGATGCAAAGTAATGGCAGCACGCTTATCAGCATCAACTTCTGCGATCAACTTATCACCCGGCTTTACCGAACCTTCTACCAAAATACCCTGATGAATATGGTTGCCGCTTTCTTTCACCGTATTCTTAACTTGGAAAACCACACCATCGGCTTTTAAGAAACCCGAGTCTCCAGATTGACCACCTGATTCGCCATAGAATGCAGTTGCATCCAATACGATTAAGGCTTCGATACTCGCATTTGCACTTGAAGAAATACTTTCAACTTTTTTACCATCAACAAACAAAGCCTGCACAGAACCTTGGTTCGCCAATTTATCGTAACCTAAGAATTCAGTTTCACCGTCAAGATCTAATGCTACGCCACCCTTCATACTGAAGTTGCCAGCGGCTCTTGCGGTAGCACGCTGATGCTCCATTGCGGTTTCAAAACCTGCCTCATCAATTTTTAAATGCTTTTCACGCGCTACATCAGCGGTTAAATCCATTGGAAAGCCGTAGGTATCGTAAAGCTTAAATACGGTTTCACCAGGAATGGTATCGCCTTTTAAAGTACCAATGGCATCATTTAGAATGCCCATGCCTTTATCAAGGGTTTTAGCAAACTGCTCTTCTTCCAAGCGTAATACTTTTTCAATTTGAGGTTGAAGCTTAACAAGCTCAGGATAGGCATCGCCCATCTGCTCAACTAACGCGGTAACCAGCTTATGAAAGAAGCCAATTTTGGCACCCAACATGTGGCCGTGGCGAACCGCACGACGAATGATGCGACGTAATACATAACCACGCCCTTCGTTCGATGGGTAAACACTGTCAACAATTAAAAAGCTGGTCGAGCGAATATGATCGGCAATAACGCGAAGTGATTTATTTTCTAGATCGGTGCAGCCCGTAACGTCTGCCGCTGCTTTCAATAGCGCTTGGAATAAATCGATTTCGTAGTTGCTGTGCACGCCCTGCATAATTGCTGCAATACGCTCAAGACCCATGCCGGTATCAACCGATGGCTTAGGCAGGGGATGCATCACACCGTCTTCAGTACGGTTAAACTGCATAAATACAACATTCCAAATCTCGATGAAACGGTCGCCATCTTCTTCTGGCGTACCAGGCTTACCGCCCCAAATATGTTCGCCGTGATCGTAGAAAATTTCAGTACACGGACCACAAGGACCGGTATCACCCATCGACCAGAAGTTGTCCGATGCGTATTTCGCGCCTTTGTTATCGCCGATGCGAATGATCTTATCTTCGCTGAGGCCCATATCTTTATGCCAGAAATCATACGTTTCATTATCATCAGCATACACAGTGACTAGCAACTTATCCGCGGGCAAGTTCATCCACTCTTTTGAAGTTAAGAACTCCCAAGCAAACTTAATGGCATCTTGTTTAAAATAATCGCCAAAACTGAAATTACCCAGCATTTCGAAAAACGTATGATGACGGGCCGTATAACCCACGTTTTCTAAATCGTTATGCTTACCACCCGCGCGAACACAGCGCTGTGAAGAAGTCGCGCGGGTATAACTGCGATCATCAAGTCCTAAAAACACGTCTTTAAATTGAACCATGCCCGCATTGGTAAACAATAAGGTTGGATCATTGCCCGGAATCAAAGGGCTAGAGGCAACAATTTCATGGCCTTTAGAATTAAAGTAATTCAAAAATGCTTGGCGAATATCAGAGCTTTTCATAGTTAACACGGTCCATTACATACTGGATTAAATATTGAGATCACAGCGGGGTAAAATATTTGGGCGCAATTATAGCTTGCCTCGCTCTGAATAAGAAGAAAGCAATAAAACGAACGGCATGTATATATGCAACATGAATTGCAAAAGTAAGTTGACGAATCAATATAACTATATCAGAATAAAGCGATATTAAACATTGGAGCATCCCATGAACATTGATCGCCTCGTATTTGCACTAGCAGGCACCTTTATTCTTATTAGCGTATCTCTTTCTCAACTGCACTCTATTTACTGGTTAGGTTTCACAGCATTTATTGGTTTAAATATGCTGCAAGCCGCTTTCACAGGCTTTTGTCCGCTAGCAAAAATACTAAAAGCAATCGGTCGACCAGTCGGCTCTGCTTTTAAGTAAATCAGTTTAGATGGACGCTTTTTTGATTAAGTGAACCAAAAAGAAGACTGTCTGGAGGTAGACAGTTTTTTTGGCTGAATAAAACCCCACTTCTAATGCTTATTTTCTCTTATAATGCGCAAATATTTTATTATAGGAAATAAGCCATGAGCTTACGTTTCATTCTTTTTTTTGTTCTTTTTTCTTTTATTCCTTTTACATCTTCAGTACTTGCCGGTGCGCCAACAACAAAAATAGAAGAAGAAATAAACACTTGGGTAACCTACCCTCAAACACTGCCTCAGTTTAATTACTCAGGTGATTTACTCCAAAAAAACTGGCCATTACTCGCGGCAGGCATTCAGTTGCATTGGCCTGACAGTGTTTTTGTAGAGGACATGATGAGCCAATTTCCTCAAATGTCTAAACAACTGATAGAACTCGCAAGCAATCCCAATAGCCACCCTGCCTTAGCACCTATTTTACAGCAAAATTACCAACCACTGGCTGAAGCGGTACAACAAGTTTGGCGTCTTCATTATCAAGGCGAATATCAGCAGGCCTATGAACTCGGCATGAAGTTAGGCCCTGCTGGATTATTGCCAGCATTGTACGCAAAGCTGATTCATACAACTTTTTTAGTAAGTGACGATAATAAGGAAGAGAAATTTCTAGAAGTCGACGCGATTATGAAACCATTGCTTCCATTGCTTAAGAACTTTGATTTTTTAACGTTTGGTGACGCTTATCAAAAAGCACGCCGTTTGGAATTATTATCGACAACCGCTGCGACCGCCTCTGGACTTCTTGGCCCGACTCAAGACGCCTTAAATGCCTTACACAACGAAGCACCTCACCACCCATTATACAGCGCAATGCTTGCAGGTATTGATGCTGGAGTCATCGAACGTGTCGGTGGATTTCTAGGCGGTATGACTTATGGTGCAGATGAAGATCAAGTAATTAAATTATTTGATGATGCGCTCATACAAGAAAAGCGACTTGCAGTACTTTATAATGAATACTCTCAAGCATTGGTACGTTTGGACGATTCAGACTACGAACCAAAACTTAACCAGCTCCTACAAACCTGCATAAACCTACAAGTTTACAGCGCCGAAGAAGCACTTAACCAACAAGCATGCTTATTACTGGTAGAAAAAAGAAACGGTTCTAACGATTCATAAGCCCTAATATTTCATAGTCGCTAACAGCTTATAGTCGCGAACCAATGTGCTTTTAAAGCACACTGGTCAGTGGCTGCATAGAATACATACCCTATCTTTAATAAAATTTAATCGCGAAATACATTTTGTTATTGAGCGGCGCGAGCTGCTTCAAGCCATCCGTTAAACGTTACCTGATTGGTTTTTATCCAATTCAAAGCATGCTGGCGAATTTGGCTTTGAGAATCTTCACCATTAGCGATTAGCATATTTTCAGCACTCACATCATTGATCGGCAATTTAGCCACTTCAAACAATTTCGCTGCCGATGGGTTTTTCTTGGCAAATACTTTGTTAGCAACAATACGCTGGCTATTGATCTCAAAGCCATAGTTTTTACCATTTGGTAAAGCCGTATCAGTATTATTTGGATTAGCAGAGCGTGGAACTTCTAACCAAACAACATCTTTACCCGGAATTAATTTTCCTGATACCCAGTAAGGCGTCCAAGTGTAATAGAAAATAGATTGGCCTTCGTTATAACGAACAATCGTATCGGCAATAATCGCAGCATACTGTCCTTGCTTATGGGTAATGCGATCACGCAGCTTGAACGCATCTAGCTGATGCTCAATAACCCCCTCGCAACCCCAACCTGCCTGACAACCGGTTAAGTCTGCTTTACCATCGTTATCGGTATCAAACAATTTAGCAATTTTTGCATCCTGCAGTTGCTCAATATTCTTAATATTATATTTGTCAGCGGTTTTCTTATCGATCAAGTAACCCTGCAAAGCACCCTTGATATAATGTCCTTGTCGATAAAAGACTTCGTCACCGCCCGCATTGGCATACATGGAGTTATGCAAAGGGAACCAGTTGACGGCTAAGTAAGTCGCATCGCCATTAGCAATGGCCGTGTAAGCGGCGCTGTAATCGACTTCTTTAGTATCTTCGACCTCATAGCCAAGATGAGTTAGGGCTTCGTTGAGTACCATCGTTTGGAATGCTTCTTCCGATATGGGGCTGTGCAATGCTTGCACTTTAACCCCCTTACCGGGCTTCTCATTGGCATAACCTAGGTTAGCCGTCATAAGTAATGACGTTGCGATAAATGTGCTTAGTAGTTTTTTCATACATCCCTCTTTTATGATTTATTATTCGTTGTTCTCAATGAACCTGCTTGCTTCACCTTGGAATATCTTAATAAAATAGTTTGATCTTTTAGCCCGTCAATTTGGCTTTCAATTTCATAACAAGCCCAGCAGGCCCTTTCGAATACCAAGCACCAACCCCCCTGTCTCGATTAGATCGACCTAATGACTGAGTCATTCGATCTAAAATAATTGCCAGAATAACGATACCAATACCACCCACTGTTGCGAGCCCAATATCTAATCGACCAATACCTCGCAGCACCATCAATCCTAAACCGCCCACGGAAATCATCGAAGCAATAACAACCATCGATAAGCTCAACATCAAGGTTTGATTAACACCCGCCATAATCGTTGGCATAGCAAGTGGTAGCTGAACTTTGAAGAGCATCTGACGCTCACTGGCACCAAAGGATTGGCTGGCTTCAATTAAGTCTGCGGGGACTTGTCGAATACCTAAATTGGTTAATCGAATCACTGGCGCAACCGCAAAGATAATAGTCACGATCACACCGGGAACATTACCAATACCAAACAACATCACAATAGGTACTAGGTACACAAACGCCGGAGTAGTTTGCATGGTATCCAGTAAAGGTCTCATAAAACGCTGGCTACGATCACTTCTCGCCATAAGAATGCCTGTTGGTATGCCGATCAACATGCAAAAAATCACTGATGTTAATACCAGTGAAAGTGTTGTCATCGATTCTTCCCAAGCGCCTATCGCACCGACAAACAACAAGCCAAGCGCGGCCATTACGCCTAAACGCTTACCCACAAGCTGCCACGCCAAAAGCCCAAAGAGCAAAACCATTATTAACGGCGATACGCTTTGAAGCATCGCTTCAATGGTTTGCAGAGTCGTATCAATGGGAGTTTTAATCGCAGAAAAAAACGGCCTAAAATGCAATACTAACCAAGAGACAAAGGTTTCTACCCAATCTTGAAGGGGGATCCAGTCATGTGCAAAGGGATCAGCAAAGGAAAGAGGCTCTTGCACTTCAACCCCCGCAGACAAACTGGACGTAAGCTCGGCATTGGTAGATTCCATCGAACCCCAAGGATTACTCGTAGCATCTTCAACCGGGGCAGTCGCTGCCCAAGGATCACTCACCTGCTCACTCATCCTTACTCTCCCGGTCTAAAGTTTCCAACAGCTGATTCTGACTAATCACCCCTTGATATTTATTATCTTTATCCACTACCGGTACTGGACAAGGAGAAGCCGCCACTTGCCCTATTACTTCATTTATCTGCGTGGTATCGGTAATCGATTCTAGGTCAATAAAGGCATTTTCAAGCTGGCTTTGATTCGATAAATTATTCGCTAGGTCTTCCGTTGAAATAACACCGCGCAAGTGATCGTTCTCATCAGTGATGTATGCATACTCTGACTCATCGCTATTTAATTGGGTCATAGCTAAAGAAAGGTCGACATCGGCTGCTTGCTTAATCACCTTCACATCACCTTGAGTGGCAATATCACCGGCGTTGAAAACATTGCTGACATCGACGCCTTTAAAGAAAGATTTCACATAATCGTTTGCTGGATTCTGAAGTATCTCATCGGGCTGACCAACTTGAATAATTTTTCCACCTTGCATGATGGCAATACGATCGCCAATCCGCATGGCTTCGTCTAAATCATGAGATATAAAGATAATGGTGCGCCGTTGCGCTTTTTGAAGGTTTACTAGCTCATCTTGCATTTCAGCTCTGATGAGAGGATCCAAAGCCGAAAAAGCTTCGTCCATAAGTAGAATGTCTGGGTCATTTGCAAGCGCCCTAGCAAGACCAACACGCTGCTGCATACCACCAGACAATTCATCAGGATAACTGAGTGCATAAGCCTCAAGCCCCACCTGATTAAGCGCATTCATGGCTTTTTCATAACGCACATCTTTGGGTTCGCCACTCAATTCCAAACCAAAGGCCGCATTATCTAAAACCGTTAAATGAGGCAGTAAGGCAAAAGATTGAAACACCATACTGACTTTATTGCGTCGCACAGCCCGTAAACTTTTTTTATCAAGACGAGTAATGTCTTCGCCATCGATCAGCACTTGCCCTAGCGTGGGTTCAATTAATCGATTTAGCAATCTTACTAAGGTTGACTTGCCTGAGCCCGATAAGCCCATGATGACAAAAATCTCACCTTCTTTTATTTGCAAAGAAGCATTTTGCACCCCCACTGTCATGCCAGTCTGACTAAAGATAGTATCTTTTGTGGCTCCAGACTCAAGCATTTGAATGGCTTTCTTAGGCTTATTGCCAAACACTTTATACAGGTTTTTGACTTCTAATTTATAGCTCATCGTCGCCTTGTTATTTAGTGTTCTAAACAATAAATATATATTCGTGCCCCCGATAAAGCAAATACCGCATTCAGCCCCAAGATCTTCCCCAGAAAACAAGCCTGTCTGAAATAATCAACTATTGTGACGCACATTGACCTTTTTGTCGGATATAATGCCGCAACTCCCACTTTTCATAGGATTTAATCGTGCAGAAAATAGTTATAGTTGGTGGCGGCGCAGGCGGTTTAGAACTCGCAACACAGCTGGGTCACAAATGGGGTAAAAAAGGCAAAGCTGAAATTCACCTCGTGGACGCCAACCATACTCATTTGTGGAAACCACTACTGCACGAAGTTGCAACAGGCGCTCTAGACTCAGGAATTGATGAGCTAAATTATCAAGCCCATGGTAAAAAACATGGTTTTCACTTCCATATTGGTAAGATGAAAGACCTTAATCGTGAGAAAAAAACGATCGAATTAGCCGCTATTTTTGATGAAGACGAAGAAATCCTACCACAGCGTGAACTTGAATATGGCCAACTGGTAATCGCTCTAGGCAGTGTCACCAACGATTTCGGTACGAAAGGCGCGGCTGAGCATTGCTACTTTTTAGATGCTCGCCAGCAAGCTGAGACCTTCCATCAAAAGCTACTAAATCAATTCATTAAAGCCAATGGCAGTAATAATCCAGAAGAACTCAGCATTGCGATTGTCGGAGCAGGTGCAACAGGCGTTGAACTATCTGCTGAGTTATACAATACGACAGAAACTTTAGCGAGCTACGATATGAGTCAGTTTAATACTGACAAACTTAAAGTTTCATTAATAGAAGCAGGGCCGCAAATTTTGCCCGCATTACCAAAACGAATTTCGAACGCTGCTAAGCGCGAACTCGAAAAACTGGGTGTTAATGTTTTAACAGAAACCATGATTACAGAGATTACAGAAGAAGGTTTTATTACCAAGAACGGTGATGTAATTAAGGCCAAATTAAAAGTTTGGGCGGCTGGGGTTAAAGCACCTGACTTCTTGGCGAATATTGCAGGCCTTGAAACTAATAGAGTGAATCAATTGGCAGTAAAAGCTAGCTTACAAACCACACTCGACGACGATATTTTCGCTATTGGCGATTGCGCATTTCTACTGCAAGCCAATGGAAAATCTGTTCCGCCTAGGGCTCAAGCCGCTCATCAGCAAGCCAGTCATTTATTGAAAGTATTAGCAGCACTGCATGCAGGCAAACCAGCGCCAGATTTCATCTATCGCGACAAAGGTTCACTCGTCTCATTAAGTCGTTATAGTACCGTAGGAAGCTTGATGGGAAATTTGAGCAAGGGCTCAATGATGATTGAAGGGCGCTTAGCACGCATCGTTTATGTGTCGCTTTATCGCATGCATCAAATTGCTTTGCATGGTTATAAACATACGCTACTGCTTTCTCTGGTAGGACACATTAATAAAGTCATTCGTCCCCGCTTAAAACTGCATTAATACTATAAAATATTAAACGGCAGCAGAGCCATCAACTTCTGATTGATCGCTCTGCTGCATCACGTCTTGGCGGTAGTCCCCAGGACGCTTTCCAGTCCAGCGACGAAAGGCTTTATAAAAAGCACTGGGCTCGGTGAATCCGACAAGGAAAGAAATCTCATACAAGGGTATGTCCAAGTCTTTTATTAAATGTAATGCCAACGCCTCTCGACTATCATCTAAAATAGCTTGATACGTTATCCCCACTTCCTTTAATCTACGCTGCAAATTTCGGATTGTTAAATTTAATTGCTGCGCCACATTTTCTTGAGTAGCACTCCGCTGCAATAAACAACGTTTAATTGCCGCTCTTACCTCTATATATAAATCCAATCTTTGCATTCGTTTTGCAATAATCTTATCCGTTTCAATTATATTTTTATTAAATAATAACTTATCCGCATAAGGGTTATTTCTCACAAGTAAACACTTGGATATTTCTATATAAGTATCATCCGCCTTACCAATAGAACAACCTAATAATTTTTCATGCTCAATTCCGCTCACACTATTTGCATCAAAAAAATATTTAAGGTATTGATTAGCATCAGGGAACACACCGAGAAACCAATTTTGAATCGCGGAAAAAATCATATCTTTTTGATAGCTGCTAAAAACAATCCCTTCGCTTTGGGTAAAAGATAAACGCATAGTATCGACATCAACATCCGTTAACTCAAAATATCCAGATTCAGTAATCACTTTAGAGCGAGTAATGAGTACTTCAATACCGGTAGCCAGTGTTTCAGACTTCATTAACATATCGGCAATGCTTACACCAGACTTTGCAATATGCTGCCCTAAGCGGATTCCCAACGCAGGGTCCTTGATATGTTCTACCGCGGCTTGATGCAATCTAGCCATTTTATGGCTAGATATACCAAATTTATCCCTACCCTCTGTTGAAATATCAAAGCCTAAAATATCATCGAGTACTTGCTTAGAAACATCATAATCTAACCAAAACTGATACAGCAAGCGAACAAATGGCAAGGCCACTTGTGGCAAAATAGGCATAATTTCCCTCAATAGACGGTATAACGGTTAGGCATAATTATTAAATTAAACACAACGGCTATAGACACGTTGCGCCAGAACTCTGATCAATCGTTCTTTTATGTTTTTATTAGCAAGGATATTCGTTATAAGTTACTAATCTGTCAATGGACTCTGACGACAGCATAGGAGGTATTGCGGATATGGAGGACATTCTCAGTTAATATTCTAAAAATGATGTTTTATATAACTACTTTTTATGCTTTTTGTAATTCTAAGTAATGCTCTATAGCAAAATGTATCTGATCCATGGAGAACCCCCGATACGCTAAATAACGAAATGCTTTCTGTCTTTCCTTATAATCGTTAAGGTCCAAAGAGCGAAATTTTCTCAAGCCACAGTCATAGGCTAATTCAAACCAATCAATTTCATCCTGAAAAACCTGCTCAATAAGATCTCGATCGATTCCTTTTTCTTTTAGCTCACGCTCTATACGCATTTGACCTAAACCACGGTTAATTCGTGAACGTAAAAAAGATTCAGTAAATCGCTGATCGCTTTGATAGCCTGATTGTATTAGTTGATCAAGTAATTGTAATAAATAGGTCTCGCTAGAGGTGCGAGCAATAAGCTTTTGATAAAGCTCATGACGGGAGTATTCACGACGTGACAGCAAACCAATTGCTGCCACGCGTAATTCACTTTCAGAGAGTTCTGTTGGTTTAGAAAACCCTGAAGTTTTTTTATACACTGATAACCCTACGACTCAGCTTTATCTTTAGAATCTTTAACTTTTTCAGCTTTTTCTGGTTTGTCTGCTTTCTCAGCCTTTTCAGCATCTTCTGGTAATTGGCTAGTCATTAATTGCGAACGAATTTCTTTTTCTATCTCTTCAGCAATCGCTGGATTATCTGATAAGAATTTTGCTGCGTTAGCTTTACCTTGACCTATTTTATCGCCCTTATACGCATACCAAGCACCTGATTTATCAATCAAGTCGCACTTAACACCCAAGTCAACGACCTCACCCATGTGGTAAATACCTTCACCATATAGGATTTGGAACTCAGCCTGTCTGAAAGGAGGCGCTACTTTATTTTTAACAACTTTAACGCGAGTTTCGTTACCTGTTACTTCATCGCCCTGCTTCACCGCACCTGTACGACGAATGTCCAAGCGTACTGAAGAATAAAACTTCAGAGCATTACCACCGGTTGTGGTTTCAGGATTACCAAACATCACACCAATTTTCATACGAATTTGGTTGATGAAAATCACCAAGCAATTAGCATTTTTAACGTTGGCCGTCATTTTTCGTAATGCTTGAGACATTAAACGAGCCTGTAGACCAACATGGTGATCCCCCATATCGCCTTCAATTTCAGCCTTAGGTGTTAACGCTGCAACCGAGTCAATCACGATCACATCAACCGCGCCTGAACGAACTAGGCTATCGGTAATTTCCAAACCTTGCTCACCCGTATCAGGTTGAGACACTAACAAAGTATCGAGATTTACACCCAATTTTTCAGCGTATAAAGGATCAAGTGCGTGCTCAGCATCAACAATAGCAACGGTCTTACCTTGCTTTTGTGCTTGAGCCATAACAGACAAACAAAGTGTTGTTTTACCCGAGCTTTCTGGACCATAAATTTCAACGATACGGCCATAAGGTAAACCGCCTATGCCTAACGCAACATCCAGAGTTAAAGAACCGGTAGATACCGACGGAATTGCTTCACGCGGCTGGTCACCCATTTTCATAATGGAGCCTTTACCGAATTGACGCTCAATCTGGCTTAGTGCAGCATCGAGTGCTTTTTGCTTATTTGCATCCATTGTGACGTTCCTTATATTAAGTCTGGATGATCAGATCTTTCTGCTCATCTATCTTTTGTTGTTTGCGTATCGCTGCTTGCTTTACTGTAGATTTAACCAGTATTTAAGCATAGCTATTGGGATTGACCAAGTCATATTCTGAATTTTTTACAACAAAAACCATCAACACCTCCACAACCCCCATCGATAATACATCTCAAGGTCACAAATATTTTTAAATCAGTCTAGATTTTCAGAAGATAAGACAATATATACAGTATTTCATCCAGTACTAATTCCTCATTAATACAGTGCTTTTTAGTATTAAAGCTGTCATTTGTAATAACTTTACCGATTAACATTACGCAGATGCTTTGTTCAATTACCTCACAATCACTTACAATGCTGTTTTTAATGTTTAGATTTAGGGTTTCAGCGCAGATATGAGCAAAGCAGCAGCGACACATACACCTATGATGCATGGGTGTGTTAGCTATTATTCATAGGCTTTTATCTGAATAAAAGCTAAAAAGCTACACTAAAACCTACACTTAATCAGTGGATTGGACTGAACCTGAGTGGATGCTAATGGACTCTAATGGAAAGATAATGATAATCAGAGTCTAAATGTTGAAGCAGCCTACTAATTGGTGATTTACTTAAGAAACGTGCTGGGATGATCTAAGAGCGGGCTAACTAACTACGAACGATTGAATTTTCAACCGGTGAGTGGACATCAATTCACTAAGCTTGCTAAGAATTGAAAGGAAGTTTTACATAAGGGGCTAAGCCCCTTGTATGCGATATCCATAATTATGGGTGTTTATGGTTTTTTCCTGGCGTTTCTACCCTGCTTTCCATGTAGCTTCTGAGTAGCTTATTGATACGGGTCTGATAGCCTTTTCCCTGAGATCGAAACCAGTTTAATACGTCGGCATCCATTCTTAAGGTGACAGGTTCCTTTGCGGGTAAGCTAAGATTGGCATTGGCATTGGCATTGGCATTGGCAAAAAAGTCATCACCCAACTCAGGCATATCACTGGTATCAATTTGCTCATCGCCCATTTTGGCCAAGCGATCCCAATCGGTTTTAGATGTTTTGCTCATATCGAAGTGCCTCTGCCGGATTGCTAAGCAAAATTTATGCTGAAAAAGTAGGGGTGATATACAGGCATTTACAGAGCTCAATACTGCTAGCCTTAGGTTTCGGAAGAGCTGGGTTATACGCACAATTTCTAATATTATATCAATGAATTCCATGAGATTAAGGTTGTTTTAGACGGCAAATTAATCAGCTGCACGAATCGGAGCTAGAATATTTACAACAACTGGTGTATTAGATTTTATACCGGATTTAAGAATGTAATGAACAGAGCCTACAAGTAAGCTGACAATAGATGAATATATAATTTATAGGCTAAAAATATTTATTGATTGACCGTTAAAAACCATCCTCCTTCAGACATCTTTTCGCCTCTTTTATGAACGCTGCATCTGGATGTTTTTGTTTCATATACTTTGAGGAAAGAACTTTCTGGCGCGCCTGTTCTCGACCTATTTCATTTGCCGACTTATCAGCTCTTTTTTTTCCCGCTCGGGCTATCGTATCAGCAGCCACTTGCTGCCCTTTCTTTTCAAAACCGATAGCTAGGTCTGAATAAATAGCTATGCACTGAATATTTGAGTTTGTATCAGTTGAGGAAAATGCAGCTGGCAGGAAGCCAAACAGGCTGATTATTAACACTAGAGGTTTAATAAATTTCAAAAATCATTCCTTAACTATGGTTCTGTGACGCTAGACTTTAGTGGAGAATCTATGAGCGTACACTTATTACTTGCTAATAGCAGCATTACACATCGGGTTAATATTGTAAAAGAGGTATTGGTATTGGGTTAGGTGATTTTATCGATGGCACTGGTCACTGCAAGCCGTTACACTGCCTTGTCTTTTTAACTAATACCAAGAAGAAAAGCTAACTAAGATAATTAATGCATGCGAAAATCTGCGTAGCTCAGATTAATATATTTTAAAAATACTCTAGTGTGAGTTCGGTTTACAACCGAAACGGCTTTCAAACATACTGGGTCGGATGTTCTGAAATATTCGATTAAATTGAACATCACCTAATTAATGGCTCATGTCAGAATGTGAACTTCCCTATTAATTGACTAAATAATTTCGCTTAGATACTTTAGGCTCTAAATCTTTCAGTAGTAATTAACAATAAGGGGGAATTCTTGAATCTTAAATACAGTGTAAAAATTGTTTTTCTTGTTCCATTTTTTTTAACTTCACTATCGACTAATGCCGGAAATATAGAGTCAACCATTAAGGTTGCATTGGCTGCTGGAGGACTGTGCAAGATATATGCGGAAGAAATTGGAGGTGATGTTAATGCCTTTAGTGAGATGAATATAAATATTATGTTAGTTGCAGATAAAATGGGTTATACAAAAAATCTCAACTCTTACTTAACTGAAGTCCGTCTCATCAAAGAGGCTTTTGATAGCAAGTTAATTGAAGAGCACAAAACAAAATTAAATATTTATAATAATTGGTGCATTAAATTCCACGATAGCATAGTGGATGAAATCAATAAGTGGTATTAAATGGCGAATTTAACTCATAACTGCACGCTATATTTGAATTGAGCGGTGTGACACTTGTGGGCTGAATTTCTGTGGATTTTCTTTCTACTCTTCAATGTAGCGAATTTTTATTTGATCAGGCGACAGCGGAAAGCGTTTGATGAAATGCAGCGTCGTTCTTCTAAAAATTGCCGAACCCACTTATAAACAGTGGATTTACCGACATCCATTGCTTCAGCAGCTTCTCGTATCAAATAGCCGATATTTAAAACTAGCTGCGCAACTTATAAACGAAACTCAAGTTTGAAACTGGGTCTTTTAGTCTGTTTATTATATCACCTTAGTATTTACAAGGTGATTATAGCACCTCTAATTAGGTGGCCAAATTCAGGGCACTACTTCAACCCGTAACTGCTAGTGAATTAATTCGGTTTATTTAAGCACAAAAAAACAGAGAGCGCAGAGCAAAAATCTGCGTAACACTTAATTAGTAGTGGCAATTATGTTGAAAAACGCCGAGGTTATGCAACTTGCCTTAAGATTTTCTGTGAAAAGTCAATTGGTTCTGGTTTATGTAGTTGATTAATATTATCATCATTTATGAAGTTTACTTCTTTTGACTGCTGATCCACAAAGATCGATCAACAGAATACTCTGCTACTTATTTCATCGCTACG
>Ga0209305_1000644_pt1 | contig 24632 bp, 42 predicted proteins | sample COGITO_mtgs_1103_FD_184792 | JGI IMG/M metagenome (GOLD analysis project Ga0209305, IMG submission 184792) | Pelagic marine microbial communities from North Sea - COGITO_mtgs_110321 (SPAdes) (version 2) | ecosystem: Environmental > Aquatic > Marine > Epipelagic ...
CCATGTCGAAGAAACTGGACGAAGTCTACGTGGTTACGGATGATGACCGAATTGAGAACTACTGTAATGACAATGACCTGAATGTAATCAGGATAGATGACGATGTAGAAACGGGGACTGACCGAATTGCACTTACACTTGATACACTTGATGCAGACATATATGTTAACATCCAAGGTGACGAACCCCTGATTGACCCTGATGCAATTGATAGAATGGTTGAATACTTCAATCCTAATATCGGAACTGTAAATGCATATGTCAAGATTACCGAACCTTATAAGGTTATGGATAACGATGTAGTGAAGGTAGTGTTCAATGCACATCATTGTGCAATGTATTACTCACGTCTCGGTATACCCTTTCCACGACATGAGAATGGAAACGTTTATCAACAACTAGGACTCTATGCATTCTCTAAAGAACGACTTAAACTATTCAGAGAACTACCTATGCAGAGTTTAGAGAAATCTGAGAGTGTAGAGATGTTGAGATACTTAGAGAATGGTTATGATGTACAGATGGTGCATGTATATGATGTGGGTTTGTCTGTAGACTCTCCTAAAGATATAAAGTTAGTAGAGGAATACTTAAATGGAAATAATTAAACACTTACACACTCAAAAGGATATAGATGAACTCAGAGTCATCTTTGACGAGTTTCATGTTAGACCTAAGTTAGTAACACTAGGTGAAGCACTTGAAAATAAATGGGAACGTAAACCTGATGCACATATCACGTATGCAAAACATCTACTGAAACACAAAGACTTAGAACCAGTTGTTGCAGAAAACTTCAAAGAGAAGATGGATATTCATGAATACAATCAGAACTTCCATGCAACTAAACTCATATGGTTAATCAATGAGATTAGAACTAAGGGATTGTACTCAACTCCACAAGCTTACATGAAAGATGATAAGTGGATTGTACATCCAGGCACCCATAGAGTTCATGCACTTATACACTTGAATAAGTTAGACCAAGAGTTTGTGTTATGGGATGTGTCAACCTTTCGTAATGAATCAATAGACTTTGATACTTGGTTAGAGTTGTATTCTAAAAGTGGTAATAGTTTATTTGCAGTTGAGACACCCAACATGATTGAGATGCATGTTCAAGAGGATAGACCTGACATGTATGCAAACAGTGAAAGAGTTATGAATACGATAAAAGAGATTGAGTTTACAGAAGAGTCTGTACTAGATTATCAGTTTTAGTCTTTATTAATTAGGGTTGTTTGTGTTGCCTGAATTCATACCAAATGTCACAACACTACTATTATTACTAACACTAGAACTTGAAACAATATTGTTCATCTGACCTGCTTCACCAGCAGTTTTATTATTTGCAATATCTCTAGTCAACTGTCGTATCTGTTCAAGTGCCTCTTTATTACCATTAGATGCCTCATTAATTAGGTCTACTATTGGTGGATGATTCATTGCAATTTTTACTAATTTGTCACTCTCGTCATTAAACCAACTTTCATCAATGGTATTTTCTTTTCCATATCCTGAAGCATCAGTCTGACCCATGAGAGCTCTCTCAAGATTATCTAAAGCTTTGGTGGCCTCGTTATTACCTTCTGCATCTTTTCTATTTTGTTTATATTGTTCTTCAGCATCTTTTAACTGTATTTTTGAAAAGTTCTTTGCAAATTGTTCTTCATAAGTACCATAGTCAAATGTACTAGAACTTTCTCTTCCATGCCAGTCGCCAGGCATTGCAGCGACCATAGTCTCTGTACCAGTTTGATAACCATAAGTTTGAGTCTCCTCATCAAACTTCATTCTCATTGCCTTAACAAACTCATCAACACTACCAAGAAGTTTACTTCTATCAGTATATTCTTTAATCTGTGCTTCCGTAAGTCCCTCAAAGGTGCCCTTTTGATTGGTCAATGATATTGAGTCACTTTTATACTTATCATTTTCGTTTAATTCTCTGATGGTTCTATCTAAAGCACCAACATTCATATCTGTAATTATATCTTCAGCCGTACCAAGTATAGTAGACTTGTGTGCATCAATTAGGTTGGTGACACCATCTTGTAAAGATTTATCAAGCTTAGAAACCATTAGGTTCCAAGTTTCATCATTTAAATCTACTTCAAATCCTTCGTTTTCAAATATTGATTTCAACCCCTCAGTAGTTTTAAATGCATCACCACTCTTATTCAATTCCTCTATTTCACCACCATAATATTTTTCTATGTAATCGGTCTCTCTTTTAGAAATTCGTTTTTTGATTTCTTTATCACCTTCTTTGCCAGTAAAGAACATCTTAAGTCTATCTACAGCGTTAGCCATCGTGATACCAAGTCGGTCTAGTTTTTTTCCTAGGAATTTCTTCATCAATATTATTCCTACTACTATTGCACCAATAGCACCTAAAACCATTAGTGACCTAGTCTTTAACATCTTCCAAACGAATGTGACTGTCTTACCTAATAACCTTAAAGCTTTAACTGGAACTATCTTTCTAATTCCCTTTAACATCTGTTGTAGTCTTGCAGTACTTTGTCTTTTCGATACTGCCTGGTTTTTCATTAAGAAACCCTGACCATCTTGTTTTCTTTGACCCTTAACTCTCTTGTCTAACTTACCACTCTTTGTAAAGACTCTACCAGTAGTATCATAACCAAGGTCTTTATTCATAAATGATTTTAATTTAGACCCCTGAATAGATGCCTTTCTTCCGATAGTCTGACCGAGTTTAGAGTTCTTGAGTAAATTACCTGTCTTACCTAAAAACCCAAATGCACTTTGAGCTCCAAGACCTATTCCCTGTATACTTCCTTTTAGTAAACCGAAAGCTGCTGTAACCTTTTTAGTTGCATCTTTTATCTGAGAACCACCAATAGAACCAAAAAGTTCATCAAAGTCTGATTTCATTTGACCTGAAATCGTCTTTGTTGTTCTGACTATCTTCTCACCTTCTTTCTCGTACTCTGTACCAAACTGTTCTTGGAATGCATTCCCAAGAGACTTTTTGAAAGGCTCAAACTTTTTGAGCAGCTGCTTGAGAATTCGATTGCTTTCACGAGCAGTATCAAATTGTGCTTCACCATATCTTTGTTGAGATTTGATTACATCATTAAAGGTTGCTTCTGCCATCTGTTAAGTCCTAGTTAGGGTTAGTATCCCCATGTTCTTTAGCTGCACTTGAAGTGTATAGTCCAAACCATGCCGCACCAGCACCGACCAATACAGATATTAAACCTGACTGTTCTAGTGTTGGGTCTGCTAAGTCCATAAACCAAAATGTTGCGTAGTAAAGAAGATACATGTATATACCTAAGAATGCTCTTGGTATAATTCTCCATGCATCAATTGTTTTTGCAGCGAAAATCCATTTCTGCCATGGATTCTTTCTGTCTTCGTTTGTCAATTCAAAAATTTCTTGTTTAAGTTCGCCAATCTCTGATACCATTGCCATGAACTTTTTCAAGTCTATTTCAACCTCGTTACGACTCATGTCCCCCGAGAATTTATCTATATCGCTCATTAGTGTGTCCTCTAATTTAGTTAGTTATTTATCTTGACGTAATTTTTCCTCTTCTAAATGATTGATGAGAAGTTTAGTGTATATCTCTCTTTCCCAAGGTATCATGTTTTCTAATTCCGTCAATGAGTATTTATGATGTTGCATCAACTGAAAGTTAGTTTGATAGTAATTAATTATACTTTCATGAGAAAGAGCCACTAAAAAAAAGCTTGGATTCCCTCTAATATCATTGTCTGTTTTTCATCTGTTCCACAAACAGGACAAGTATATTCACACTCTGCTCTTAGAACAGGCATGTCTTCAAAGAATTCAGTTATCTTTTCTAACTGCTCAAGGGTAAGACTATCTACAAATTCCCTGATTTCTCTATCAGGTGTTTCAGACATCTCAAAGACTGACTCAGAATTGAACACTTGTAACATACACTTAGTCATCATTTCTAGTGTGTCAATTGCATCGACACTAGATAAAGATAACTCTGTTGCATCTTTAACAGTGGGATGTTTTAATACAATACCCATATCTTCTGTCAACATAACTCTATTATCTACACTTTGTGCAGTGTCTATCATTACTTTTTCAAGATTAAGTACATGTTCTATGGGAGCATGTTCAGAATTCTTTTGACATGGGAATGAAAGTTTAACAGTTTCACCAACTGACTTTCCTCTAACCTTTAAGAAAAGGTATTCAATATCATAAGTTGGTAGACTCATGTAGTCCAATTCAGTAGATACCACGTCCTTTAAAAGATTAATTATCCCATCTAATGATGCAGCTTCTTCGTCATCATCCTTAATCATAAGAAGATTTCGTTGTTCTTTAACTAGGAATGGTCTGTATTCAATCTCAAGTCCATTACTTGGTAGGTTAGTTTTATACTTGGGAGCCGATTGTATCGGTAATGCCATAATATTTCTCCATATTTTAATCGAAGATACTTGAAATCCTATTCAACCTATCATCGTATTTTTTCAATTTATCGTCTAAACTTTTAAGTTTGTTTCCAAACCTTCCAGCGACTTTTCCAGTTTCAAGGAGACCATCTAATATTCTCCTACCTTTATTTAGTAAGGATAATTTAGGTGCATCTACATACTCAGTTGAAAATGTTTCAAATGACCAATTAACTTCAAACTTCATTATCTCGTCTCTTGAAGCAGTACCATGTTGCATCTGACCAAATGATATTGGGAATGCATTATGGAGTGTAGTTTTCATTGCATCCTTACCATCCTTTCTCATAGATATTATTTCTACTGTACCAACATACTCATCTTGATATGCAAAGGTAGGTCTAAGACTACTACCTGTATCCTCGTGATAATTACCAAAGGGTGCAGTAAAGATATAGGACTGCCATGCATCTATTATAAATCTATCTGCAAAGTGTACATCACATAAAAATGTCATAGGAATTCTTTGACCATCCATTGTTATGTTATTAGGAATGTTCCTAACAGGCCCGTACGCAGACCATTGAGATGACTCTAATTCTCTAGAAGGCATAGTTGCACTCTCACATCTCCATCCTTCGATACTTAAACCTAGGTTAGGACAAAAGATATTAACCATGAATAAGTTTGACCTAGCACCAACATCAAAGTTGTACTTCAATTTATCTATCTGAAGATTTTCATCTCCCGATTTAAGACCAATTAATCTATCTAATATGCTCATATGATTTTTTCTCTAGTTTCCCTGTAAACTGTGTTAGTATTTATACTTCCTTTCTCACTTGTAAACTTAGAAAGTGGTAATAAAGGAACAAAGTCCCATTGACTTGGTTCCACTTTAACTATCTTAGAGTCCAAGTGTTCAAATAGATATTGTTTAATACATGGTTTTGCAACTCTTAGATTGGATGCTGTTGCAAGTGATTGGTATCTCAATCCTAACCTAACAGAATCATCTGCAACACTCTCATCATCATAGTCATTAGAGTATGCATATAAGTTCTCTAGTAGTCCTACTCTAAGTCTAGGGTGTAGATAGTGTAAGTTAAGTCCTAGGAACCCAGTCTTGTATCTCTCTAACATAAAGATTAGAGGGAACCTGTCGTAATAGGGAAGGGTATCTTTGTGTTTTGCATCATACATAAACATGTACATCTCTCCTACTATCATTTCTGTAGGTATGATATCTTGACCTGCTTGGTTTAAAACCTTATCGGGTTTTGCATATGACTTGATTGTCTTGAGGTTTGATTTAAACCAGTCTAAGGACTCCTTTTGTCTTTCTTGGAGTTCTACGGGTTTAAGTAATTCTATTTCTTTGAAGGTGAGTCGAGACATACTACTATTTATAGTATTGGGTCTGACTTCTTCCTATTATATTTTGTTTTGTCCGAATGGACTTTTGATGCACCATGACTTGGTGTTTCTTTTCTTACCTTAACTACAGGTTTCTTTTTGCCGAATGCAAGTTCCCATCCATCAGCATAGGCTTCTTCGTTTGAGTTCCTTCTCTTAGAACCCTTTCCACCATGCCAATTACTCATTATCTTATCTTTCTATAGTTTGCGTTATTACGTCTTTTAAGGTCTAACTTTTTCTTTCTCTTTAAATCTTGGTTCTTCTGATTCTTAGTATCGTTAGGTTTCTCGTGATACTTTCTATCTCTAACCTCTTGTACGATACCTGCGTTATCACATTCTTTTTTAAATCTACGAAGAAGTTTGTCGAATGGTTCTTCCATTCTATTCTTCGGATTCAATCTTGGTTTAACACTTGGCATATTTATTTTCCTAAAAAATGTGAAGTCACCCCACGCTTTACAGCAACCCGTTCTTCACCGACCAATCCGCTATCTGCTATTGACCTTTCCCTTACTGAATACCCCCAATCTTTTTCCACGGCCTCAGTTCGTAGTCGTCTTATTTTCAAGGACACATTTTGAATAAACACGACTACCCCATTGTAAGAAGATTAGCTGTCTTGAGCTAACTTCTTAAAGTAATCCATCGCATCGTCTTCCTCTACTTGTGGTGAGGTTGCTTCTGCTGATGAGATTACAGGTTCTTCTGCAACAGTTTCAGTGTTCACATTAGACCATGGCACTTCTTCCATATCTTCTGCAACTGACTCTGCTGTAGAGTTACTTACTGAACCTTGTAAACCTAATACTCTATCGAGTTTCTCTTTGAGTTCCTCGTAAGATTTAAATTCACTTGGTGCAATAATACCACTTAGACTATGGACACTCTTATATATGTCGTTTAGTCTATTTTCATCAGTAAATAATGGTGCAGCTGAATCAAATTCAGATTTATCATAATTCCAGTAACCATCAACCTTACGGATTTTGATTTTGAAATTAGCACCTTCATCTCTTAAGTCAAAAGGATTGATTGCTTTCTCATCTTCAAACGCTGGTGAGATTGCTTCCTTAAGTGCTTCAAAGATTTTTTTACCAAATCTATATTTGAATACTTTACCTTCGTTGTCGGGATTTTTAGGGTCTGAAACAACATAGACATTAGACACATAATGTAAACGTCTTTTCTGTTTACGTGCAATCTCTTTGTTTGCTTCAATACCTGTATTCCACAACTGGGTATTATATTCACTGACAGGGTCTTGTTTATTAAGAGTCGTTAAAGACTTCTCAATATACCAACCACCTGGCCCTTGGAATCCATGGTCGAAGTATGATACCCAAGGCATCTCTTCTCCATCGGGAGTCGGCAAGAAACGAACTACTGCATAACCATTACCACTCTTATCGAGTTCGGGTTTCCACATAGTATCGTCATTGTAGGATTTTTTTGCACCATCAGATGGTGAAGCTGTTTCCATTGCAGCTCTTAGTTTATCTAAACTACTTGACATTGTATTCTCCTATTTTATTACAATTATATCGCATTTTATTACAATTTTATAAAGATACTTCAGATGGGTGACCCACCCCAAGTATCCACTTTTCACTATTCTCATAGTTAAGTACATTATAGTCTATCTTCACTAACCCGTCAAGGGGTTTTTTCCAATAAACATTAATGTTTTCATACTCTCGTAAGAGAGCAAGAAACTGTTGTTGTTGAGTTTGAAAGACTCTATCGTCTTCTGTATAATCAACTTTGTATTTATATAGGCCTGACTCACTAAATACATTACTGGGGTCATTATATTCAAGTGCATCGAATCCTATTAAACATATATCTTTATATCCGTTTTCGATTGCATATCCTAATGCACTCATTCCACCAAATAGGTTCTTGAGTTTAGGATTATTATACATAACTATGTTATTCCCATAGTCCCCATTAATACCTATAAAGAAACATTCCTTTCCATCATAACTTCCTTGGACTGAAAACTCTGTATCTCCGTCCTTCCTAATCTCGTGGAATTTTTCATATTCCCCAATACCCATCTTCATCATATCCCACATTTCAATCGGGACAGTATCGAACTCGGCAAATGCAACTTTGTTAGTCTTGTAGTATTCTTGTTCTACAATTCCTGCTTGGACTTCTATATCAATTGCAAACAATAAGTCGGGTTTAACAGTGTTAAGTGACACTGCATTAAAACCCCACCACTCTTTATCTTTGTATTCTTCCCAATCTATATTTTTCTGACTTGGGCCGTTACCTATTAAGTAGAGCATATTTCGATTAGTTTCTTCTTGTATTTCTTTTGGTCGTATGTTATAAACGACTTGTATTTGTTAATCTTTATGTGTAGGTCGGGATACACTACCTTCTCTGTTATAAGTGTTTCCCAATCCTTAGTGAAACCTATTATCTCATCCATGATGCAGATGGTTTCTAAACTTGTTTGTTTACTCATATATGATTTAAGTAAACGAGGGTGTTGACCATTGACCACTTTAAGTTGAGTATCTATCTTATACTTTCTCATTAAGTCTGATACTTCTGTTTCAAACATATATCCAAGTTTCTGATTCCTCTTCTTCCATTCCTTATATCTCTTATCACACTCTTTGTCTAATAAGTCACCTGCCCAATAATCTTTAAAGGATAGGTTTGCAATGTAGAAGTCTTGCAGTTCTTGTTTATATGTTCGGAACAATTTACCAAAGTGATATTTGTCTTTACGTTTTAAGAAGGAATTGATATCTGACTTTACCTTTCCGTTGTACTTAACGAAATCATAATCCTTGGAATAGAAGTGTAACTTTATCCCAAGGTATAATGTGTAAGCATCGTATCCTTCTCTAGAAGTCATTAAGTAATAATCTTCTTCTCTGCTGGTACATCAATCAAAGGTGCATCTTTTTCACCTGTTGATATTGCATGTGCCTCAACGACCTTATCGTTGGATGGAACTACGAACACTACATTGTGGAATGTTGCAATAGGTGGATTCTCCACCCCAGTTGCAGCGATACCTTTTGCAAAACCCATTGACCCATCTTGTGGGTTGGATAGAATCATCCTAGGGTTCTCAATCGTAATTGCACTATCTTCTTGAGAGAGTAGTTTTCCAACATACTCTCCACTAATTGTAACTACTGTTACTACGTCACCTGTTTGCATTATTTCTCCGTTACTGCAAAGAATCCTTTTAGGGAACTCTGCGAATGATTACCTCTATTTACCATATTGAGTCCAGTTGCTTCTGCTTCTAGTTTCTCTTTTAGAGGTTGAGATAATAACCTCTTTGCTGACTCGGGTTCGATGTTATTCATTTCACATACTTTTACACATGCATCCATAACTTCCGTCCCTCTCATAATCAATTTTTCAACTTGTTCAGTGAATTCTTTACGTGATATCATCGGTACAGTGCCTCTCCGTCTTTGATAAACGAATGTGTAACTTCTGTAAAACCTTTTCTATCTGAAATCCAATCCTCTTCATCATCAAATGTTTCTGAATACTCGATGAGTTCTCTAATAGCATCATCAACATGATAACCATTGAGGTGTGCATAGTGTGGGTCAATTACGTTTTCTATTTCAAACCCAACTTCAACTTCTCCATCCTCGATGAACTCTTCAATCATGGTATCACATATACCTAAAACTTCTAGTGCTTCTGCACTGATTCTCTTTTCTTTTATTAATGAAACATGATGTCCTTCATGCACTCTTATTCTGATATCTTCCATTCTATACTCCGTATATATTTTTATATCTGACTCGTAAGTCGTTTAACTCATCTACATAGTCCCTAGGGTCTGCTGTAAATATTTGAAAGGCATTGTGTCCTTCCACCGCTACTAATGCAGTAATCTCTTCGATTGCCTGTCCCGTAAGTTCTTCTACCATAATTGCATATGCAGTCATTTGTATATACCATGGTTTTGCCATGTATTCTTCTTTATACTTTGCACTGGTTTTAAAATCTATTATACTTAACTGGTCGTCAAAGATACCAACACAATCGACACGACCAGCCATTTGTAATACGTTTGAATAGAGAGGTGCTTCAATTGCAATCGGTATGACCTCGTCTAATACTGGTTGCATTGCCTTAAACATACCTTCCTGTAAAACGTTATCAAACTCTATAAACTCTTTTTCTTTTCTTAAATAATCTTCTACTAAGTTATGGAAGGTAGTTCCACGTTTAGTTGCTTGTGCAGTAATCTTGTTTGCAGTCTCTTCACCTACACGTTTTCTCCATAGTTTGATATGGTCACGTGATAGTAGACCAGTTACACTCGTGACACTTGGGTAGTAAAAACTTTCGTCTGTATCCGTATAGTATCTCTTACCATCTTTGTTAGTTGTTTTTAAGTCTAGATGTTCAAGTTCATGTAACTCTACTAAGTTGGTTTTTAATTTCATAGTTCTATTTTACTTCTTTCTTGACTGAATGTCTAGGTGTTTTTTGACTATTTCTTTAGTCTTTACTTCTTTGACCCCACGTTGTCTATGTCTGTCCATAGGTGAGCCTGGGTTTGCAGAAGAAATTTTATTGAGGACATCTTTGAATCCACCATCGGGTTTTACCCTGTCACCATGTCCACCAACAATACCTGGCGTTCCAAGTATAACTTGTTTGAGGTGTGGGTTATCTTCTTTGAATTGGTCGAGTTTGGTATAGGACATGTTATGTTCTTCAACTTCACCTGTCTCATTATTTAAAAAATCATATAAGGGCATCATGCTACCATAAATTGTGGGACTGGTCTATCAGTCCATCTTGCAAAGTCTTTCTTGTAGACTGCATAGTATTTATGGTATGCATTTAAGACACTTTCACACTTAACATCATCAGGCATACACTGGGGTGGTACTTTCCACTGACCCAATGTAATGTTGTTTGGTATTTCATTGAGTACATCTCTGAGTTTTTCATCAGTCATATGTACACGACCATAACGATAAGTGTATTCGTCACATAGTGCAACAAACATATCATACATGTATTGGTATTGAATTGCATTCTCACGAACCCATATTGCACTTGGGTGTTTGATGTGAGATGCTTTGTATAAAACATTTTCTTTGACAGAGTCTTGCATTTTCCATCGTCTGATATTTCTACCTAGTTTAGTTTTACCTTGATATTCTGTACCATCTAAGATACGATGTGCAGTAGACAATAGTTGTGCATACTCAATGACCATTTTGACTACATGTTTGTCACAATGCAACTTTGCAGATTTGACTGGGTCGTCATGTAAATAAAATATATTCATAGTTGTTTAATCTCCAATAAGAACTCTTCGACATTCTTCCATGTCAAGTGTCCGATAACATCTTCGGTTATACCACTAGTATAACATATTTCACCAGTCTTGTCCATAGAGTAATCTAAAACTGCAAGTTCCCATAACCCACTCTTACCACCATAACTAAAATCGTGTTTGACTACACTTGCACCATAGTTATTTGGAAACTGATAGACGTGTTGCACTCCATCGTTAACATAATTTGTTTCTGTTTGATATTGATTCATTTGTAAAATATATGGTCGTTAATAATTACAGTCTCATTCAATGAGTCTGCCCAATAAGGGTGAACTGTATTTGCATGATAGTGGGTTGCACCTTCAGTGATATCTCCGTATCCACCTTGCACTACGTTCCTTGCAATGTTGAGTGAAGATAACCACGTTGGACTATCCACTGGGTCGTCTGACTTACCATCACAAAACCAACTGAACTGACACATGTTTAACACTGGAACACTTGAACCTTTCCAGTTAGTTCTCCACTTTGCATCGTATATAACATCACATGCAGTAGATGGATAGTTAGGATGTGCCATTCTATTCTGAACTACTTGTGCAACTGCAATCTTACCTGCTAGAGGTTGGTTACCACTCTCAAAGTAAATGTTCTGTGCCATACAATAAATCTCATTGTTTGCATCTGAAGCTTCAACCTTCATTACCATTGCACCACATAGGAAACCTAGGAATGCACCTAGTGTAAAACTTATATATCTCATCTTCATGATTTGTACTCTGTCCATGCTTTAAATATTGTTTGTGCTTGTTCTTTAGAGAACCCAAATGTATCTTGTAACCACCTAGGAGCTCCGAACATATTCATCTTACCACTTTCCTGTAGTGCATCTAATTCGGGGAACCACTCTGCAGATTCAAATGGAATTTGATTTTGATTTAATCCTTCGTACATATTAACACCCACTCGTCATGTGTGCATATGCATCGGGACAATCTTTAACCCCACACATACATGTATCTTCAAACATGTCACCTTGAAAAGGATTCATGTCTTGTGCATTGGTTGTTCCATAAGTTGCAAGATTTATAACATCATCTGCTGATAACTTACCCTCAGTACATTGTGCAATTAGTTTTGCACTTTCATAATTAAGCTGCATATCTTTCTCCGTTGTGGTTTTCACCATTTCTATTAAAGTTGTCAACAATCATGTCAACAACATCTGTTGCATTGTAAGAAGTTCCACCAATATTCCATTGACATTCTTCTAGAGGGACATACCCATACTTCCATGCATAGATAGTGACTGTTTCATATTCCCAGTCGTCATAATCAATCTCGTCAACATTGTTTGCATCATAATACTTTGCATCAATGACCCACTCACATGACACTTTGTCATATGGGTCTGCACTAGTAAACGTTGGAGGCCCCAACACTGCGACTAACCTGTCATAGGTTGTCGTCTTATATCCCTTAAGGGAAGTTCCACCCGAACACATATCGGGAGAACATACTTCGTAATCTTTTATTATCATATTATGCCACCTCTAAATTATCTAAATATTCTTGAAGTCCTTTCTGACCAACACATCTCTGTCCATCAGTCATTTCGAAAACAGAGTGGTAGGACTTCACTTTCCCATCTGCAGTATAAAACCAAGTTTGTCTTTGGTTTGCAATCTCATTCCTTAACCAACCATCTGTAGTATTGTCGGTGAACTTAGACATTGTCCAAGCAATCTCTGACATAGGTTTACCACCTTTGATTAACTTGTAAGGAGTATCCCACTCATCCCAAGGATTCTCATCATGGTCAACTAGTTCCCAATCAATGACATAACACTCGGAAGCAGGGTTAGAGTAAACAAAGATAGGTGACACTTCGTCAACCAAACCTTGTAGATACTCTGTATTGATAAAATCAATATCCTCAATCACATAAACAGAACCACCTTTGAATTTCCAGTATGGTTCAGAAACACCATGTTCATAACCTTCGTCATGAGCTGCATAGTTTTCTTTGTATTGTGTGTGAATTACTAATTTTAACATATTGTCTCCTTTTTTCATTATATACATAGTATACTAAAAAGTGAGGGGCATTGTCAACCCCTACCTTAAATAATCTGGCCCATAAATCCTTGCAGAATTTGGGTCGATTGAATAACCATCAAATAGGTTACCTCGTGGTTGATTGATAGCAGGAGTTTTCCACCCTGCTGACTTTAAGACATCACCACTTTCAAATTTAACATTACCTTTGGTAAACTCTAAGATGTTGATGAATCCCCAACAAGATGATGGTTGACCATTCTCTACTGAATAGACACGAATGTATTTTTTTCCGATTGAAAAATCGTGAGTTGTATTTCCACGAGTGTGTTCCCATCTATCGTTCATTGCATCAGTCAAGTCTTCACATAGTTTCTCAACTGCAGTACATAGGTTGTCTGCTTTTTCTAATGCAACTTGTTCTGCATTGACTTCGTTTACTAGTTCTGATAATTTCATTATGATGTCACTCCAATAATTAAAGCAAATGCAAATACTGACAATCCTTGTAGGAAGTCTGCATCTAGTAATCCAAGTTTTTTTATTTTATTCATAATGTGTCCTCTTTGTTTTTTCATTATATACATAGTATACCAAAAAGTGAGGGACATAGTCAAGCTTTATCCAATAAGAATTATGTATGCACTAGTTAGTAATAACCCACATATTCCGAACCACATCATTCTGTCGTCTTTCATAGTTTCTCCTTTAATTCTAAATATTGTTTTACTGCACTCTTTTCTATTGCAGAGAGACAATCTATCCCTGTAAACTTTGACCATACCATTCCATAAGACACAAACTTATTTCCTGCTGTTACAGCTGCATTCCATAGTGTTAGAGACTCTTCATCGTCTCCACCAAACAATCTATTCTGTTCACATAGTGCTATAAGTTCTCGTCCTATATTGACATAGGTTTTTTCAATTTCATTCATTAGATTTCCTTAATTTGTTAGAGTATAGTATACAAAAAAATGGGGGTCATTGTAAACCCCCTTTTCAACTATTTTTGGTAAAATGCAATTAAATAACCATTGATGGTAGATTCAATGCTTCATCAAGATTTACACTTGATACTACACCATTAACATCCACTCTTTGAAGAAGTTCTGATGACTCTGATGAGTGTTGTGACCAGTAACCTAAGATTACTACATTGTCTATGTATGATTGTTTGATACCCACTTTTTTAAATCCAGCTATTGCACTTGCAGCTGACGAGAGTATTTTCGGATTATGTGCGGCATCTTTCCTACTCTCATTTAACTTATCTACTGATATAGTAAAATCGGAAACATTTACTCTCATAATGAGATATAGTTTATTTCCAGTCCCAGCTAATTTAACAATGTTGTCATATAGATACCTATCAATCATACCCTTTTCTACAGTTATGATATCGTCTCTCTTGTCTGTACCTAGAGCAGCTGCTTGTTTTAAAGTCTCTCCATCAGATGTCATGGTTTTAAACATTCCTCGAATCTGACTTCCTTCACTCAATTTTATTTGTACATTTTTTAGAACTGTTTTTAATGCAGTTGAGGTAATAGGTTCTTTGTATGATTTAATGAATTCATAACATTTCTTTCTATCAAATGTACCTTTCTTTGGATTGAACATATCAGTTAATTGAGTATCTCTACAAACCATCTCATAGACCAATGCAGTCACTTCTTTAGTTTTCATTGAAGTTTGATGTGGATGGTTGTTACTGTTAGACGAAATCATCTTATAGATTGCAAAATCTTCTGTGTTTGTTAAATCTAATTCTATAACATCAGTGATATCATACTTCCATCCAAGTTTCTCTTTGGCTGCAAATCTATTGTCACCAATTACTAACACATCTTTTAAGGATGCTGGATTAGTTACCACCATAGGACATGGTGAACTATATAAAAATGTACCACCTTCTCCGAGAACCTCTTGCAATATTTTTACATCTTGTTGACCAGCAGAATATGCTTTGGTTTGTAAATCTTTTACTGCAGCTGAATTGATATTGTCTATCTCAGTAAACTGTCTTCCACGATATTTACTTAAGATATCATAATCTTTATTAACTTGTCCTGTTTTTATTGCACCATCTAGTACCTTAAGAAGAAACTCTTTAGTCTTTTCTTCAGAATACTCTCTCAGACTTCTTGATAAGTCTAGTTGGTAATGTGGGTTGTTGTTGAATGTCGTTTGTTGTTGAAACAGTACGACTTTTTTAAAAGCGTTTTTTGTTGCTCTCATGGGTTTTTCCTCTTTTTAAATACTCGGAACATTGACAATTAAGTCGTTCTTTGTATCGACTCACCATGGTATCTTTCGAAATAGGTTTGTCTGTTTTAAAGTTAAAGGAGTAAATCTCCTTTAATCATTATAAGTATTTAGTATAACAGAAAGTCTATGTTCTGTCTAGAGGTTTTTTTGAATTAAGTCTAATTCTTCTATCTTTTTGTTTATGATTTCTACTCGGTTGGGCCAGTAGATGTATTCCTTATCGGAATCCTTTGCAAGGTTCTCAAGTAATGGTCTGATGAAATCATCAAGGTTCTTAATTACCTCTACTGCAGAGGTAGTCTTTGCAACTATCTTTGTATCTACAGATGCAAGTTCATCTGCATCCATAGCGGTGAAACCGAAATCGTTATAATCTGTCATACTATTATTTAGTAAATCTCTCCATGTCTCTGAGAGTTTCTTTATCACTCTGAACACTTTGGTAGTTTGCATGTGCTTGTAGTGTCACATCTGCAATCTCATACTCGGGATACGAAGTAATGAGTTTATAAATCAATCCTGCGACATCTTGGTGTTTGACACTAGGTAGATTCTCATTGTTAAGAAGACCCAAATTGATTGTAGTCATTTTGTATCTCTTCTTAGAGTTGTATTGATAATTGTTTGCAAGGTGGTTGAGTTGTGCTTTCTCACTTGCATACTTATAACCTTTTGATATGTTTGGTTGACTTGCACGACTAGAGATATTGATAATGTATTTTGTCTTCTCACCTTCCCATGCCTCATGAGCAATAGATAGAATCTCTGATTGGTCTTGGTGTGCAAGATTGATTAGAACATCACAAGGTTGATACCCACTGAATATCCAACAGTTCCTTCCATTCATTGTTATGTCTTCACAACGAATTGGGTCTACTTTAAAAGTGTTCCCTAAATGTGGTGTTGCTTCAAGTGTTCTTTTAATTATCTCTGCGAGACCACTACTTCCTGTTATTGCTATTCTCATAATACTCCTTCACTATGTCAAATGATTGTTTACCAAATAAACTCCCATCGACACTACACTTATTACAAGGGGACATAGACCTGTCACCCTTCATTAATTTCTTTCTAATCTTATTCATAGGTTTACTAAACCATACATTATGTAGGGTCTCTGATAATAGATTACCTACAACATGTTCTCTACCCCAGTCATTGGAACAGAATAAAACATCACCATTCCAATCAACAAACATTTTGTAGAAGGGGTAGTGACACACTTTACCTTTTAGGTTCTCTATGGTGTCGTCTTCTATTCCGACCCAGTCCATAACTCCACTACGATTGTTTAATATCAATCCATGTGTTTCGAAATCACCCCAGTGCATTCTGTATTTGTATTTACTTTCGTGAATAGTTTTCATTATCTCATCGAAGTGTTCAATCTGTTCGACTCCGTCATAGAGATTGATGTAGAGTAAATCTAATCCACTGAACTCGAATAACTCTTCTGCATATTCTCTAGTGAGTTTATCTCCGTTAGTGTTACACTCTAGTGTTGCATAAGGAACTGCTGACCTAAAGGTATGAACGATTTCTCTGAACCTTGGGTTAAGTAGATTCTCTCCGTAACCACTTAAAGATATCTTCCCTCTAAATCCATTCTTATGTAATTCATCTCCAATGGTCTTTGCAGCCTTGGGTGTCATATGTAAATTTCTATTTGGAAACACTTCGGGATTTGCACGTGGACAAAATGAACATGTCCTGTTGCATAACTCTGTAGTGTTAACTTCGACTGTAAGAATAGAACTAAGTTCGTTTAGTTCTTCCATGTCCTGTCTATCCCAGTGTAGAGCTTCTTGTTTCCTACGATGTTCTAGGAAGTCATGTTGGTCAACTGCAGTGATTGGGATGTTACGTGACATGACAAGTCACATGACGTTCTACGTCTTCTGTTTCATGTACGTAAGTGTAAGTGATGTTGTCACCTACTTCAAAGACCTCTGCAAAGTATTTTGGAATAACAAAGAATTGTGAATCATTAGGTTCATCAAACATGCAAGACCTAGGGTCTCCATCTTCTTTGAATAGATAAGGTCGTAACTTTATGGGTTGTTCTATGTCTTGTTCTAAGACACTAAACACTAGGGTGTTATCTTTTAGATATAGGTTGACGGAAGAAACATCGAACTCCGTTCCTAGTTTTACTGATAATTCTTTTGGGAAATCAAAACGAAGGACATCATCTTCAATGTCCTTCATTCGTTCTTCGTATCTGTAACTTACTTCTGTTAGTTTGAGTTCTCTAACAATGGAAGGTTTACCCGAAGTATCCACCATCCCGTACATCATCTTTGACATCTTTGTTTTCCTCTGAACTTACAAACTCACCACTGTCCTCTAGTCTTTTAATAAATGCTTCTGTTTCACTTTCAAACATATCAATCATCTGACCTTTACTTATGGATGTTGGGATATTGAATTCAAACATTGATGCTTGTTCTAAGATTGCTTCTCTAGACATTGATTCTAAATCTGCTCTATCGGGAATAGTTACCTCTTCAGTTTCGTCTTCGAATGAATCGTTGAATTGTTCTTCATCGATTTCATCTTGAACCTGTTGGTCAATCTTTGCTTGTGCAGCTGCAAGTAATTCCTCTTCACTATCATACGTTGGTATGACCTTAGTAGGTTCCTCTTCTTCTGCTTCTGCAAATGCCTGTTTGGTTTCTTCTACCTTTGCAACAAAGTCTTCATCTGTTGAGATTGGTGCTTCAATATTCTCGGGTTCACTAACTACTGCTTTGATATTACCACTGGTTGCAATTGGTTGTGTTTCAACATCTTCTTCTGCAACATTGAATAGAGGTGTAGGTTCAGTATAAGTTCCTTCAAATTCTTCCTCTACTTTATCTACTTCATCAAAGAATGATTCTAAGTCGTCACCTTGTGAGATGATTGGTTCATCCCATGAATCCTCATCCATGTCTGTAATGTCTTCAGTGACAACTGTAGGTGCAGTTTCTAAATCTGCAATACTAGGTTCATGTGTTAATGGAACATCTTCAGGCCCTTGTAAGATTTTCTCTTTAAGGGAATCTACTGGAATGGTAGGTTCTGAAATGGTTGGGACATCTACTTCTACTGGGTCTACTGGGTTCATTGCACGTGCAAGACCCATGTTTCCTTTACGTTGTTGTTTCTGTTGGGGTGTTGCAAGAGGTGTTTGTGCCTTTACAATATTATCAACTTGTTGTTGTTCTTGTGCAGTGAGTTGTACAAACCCATCTTGTCCAAGTGTTCCTTCTTTGACACCGATGACTCCGTCACCATTCAAGTCCATAGAAATTCCGTGAGACAAAAGAACTGCTTCCATTTGTGCAACTCGACCTTCTGCCTTCTTACGTCTTTGACGTTCTTCTGCTTCTTTCTGTTGACGTGCTTGTTCTTGTTCAGCAAGTTGTTGCATCTTGACTTGTTGGTCTTGTTCTACCAACTGTTGCATTCTTGCATTTGCATTAGTAACTTGTTGTTGATAATCTGCAAGACCTGTAGTGATATCATCCCTTACAGTAATGAATGCTTCTAGGTCTGATGCTTTCACCATACCTTTTTCTAATTGCATTACCAACATAGCGTTGACTACGTTTGCTGTATTAGGTTTGAGTGGTACTGTATAATTTGCTATACGTTCTTGTACCAATTCCAGTTCTGATTTTACTGGGGGTGTTTGCTCACTTGAAAAATTACTTTTCACTTCTTCTGCCATTTTAAACTCCATGGAGTAGAACTCAACTATTTTAAAACTTGTTAGAACTAATTACTAAGTTCCCTTTATAATATGTATAGTCTCTGTCTACTGTTTATATTTATTTATTTGATTACTTCGGGGAAGGCTTTCATTGCAACATCTTTAGTGATGTTCTTGAATGGCCATACTCCGTCTTTAACTAAATCTATTAGTTTTGCTTCCATTACTGGAATACCTTCTAACATACCAATCCACATACTCTCTCTTTTAGAGGGTGGAATTTGTTCTGTTACATAATACTTAAACAACTTGTGTTCAAATCTTAAACTTGTTTGTGCAAGGTCTGATGCTGGTGCATCATTGTCACCATAAGGAGTTGTTCCTTCGGGTAACTTAGATGTAATACTGTCATTGAATACCCACTGTAGGATTGGTTTGATTGCACCATTCCTATCGTTGTAAACTTTCAGTCCTTGAGCTGCAAGGTCAACACTGTCTGCACCAACGATATCTGCTTGACATAGTATTTCGTATACGTCTGCATCATTGGTTAGTGTTTGTCTTTCAGTGATTAATTCTAACTTTGGTTTATTAGGAGCTCCTTTTGGTCTACCCCTTCCTTTTTTCTTTTCTATTGTCATAGTGTAAAATCCTCTACATGATTTAATAACTCATTCAACCTATGGGTTCTTAAGTAGTCAAACACTTTACCTTTTACTGGTGCAGTATTGTCATACTCAGAAATAATACTTTCCACTACGTGGGGTGGAATAAACTCAAGGTCGATTAGAGTTTGATTTCTTAAATAGTTACGATAGTATTTATCGTCCTTTTCAATGGTGATTCTGAGATACTTATCCTTTACGGGTTTTCTCAAAGGTGTTTGTCTTATTCCTAAATCAAAACAATCATCACTAGATAGAATGTTTGGAACACCATCTGACTTATCACCTGTAAGAATATGTTCTCTTAGGAATAGGTCGGGGTCTTCACACTTAATCATTTTATTTAGATTAGGAGACCACTGTTTCACGTTAGGGTATTTATGTAGTTGTTGAAAGTCTTTATCACCACTGACAATTAATACTTTCTCATGAGGTGCATACTTCTTAACTAGGATTGCAATGATATCATCTGCTTCACAATTCTCTACGTACATATATCTGTACGGGAAGTTATCACGTATCTCATCCTTAACTGTTTGTAGTGTATCAAAGATTAGTTTCCAATCCATGTCGGATGCTTCTCTAGTCTTCTTTCTGTTTGCTTTGTACAGTGGATAGTAATCACGTCTCCAAGGATGGGCTGCATCGGTACAGAGTGTTATCTCTCCATACTCGGGTGCATATCTCTTTTGGTAGTTTCTGACAGAGTTTAGAATCATGTGTCTCAACATGTCCTCATTAACTTCTCCACCATTCATCTTTAATTGTGCCATCATCCCTGCGATGATTGTTTGTGTAAAATCTATAAGTATCATTTAATCACTTTTATTAATAATGTATTTTTAGTAAGTAAATCGTTTCCGTCTTTTAATTTAGAACGAGGTATCTCGTCTATAAAATTCTTTGCAATAATATTACCACCTTTATATATTCTATCAAGTAACTTCACATCTGTCAAGGTCTTTTCTTCACATACATCATAATCGACAATACGAGAACCTTTAACTGATAGACCACCATAGGTTTCAAACTTCGTAAACTTTTTACTTGCAATGTTATAAGTAAACAACATCCTTGCACGAATAATTTCTTCGGGGTCAATCGAATGATACTTTCCATGTTGTTTTAAATGTGGAAGTTTACTGACTAACTGTTTTGGTGATTTAGGTTTACGTGGTTTCTTAATAGGTTTGTATTCATCGACATATTTGTCTATGTCCTTTTCAATACTTTCTAACCATTTAACAAAACGTTTCTTAGTTGTCTTGTTCATAAAAGAATAAGCTTCTTCTAATTGTTCACAACCTTCTTCGTTTTTAACTTCTAATATCTGTTGTGCAAGTTCACCTCTTAGATAACTAATGACCTTACCACTATAATCTAATTGACGAAGATACTTGTACATTGAGAAATCAGACTTACCTTTGTCACAGAACATATCAATCTGAACCTCTACTTCCGTAAAGGCATCGAGTGCTTTGTTCTTCATTCTTTCTTGTATCATATTCATAACAAGTATTATATATCTTTTTGGTAGTCACTGTCAAGTGACTTATTATGAAGTGTTACAAAATGTTCTGCATCCACTAGGACGAGAGGTTTACTTCTGTTACGTTTTATGACTACGAGAGGTTCGTAACCTTTGCAATTAGATTCTGCTTGTTCGTATGCTTTCCATACGTTGACTGCTTCTTGATTTTTACATTCGATAGAGTAGGGGAACTGTTCACGAGACTCACGTCCCATAATGATATCCTCACCTTGGGAACCCATAGGTCTTGATTCTAAATCTTCTTCGTTTAGATTGAGTCCTTCAATAAGGACTTTGGTAAACCACTGTTGAAGTTTTCTACCCTTTGCTTTTGCTGACGATGTCTTCATTAAATGTAATACTCACTCCACATCCACAGGATGCGACTTCATTTGGATTTTGAAATGTAAACGTTTCGTTTAGGCCTTCTTTAATATAATCTAATGTCATACCTTTTAAAAGGGGTTGACTCATTGTATCTATAAGAAAAGAGAAGTTACCATAATCTTCGACATGGTCTCCTTCTCTAATGTGGTCTTCTACAAAAACATATTCGTAACCACTGCAACCACCACCAGTAACACCCAGTCTAACTGAGTCTACTTTCTTCTCTATGAGTTTTGCAATTGCAATGTCGGTTACTTCAATCATTGTTTTTGTATTTCTTTTGTGTTCTTTGGTCTAATCATTTCATAAGGTATGTCAATCTCTTGGTCTATTGGAACATAGAGTTGATTAATCATTGAACGATTACAAGTGTCGATTGCATCATAGATTGTTTCTACTAATGATTCACCACCTAAGTTAAATGAAGTGTTAAACAAGATAGGAGTTCCAGTCTCGTCACCAAATGCTTTTATTAGATTATAATAATTAGGGTTCTGTTCTTGGGTTACTGTTTGGATTCTACATGTTCCGTCTGCATGAACCAGTGAAGGAATCTCCTCGTATGCCTTTTCTTTTGCTTGAATAGCAAATGACATCCATGGGGATTCTTCTAATTGTAACATCTCAAAATATTCAGATGCATTTTCTTTTAATACAGTACATGCAAAAGGTCTATAGTCCTCTCTCTGTTTGACCTCGTTGACGATTTGTTTTGCTTCTTCATGTCTAGGGTCAAATATAATAGAACGATTACCTAATGCACGAGGGCCCCACTCAGAGGCATTCTGAAACATACCAATGATTTGTTTGTCGTCAATTAAACTTCTGACCACTTCTTCTTGGTCTCTTAATATATTAGTCAATAACATTTTCTGTTTCTCCCTCTTTGATATTTCTGTATAATATAGATGATGCACCAACACTTGTCCCACCATCATGTGGAATTGGGTCGACAAAGAATTGTTTGTCGGGGAATGCAAGAAGGTACTTATAATTGTTAGTACAATTTAATGCAAACCCACCACTCAATACAATATTATTTATTTCGGGATTTAAATCAATTGCTTTCTGTATTAAATCACATGTATGACCAAAGGATTGTAACTCAAGTTCTTGTGCTACTGTAAACTTATTAAAAACATTAGATGAGAGACCTTGTGACCCATAGGAAGCCATTCCCATGACCTTACCTGCGGCACGACCTTCATCATCACAACCAAGTGCATAGGACATGTTAGAGAAGTTCATACCCATACTAGGTAAACTACTAAAGACACATTCAACACCATCAATGGTTTCTGTTAAATCAGTATGACATGTGAAACAATCTTCCATGTAATTACTGAAAGACTGATTGTGCAACTCACCACAAAATCTATGGTTAGAGAATTTCTGAAATTGTGGGACGGGTGTAGTGTTCGGACTACACTTCCATATACCTTCTATCTCTTGATAATTAGGATGGGTATCATAATGTTTCTGAGCACCACCACCATCAAAGGTAATTGCAATTGCATCTTCGGTGTCTTTCCAAGGACTTAAAATATAACCACACTCTGCGTGATACAGGTGATGTTCGTGTTCAAAGAAATATTCTTCAATACCAAGTTGTTCCGCAACCGATTCACAAATTGCAAAGTCGGGTTCCGCCATACCATGGTCACTGTCTTCACAAACATTGTCTGAAACATTAAACCATTGTGGGTGTTCTTCTTTTATCTCTTCAATTCTATCAGCAGTAAGTTGGGATTCTGTAAAGACTTCCAACAGTTCGTCTTGGTTCTTACGTTTAAATCTCATCAAGTCTTCGTTAAACTCTATTGAGAGTTGTCGTCTGTCAAAAGATGCAAAGACAACTTCATCGGGTGTCTCCAATTGTTTATGTTCAACAAGAACAAGACCCGTGTCCCATTCCTTTTCACCTATTGTAAAGTATTTCTGTCTACGACTACGTTCTTCTTCAAAGACATCTTTTATAACACCATCATCGTTCACACAAAGTGCAGTGTCATGGGATGTATTAACTCCATATATTTTCATAATTTTCCTATGTTTTAGTTTCTTGTTTATTTAGTTTGTAAAATTCGACTAATGTTTCGGGTGTAAGTAAACCATCATCCATCATTTGTTCGACCATGTTTTTTCTACCATGTTTGAAACCTTGATACCAACATGAACCAACCAAACAAACAATAAAACCAACGTGTATTAATATTAATGTGTTACTCATTATTGAACACCATTTTCCCAATCGATATCATCTTCGATTGGTTTCTTTTTTCTACGTGAACGGATTGCATTCATTGTCCACTCACTACAGTCGTGTTTCTTCCACTGATGATGAATACTGATAAACAACACACTCCATAATCCCAATGAAAATATATATTTAAATAATACCCATGGTAATAATATTAAATCACTCATCTAAAAATCCTCTTATTTGTTCTAAATTATAATATAATGAACTATATAGTTGGAACGACCCGTCTACACATTCAACGATATACCGAGGTACACCACATGGAGACCTATCTTTGAAGATACGATTCCCATAAACAGTTTCTAAATACAATCTCATACACGCACATCCACATACACACCGAGACGACACAAGGGAAATCCATACTTCAACCTTCTGTATCTACTCAACATGACTTATTAACCAACCTATTAAACTTAAGTAAGTGATTATCATAATCACCACACCAATAAACAACCATTTAAATAAACGTTTCATAACTTTATCCTTATATACGAGATGCTCAAAGCCAAACATCTTAATCTTCCCAATCCATATTAATATTCACACGTATGTTTTCGTCTGTTTGGTGAACACATGAGTGTTGCATACTTCCATCAAAGATGTACATAGTGTTTGCAATACTAGGACACTCAGTCCCATC
>Ga0209305_1000646_pt1 | contig 24595 bp, 18 predicted proteins | sample COGITO_mtgs_1103_FD_184792 | JGI IMG/M metagenome (GOLD analysis project Ga0209305, IMG submission 184792) | Pelagic marine microbial communities from North Sea - COGITO_mtgs_110321 (SPAdes) (version 2) | ecosystem: Environmental > Aquatic > Marine > Epipelagic ...
AAAAAAGTCGCTCTCTTCATTGGGCTCTCTTCATCATCACGACGTTTTTCTTCACTTTTCAAAAGGAAGAGAGAGAGAGAGAGAGATTGATATTTGTCGAGAGGACAACAGGTATTAATAAAAGCACACGACGCGCGCGCGCACAAAACAACGAAACGGGGAATACATAAAATGTTCAGTTCCCCATTCAAGTCGTGGAATCGACAACGCACGCAGCAGGAGGACTCAGAGATGAGAAAAGACGGGGAGAAGTTGTTTGAAGAGAGTAACAACACGAACAACACGAACAACAACAACAACGCGGTGACGTACAAGGCGCGGTTGATGACGTTTTTCGGTCGACGGAAGAAGAAAACTACGACGACGGTTCCTCCGAAGAAGAACGAGAAAGATGATACTAATGGAAAAACAACTCGGGGGGGGAACAGGGGGAACAACGACAAAGAGAACGACGGGGTTGGTAGGAGTCTCATAAACGAGAAAGAAAGAACAAAAACGACGACGCAATCCACAGAGCAGCAGCAGGAAGCGGTTAAGAAACCGATGCAACAAAAGCGCGCGCAAAAGTTGAAGGACAACGTCCAAAAGTCAAAGGAAGAGAACGCCGCGAACGCACGTTTGCGAGAACAGAGAGATTACTTTGACAAAATCGATAAAATGTCGAGTTTGCAAAGCGAGAGCGAGTGTTCGCCTCTGCCGGCGCACCGCGGGACGATGCAAAATAACGCGGGACGAAACATGGAGCTGTCACCGCTCGGCGTGATTAAAGCAGTTGGTGGATTAGAGTTTGACGGCGTGGATGCAAAGAAGGCGATAAAAGAAACGCGCATGGAACAACAACAACAACAACAAGCGAAAGACGAAGAAAAAGAAGAAGAGCAGGAAGAAGAGTTTTCGTTCCCGACGCCGCAGCAACAACCGCACTTTTTGCTCGGAAACAACGCGACGCCATCGCCGGCTTCGCAAGACAGACGAACGGCAGAGTGGTTAGCTTCCTCGCAATTACCGGCAGTCTCGGAACACGCGCTTTTAGAAAGCGTGAGAAACTTAACTTTAGAGGAGAAGATCGACGAAGAATGCGAAGACGAAAAGGAAGCGCCGTCGTCTTCCTCGTCGCCATCTTCGATAAGGGAGACAGAATCCATCGCGCAAACAAAATCGCAGTCGTACAAGTCTCCGTTTAACAAATCAACTCGTTCGTCGCGACGAAGAACGTCCTCGGTGCACTCGTACCATTCGATTCACGACTATAAACCAGTCTTGGCGACGAAGAACGCGCATCGCGTGAGCGAAGGAAGTTTGCCAAAGGAACAAAGACGCTCATCGCTTGGCGGCACGATACGAAAATCTATAGTTGGTCTCCAAGCTACGGTCGCGAATGCAGATATACAGTCACCACTCGTCGAAATCGAGAACGAAGAAGAAGAAGAAGAAGAAGAAGAGGAGAAAGAAGAGGCTGCAGTTGAAGAGACTGAGGAAAAATTCCTCACGAAAGAGGAATCGAGTGAGCTCGGACCACTCGAGGCGCTTCTCAAGGAATGCGAGCAATCGCCAGAAAACGTCAAGACCGTCTCAGATGAAGTTAAGAAAGCGAAAGATCCAAACTCGAAGAAAAATTCGCTCACGATCGAGAAAATTGGAGAAGGAACGTACGGCGAGGCATACATGTGCGACAATGTCGTTTTGAAAGTTGTGCCCATTAGCGACGAGAAGAAGGAGACCAGTGCAAACACGAAAAGAGGTAAAGAAAACGTCGAAAACGGCGCAGAAGAGAAAGAAGGAGAAGAGGAATACCCCCAAATGGTCGCTTCGGAGATCAGAGCGGAAGTTGCAGTCGCAAAACGCTTGACGAAGTTACAGCCGCACCTCGTCGCGCCAAAGGCGAAAAACGTCACGGACGGCTTCGTCCCGCTCGACCGCGTCGCCATTTGCAAGGGGCCATACGATAAATTACTCCTCAAAGCGTGGGAATCCTTCGATTTCCGCAAAGTTTCCGAAAACGAAAACCCGTCCATGTGGCCAAAAGATCAGCTCTACGTCGTCTTTAGCACCAGAAACGGTGGCATCGACTTGGAAAATTTTAACCTTCATGATTGCAAAGAAGCGTTTTCAGTACTTTTGCAAATCACCGTGGCTTTAGCCGTCGCCGAAGAGGCTTGCGGCTTCGAACACAGAGATTTGCACTGGGGTAATGTGCTCTGCAAACGTGATAAGGTTGATTTGGAGAACGACAGCACGAGAAAAGCGCGATTAAACGGCGTCGACGTGACTTTAGACACGTACGGCGTGACTGCCTCGATTATCGATTTCACGCTTTCGAGAGTTGAAATCAAAGACGAGTCTGATGTCGTCTTTTGCGATTTGAGTTTAGATCCGGAGTTGTTTGAAGGTCCGGAGGACGACGCGCAAAGCGAAACGTACCGCAGAATGCGGAAAGCGTTGAACAACCAGTGGGGCGCCAGTTGCCCGCAAACCAACGCCTTTTGGTTGCACTATTTAGCAGACACGCTCTTGACGAAGAAAGAGTTCAAGATGAGCCCAAATCAAAAGCAATCGCTCGGAAAGTTCCGAATGAACTGTTTGCAGTACGAGTGCGCCGCAGACGCGATTTGGGATCCGCTCTTTGCTGGAATGTGGTCCAGCGGAAGGAAATAAAGTTTTTCAATAGAGTGCTGCGAGAGGAACGAAGCGAAAGCTTCTCGGAGCGGCGAGGACAAGAGACTGTGTGAGAGAGAGAGAGAGAGAAACAGAAACAAACAAACACACAAAATACTTAATCACCATGTAATTCTACTATATCTATACATATCATTTCACTCACTACTCACTCACTATTTGCGCGACCTCGAAAGGCGTCCCCCCACTTCTCCTCCTTCGTTTGCGTCTTGGTGAGCACCCATTGCGACTCCCCCGCGGAGTTTATCGTTTTCACTCGCACGTGGAACCGCATGTTCGGTTGTAACTTTTCGATGAAAAAGCTCCTCTCCGTCCCTTCGTATATTGGCATCCACGACAGAGCTCCGAGCGCTTCTTTAATCTCTTTCCTTTGCGGTTCTATCTCCAACTGATAATAATCACAGTAGTTATACTCCGACGTCTCTTCTCCGCATTCCCAAGATACTTTTAACGTTGTCGAAGTTGCCTCGACGCGCACGCATTCAGGCTCTTTGGGAGGCACAGAGTACAAGCGCGAGAGCAAGTACTTCTTCATCTTTCGATGCACTGTGCCTATATAATTCATGCTCTAATGCTACTACTACTACTCCTACTCCTACTACAACTACAGGTACGAAAAGAGGATGGATTTTAGAAGATTTTTCAGTCAACAACAACAGACAAACATCACTTTTTTCTTTCTTTTCATCCAAACGACGACAGACGAGAACGAGCGGGCGGGCGGGTCTTTTTGAGACGACGTTCGAAGACATGTCTTCTTCGAGAAGAAAATCAGAAATAGTCACCTTACAGTTTGGCGAATACGCCAATCACGTCGGCGCGCACTTTTGGAACTTCCAAGACGAGCTGATTGGATTAGCGTCGTCCATTTCCGAACGAGACGAAGACGATTCAGACGACGATTCAGACGACGAGGAGAAAAAGTTAGTGAACCAAAACCGGTTCAACGCGATCGACCACGAGTGCTTATACCGCCAAGGGGAGACGAGACGAGGGGAAAGAATACAAACGCCGAGAGTCGTCGCGTACGACTTGAGGTCGAGTTTAGGCGGCGTCAAGCAGTTGGGGTATCTCTGCGACGAAGGAGATGATTTTTTTTCTTCAACTGTTTCTTCTTTGTCTTCTTCTCAAATTGCGCTGAAAACGTGGACGGGCGAGATGCGAGTGCACGAACAACCGCGAGCGAAGAAGTCGGAATATCTGAGACGATTAGAAGAAGAAGAGGAGGAAGAAGAAAAAGAAGTAAGAGGAGAGGAAAGAGGTGCTGAAGAAGAGAAAGAAATAGAAGAGGATGATGATCGAGAAAAGAGGAAGGAGAAGAACGGTCGCGTGGCTGTAGTCGCGGCGGATGACGTTGAAAACGACGGGTCAGATATCGACCGGCTCGTTGAAGCGGCGAAGAAGCTCAAACACGACGCAATGCACTGGACGGATTTTTCGAAAGCGTTCTTTCATCCGAGGACGGTACAAGTTTTGGATGGAATCTTTGAAACGTCGTCGGAGGGAGTGAAAAGCTTCGCTGGATTTGGCGAAGGCGCCAGTTGGGCGATGGAACTCGATCGAAGAGAAAATCTCAGAGAAGACATCAGAAAGTGGGTCGAAGAGTGCGATTATTTGCGCGGGTTTCATGTTTTTGTGGACGATCATTCAGGATTCGGAGGTTTATGCGAAAAAGTGCTCGAAGAGGTGAGAGATGCGCACGGTCAAGGCGTTTCCATTCTCACGTTTTGTTGCCGCAGACCGCGCAACGATGAAGGAAGGAGAAACCATGAAGAAATCAAAATAAACAACGACGGGGACGACGACAATAACGAATTTTTAGAAATCACGCAGAAACGAAACGATGAGCGACGCCTCATGTTAAACGACGGATTATCGCTCGCGCGAATCTCGCCTCTCACGGACGCGTACATTCCTCTGTACGGTTCGCAACCGAACGGGCAACGGCACAGCGCGTATCAAACGTCTGCGAGAATTGCAACTGCTCTCGATACTATCACGACGCCGTGGCGACTTAAATCCACGGATGGATTTGAATCTTTCGTCGGAGCAGAAACTGTGGCAACGTTTATCGGCCGCATGCAATCGCAAGCCAACGCACCCTTCCTCCAGACGTCCATGTTTACGCGAAGAGGCGACTTTGCGTTTGAAGAAGACAAAATATCATTAATGGAGCCGCTTTTTACTTCTTCTTCTTCTTCTTCTTCTTCTTCACAACGAAGAAGAAAAGCTTCAAACGAAAGCGATGGAGAAGATGAAGACGCAGAAGAAGCTTTGGCAGAATCGCACGTCATTCGTGGAGCTCCGTTTGGCCAGTCTCGCCGCGTGTGCGAACAACTCGAGGAACGCCTGCGTTCCGGCCAACGCGTGGCCGGAATACCAATCGGGAGATGTGTTGCTGGTGCGTCTTTACCACTTCCAATGACGTATCCTACTGACGATAACGTCACGAGTAAATCTCCTCTACTCAGCGTTCACGCGATGACGAGACAAACGAGAACCCAGGAGAAGATGCTTTCGGAAAAAGCAAACAACTTTGAGCGAGCGTCTCGCAACTCTGGCGGGAAAGCCATGCTTTCGTCGTGGGGATACGACTTTGACGAAACGTGCGAGGTTGTCGAGCGCATCAGAACAGATGCAAAGCGGTACGTGGACGACGACTTATAGTAAGTAGATATTAGATAATTAGGTGTATACAAGTATATAATAGAATAGACAATCCTCAAGAGCTATAAAAATTTATGTGCGCGCGGATCCAAGGAAAAAGTACAAGGGTGGTGGTGTCTTCTTTTGCCCTCGTATAACGAAAAGATAAGAAGAAATCCAACATTGCATTTGTAATCTTCTTTCCGCGCACACCGACTACAACAAAGAAAATACGATGATCCATCATTTACTTCTTCATTCTGTTCCACGTCGAGTGCGTTTTACCCGCCGGGGCCAAAACCTTACGTCCTTTCTTCATTCTTGCCTTCAAAACTCTTCTTCCGTTTGGCGTCGCTTTTCTCGCAAAAAACCCAGATTTTCTCGCCGTCTTTCTTCTGGTACCACCCAAAGTGCAACCAATGGATCGGCCACCGGCCGTAATGACTAAAGCACCGCGTCCGTTACTCGCCGACGGGGTGACTCGTTTGTTGAACGCAAAAACGGACGCGTTCCCAACCGTTTTCTTCGCGGACAAAGACGTGGATGCGGCTGACGTTGAGGTTTTTGAGGTGGAGGATTTCAAGCTCATTCTCGTCATCGCCGCGGTCACGCAACTAGTAGCAGATAAAGTAAAAGCAGACATTATTGTTTGTTTTCTCTAATAAATTTCTTAATTGACTCGATTATATTATCTTAACGCGCGTGTGAATTTCGCGTGGTGTGTGATATGTGATGTTACCGCGTTCTTTTTTTTGACGGAAGATTTCCGAGGGCGTTTTTGGCAATTGGTCCTCTATCCTCTTCTCGTCCCAAAGGCATTTTTTTTACGACACCCCCTCCATCCAAAAACACGCAAGAAAGAAGAAACCAAGAGCAACAACCGACTTTTTCATCGCGAAGAAGGGGAGAAGAGTTTTTTAATCTTTTTCGGAAAGCGCGCTTTAAAGTTCACACCCGAAGCGAGAAAACCTCATACACGCACACGCAACACAGATAATAAAAATGTCTTTCGCAGTTTCCTCCTTTGTTGGCACCAGAGTCGTCGCCAAGACGAACGTCCGCGCCTCTGCTTCCTCGAGAAGAGCGTCGGTGCAAGTCTTCGCCGAAAGAAAACTTTGGTACGAGTTCTCGTTCTCAATTTTTTTTTTTGTAAATCTGCGCTTTTCGAGCGCGCGCGCGGTTGAGAGTAGTGCGATTTCACCTAGATTTCACTCGATCTGTCGACGGAATTGAATGCCGTAGTATTCGACGAGCGTTTTCACAGTATCGGATTGAACGAGTGGATGTCGCATCTCGCCTCTTTTCGCGCGATTGAACATTATTTTTTGCAAGAACCATCTCGAAGCGGAGAAGATACGGAGACGAGAGAGTATCTTTCAACTAAAGAAAGGCTGTCGAACGCTTTTCCCAAAGAATACGATTTTTTCCTTTTCTCGCGCGCGCTGGCTGTTGTTCCTTTGATCGTCATCATTTGCTGACAATAACGAAATCTCCTCTTCATTCACATAATCATCACAGGTTGCCGAACATCAAGACTCCGGACTACCTCGATGGTACCATCGCGGGTGACTACGGTTTCGACCCGCTCGGTTTAGGCTCCGATCCGGAACGCTTAAAATACTACCAAGAGGCGGAATTGATGAACGCTCGATGGGCGATGATGGCGGTTGCCGGCATCTGCACGACCGAAGCTTTGGGCATCCAATCTAAGTGGTACATGGCTGGCCAAGAAGACTACGGTTTCCCGATCAACGCGCAGTTGGCTGTTTTGTTTCCGACCATGGGTTTCTTGGAAACGAAGAGAATCACCGGCTGGTTGGCGACGGGCAAGTCTGGCATCAATGAAACGTTTCCGTTTGACCCGTTAGGAATGGGCGCTGACAGTGATTCGATGAAGTTGAAGGAGATCAAGAACGGTCGCGCGGCGATGATTGCGTTCGTTGGCATCTGCGTCCAAGCGTTGGTGTTGAGAGAGGGTCCGTTGGCTGCGTTGCAAGACCACGTCGCGAACCCGTTTGGTAACAACTTAGCGACGAACGTCATGAACCTCCCGATCAACTTGGCGTAAATTTATACACACATAGAAAAAGAGAGAGAGAAAGAGAGAGAAAAGGAGAGAGAGAAGGAGAGAGAAAGATAGGGTGCAGAGAGAGAGAGAGAGCAGAGAGAGAGCAGAGAGACAGAGTTATGCTGATAAAACTTGTTGTAACAAACCAAAACTATAGATGCAAAATAAAGAAAGACTTTCGTTACAAAACACACGCAAAACAAAAACAAAAACAAAATGTCGCCGACGACGGACACTTCTGTCGTCGTCGTCCACTGTAAATTCGCCTCCGAGGACGAGTCGAAGACGATTTCGATATCGTTACCTCCCTCTGTCCCCGCGACGGTTCGAAAAGTGTGCGAGCAATTCTTATCCGAGCGCGCGGACGTTCAACAGTTGATACAAAAGAAAGGAGGCACGTTTGAAGGATTTAACGTCTGCGCTTTACCGAGGAAAGAAGAAGCGACATTAACGACGACGACAACAACAACAATAAAAACAAAGAAGGAAGAAGACGAAGAGGAAAGAAATCAGTCCACCATCAACGGGTTATCCGTCAGCGAAGCGTCGACTGTCTTAGACGATGCGAAAGTGTTACAAAACAACGATCGGGTCACCATGGCGTTGACGAAAGAATATAACTTGAAGAGTTTGAATCCGGTGAGGAAATATACGGTTGGTTCTTTCCACGGGACGAATTTACCGAAATTTAAAAGCGGGAAACAAGCTGCGGTAGAATGGCAAATGCGAAGGACGATCGACGAGGCGAACCCGACGGTAGCCTCTGGATTATCTTTAGTTGGAGGAAAAAGACAAGCGTTTGTCGGCGCGAAAGAGAAAGGACAAAGCGCAAAGTTTTACATTTTGAAAGCGCAAAACACGAACGATTTCTGCGCGTTGCCGATGGAGACTTGGTATAATTTCAGACAGTTGATGTCGAGAAAAGTGCTAAATTTAGAAGAAGCGGAAGAATTGATGAAGAATAAGCAAGATAGGTTGTACGAGACGTCGGCGAAGTTTGTCGGAAGCGGGGCGAACAACGCCGATTTAGACCGGTTTTCGGATTCGGATTCAGAGGACGATATCGTCAATCCAAAGTCCAGACGAAACAAAAAAAGGGGAGACGACACGGACGACGAAGACGAAGAGAACGGTGGGAAGAAGAGAGGAAGAAAGCGAGGCGGCGGCGGCGGGAAGAAGAAAGGCGATGACGAGGACGAAACGAAAGAGAAGAACGAAGACGGCATCGGCGAAGGATGGGAACACGATCAAACGTATTCCGACGACGAAGGCGGAGAAGTCATGGCAACTGCGGACCCGGAACAACAAGAAATAGATAAGCAAAACGCACCAAAACCTCCGACGGCGGATTCCGACGATGAGCTCGATGAAAACGCGCAGAAAATCAAAACGTTGTTAACGAGGCAAAACGCGATTGAAAATAACATCACGGCGGCGGCGATATTCTCGGACGACGACGACGATGATGACGACGACGATATTCCGGAAGATTTCGATCCCGATAAGGAAGAAGTGAACATCGGGAAAACGCGATCCCTGATCGATAAAGTGAAGCAAAAAGAAGTTAGAGATAAACAAGCGGCTAAGGAAGCGGCGGCGGCGGCTAAGGAAGCGACTGCCGAGCAACAGCGAAGAGCGTTAGCGCAGCAACAACAATTGCAGCAAGAACAGTTACAGCAACAAGCCACCGCAGCTTCCCAAGGTGTGAAAAGAACGGCATCGCAGGCTGGCATGACGAGTCAAGAAAACTCTGCTCGGAAATCAGCGCAGCGTCCGTTGTCTCGAGGAGCGAGCGCTCTGGGGGTTGGCGGAGACAAAATCAAAGACGAATCGGCCACAAATCCAGTCGAGAAGATTATTCGCGAACTGTTAAAGAAAAATCCCGGTCGCACGACGATGAAAGACATCACCAAAGCGTGCAGAAAGGCTGGATTGGTAAGTTCGGATGCGGGAAAAGCGCAACTGAAGCAAACGATCGAGCGCATATTGAGATTTAGCCAAACAAGCGACGGCGTAATGGTCGTAGCTTTGAAATGATAATGGTAATTGAATCTGTCTTGTGTTGTATTTATTTGTACAAAGAATTTTTTAGTTCGCCAAGGCGTACGTAAACAACCCAAGCATCGCCCCGCTGATGCAAAAGTTAATTTTCGGTCCGATAACTTTCGCCTTTTCGATAAACACGCGTCTCGCGGCGGTTATGTTCCACCAAGCAAACGCCGCGACCGAGGCGTACGCCGCGGACATTTCGTCTCCACCTTTAAATGCAGCTTGGTACGTCATGGCGGTTAAACCGAGAACACCGCCGACTAACCCGTGCGCGACGTACGTCGTATTCTTCGTGTATCCAACGCCGTGATCTTTAAGACTGTTGTTTATATATTAGTATTTTGATGATGATGATGATGATGATGATGATGATGCGTTAGTGCGTACTCATCATAACGAGACCGGGAACAACAAAACAAAATTCGATCGTCAACGAGAATTGAACAAAAAAGGTAAATGTGCAAATTCAAATTCATTTTCGCACGACGATACGAGAAGAAGAAGAAGAAGATCTATGTATATATATATTAAAAGCAAACGTACTATTTCGCCGGCATGAGAATGACGTTGGACGCGTACGCCGCGCCTACGATCGTGTTGATTTTCAACACCGTGTTCAGCGTGATGTTCATCATATATTATTTTCTTTCTTTCGTGTTGTGTGTTAAATATTCTTCGAAATGAAGAGGAAGTGAGTGAGAGATGATTTTTGTTTTTTTTTTGCTCTGCGCAAAATAGAGCTCGTAAAAACGTGGGGGGTTTGCACGTTTGACATGAGTAGTGCAACAGAGTTTTCGATGGCATCGCCACCAACAGCACCGAATGTGGTATCGTTCGAACAAATGCCGGAAGGGGCAAAAGTCCAACTCGAATTCGATACCAGCTACGCGAATTTCAAAGTCGAACGAAAAGCGGACGAAATTGGAGACGCGAACTTTCCCTCGAACTTACACAACGTCGCCGAGTTATTCGGTCAATTACACATGTTGAAAAACGTAACCAACTTACACCGATGCGTCGAACGGTTTAAGACAATCTTGAAAGAAGGACCGGATGGGAAACAGAATAATCGCATGGGACAAGCAGCCATCGTGTGTTTCAACTGTGGATGTGTCGCTTTGCCTAAAGGTGGCGACGTTGGGATGGAGTGCGCAAACTGCGGGGAGAAAGAGCAGACGAATAAAGTGGTCTGTAAACGAGAAGATGGATCGATGGTTCCTTGGATTGAAAACGGAGTGAAACCGATGACGGAAGAGGAGAGGAGGAAGAAGATAGAGGCGGACGTGGCGATGGCGAGGAAGTTACAGAGTCTCGATGAAGACGGTAATAAGAATGGGTAGTGGGGAAAGGGAAATGTACTAGCGTAAACTTGCATTAAAAACTTAATCATTCGCCGCGTTCGTATCTTCGCCTTCTCTCCTCACTCTCACCGCTACCACTGCTACTACTACTACTGCTGCTGCTACTACTACTACTCCTATTGCTGCTCCTATTGCTACTTCTACTACTACTACCACCAAATCTACCACCTTGTTCTCTTCTCCTTGTTCTCTCGAATGGCACGTCTTGTCGTCCTCCTTGTCGTCGTCGTTGCTCCCGTTCTTTGAGCTGTTGCGTTCGTTTTGCTTCATCCGCGTTACCATCCGAGTGATTCACGAACCAATCCGGCAAACTCTCTCCGGACTCCATGAAAGCATTTCTTAATTGTTTATAGATTGGCCCGTTTCCAACCTCGTCTTCAAATCCAGCCACGTATAAGCTCGTCGATGTTCCTTTCTTCCCGGCTCGAGCGGTTCTTCCCAATCGATGGACGTACTCTTCAAAGTCTCGTTTATCCGTCGGCAAGTCGAAATTAATCACGTGCTCGACGAGAGGAATATCCAAACCTCTCGAAGCAACGTCCGTGGCAACTAATAACGATATTTTCCCATCTCGAAAAGCTTCTAACGTTCGGACTCTCGCGCCTTGCGTCAAATCTCCGTGTAGCGCTTCGACTGTAATTTTTTTCTTTAAATCCGAATCCGAATCCGACGACGACGATGACATGGACGATAAACGTTCCTTGAGCCAAATTGCCGTTTTCACTTGTTTGCAAAACACCATCGTTTTTTCGTCACTTTTATTTCTACTTTCTATGGCCTCGAGAAGTAACGGGAATTTATACTCCTTCGGTTCCTTCTCATCCGTAGCGTTTGTTTTGACGACTTCTACCAGTTTTTGCGTCACGCCGCGAGCCAACGCACCAACGCGTCCAACAGATATCCTCGCGCGATACGGCGACGGGCGCGTGTATTTAGAGGCCAAAGTGAGCACTTTCGGTGAAAACGTTGCGGAAAACAAAAGCGTTTGTCGTCCATTCTCTTCCGTTGGAATCTTGCCCCGGTTGCCCAACAAATCTCTCAGTTGCGGTTCAAATCCAAGATCCAGCATGCGGTCGGCTTCGTCCAATACTAACAGTCGAACTTCACGCAAGTCAACGTATTCGTCGTCGCAAAAATCGAGCAAACGTCCTGGCGTGCACACCAGAATTTCCGGTCCAAATGCGATGTGTTCGAGCTGTGGCTTACAATTTTCTCCTCCGTGCGCGCACGCGACTCGGAGACCGGTATCGAAACACACTTTGCGCACGTCCAAGTAAATTTGTCGCGCGAGTTCGCGAGTTGGTGCTAATATAACCACCGAAGGTTGACACGGTGTCGATATTGTCGCTATCGTTTTTGTCGTTGCATCAGTATTGTCCCGTTCCTCCTCGTTCGATGATGTTGAAGTCGTCATCGCCGCACTCTCTCTTTTCTCCGCTTTCCTCTTCAAAGCAATTTCAACAGCCGGTATCGCAAAAGCGAGCGTTTTCCCACTCCCAGTGTGCGCGGAACACACTAGATCTAATCCGCTCATCGCTAACGGTATCGCGTGTTTTTGTATCGGCGTCAATTCGGTGAGCCCCATTCTCTTCTCCACGTTGGTGACAACCGCTTTGTCGTGCGCGGCCAAAGACGACTCGCTCAAGCGTCGAACGGCAGTTGGCGACGATATCGTGGTGGACTCTGAATCTACCTTTACCTCCACGTCGTCGTACGTCGTAAACAAATCTCGTCGCTCGTTCTCGACTGTTTCTCTCGGAAATAACTCGCTCTCTTGGTCTGGTAAACATCTCCCGTGACTTCTCGCGCCACTCAAGACCTCCCCGCCAGTCTTCGCCGCTTCTACTTCCTTTAAGAAAAACTCCCTCTCTTCTCGTTTCCGGAGTTTGATTTTCTCTCTCTGCTTCGCCGTCAAAAACTGTTGTTGTTGTTGTCGTTGTTCTTTGTGTTCGCGTCGCGAAGACGAGGAAGACGAGGAAGAAAAGGAAGACGAGGAGTTTATTGTTGTTCTCGTTGTTCTCGTGACGACGGCGCATTCTCTCCGCCTCCTCCTCCTCCGATGATGATGATTTTGGTCGCGATGATGATGACCACGACATCGAGAAGAAAAAGAGCAACAATACCCACCAAAACAACTTTTACTAGTATTATTAGTAGTATTAAGCATCGTCGTCTGAATCGTCGTCATCGTATCGCTGCTCTTATTATTATATAGACTCGCGCGTGTCGTGTGTGTAAATTAGTGTCGACAATTGGGTAGACGCCAAAAAGAATTCTCCAGTTCTCACCCGTCTGTCTCAGGGGAACATGACGACGACAGCAGCGAGTGTTGAGTGGTGTTGCGCGTACTGTCCAAGCAGTCGTCGTAGGAATAGTAGCAGTAGGAGTAGTAGCAGCGATAACAGAAGAAGAAACAACAGACGAGGATCATCATCAATCTCATCATCATCATCATCATCATCATCATCGTCGTCATCAACGACGTCAAAGACGAATTCGAGAAAAAGTGATAAAACTCCTCCTCCTCCTCCTTCTCCTTCTCCAAATTCTCCGAATTCTCAAACTCCGTTTGTAAAAGTGGACGCGAGAGTGTTCATCGTCGGCGCGGGCGTTGGGACGGGTTCTATACAAAACTTAACCATCCGCGCGGCGAACATCTTGAAATCCGCGGATGTGGTCATTTACGACGATTTAGGCGTCGATAGCGAGGAAACTTTATCTCTGTGCGGACAGAAGTGTAAGAAAATATACGTCGGTAAGAGAGGCGGGAGAGCGGAAAAGAACACGTCGCAAGCGGAGATTAACAGTTTGTTGGTGGAGTTGTCGGCGAGCGGGAGATATAAACACGTCGTCCGGTTGAAAGGCGGAGACCCGACTATATTCGGTAGACTAGGAAACGAAATAGAAGCGCTGAAGCGAGCAAAGATAAAGTACGAGATTGTCCCGGGAGTCTCGAGTTTAGTCGCAAGCGCAGCCGCGGTAGGAATGCCGCTCACGGAAACCATGCGAGGTGGGAAACACTTCGCGTGTATTTCCGGCCACGACGCGAAAACAAACCCAGACGCGTTTAGAGATTTAGCCGACGTAGATACGGTCGTCGTATTCATGGGCGGAAAGAACATCGCGAGCGTAGTGGACGCGCTTTTAATGAACCCAACGTTTGGTAGCGAACAAGCAGCCGCGACGACGAAGAGTAGAGGTAGCAAAGCGACCGCGGCTTCCAAGAGAACGAAAAGCACGCCGTGCGCCGTGGTCAGAGACGTAGACGGCGCGAAAGAAAAACGATGGTTAGGTACGCTCGGCGATATCGTCGAGAAAACCGAAGGCGAAAAGTTAAGTCCGTGCGTTTTCATCGTCGGAGAGATTTGCAAATCCGCCACCTTGCACGAGCGTAACGTTTACTTGTGATGAAAGAGAAGAAGAAGATCTCGTAGTAGTAGTCTCAGTCGTCTCTCTCGTGTGATATTTTTAGCTTTTTATTTAATGATTTTTGATGAAAAAACTTTGATTTAAAAATACACGAAAGGCGCACACTTTATACTAATACTACACAAAAGTACGTTTACTCTTCCTCGCGGAAGGATGCACGACGACGACTTTGACGATGAAAATCATCACGGTTCAACAGAAAGACTGTGCAGCAACTCAGTCGCCCCGCGAGCTCGACAGCTCCGCGTTTTCGCCGAACGTAAAAACAGAACGAACGATTTTCTTCGCCAACTTCGCGCGACGAAGACACCAGCGGAGCTTTCGTCGCCAGTGAATTCGACGAGAAAAAAAGAAGAAGAAAACAAAGGAAAGAAGTGTACTTCGAAATGGAGCTCGAAAGCGAAAGCGAAAGTGGACACGCGACGACGACGCGAAAAGAAGCGCGAGCTCGATGAGTCGAAGGAAAAGAAGAAAAAGAAGAAGAGCGTCGTCGAAAACGTCGTCGTCGTCGACCACGCCGTTGAGAAGGAGGTGGAGAAAAAAATCGAAGAAGAAAAAAACGCGACAACAATGTCGTTGGATGACGACGACGACGACGACGAAAGAGAACCGTTGGTGACTCGAAGAGCCAAAGAAGCGGTGAACATGTTGAAATCTAATCCGGTGTCGCCGAGAGAAAACGTGGAACGGTATTACGAGTGCATAGAATTATTACGCGAACGGAGGAAACGCGCGGCGAGAGACGCGTTTCAAAAAGCAAAGAGTAAACGAGAGGAACGGCGAAAGCGAAAAGAGGAGGAAAAGGCAGCGAGAATGGCTGCTCTAACTACCGCAGCTGATGGAGATTGCGGGGACGAGGGATGCAAGGACGAAGAAAGCGCGGAGTCCTCCGATAGCGACGAAGGCGAAGAAGACGAGGAAACGCGGAAAAAAATCTTCGAGAAGGAGCTACAGTATGAGTTTAAAACGACTTGGAAAGATATCGCGCACGAATCGAAAGACATGATGAATAAAGAAACACAAAGAAACGCGATTAAAAGTTTAGAGTTGGAATTGAGACGCGCGTACATTTCCGCGCGATTGATTTTCAAGCATTACGCGCTTTTGACGAAACCGTTCGACGAAAATATCGGCGCCGCAGAGCTCGGCTCGATGACGCTAAACGATTGGTTCGCGTTTTTGAAAGATTGCGATTTAATCGGGGCAAACTCAGTGGATGAAAATAATAAAAAGATGCTCAAAAGTAGCGCCGAACTGCTCTTTATTCGATTGAACTGGATTACCGATGCCTCGGGGCGGAAGGTGAAAAACGCAGACACGACGACCAACTCTGATAGATCTTTAGTTATCACGGAATTTTGTGTCGGTATTCTCAGACTCGCGAAAGCTTTGCGTCCGAAGAAGTTTAAGAACGAAATGTTATCGGAAACTCTGGCGAGATTTATGAAAGAACGCATCATTCCTCGCGCGAAATTCGTCGATGTCGAGCCTTTTCGTAGCCGCATGCGAGCGAAGCGAGTTCGTAAAGTTCTAGAGAAGAACAAAACTTTAATCACGCACGTGTTTGAAAAATACGCCGCGATTGGAACCTCGACTTCTATCGGAGCCGCCGGTCTGCGAACGATCGATTTGAACGAACTCGTCGGATTAGTCAAAGATATGGTCGCTCACGTCGCGCGTTCGCAACCAGGAGTTCACGTAAAGTTTCTCGTCATCCAGCGCTGTTTCGGATTGAGTCAGAAAGAAGTCCTCGGCGAGGACGCCGGGGAAATCGATCGAGAAGAATTTGACGAGCTCGTCGGTAGGTTGGCGGAGGAGTTTTACGACGGAACGTGTTTTTCTTTCGCGACGACGACGACGAAGACGACGAGTGAAGTGAACGATATCACCACTACTACGTTTACCTCGTCCTCGCTGGCGGATAAAATTTCCTGGTTCATTGAGACGCATCTCGCGCCCGTGTATTGATTGATAGATACCTTTTGATAGATTGATAGATTTGTGATGATGTGAGAGTATGTTGTGTGAGTAGTAGTAGTAGTAGTAGTAGTAGTAGTAGTAGTATTTTTACGATCGTGTACTGTGCTCGTGTATTTTTTGCTTTTGCAGAAACCAAACAGCTGCCAAAAAACAAGCCCAAAACGAGAGGAAGGAAAAAAAAGAAAAAAGTAGGGTCGGAGGTTGAAAATGTCATCACATAATAGCACGCACTCGACACACAGGAAAGATGTCTTCGCAATCCGTGCAAACTTTCGGACGCAAGTACGTGTATACTATTAGTAGCTGAATCGAATCGAATCGTTCGAGACGCATTTTGTCGTTCGCGAATGGTGGTGAAACCACCTTTTCGCGCGCATCATCTCATTTTTACAACGCAGAAAGGCTCCGCCTTTTGTAGGCGGAAAAGGTGGAAAGGACGATGCGCGCGAGAATTCGTCTCGTTTTAAACGCACACGCGACCATCGCATTCGAACTATGAACTTACCATCGCACGTTTTCTTTTCTTTTCTACCCGTTTACCTTTTCAAACAAACAAACAGAAAAACTGCCGTTGCCGTCGCGCACGTCAAACAAGGGAAAGGTCTCTTGCGCTTGAATGGGTCGCCCATCGAGCTCGAGAAGACGGAATTACTCAGAACTAAAGCTTTGGAGCCGGTGCTCTTGTTGGGCAAGGAGAAGTTTGCCAACGTTGACATCCGCGTTCGCGTGAAGGGTGGTGGTCACGTTTCACAAATGTACGCCGTGAGACAAGCGATTGCGAAAGGGTTAGTGGCGTACACTCAAAAGTACGTCGATGAGGCGACGAAGAAGGAGTTGAAAGACGCGTTGTTGCAGTTTGACAGAACGATGTTGGTCGCCGATCCGAGAAGAATGGAACCGAAGAAGGCGGGTGGTCGTGGTGCGAGAGCGAGATTCCAAAAGTCGTACCGTTAATATATGCGCACGTGTGTATGTTTACGCGTACGAGAGTAAGTAGAATTTGAACCTTAGCAATCATAGAAGAGAGAACCTATATTAATATAAAACGCAACTATTCACACGGTGTTTTGGACGAAGACGAAAGAAGAAGAGAAAGATGTGTTGTATTCATCATCATCGACCCCGCGTAAAAACGGGTTTGCGCAGACCAGCAGGCACAACCACGCTTCTTGGTGGAACAGTCGTTTGAGTCGTTTCGTCCTCCAATAGCCCCACCACTCTGTCTCTTTTTTCCAGCGCTCTCTCTGCCTCTCTCTCTTTGTTGTTTGTTGTTGTGGGAAGCTGTTATTCGTTGTTGGCTTTTTTCTTCACTTTTCAATCTCGTCAGAACATCATGGCGCTGTTAATGAGACGGTCGTGCTGCTTCTTCTCCTCCTCCTCGTCCTCGTCGTGTTCGTACTCCTCCTCTTCGTCCTCTTTCAGACGAGCAAAAGCAGTCGTCGTTGCCACCGTGAGCACCACCACATCGGGTGGGAGTTTTAAAAGTCGTTTCACTTCGTGTCGGCGAGAAAATCATCAGCCTCCTCGCGGAAACAATTTTTACGTTCATAACAACACGCGCATAAACAGAAGAAGACCGACGAGAACGTTTGCGTCTCATAACGACGAAGAACGAGAAGATGACGAAGAAGAGGAAGAGAAATGGTCCGATTTGCTCGAGCAGTTCGATAAAGAAGCCGTCGTGATTGCAGACAGAAACAAAAAAATCATCATCCCACCGCATAAAGTGGCAACGTTGGAACGAGCGTTAGCCGGCGGGAGAAGGACGTTTCGATTGAACGAATTAGCGAACGATTTAGGATTGGAGAGACGAGACGTGACGGCGTGGATGAAAGAGAACCAACACAGACAAAAAGAGTTGGCAGAGAAGTATCCGCAGGAACAGTTTCGAAACGAAGATATAGACGAAGATGAAGTCGTCGGGTTGTTATCGAACAGAGCGAAAGAAACGGTGAGGAGAGACAAATTGCACGACGTGAAAGCGCCGGTCAACAAAGGGAAAAAAGACGGGGGTCCAGGTGGGATGCCGGCGTACAAAGGATTTAAGAAAACGAGACTAGGCGCTTCAAACGTGGCGACGTTGGAGAAAATATGGGAAACCGGGAACCATTACCCGGACGACGCGACGATTCAAGGAATCAGAGACGCGACGAAATTACCGGCGAGTAAGATTGTGAATTGGTTCAAAGAGAAAAGAGACGGGGCGAGGAGTCAAAGACACCGAGACGCGAGGAATAGACAAGCGGAAAAGGAAGGCTTTGAAAGAGGAGGACGAAGACGCGAAGGAAGAGGAGGAGGAGAATACGGGAAACAGAACCACAGAAAACAAAGAGACGTCGTCGAAGATTGGGGAGATGATTACGAGTAATACCCGTCTGTATATGCATACTAGTATGTTCTATTAAATATATATCACTGCTACAACTACAACTACCAACTATTACGTGATGCTCACATCACATTTGAACTGCTCGTAATTCGATTTTGCCCTCCTGGAAAAAGAAGCACTTCGTCGCCTTCGTCGACGTCTTGAGCGGCGTGAAACGAATTGCTCACATTCAGTTCCACTCCATTTTCTTCTTCATCCTCGTCGTCGAATGTTGTCCTGTGTACCGCGCGTACGCTGACCGCAAATCTGGCGCGCTTTAATGCTTGCGTTGTTTTCCATAGCGCGTAGCACGTGCTTCCTAAACATACGAGCGATAACGCGAGCGCGACCGTGAGCGATTGAATCCGATACTGGTCGTTACTGCTTGATGCGACTCCCCCTTCCTCGTCGTCAATCTCAGTAAACGTCAACTTTTCACCACCAATCCCGGTTCCCATTTTCCTAGTCTCGCATTTGTTTTCATTCTTGACGAACACGTGCATATCAACTGCTACATAAGGGTTCTCGCTCTTATCTGGATCTGTTCGACAACTCGAAGCCGACTCGCCATCGCGCATCGACCAGTACGTATGATTCAAATCTGTGGTGCCATCTGGATGAACGCACGCGTTTCTTTCCCATTTCCAACTCATGTGCGTATCGTTGTGCACGATTAAAGAACCCGCGCCGAAAGAACCTTCGCGAAATGCCGACCAGGACGGTTGCGGAGTCATCCAGCTCGAGCCGTATGGTCCTTCGTAGTTTCCTCCGTCGCCGACTACTATGTGCGTTATGCCGCACTCGTCGCGTTGATTGTTATATACTGGATAAGAACGCTCGTAACTGTGCACGTGCCCATTCAAGGCAACATCGACGCCAAATTTGTATAAAATCTGTTCGTACTTCAGACGTTGCGGTTCATTCTCTTTGTAATGCGCAGAGTTGGAATTATACCACGGCGCGTGAAAGACGGCGATAATCCAAGGCGTCTGTTTTCTATTTACTCGCGCTAAATCGTTCTCGAGCCATGTTTGAAATGTATCAGCTACGGCGCCATCGAACATTTGTGTCGAGACGGAAGAGTAAGAATCAATGTGCACGACGTGCGCCTTACCGACGTTGAAGGACCAGAAATTTTTGGAATACGAGGCACTTCGTCTCCAAGGTGTCTCGTAGCGTTTCTCAAAAGCCGTATATTCCGCGCCGTTATTCACGACGTCGTGATTCCCGCTCGCGATGACGACTGGAACCGAACTAAACAACGCTTCAGATAACTCAGCAAAGGAATCCCATCTAGGCGCGAAACCATCGGCGTAGGATACATCACCGGTATGAATCACTGCGTGCGGTTTCACCACGTCTTTCACGTGCTGAAAAACTTTCTTCGTCACTTCGGTTTGTCCGGTATCTCCCATGACGGAGAGTATTGTTTCTCCTTCGTTGGTATTACTACTGCCGCGTTTCTTAAACGATCTGTACTTTGTTTCTCCATTCTCATCCTCGTCGTGCGGTAACACATACACGCACGCATCAAAGCCTCTTTCCTTATTGAAATCTTTAATCTTCGCTTTGTGTATAAACGGACTTCGATACCACCCGCCGTTGGCGTTTGCGTACCCCAAACACACCGTCTTTTCCCACGGTTTCTCCATCGTGAACCACGCATCCGGCACGACGTCTTTAAAACTATTCACGACGTTATAATTCGACGCATCTCTATCCGCCCAACTCGACGTATTCGCCAGCTTCGCTAAAACGTCTCTCTTCACCGGCGTTTTCGGCCCGCCCATACTCGGCGCGGTTAAACTCGTCGCCGACGCCAAACACATCTGCTGCGTGTACGAAGACGACTCGAAAACTTTACCTATGTGCCACGTTGTTTGCGTCTTCGAAGAGACCACTCTGTCAATCACATCTTTCTCCTCTTCGTCTTCAGAGTTTCTCTTCGCGCACGCGTATCTCACTTCAAAGTCTTCCTCTAAAGGCTCTCTCGTCGTCCACACGACGGTGACTTCCTCGTCTCCGGATATCGACAAGTGCACTTGCTCTGGTTTTAAATGGGTTTCATCTTCTTCTTCTCGTTCATCAGCAAAAGCGATCAAACGTCTTCTTTCACTTCTTCTTCTTCTTCGCGTTGGTTCCAACTCGACCGGTGCTGACGCGTATTCCGGTCTCGAATAGAACGACGTCCTTCTTCCGACGATGATGATTTCGTCCTTTCCGCTTTCGTCCACGGTTTCAAAGCCGCCAGAAACACCACCACGCCTCATAAAAAGCGCCAACACCAACGCGCGTGGAAAACGGCTTTTAGAGGAGGAAACTACTGAGGCGCTCGTTCTTCTTCTTCGGTCGTTCGTCGTCGTCATCACGGCGTGTGAGAAAATATTCCTTTCTTCTCCGTTGTTGTTTACAAATCCACACAAAAGAGCGGCTGTTTTTGTAACGAACTTTTCTTCTGCGATGAGAAGATGTCGACTCAGATGTTAGACGATGACGACATATGGGACAACAAACACGAAAAACGCAAGAAGGAACAACAACGAGAGCAGAGAAGACGACGAAAAAGTTTAGTCTCGATTCTTTTAACGCTGTGTCTCTTTCTTCTCGTCTGGTACGTCGAGCACAACGAGAGAGACGCGTTTTACGTTCGGGAAATCGATGATGATGTCTTCGACCCCGAGGACGGGAAAGGAGGAGGAGGAGGGTGGAAACGGTACGCCGTTCCGGCGCACGAAGAAAAAGAGGAAAACGAATGCACGATCGATCGATGTCACATCCGAGACCTTTCCTTGGCAAAATTTAATCGAAAATACCGAGAGAAGAAACCAGTCGTCGTGACGTTCGACACAAAATTCGATGATGAAGAAGAGAAAAACGAGAGGGAGAGTGATTTTTTTTACGAGATGAATAGGAAGGAAAATGTCTTGAAAACGCACGGCGAGAAAACGATTGTTTTATCCTCCGCGAACACGTTTAGCTACGAGAAAAAAGAGGTCAAGTTAAAGGACTATTTGGACGAAAGAGGAAAGTATTTGAAACCAGTCCAATTGCATCAAAGAGCGGATAAGATTTGGTACTGGTTCGGCGATAACGACCACGACGCGTTTGGCGATTTTTTCCCTTCGTTTAAGAGGACGTCATTGATTGGGAAGAAATACGTGCCGGATAATGCGTCGGTGGCGTATTCGTACGGCGTGGGAGGGCCGTTGTCTGGAGTGCCGTACCACATCCACGGACCGGGATGGTCGGAAAGTATTTACGGAAGGAAAAAATGGTTTCTGTCCCCGCCGATGTTTGAACCGGTATTTAACGGGAACGAAACGGCGGCGAGAGCGGCGATGCGATTCAAAGCCAACGGGAATAAGGCGAAGTTTAAGATGAAGACCATGAACATGAACGGTAAAAACGAAAATAAGAAGATGAAGAATAAGAACGGCTTCGATGTGGATAAGTACGGAAACGAGAAGAAAGTGCTCGCGTGCGTGGTTCACCCGAATCAAGCCGTATATTTTCCGGATAGATGGTGGCACGCTACATTAAATTTGGATGAAAGCGTATTCATAAGCTCCTTCGTCAACTACTAATAAATTAGTGTGTGTGAACAAAGTAGCGATAGGAAATAGGAAATAAGTAGTAATAAATATAGTGACATGACCTTTCTTTTATTTAAAAATCCTTTACTTTTCCGTGAGTGCCCGGAAACCGCTCCAATCGTTCGGCGCTCGATAGTTTGTTCGTTCCATGACGGCCAAAAGACTCTTCGTAGGTCCATCTTCAATCTCTTCTCCGTTGTGCGAAACTCTTTTTTTTATTTTTTGAAGCAAATTCCTCGCTTCGTTCCATTCGCCGCGTTCGTATTTTTGAAACGCACGTTCGAAATCGGTCAAAAACTCCTCCGAAACGCGTTTTCGCATGAGCGCGACGTCCGGATGTTCCAAGAAAGGATTCTCGTAGAGTTGGAACGAATTCGTTTCGTCTTCGTAAGAGCGGCCAGATAAAATCTCTTCTTGCGTCGGCACAGGAATTGCCTCTACATCCACGTCGCACGTGTATAATTTCAACGGCTGCTCCGAACCTTTCACCGTCACGTGGTCTATTTGTCGGCACTTCGTTCTCGTGCTCTCGGATAAAATGTTCGCAAACTGACCGGTGAACAACAGAGGCGTTTCAAATTGTTTCGTCGCCGCCTCTAAACGCGCAGAAATGTTTACGTTCGGTGATAAGTAACTCGCATCGACTTTGTATTCCGAGCCAATCGCGCCTTCAATGGCCCATCCGACGTGTAATCCAAAACCCATTTGCGTTTGGAAATTCGGCATGCGTTTATTCAGCTTCTTGTTCGATTTATACGAGGAAAGTTTCGCGCTTCGTCGTAAACCTGCCATGACGGCTAAGAAGCTCACTAAAGCACCGTCGGCGATTTGCTCCAAAACAAACAACTTCTCTTCGTCCTTCAACAGTCCTTCGCTCGCTAACTCGACGTCTCGTGTTGTTATATTCGGAGGAAACTTCCACACGAGAAGGAACGCGTCGCCGATATTTTTGTTCGCGCTGCCTCCGTGTAAGTGCGCCTCCATGTGCACGATTTTACCGATCGTGTTTACGTATTCCATGACTTCTTCTTGCAAAACTTCCGTGGAATCTGTGAATTGGCGAATGTCGCAAAAGCCGAAAATAGCGACGACTTTCCGTCCCGGAATCATCGGATTAATCTCGCCGCCTCTCTTCATATTTTCCGCGATCACTTCCGTCCCAGCCTCGCCGAAACCGACCGATAATAACGAACAGATTCGCGCGATACTATTTTCGAGCATTCGCGTTTCCAGCTGCTCGCCTTCAGATTCTAATTCGTCGTCGTGTGGCCGGATAGAAAATTTCGTCAGCGGATTGGCTGCCATGGCTTGAACTTTTAAAACCATGCGTTCGATTGGTCGCAAGACTAACACGTTAGCGTCTTTAGAGAATAAGAGCGCGCCAAGGAGCAAGACGATGCACACGAAGATTGTTTTTGCAATGTTCAACACGGACTGCAACTTGTAAACTTTCGACACGTCAAAGAACGCGAAGGAGAGCTTATCGTACTGTTCGTTTTCGCCGTCACCAGAGTACATGGCGAACTCAAACGCCTCGCACCTGAGTTTCGGATATTGAACACCGGAAAGATTCAAATATAAATACGACAACGGGTCATCGTCATTCAAGGCTCCGATGGAGTTGGAAAAGTTCCCATTTTGTTCGTAGGAGGTGCCGTTGATGACCAATCGATACATTTTTTCGCCCGTATCTTCGTAATATCGATTCAGAGCTTGAAAAAACCCAAGTCTCGCTTGGTCGTCGTTGGGGTCGAATCGCGCCGAGTCGTGGACGATTTTCAAGCCGCCGTCGATCAGAGTGTTCGTTTCGCCGGCATCGAAGAAATCTGCCGCAAAGATTGGCATCATGAATAACATCAATAGAACACCAATAATCACGCGTCTCGTTGAGAGCTCGGAAAGTCGCTCTCCGACTCTCGATTGCTCCAAATCGTCGTCGGACATGTCGTCAAACTCTTCCGCTTGCGTCAGCGAGTTCTTCTTCACCAGGGGCGTCTCGAAATCACCACCACTTCCTTTCGCGCTAACTCCAGTAGACGAAGAGTTCACAGACTCTAACGATTGCACGGATGATTTACGCACCTGCAACATTTCTTCCCGAATGTCTTGATTGTGAATTGATGACGAAATTGACGACGAAGATGAAATCATAGAACTTCGAGCGATTGAAGCCCGTCGCTCCTTTTGCTCTTTTGCGTTTTTCTTCTGTTGCAAAGAAGAGTACAACTTTACGACTCGAATCAATCGAACGACGCGAACGAGTCTTCCTGCTCTCGTCCCCGCTCTCGATGCTCTACCTGCTCTGGCGATATCACCAGAATTCTCCGATTTCGTCCCGTATCTCTCGTCGTACGCTTCGCCTTCCAAACCGGTGCCGTACGAATCCGTTCCCTCGCACGGATCCATGCCGACGAATGCCATGAAC
>Ga0209305_1000656_pt1 | contig 24421 bp, 29 predicted proteins | sample COGITO_mtgs_1103_FD_184792 | JGI IMG/M metagenome (GOLD analysis project Ga0209305, IMG submission 184792) | Pelagic marine microbial communities from North Sea - COGITO_mtgs_110321 (SPAdes) (version 2) | ecosystem: Environmental > Aquatic > Marine > Epipelagic ...
CATCGACCTTTCCGAAGGTGCTTATACCGAAAAAGGTGTTTTGGTTAACTCAGGTGAATTCAATGGTTTACCAACCAATAAAGCTTTCAAGACCATCGCTCATTGGTTAACAACCAACGGCAAAGGCGAAATCAAAGTTAACTACCGTCTGCGTGACTGGGGTGTAAGCCGTCAGCGTTATTGGGGCAGCCCAATTCCAATGATTCAAAAGCAAGACGGTACTTCAGTAACCACTCCTGTCGACATGCTACCGGTTATATTACCGACCGATGTTGTCATGGATGGCATTAACTCGCCGATCAAGAACAACCCAGAATTCTCCGACATAGAACTTAATGGCGAACCTGCATTCCGCGAAACCGATACCTTCGATACCTTTATGGAATCGTCTTGGTATTACGCACGTTACTGCACACCGCAAAGCCATGATCAAATGTTGGAACCAAAGGAAGCGAATTATTGGCTGCCCGTGGATCAATACATTGGTGGTATTGAACACGCGATCTTGCACCTTTTATATGCGCGTTTCTTCCACAAGCTATTGCGTGATGCTGGCCTGGTTGAAAGTGATGAGCCGTTCAAGAGCCTACTATGCCAAGGCATGGTATTAGCTGATGCCTATTATTACACCACTGAAAATGGCGCCAAAGAATGGGTTAACCCAGCTGACGTGACCACCGAACGTGATGAGAAAGGTGGTATTGCCCGCATTATCGAAACCGCGACAGGTCGTGAGCTTCAGTTCTCTGGCATGAGCAAGATGTCAAAGTCGAAAAATAACGGCGTCGACCCACAAGCCGCTATCGACCTTTATGGTGCTGATACTGTGCGTTTATATACCATGTTCGCAGCGCCACCAGAGCAAACGCTTGAATGGTCAGATGCGGGTGTACAAGGCGCGAAGAAATTCCTTGAGCGTCTATGGCGTTTAAGCTTCGAGCTAACGTCTGGTGAAGCCGAGGCGCTTAACTTAGAGACATTGGATAAAGATCAGAAAACAGCGCGTCGTAAGATTCACGAAACCATCGCCAAAGTAACGGCCGACATGGGACAGCGTCAGACGTACAACACTGCCATTGCCGCCATTATGGAATTGTTGAATGCGTTGAACAAACTGGACAAGAACAACGAGCAAAGCCGTGCCGTCGCCCGTGAAGGGGTTGAAGCCATCGTCTTGATGCTTTCACCAATTACCCCACACATTACCAGTGAATTATGGAACGCTTTTGGCCATAGCGATTCGGTATTAGATGCACAGTGGCCAATCGTTGACGAAGCCGCCTTAGTTAAAGACAGCATTGAAATGGTTGTACAGGTAAACGGCAAGGTTCGCGCCAAGCTAGAACTGCCTGCTAACGTCAGCAAAGAAGACGCTGAAGCCATTGCTCGAGCAGATGAAAATGTCCTTAAATTTGTCGGTGAAAGCACTATCCGTAAGGTTATTGTGATTCCTGGAAAACTTGTAAACATTGTTGCTAACTAGATTGCTACCAAAGAAGAGTATTGAATAGTATGAAACAGCTGCTGATTGCCCTTGTAATATTAACCACAACCGCTTGCGGTTGGCAGCTGCGAGGCATTACGCAACTCCCCGCCAGCGTTCAGGTTATGACTCTTGAAAGCCAAGCCGGTAATCGTTTTACTCAAAGGCTAAAACAGCAGCTCACATTTAATGGTGTGGTATTTCCAAGCGACGGCAGTGCGAATGTACGCTTGATGATTGCTCCTATTAGTATTGAGCGTCTAACACTGTCGGTAAATAGCCGAGGCCAAGCGGCCGAGTATGAATTGAATGCTGAATTAAGCGTTCGCCTTATACAGCTAGAAGAAGGGACCGATACTCAATGGATCATCACGGGTCGCCGTATTTTCAGCAATGATATAAACAGCGTGATCGCCACTCAAAGCGAAGAGAAAATTCAGCGCGAAGAGCTAGAAAACGACTTAATACGCAAACTGATGAACCGCCTTAAAAAAGCACAGCTAAAATAAAGAAACATTAACAGAGCTCTGATTTAGTAGATTTTTATTAACAGAATAACGACTAACAGAGTTCTCGTTAACCGAACCTTACTCAACAGGAACCTTAGATGAAATTAAAAACGGAACAGCTAGGCGTACATTTACAAAAGCAACTAGCTCCTTTTTACATCATCTCAGGTGACGAACCCCTTTTAGTTCAAGAAACCTGCGACCAAATTCGCCTTGCCAGCAAAAAGCACGGCATAGAAGAACGTGAGCTTTTACACGCTGAGGCCGGGTTTGATTGGACCGACCTACTCGACCAAGTTAATGCGATGTCACTCTTCGCTAGCCGACGCCTCATCGAGGTTCGCATTCCCAATGGCAAGCCTAGCGATAAAGGCAAAGCCTTATTAGAAGTCGCCGCTAATCCAAACCCAGATAACGTAGTACTGCTTGTCACGCCACGCTTAGACGCGGCTACCCAAAAAACTAAGTGGTTCAAAGCGCTCGAAGCCGCAGGGGTATTTATTGCCATCTGGCCTATCGACCGTAATCAACTGCCTGGTTGGCTACAACGCCGCATTCAAGCCGCCGGCATGAGTGCTAGCCAAGATGCTGTCGCGCTTTTTGCCCAACGCATCGAAGGAAATCTACTGGCAGGCGTACAAGAAATAGAAAAAATGCGCATGATGGGTACTCAGCAAATCAGTGTTGAACTAATTGAAGAAGCCACCGCCGACAGTGCCCGCTATGATGCGTTTACCCTAGCGGATTCCTGCTTGATGGGTAATATTGGTGACGCAATGCGAATATTAAGCCACCTAAGGGCCGAAGGTCATGAAGCTATCATGATATTAGGGGCCCTGGTGCGTAAAATTCGTCAGCTAATAAGCCTGCAAGCTTATGGCCCGCAGCGCTTAACCGAAGGCTTTAAATCACAAAACATTTGGCCCAAGCAGCAACCTCCATTTAAGTCAGCTTTAGCCCGTTTACAGCAAACGGAACTGTTTGAATGCTTGCAAACCGCCGAGCAGACAGACCGCGCCATTAAAGGCGATGGTAACGATCCGTGGCTTTTGTTAAGTCGTTTAACTGAACTGTTAACAGGTGTAAGAATGCTTGCTAGTTAACACTGTAAACGCTAGGCTCATCACAGTATTTAGTAAAATAATCAATAATAATAACAACATGCAGATACGATTACTTTTTCATACTATAATAAGAAAGCCAGTTAAAAATCTAGTTTATTGGCTCACTCGTTAGTAATAGTTCTGTCATAGATATTGAGTAGCAAAATTAGAGTTAGAGGTGCATTTATGGGTTTCGCAGCGAATCAACAAAAGAATGCTGATTTAGTTTGGGATCTGAACAAGATCAACAAACATGAACAGGCGAGAAGCTTTGTACAAAAGTTTGAAAATAAGTTATGCGTATTCTCAAGCGCTGTCGAACAACTATACACCAATTACAGCATTTTCTTTCCAGAAGACGCAGGTCGTCAAATGGTGATTTTGCCAGACCCTTATGCATTCCATGATACTTTTCATCATCTAAAAGACAATGCCGTACAAGCGACTGGTTTGCATATCATTCCGGGAAACCTGATTGGTAAGCAAGGCTTGTATCTTGTTATCTCTCATAAAGATAAAAACGTACGCTCAGTGCCCATTCCTTTTCAAGAAGGCATGCGTCAAATTCTACGTCGTAGCCACTCTGACGATCCGTTCTTACCGGTATTAATGAAAGGAGACCTGCGTGAATTCAACGATCAGCTACCCTGCTTGCACCTTCATCGCTTGCGTTTAAACAAACTAGAATCACTTTCCGAATTGGAACGTAGCGGTATTAAATCGGTTATCACCGATAAACTAATGAAACTGTACCAAGAGTCATCTGCACTAAACTTATAAACTCCCTAATCCTGAGCTTATAAACTCTCGCGACTCCAATTGACTTCATAGCCAAACTTAATTGACCACGACAGTATTTTCTTTTCCACCTTATGCTCGAATAATAACCAACTCAATAAGAACGAGATAACATCATGCTTGGGGGAGTTTACCCCAATCTTATCCCAAGTCTTATCCACAGAAATTGGGCATAAGTAAACTGCCTCTCTACTTATACGATAACGAACGTTAAAAAACACCCTGACTTAATTACCCGCTCTAAGTGGTTGAATATCAGACACTTGTTGAATATTGTGTGTAAATCGAACGATTTAAAACGAGTGTATGAAACCAGTGCATCGGAGACATCTACCCCAAGGCTATCCCATGAGTTATCCACAGAAACAGTGGGTAACTATACCGACAACGATAACCACTGTTTACTTCAGGACGAAATATCACAAGTCGATAAAAGTTAGCTGTCCGAAGTTATCCCCATCCCCTATACTGACAACCCGTATTTACTCACGCACATACCACAAGATCACTCCCCATGAGCAATCCAATCTCTTCAGTTATCTATTCCGTTGATAGCGCATGCGATAAACAATTACGCGATCACGAGCTGCCAACTTCGATAGAAGGCTTCTTAATCGTTACCGAAAGTTTTAGCTATCTGGTTGATGACATCGATTGGGATCAAGGGAATGGCAAACAGCCCTCCGTCTTATTATTAGATACGAGCCTTGCTGAGAGATTAGCGGAGCATGAGGAACTGGTGGAATGTTTTGGGGGTGTATCCCTCTACCAAGAATGGGTAGAGGTTACTGGCTTATTACGAGAGTCTGGCATTGGCGCTTTTGAGCGCCAACTTTATCGCATCGACGCACTGCACGTTTTAACCGAAAACGATGACGAATCGGTTAACCGCATCGCCATCAACTTGCCCTAACCATCAAGCAGCTTTAGCCATAAAACGCTGCAAGTGAAAAATACCAAAGACCATGATTAGCATGGCATCTTTACTAGGACTTTTACTGTTCGCTTTTAAAGCGAACCAAAAGAAAGCCGTTTCTAATACATGCGCCCCAGCAACAATTAATGCCGCTAACGGTAAGTACGACAGCAAACCCGGCCACTGCATGATGTAACTCGCCAAAGCCAAGAGCCAAAAAGCAACCGTTGCTGCCTTGTTCATTGTGATCCACATATAACTTACCCACCTACTCAATTATCGAAAGAATTTTATTTTAATTAATAAATCCAAAACTAAGCAATATTATTGCTTTACCTTGATCTGTTGCATAGGTGCAAATTAGCCAATTTGATGGTTAAGAGGTAGAATGTTTGGCAATTAAAAAGCACGATTTTGCTTTAGCTCTAGGCTTGAGGTTTGAACATGGCGAATAACACAGATAATACGACCCATTTTGGTTACAAGGACGTTCCTACAGAAGAAAAACAAGCCATGGTGGCCGATGTTTTCCATTCTGTAGCCGCCAAATATGATGTAATGAATGACTTAATGTCGTTTGGTGTACATCGTTTATGGAAGCGTTTTACCATCGACATGTCCGGTGTTCGCCCTGGCAACAAAGTACTCGACCTTGCAGGCGGTACGGGTGACCTAACCAAAAAATTCAGCAAAATCGTCGGACCATCGGGTAAAGTCGTATTAGCCGATATCAACTCTTCAATGCTAGAAGTTGGCCGCGAACGCTTAACCAATGAAGGCTATGTTGGCAATATTGAATACGTTCAAGCTAACGCCCAATATTTACCGTTTGAAGATAATACCTTCGATATCATCACCATCGCCTTCGGCCTACGTAACGTCACCGATAAAGATGAAGCGTTACGCTCCATGTTTCGTGTATTAAAACCGGGTGGACGCTTATTGGTATTAGAGTTCTCACAAACTAAAAACCCATTATTGAAAAAAGCCTACGATCTATATTCATTCACCGCCCTGCCATTCATGGGCAAGCTAGTAACAAATGACTCAGAGTCTTATAAATATCTAGCCGAATCGATTCGCATGCACCCAGACCAAGAAACCTTAAAAGGCATGATGCAAGACGCTGGCTTCAACCGTGTCACTTATCACAATATGACAGGCGGCATGGTTGCCCTTCATCGCGGCATAAAGGTCTAATACACAACCTAATGATCAGTCCAAGCATCGATAGCGCATTGTGCGCAAGCATAGAGCGCAGTCTTAATGCCGTACTCAAACATGACCCCGCGCTATTAGTTGCGCTGACCAAGTTTGAAGGCAAACGCATCCGCATTCAAAGCGATGATTGGCTGATTCTTGTAATAACCATTTGCTCTCACGGCCTACAACTAAGCCTACAAGACGACAGTGAATGCGATACCACCATCTTTGGTAGCATTAGCGAGCTATTAGCGGTGGCCGTAGCTAATGACAAAGCCGACGCATTGATGAATGGTGATGTAGATATTAGTGGCAGCAGCGCCCTAGTACTTGATCTCGCAAAAATCATGCAGCAAATGGACATAGATTGGGAAGCCTTAATCAGCCCAATGACCGGCGGAATCATCGCGCATCAAATTGGTAAAGGTTTTCGCAGCTTGCTCAAATGGAGCAAAGATAGCGGCCAAACCTTCACCACCAGCAGCAAAGAATACCTCGAAGACGAAGTTCAGTTATTAGTACCCAAGCCTTTAGCCGATCACTTCGCCAGCGAAGTTGGTGAACTCCGACTCGCAACCGATCGCGCAGAAGCACGCCTTGAACACGTTAGACAGCTAATCAACAAACATAATCAATCTAAAGAACAAGGATCTTAAGCCGTGGCTAATTTTTGGCGTCTGTGGAAAATCCTCTACATCTTTACTCGCTACCGCTTAGACGACCTGCTGCCGACCAAGCAATTTCCTTTATCGTTGCGCATCGCATTGTGGTTAGCGCCTTGGCGTTTGGCGCCCGTTCCCAAGAAATTATCTCGCGGCGAACGCTTACGTTTAGCGCTAGAAGCCCTCGGCCCTATCTTTGTAAAGTTCGGCCAAATATTATCGACCCGTCCAGACCTTATCCCAGAAGATATCGTTAATGAGTTGGTTAAATTGCAAGATGACGTGCCGCCCTTTTCAAGCAAAGAAGCGGTAGATCTGATCGAATCCCAACTGGGCGAAAGTGTTGATACCTTATTTGCTAAATTCGATGCCACCCCCATGGCCTCGGCTTCAATTGCTCAAGTACATCCTGCGACCTTGCACGATGGCACTGAGGTTGTGGTTAAAGTAGTACGCCCAGGCATTAATAAAACCATTGATCGTGACATGATTCTGCTCGATCAAATGGCACGTTTAGTCGAAAGATACTCCGCCGAAGGCCGTCGTTTAAAGCCCGTGGAAGTGGTCGAAGATTATAGTCATACCATACACGCCGAGCTGAACTTAGCGATTGAAGCCTCTAATGCGACGCAGCTAAGACGCAACTTCGAAGGGTCTGATCTAATTTACGTGCCTGAAGTCTATTGGGATTTCACTCGCACCAGCGTGATGGTCAGCGAGCGCATCTACGGTATTCCGGTGGCCGACATTGCGCAGTTAAAAGCGCAAAATACCAACATGAAAGTATTGGCGGAACGTGGCGTAGAAATATTCTTTACCCAAGTATTCCGCGATAGTTTCTTTCACGCCGACATGCACCCAGGCAATATTTTTGTTGCCCATGGCAGTCCAGAAAAACCCAAATACATTGCCATCGACTGCGGTATTGTTGGCACGTTGAATGAACAAGATCAGAATTATTTAGCGCGTAATTTATTAGCCTTTTTTAACCAAGACTATTACCAAGTTGCGCAGCTCCACATCGACAGCGGCTGGGTTCCGTCCAATACGAAAGTCCACGAATTAGAATCAGCAATTCGCAGCGTCTGTGAACCTATTTTTGAAAAGCCTATTGCAGAGATTTCTTTTGGCCAAGTCCTGTTGCAACTATTCAGTGTTGCCCGTCGCTTTGATATGGAAGTGCAACCGCAACTGGTCTTACTGCAAAAGACATTATTGAATATCGAAGGACTCGGTCGCCAGCTTTATCCTCAACTGGATTTATGGAATACCGCCAAACCGTATATGGAGCGTTGGATTAAAGAACGCTTCGGACCCAAAGGCGCCCTACGAGAACTAAAACGTCAACTGCCTAACTGGATTGAAAAAGGCCCACAGATTCCGGGATTAATTCATAGCAGCTTAAGCAAACTGAGTCAGATTGATAGCAGCCAAGCGAAAATTTCAGATCAAATCGCACAATTGAATTTAGAAATCATCAAACAAAGACAACAAAACCGCCAGCAAAAGTTAGCTCTTACTTGCCTAGCATCCGGCGGTTTCCTTTGGTGGCAAGCCACTGTGCTTGCCGTCCCCAATACACTGGGCATATCACTTGCGGCCTTTGGCGCCGTTTGGTTGTTAATAAGGGGCTAGCGCATAAATAGCTGAGTAAAGGCTGATTTCACAATCAGCCAGCTAATGGCTAATTCGCTTTTCATAAAACCCTTTACCTTTAATAGACCATCATCGCTGTCAGACTGACGGCGATGATAAAAGATATGCGCGGTTACTTGCGGCAATCGTACTTGATCGTCATAACGGTTAGCCGGCACAAAGGCTAATTTCACCCCTGGAAATAACGTCATTGTGGCAAAAATGGGCTGCTCGCATTGAATACATACCCCCCGCTTTAGCAATAAACCAGGTCGTTTATATGCAACCTGCTCACCTTGCGTTAGCGTAGCATCCTTCGCCCACATCACCGTCACATCTGAAAAAGGCTGCTTATAAAGATCCTGACAAATAGTGCAGTGGCAATGAAAGCGCAACATCGGCGGCTTAGCGACCGCCACTTGGGTTTGCCCACACAGACACTGGCAAGATAGTGCTTGTTTATTTGTCATACTGTTCTCATATTCAAAGACATAGCCATTTCCACCATGATTATCGGTCTCATGCACAGAACCATATGCACACAACTCATAATAACATACGACAGCCCAAGCATTAGCCGCGTTCAATAGTACCCTCAAGAGTCAGATTAAGGTAAGCTTCGAGGCATATTTCCACCAAGATAAGCCCCTTATACTGAGTAATAGACCATGAGCAACTGGTTAGACGAAATCAAGTGGGACAGCGATGGTCTCGTTCCTGCGATAGCCCAAGATTATCAAACAGGTCGCATTTTAATGATGGCTTGGATGAATCGTGAAGCGCTAAACCTCACCATCAAAGAAAACCGAGCAATTTACTACTCCCGCTCGCGTCAGCAATTATGGCGCAAAGGGGAATCTTCGGGTCATGTACAAACGCTACACGAAGCCCGCTTAGACTGTGACGCCGACGTTATCGTGCTGCAAGTCGAACAAATTGGCGGCATCGCATGCCATACAGGGCGTGAAAGCTGCTTCTATCGGGTGCATAATGGTGATGCAGATCAAGGTGAGTGGAAATCAGTTGATCCCGTGCTAAAAGATCCAAAAGATATTTATTAATTTCCTTTATTATTAAGAGCTTAGTATGAGCGAGTCAGTAGACAACACATCGGTTTTTGAAACTCTGGGTGATATCCTAGAAGAACGTAAAGGCGCAGCTGCAGACAGTTCTTATGTCGCCAGCCTTTATAACAAAGGCTTGAACAAAATTTTAGAAAAAGTCGGTGAAGAAGCGACTGAAACTATCATTGCAGCGAAAGACGCAGAACGCACGGGTGATAACTCAGATGTTATCTACGAAGTCGCCGATTTATGGTTTCATAGCTTAGTCGCCTTGGCGCAACTCGGTGAACGACCAGAATCGGTCGTCGAAGAACTGAAACGTCGCTTTGGTTTATCTGGCCTAGAAGAAAAAGCTTCTCGCCAGCCTAAATAAGGCTTTGAGGTAGACTAAGGAATTAGAACATGACTGATTGTTTATTTTGTAAGATAGTGGCCGGAGAAATTCCTTCTCAAACCGTCTTTGAAGATGATGATTTTTTTGCCTTTCGTGATATATCACCTAAGGCTGATACTCACCTTCTACTGATTCCAAAAAAGCACATTGTGAATCTAGATGATTTACAGCCAGAAGATGAAGCACTGATGGGCAAAATGATGCTCACTGTACCTAAATTGGCAAAACAGGAAAACCTTGAAGGCTACCGCACCATTACCAATACCGGAGCAAAAGGCGGCCAAGAAGTTTTCCACATGCATTTCCATATTCTAGGCGGCTCCAAGCTACCTGGTTTTTAAAACATTTATAATAAGCAGAGGTAAGTATCATGTTAGGTGGTATTAGTATTTGGCAGTTATTGATCGTATTCGTTATCGTAATTTTAGTGTTCGGAACTAAAAAACTACGTAATTTGGGTGGCGATTTAGGCGGCGCAGTTAAGGGCTTTAAAAATGCCATTAGCGAAGACCCTAAAAAAGCGGAAGAAGAAAAAGCCGCCGAGCTTCAGCAATCACTTGCTCTTGATGAAAAAGATGCGACGTTTGACGGCACTGCTGAAAAGCAAACAGCTGAAAAACAAAAAGACCAAGACAAGAAATAATTCGGAGCACATTACGTGTTTGATATTGGTTTTTTAGAGTTAATGGTGGTCGGCATACTGGGGCTATTAGTTTTAGGCCCAGAACGCTTGCCTGTTGCTGCGCGTACCGTTGGTTTATTCATCGGTAAAATTCGCCGCACCATGAGTAATATTCAAGACGACTTAGAACGCCAAGTGCGAACTGACGAGCTGAAAGAAAAGCTCAAAGATCCTTATGCCACGTTTCTTGATGAAGAAGAAAGTGCGGCAAAAGATAATCTATTACAAAATGCTTTAGCCAAAAGCGCTGTGAAAGAAGACAGCGAAAAAACAGACAGCAGCAAGAAATAAGACTCGAGCACATGACCGAACCAACAGAACAAGCTGCGGCAGCAGAACAACCCCTGATGACGCACTTAATTGAGCTACGCAATCGCTTGCTTAAAATAGTGCTCTCGGTTTTGCTGATTTTCTTAGGGCTATTTTATTTCGCTAACGATCTCTACTTAATCTTAGTAGAGCCGCTTTCATCGATCTTACCGGCCGATGGCAGCATGGTTGCCACAGGGGTCGCATCGCCCTTCTTAGTCCCCTTTAAACTCACCATCGTACTCGCGATTTTTTTATCGGTGCCGTTTATCTTGCATCAAATCTGGTCATTCATTGCGCCGGGCTTGTATCAACATGAAAAGAAATTTGCGATTCCACTTCTGATCTCAAGCATCCTACTGTTTTATGCTGGTATTGCATTTGCGTATTACGTTGTACTCCCGCTCGCGTTCTCTTTCTTTACCTCGGTCGGCCCTGAAGGCGTTACCTTGATGCCCGATATTGACAACATCCTCAATTTTATATTGAAAATGTTCTTCGCTTTTGGCATTGCCTTTGAAATTCCCATTGCGACTTTCCTTATGGTGCTTATGGGCTTTACAACAGTGCAGAATCTCAGTGCTAAGCGCCCTTATGTTTTCTTAGGCTGCTTTGTTGTTGGCATGTTTGTGACGCCACCGGATGTGATTTCACAAACCATTTTAGCGGTCCCCATGTGGTTGTTGTTTGAAGTTGGGATTTTATTCGCCCGCCTAATAAAAAAACCTATCGAGCAAGATACGCAAGAAGATCTAGATGAGAATAGCATTGGCTAAATATGTACTTCGAACCGTATTTTTAATCTTTTTATGCTTGCCATCGCTATACGGACATACAGAAACGCCTTCATTTGACGACGAGGATACTGAATTTGAAGGCGATTCAGAAACGGATTCAGACGATGATGAAGGCTTTTATTACGAAGACGCCTTCTCTGACCGTGAATATACCGATACCCGCCCATTTTTTAGCCTAGAAGCCTTACTGGGTGGAGAAACTTTAGAAGATATTCAGTTCGAAAATGGAGATATCGACAGTATCCGTGCCGGATCAGGGGTCTATATCGCCTTAGGGGTCGCTCACCTGATGTTTGAAAAAAGAGTGGATGTTGGCATTAAAGCAGGCTATTTATTTGACCTAGTGACTGCAAAAGCCGATGACGGCAGTGAAAGCGTCATGTCTTTTACCCGCAAGCCCATCGATATATTTAGCCATTACTGGGCAGGAAGACACTGCTTTGGCGGCGGTTTAACCGCTCACTTAGACCCAGTATTTACTAGCCGCGAAACAACGGATAATGCGAAATATCAAAACGCCTATGGGGCTTATGCAGAATATTTGTTTCATTTCACAGGAACAGGCAGCTCTTTAGGTGTCAAATATCTCAGCATCAATTATAAAAACAAAAAGACTGACAAGATTAGCGATGGTAGCGCTTGGGGCATTACCTTCAGCCAGTTGTTTTAACGCTCTTCGTTTAACTCTTCTTCGTTTAACTCTTCTTCGTTTAACTTTCTTCACCTAATAAGTTCCACCTTAATCAGCGCCCTCTCAATGATCATCGTTTCAACACAGCGCTGATTTAATTCGGCAGCAATGGTATATTGTGCGCAAAATAGACAAGCGAATTTCATCCATGGCAACTGATAACCTAATTAGCAAAATCAAGAATCGTGAAAGCGGCATCGTTCTTTATGGCATCACCCCACCAAAGAAAGGCACCAGCGAAGAGAAAATCACTGAAATCTCCGCTCGCCAAGTAGACCGCCTGCAAGACTTAAGCGTCGATGGTTTAGTGTTGTATGATATTCAAGACGAAAAGTCCCGCACCGATGAAGAACGTCCTTTTCCCTTTATGGAAACCCTGGATTGCTATGACTATAGCCAGCAGCACTTAACGAACCTGAAGATTCCAAAAATTATCTACCGCGCGGTTGGAAAATATTCAGAAACAGAACTCTCTGACTTTTTAACCCAAGCAGACTCGCAAGACAACTTATCCATCTTTGTCGGCGCAGCCTCTAAATCACAAGAAGTCACCCTGTCAATCAGTGACGCTTATAAAATCAGAGCAGATACCCAAAGTAATATGCTATTAGGCGGCGTAGTGATACCTGAACGCCACCAGTCTAAAGGTGATGAACATTTACGCGTATTCGAGAAGATGGCACAAGGCTGCAGCTTTTTCATCTCTCAGGGCGTTTATGACGTAAACGCATCAAAAAACTTCTTATCGGATTATTACTACTATGGCAAAGAGAATAATATTCCCCTCGTGCCGATTCTATTTACTCTCACACCTTGCGGCTCTGCCAAAACTCTTCAATTTATGAAGTGGCTAGGCATCAGCATTCCAAAGTGGCTAGAAAATGATTTGATTCACTCGAATGATATTTTGCAGCGCTCTGTTGATGTGTCTGAGCAAAGCTACCGAGAGCTAAAAGCGTTTGCCGATGAAAAAGGCATTCCAGTGGGCTGTAATATTGAAAGTGTCGCCATTCGCAAAGTCGAAGTCGATGCCTCTATTGAACTATTAGAAAGAGTAAGTCGCTAATACCATCCCATGTAGGTTGCCCTTATTTAAAGGGCAACCCATGCAATTCAAAAACCTCTTTTTCAGCTCTATCAATGATCTTATCCAGCTCACCTGAAGCCTTCATTTCACGAATGATACGATCAACCTGTTCGACTAAATGAACGTTTTTCTTATGTACGTAATGATACAAAGGCAAGATAGATAAGGGCTTGGATATATTATAATCAATGTCTTTGATTTGGTGCTTCACAATCGCAAACAAACCATCGCCTGCATGTGTTAACGCGATATTAACGCGATGCTTATCTAAAGCGTTTAACATGCTGACAGTATCATCATAATCATAAACATTCTCCAATCCCTTGGTAATGTTGCTGGTGTGCTTTACCCCTCTCACCTTAAGTACAGAATACTGACTCAAGTCCTTTGCAGAGGTAATATCAACACTACTTCCTTTTTTATAAAAGGCCATCGTTTCTAAATGATAATAAGACGTTGGTATCCGAATAACTTCAGGATGATCAATACCGTAAGAGCCAATGCGCATAATTTCACCATCCATACGTCCACTAACCGTCTCCAGCACCGCTCTATTTCCTGGCATAGGGGTAATGGATATATCAATACCTAATTTTTTGTATATTTGAGGAAGTATGATTTGGCCGACTTGCTGCTCATAGAGACCATCGATAGAGACAAACTTATATTCCTCAGCTCGGCAGGGCTGAGTTAACAACAAGCTAATCATAAGCAGACTAACGGTAAATAAAAATCGTGCAATCATGAAGACTTCTCTAGCAATCGGGCTAACATAGAGAAGTATAGACGATCCCGACTAATTCATTAGATTTAGCTGTCAGAGCGTTCCTTATCCATCTCTTCTTGCAAAGCCGCTTCAAGATTCATGAATAGCTCACGAACATGATTAATATGGCCTTCATCTTCATTAGACTTTAACCACGCCTCATATAAGTTACCTTTATGCTTGGCTTCTGTTGCCAAGAAAACATGTCTTTGCTGCTGTGCCTGAAGACTGCTCATGCCCATATCGATTAACGCCTGCTTGCCCATTTCAAGTGCTGAATAAAATGTTTCTGAAATAACATAGTCAGCCCCCGCTTTTTCTAACTCATAACTTTGCCCTCGATCAAAAGCACGCGCCAGTATTTTCACCTGTGGGTAAGTCATCTTCACATGACGCACTAAAGCCTTGGCACGCTCCGGCTGATCAATAGCAACCACCAATAATTGAGCGTCACTAATACCTGCGGTATGCAATAAATTAGGCTGCGTGGCATCGCCAAAATAACTTTTAATGTTAATACTGCGCATTAATTCAATACGCGAAGCCTGATAATCTAATACCGTTGTTTTTATATGATTGGATACCAATAAACGATTAACAACCTGACCAAAGCGCCCTGACCCTGCAATAATAACGCTGCCCTGTTCATCAATTTTATCTGCATGTTGTTTATTTTCTGTCTTCGAAAAACGTGGCAAAATTGTCTTTTCAAAAAGAATAAACAAACCAGGGGTTAAGAACATAGATAAAGCGACTGGCAACGATAATAACTGCACCAGTTCCGTCGGCAATACATGCTGCTGTTGAGCAAAGCTTAATAGCACAAAACCAAACTCCCCCGCCTGTGCCAGACTCAAAGCAAACAACCAACGATCGCTGCCCGAAATATTAAATACTCTGGCCAAACCGTAAAGCACCAAAGCTTTTATCGACATCAGACCCAAAGTAATTGCGGCAATGATCAGAGCGTTATCAGATAAAATTGCAAAATTAATTCCCGCCCCCACCGTGATAAAAAACAGACCTAATAACAGTCCTTTAAAGGGCTCGATATTACTTTCTAACTCATGACGAAATTCGCTGTTTGCCAATACCACACCGGCCAAAAATGTCCCCAGTGCTGGACTTAAGCCAACCAAACTCATTAATGCTGCAATGCCAATCACCAATAACAGCGCCGTAGTAGTAAACATCTCGCGTAAACCAGACGCCGCAATATAGCGAAATAAAGGGCGAGATAAAAAGTGTCCACCGACGACAACAAACGCAATTGCCGCAATAACCGCAAGGCCATAAGCCCAGCGGGGTAAATGAGCTACCAAAGAATAATTGTCATGCTGACCCGCAGAACCCGCTAATACTTGGCTTTGCTCAACCAACTCAGGAATTGCCAACAGAGGGATAAAAGCCAACATAGGAATGACCGCAATGTCCTGAAACAGCAAGACACTAAAAGCATTACGAGCACCGTCCGTTTTGGTCAAAGATTTTTCATTAAACGTTTGCAAGACAATAGCAGTAGAAGACAACGCGAAAATAAAACCGATGGTTAATGACACCCCAAATGGTAGAGAAAATGCTACCGCAAGTGCTGTAATTACCGCGGTAGTCAGTCCGACTTGTAAGCCACCTAACCCCATTAATCGGTGACGCATAGCCCAAAGCGCCTTGGGTTCAAGCTCCATGCCGACTAAAAATAACATCATCACCACACCAAACTCGGCAAAATGTTGAATCGTGGATGTCTCGCTGCCAACCAAGCCAAACACAGGCCCAATCAAGACGCCCGCCATGAGGTACCCCAATACTGAACCTAATCCTAAGCGTTTTGCTAAAGGCACCATAATGACCGCGGCCGCTAAATAGATAAAAGCTTGTAAAAAGTAACCTGTCATTTTTTCACCTGATGGCATGCTAAATAAAATAAAAAATACTGCAAATAACTGTGAATCATCCTAAAGATTCACTTTAGTTTTTTTCGAATACGGCTAAGAGCTATCGGTGTAATACCAATATGTGAAGCTATCATTTTAAGCGGTAATTTATCACTTAACTGACGGTTTTCGGCTAAGAAATTTAAATATCGCTGCTCAGCGGTTTGCTGAACAAAGGCATATTCTCGCTCTTCTTTTTTAATAAACAAGTTCTCTAATAACGAATTGTAAGCCATCATAAATCCTGGTTTATCTTTCATTGTTGCAAAAAAATACGACCAATCAAACTCAAGACATAACACATCATCTAATACCTCAATACTAAACAGCGCTTTAGTCTTTTTAGTCATTGCTCGAGTCGAGCCGGCAATGCCTGGAGCACTAGCGAATGACTGAGTGAATTCTTTACCATCTTCCGATAAGCTTAAGTAACGTGCAGAGCCTTTCATTAAAAAATAAATTTTGGGTGCAAGCTGACCTTGATTAATGATGAACTGTCCGGACTTATAGTGTTTCAGCTCTCCATTGAGACCCTGTTTGCGGAAGTCATCCGCATCGATACGGGTATTATCACCGCTAAAATAGGCAATGAAATCTTGTAGCTGGTCTTGTATATTCACGGCATTACTTTTTGCTCTTTAGAGATTAGATACAATGCCAGAAGTGTGATTAATATACCAGATAGGCTATTAATTAACGGTGGTCCGACGACTAATCCCTGTGGAATCACAACGAGTATGGGGATTAAGTAGGTAAAGGCTAATAAATGATTAGGCCCAACTTTTTGTACTAAGTACTGCTGTAAAAAGAAAGTCGCCATAGTCGTGAATACCGTTAAATAAATAAGAATCTGCCAAAATTTAGCATTATCCCAAGCAACTTCATCCAGCTCTCCTAATAGCAACATTAACGGTAATAACATTAAACTGCCTAAGCTCATGATATAAAAAGATCCTTGTAGTGGCGGTACACCCGCGCCCCATTTTTTAACCAAGACCACATGCACTGACAAACTTAGACTGGCCAATAAAAATATTCCATCACCCATAGACCAAGTCAATAAGTCAGCATCACTTTTATTAAACGCGAGTAATACCCAGACTGCCCCGATGGTGCCCAATAAGAAACCTAGCAATTTAGTTTTTGATGTCTTTAACCTCAATCCAAAATACGTAAGAAAAACACTCAACAATGGCACTAACGTATAAATCACCGACGTTTTCATGGCGGTCGTCGTTTTCAATGCTTCGAATAAGCCAACAAAAAAGAGAACTAAAAATAAGCTAATTAAACTGTATTGAAAATAAACTGTCTGATTACCTTTAAATTCAGTGTTAGACGATTTATAACGAGCAACCACTAAAGGCAGCATCATGATACTGGCTAATACAAACCGTAACCCCGTACTGGCAATCGAATTAGCATAAGGAATCAATTCAGCAGATACTACAAAAGAAGAAGCCATTAGACTCACCCAAAGTAGTAAAAGAGCATTATTGGCAAGAAGACTATTTGAAGGTCTATGACTAGGAAAAAAGGACTTCATTTTAATATACCTTAAATTAAGTCCTTCGAAACAAATTTTGAGAATAAGAATTCTGAAATAGCCAAATCTAAATCCAATTCAAAATCATCAACAAGTATTGTATGTAAATGCTGGGCACTCGCGATAGCCGTGGTAACAGTAGCACCATCACTAATACGAAATAACTCGCCATTTCTTAATGATAGTATGTCGTCATAAAATTTACGGCAAACCACCATATTGTTCACAAATGCGGCATCAGGGCTCTTATGTGAATAAAAATGCGCAGGTAAACATTCGGCTTCACTATAATGATGTAAATTAAAGGTATACAGGGTAAAAAATGTATCTTCTTTGAATACTTGATAACAATAATCATTTTTTGAATTTTGAATAATTCGATAGATGGCATCGCCTTGATCTTGCTCTAATCCAAGCTCTAATTTTACCGGTAGGCGAGCACCAAAATGTCCAAAACCTACATCCACAATATAATCATCACCCTCGAAGTTAAGTAAGGTTATTCGATGTGTTCTTGCAACATCAACATCACGATTATAAATCACTTTGGCCATTAAAAGCCTAACCTCAAAACCGAGCTCTGACAGAACATTAAGCACTAATTTATTATGTTCAAAGCAATAACCACCTCGCTGCCTCTCTACAATTTTCTTAAAGATGACGTCAATATCTAAAGAGATATCTTGACCCAGAACAACCGCTAAACTATTAAAACTGTAGCGAGCAATATGTTTGCTCTGCAATTCGTGAAGAAATTCAATATCTATTGAGGGTATTAACTCTAAGTCGGTTAGATAGGCATTAACCATAGTCTGAAGCGTTAGGCTGTTCGTCATTTTAATATTCCATTAATAATCGATGCTGCTCACTATAACGGAACACAGACTCTCTGTAATAAACCTAGGTTTAGTTCTCCGGATAAATAATTTTTATAGAATAAACTTGGGTTAATTCATTAAGTAAATTCGACACATAAACTTTAGTCCTGACAAATTAACAATCTAGAGATTGTGACAAAGGATTCATGTTATGAGAATTACTGTATTTAGTACCGCTGGTCGCGCAGGAAGTAAAATAGTACCAAGGAGATGCCAGCTACATAGAAGATGTTATTGCGCTAAGTAAAGGCCAAAATATCGTCATCGCACTGATTGATGAGACTGAGTAAAACGATTATCCTCAGCAACGCTTTACGTTAGCTTATTAGTATAATCACACATCTATATAATAGTCCTAATGACTATTATATAGATGACACTTTTTTATATTCGACTAATCAAGGTATTTAATTGCAATGCCTTGTAAAGTATCGGATCGATATTCTTGTGAGGTATGGGAACTATCCTCACCCGCAGCAATACTCAAAACTAATAATGCACTATCATTCTCTTTACGTATCCTACGTCCTTTGCGTATATCAATAACGGCATCAGCCCCTACGGACTTGGCTTTACGTCGCAGCTCTTTAAGTAACTCATCCGTTTTAGAACGTCTTCCGCCTAAAACTTCAATAAATGAAATCTGTTCATATTGCTTATTGCCATTATATGCACCAAAGAACAGTTCGACATAATTTGTTGTTGGGTAATATTGACTACCAACAGAAATACTCTCAGATCGCGTTGAGCCTCCCGAGGTACAACCTGACATTAGCAAGGTGGTTAAGAGTAAAAGAAATACTATTTTCATCGTTAATTAATCGTCCTTTTTATATTTTTATAGAACTAAGTCATTCTTATATTTTTAATTATTTCTTCCATAATGCCATATCTGGAAGATTGTTCGCCACCTCTAAAAAATCCGAATACTGAGTTAGTGCGTTCACGACAACTGCCAGGGGTTCAGACCAGATTTCAGGAAAATCAGCTTCGCCCTCACTAATAATAGAAAAAGCGAGCTGTTCTTTAGGAGGACAAAAGTCAGCATTCGTTCCTTCTTTATTTCCTCTCGCATCAATACGATACCAACCATGATCTTTGAGATAAACAGCATTAAGGCCATGCAAGCAGAACGGTTGGCGATCACCACTAATGGTTAAGCGTTGATAACACAGTCCCGCTGGAATTTTATTTGCACGTAATAACGCCGCTAATAAATGACTTTTGGCATAACAATAGCCACTCCCATGCTCTAGAACATCAGATGCTTTACACGTCACAGGATTAATCTGGTAATCCCAACTGTGTTTAATCTCATCACGTACAAATTCAAAGCAGGCTTTTGCAATCGCTTCGTCTGAATTAAGATCTGCTGATAAGCTCAATGCTTTTTCAAGTACAGCAGGCTGCTGCCAATCAATATGTTCTGTTGATGCTAAATAATTTTTCACACTACTGATTCCTAAATAATAAAATTAGCATTTTTCAACCACTAAAGTACTCTTCACGTATTCATATTCAAGTAGACCAAAGCATTTAAGATCATGAAACATGCCTTTCCAATAGCCACTTTCACGCCTTAAACCTTCTTCCTTAAAACCCAATTTAAGCAAAAGTGCTTCAGAGGCGTCATTTCCAGGAATCGTATCGGCTTGTATTCTATTCAATTTACCACACGGCAATAAACCAGTGAAAGCAGCATTTAAAATCTCCGTAATAGCTTCAGAAGCAAAACCATAGCCCCAAAAATCAGGATGTAGGTCATAACCTATATCCGCACTTTTCATCTTTGGGCTCCAAGTATTGAAACCACAAGTACCCATTAAACGATTCGATTCTTTAAGACGAATTCCCCAGCGCACACCGGTATTATCGGTATAACGTGAATTGAAAAAATTAATCAAAGAGAGTGCTTGGGATGTTTGCGTAAGCGCACCCAAATCATAATACTCGATAACCTTGTCATTTGAAAAAAGCGTAAAAATATCTTTTGTATCATCTTCTGTCAGTCTTACAAGCTTCAAACGAGGTGTGTTAAATTCTGGAAACTGCATATATTAGTCCTTTAATATACTTATTAAACACTGATGGTATAGGTTAGATCTCTCGCTTCACAGCCCGTCATACCTCGAAATCCCCAGCAATGAGCAGGTTGTTCTTTTACAATAATTTCAATATCGACTGGAGCAATATTCAATTTACGTTCAATTTGCTGAAATAACTCTTTGATCAATGCTTTAATGGTTTCTTTTTTACGCCCTTCCATCATATTAATTTCAATAACGGTATAGGCATCACTACGACCACTAGGGTAATAAAAATCTTCTTTATCCATTGGTATAAAACGATGAGCACGTTTATCTTCTGGTAATCCTAATATGGTGACTAAGCAGCCATGAATAACATTCGACATATCTGCTTTAATCAGATTAAGGTTCTCTTTAATTCCATATATAACAATCATCTTCGCTCCCTACTAATTTAGAATGGCACACATAACTGCGCCATTCTAAATTATAATGATAATCATAGAAATGATACTTAAGTGCTGGATAAACTAGATTATTTAGCTAGGTAATTTTTTGGGGAGGGAAAATAGATAAAAATAGAAGTACCGTATTAATATCGATACTTCTAGTAAGAGATACATTATTTGTCATTCAAAAACTAATATTACATCAAGTCCCCAATAAATGATTTACTCTTATTTTTAATCTCTTCCAGAGATAAAAATTCTTTCGCTTTATTAATGGAAGATTCAAAATTTTCGAATTTAGCGAGGATTTCTCGCCCTTCTTCTGATTTCTTTAAAAAGACAACCCACTCGACTTCATCGGCATAGGAATACGCATAAGAAGCGCCTAATCTAGACATAAATACTTTATCGGTTAGGAAATTAAGTGCTTTACCTGACTCTCTATTTTTTAAGTGCTCTTTCGTTTCCGCAATTAACTCTTTTTCTTTATCAGAGATCAGTTCACTACTTAGCAGCTTATCCAAAGAGACGTTGGCACGCTCGATGTCTTCTTTTTTAATGTAAAGGTAACTTTCAGCTAACCAAACTAGTTCATTATCAATACCGAGTTGATTAAAATCCTTAAGGGCCAATTCAACATCTTCTGGTGCCTTCACCATCAAATCATCACTCTCAGATTGCTGCCTAGACCAACCTCTCATTAAATAAGATGTCGCCCGTAATAATAATTTAACTTGTTGCTCTACAGTAAAGCCATCAATAAGGTGTCTATTCGCTAGATCCTTGACTGACGAAGCCAAACTAAACTTATCTTTGTTCAGCTCGGCAATGCTGTTGGTGAATGATTGATCGGCAAGGTAAAACCATTCATTTCTAAAACCATCAACACCTTTATGTAAATAGGCCATGGATCTGAAATCAGACGTTTTAATGTCATCAACATTAACTCTCTCTAACTCATACGTTTTCCAAGAGTTAAAAAGTGTTCTCGCCTCCATAACCAAAGCGAAAGCCCAGTGATCTAAAGAGTTGTTCCAAGGATTTGGGAGTTGTAGTTCTTCACCAGAAGTAATACGTTTTCCATGAGAAATCACTTCCATAAACGTCGGGTAATCATCTTCATCCATATGCTCTGTTTTGTCTTTCATATGATAGATTTCTTTTGAAAATTCGAATATATGAGTAACAGAAAATGTATAAGGATCAGCAGATTCACGATCGAACAATAACCGAGTATCGAAAACTTTTCTTAAATGCGGACCCAAACCAAGCGCTTCAGCTTGACGATTATTAATCACATCAAAATTAATGACCTCTGTCTCTTCCGTCAGAGGTAATGAACGCAGTGAAATTTTTCCAGCCTTCCAGTAAGCAACAAATACGCTATCAAGAGCATCTTGCTGATCTTCCAAATCGGTCTCTAGACTTGACTGACTTGATAAAAAACCAAAACCAGAAGTGAAAAGCACAATGAACGAGATGATTAAAATCCGTAATCTCATGTAATATCCTTATTATCGTCAATGATTCTTAGAGATATAACGATATCTCCTACAATGTTCAGATTTTATTATTTTTCACGGCTAAATAAAATATATATTAATGCCAGCAATGGAATATTCTTTGTTAATGGACCAAAGGGATGCAACCAAAAATTCGCATCGATCACCGTCAGTAATAGTGAATAGACAATAACGACCCAGAATTGGATTAAATAGCAAAGAGCTAAGCGCTTTCCTAACAACAACCAAAGAGCGATAATTGCATCTAATAGACTTCCCGAATAAAGGCAGAAATCGGCCAAATATCCAGTAATACCACCACCAGCCAATATCTCAAACCCTTCTTCTCGGGCAAAAAATGCTGACGTAATCGCAGTAAACAACCATAAAAAAGCAAGGCTGAATCTTGCGGTCAATATCATATTATTACTAAGCACAGAATGATTCACAGCAACATGCCTTACACTACCGCTAATGGTTTAAAAACCATTAACCAAAAGATAATCAAAATTGAAATAAACGCAGGAATACCTAATACCGTCCAAAGTCGCATTAATGATATGAAGTTAGGATCAAGCACCCCTGTGCTTAACGCAATGTTAGCCAGATATTTTAGTCGATACTGAATAAACACAACGGGTATCCAGCAAGCGCCGATAAAAATAAACAAAGCAATCACCCATAAAAACCAAGTTGAGGTAAACGAATACCCTAACTTCAACATTAATAGCACCCCACTGACTAGCTGTATAACAACCGCGGGCGCGGTAAATAACCAATCCGCTAATACAACATGTCGAGCGGTTATCGCTATCGCTGCTACGTTTGCAGTACGACTCGCCATAAACATGAAAAAAGCGATGCCTGCGCCAGTCCCCATAAGTACCACAGCACTTAATATATGAATCATTTTTAATAGCAGATAATTATCCATGCTCTACCTCGGTATAATGATAAATACCCAACGGCAGAGCTTCTTCATCAAACTCTTGTAACGTGTACATTCCTAAACAAGGAGAAGCGCCTCGGGCATCAATACTGCCTGCTATTAATTTCTTCGCTAATATAATCGCTGATAGCGTCGGTATATACGGCCCAATACCCTTCTCAGCAACCAATATCCATTTAACAGCTTTCGGTTTGTTATTCTCATCAAAGCCTTTTAGATTAATCTGCATGCCGCCCGTATCAGTACCTAAGCGTTTGAATATTTCACTAGCGTTAAAGATAAGCCGTGTAAAAATAGACCAGTCTTTAATCAAACCGATTTTTGCAAGTAAGGCCATGAACACCATTCCTAGATGTAACAAAGGTAACTCTAAGCCCGCTTGGAAACTGACTGTTTTAACCCCTTTATAGCGTTTTGGCAGTAACTCCAAATCAGGAATATCAATATTGGCTAACCAACGCCTACCAATAACTTTTCCAAAATTTAATCTGCGTGCAGACATCCAGCCATAACGCTTGATCCACTGACCATCATTTAAAACGTTAAAGGGATGCCCTGTATAAGAAAGAATACCACGCACAGTTGCCTCGCCACGTTCCGCTTGATTACCAGGCGCAATCGCAAAATCTATTTCTTCTAAGCTCGAAAACTGTTTAATAAGCTGATCAATCACCGTTGAAGAAAGCCCAGGCACTGAACTCGCGCCCGATACAATCAGAACATCTTTGTCTTTAGCCTGATCATTTAGATTCGTAATATCACACACAAATCGGCGATCATCCGCGAGATCGATATAATGACTTCTAATATCAATACAGGCCTTAGCTACGCAATAATCCTGCCCTTGAAAAGGACCGCCTGTATGAATAACAAGATCGGGGGCTAGCGTTTTAAGCTGATATAAAAATGATGAGGAATGTATATCTATTGCTATTGCGCTTAATTCGGCCAAAGCCCCCTTTTCAGATAACGCTTCACACAAAGCCTCTGCTTTCTTAATGCTACGCCCAGCGATAACAATCGTAATCCCTTTGATT
>Ga0209305_1000661_pt1 | contig 24237 bp, 32 predicted proteins | sample COGITO_mtgs_1103_FD_184792 | JGI IMG/M metagenome (GOLD analysis project Ga0209305, IMG submission 184792) | Pelagic marine microbial communities from North Sea - COGITO_mtgs_110321 (SPAdes) (version 2) | ecosystem: Environmental > Aquatic > Marine > Epipelagic ...
TAACGCGTGATTTTTCGAGGATGTTCATTGCACTCAGACCCGCGAATAAGTCACCGCCTCCACTACATATATGTATCCGAATAACGGGTTCGTACCCCATAAGTTCCGCCTTTTGTTTAAGAAGTTTGATTTCGAGTTTTTTAAACTCTTCTATAAATTCGAGAATATCCTCGTTCGTGATTTCACCATAGTATAATATTTCATTACCGATAACACGCGTGATTTTAAATTCATCCTCATCCGTGTTAGTGGTTGTAGACATTGTATATTATTTACTCTATAATTTGTTCTTTAATCAACTTTTTTATTTTTGTAACTTCACGTTGTTTAAGTTTGTTTTGTATCGCTAAATGATTCATTACATCGAAATCTTGGGGTATTAGATTATATTCTATAAATTTAGAAATATCACCTTTTTGTGCATACATTCTAAATAACATAAACTCTTGGTGATTAAAAGTAGACATTGAACGTACCTGTATACTTCTTATTTTCTGTTCACGCATTCTCTGATTACCAAATTTTGTCCAAAACCTACCCGGTCTAATATTTTTCATATCCATTTTTTTTGTAAAATACATTTTAGGTATTTTTATGGCGTTTAGCACAAATAAAGGCATGATATCCCAATCTCCTTTATATAATTCCGAATCGTAAAGATCTGCTAAAGAAAGTGCTCGTGTTATTTTATCCATATTATCATCGACACAATCTATATAATTTTCTTGGATAAGTGACCACATGTGCCCATGTTCTGTAAAAGTATCGCATATATTTAGATCATGTCCGTTACATAAAATATCTACCACTTGATCCTTGGATGTTTGAAATATATCCTTATCGTAAGGAAAATCTAAATAACTAAAGAAATTGTATATATTACCCAAACACTTGTTTGCGGCTAACGAGGAGTTGGCATGATTTGGTTTTATTTTCATGATTTCTTCAGGTTTTGCCCTTGGTATTATAATTGTAGTAAAGTTATCTACAAAATGAATACTTTTTGAGGTTACAACAAGTGGTTTTTTAGTTATACTTATACCATTCGAAACGTCTTCGACTATATATTTATATTTATACGCATCATTTTCATAATCTTCTATATACGTATACATATTTGAGTTTTTTATCGTATCCATAAATATATCCTTTTTCTGAAGAGGATCATCCCATATTTCAATACTATTACAGTTGTCAAAGACTTGATTAATTATGAAACTTTTACCATAACCTGCCGATCCACATAAAAACACATTTTTACCAGATTCTATATATTTTTTCAATAATGTTATTTCTTTATCGTGAATCGATAATTCTTTTATCTTTTTTTCTTTTTTTATAATAACAAAGGAATCCATGTCAGGTGACGAAAATGATCTCGCTAATCAAGCTTTAGATATTTTTTTGGATAACGATATTATTCAAAAACGTATAATAGACCCTTTAAAAAGAAAAGTTGCTCCTTACATATTATGTTTTGGTATCTTTAACTTATCCATTTTTGTCATGATTGCTTACCTATCAAATCGTATTTCTCTTATTATTTAGATATATCTGTTTGATCTTCTTCTCTCTCCCCCTCTTCTTTTGGTATTTCCGTAACAACTTCCATAAGTTCAGTTCTACGTCGTATTTCTTTCATGAGATCACCTTTGAGACTCACGAGCCCTTTATCTTTTAGATCTGCAATTTCATTAACACGTTGTTGTTTCCCTTCTATATCAGATTTTATTGTTTTTTTAGCCGTCTGAATATTACCACGTATATCTTCGAGTTCCTTCTTAAGTTCTCTTTTTGCAGCACCACCTACAGCGTCTTTCAATTTAGTAATAATTGTATTTTCGGCTATAGCCTTGAATGGTATTATAGGTTGTATATGCATAATCTCAGGTTTGAAGAATGCATTATCATCGGGAAACTCACGCTCGAATGCGTCTATCATTTTTTTCGGTACATTTGGAGATTGTTCTATTAAACGATCATATTCCGCTCGCATATTTTCAATCATAACAGTTCCGTTTAATGTTCTTTCTGAAAGTGGTAACGTTAACTCGAGACGAATTGTTCGAGAAATTTTACCGTATTGCACAGAAGCAACTCTGTGACCTTCCATCAATTCATTAATTTTAAGAAATTGCATTATAGTCGTCGCGATCGCCGTAATAAGATTAAGTCCACCAATTGCCGATGGTACAAATGGTTGTACTGTGGGTGGGAAAGTCTCTTGTGCAAAGTTAGCAGTACCTGTAATAGTACTTACAATAATCAATGGTATTGTAAACTTCATACTCAAATTTTTGAATGAACAATACGCTTGGTAGTGCATATACCTATAACATGCAGCAGCTTCTCCCCAGGACTTAAGTATTTTTTCCTGTTGAGGATGCCATATTTTTGGTAATTTCTTTTCTTCGTTCATACTAATAGAGATGAATATTATATTCTTCATTCATTTACTTTTTTTCATAACAATGCTTGTTGTTCCTTTTATGAAAAATAAACAAAATCTCGAATTTTATTCGATTTTAGTACCGTTCATATTCTTTCACTGGTCAGTCAATGATGATACGTGCGCATTAACACAAATGGAAATGGCTGTTACGGGTAATAAAAAAGAAGAAACTTTTTTTGGGCGCATTGTTGGACCTATATACAAAATGGACGATACTGCGGCTAACAATTTATTGAAAAGTCTTTTATTCTTTTTATGGTTACTCGTACAATTTAGACTAAATAGAGTTGACTTGAGCCCACTTCAAGAATTGAAAAAACGTATTTTGAAATAATATAATATTTGTATATATAAATGAAGAATAAGACAAAAAGTAAACTTTTATTTTTTACTATAACGGTACTTATTGCTATTATTGCATATCAATTATATAATCCCTTGATTATAAAACAAAAGGAAACAGTCCCAGTTAGAGTTGCTGTCCCAGTTAGAGTCCCAGTAAGAATTCCTGCTCAAAAAGAATATCGCGAACCACCTATAAAAGAATATAAACCAGGACATGTCCAACAAATGGGAATATTAGTTGGTAGTGATGACGAAACTTTACCCTTATATGGTAAAGAAGTTCGAGGTAGACGTGATAGATACCATTATTATACAACAACACCTGGTGATCAAATGTATTCACTTCCAATTACACACGACGCGCGTGATTGTATGGAAGATATTGGATGTCCCGAATTTTATGGTAATGAATCCGTTTCGGTTTTAGGGCAAACGGGTGCATTCCAGGCTAAGATGTACAGAACAGATAATTTCTTTTGATTATCGATCTATAATTAATATATACAAACACGCTAAACATAACACACTATTTGATAAAGATGACATTGTCTTAGTAACATTTGAAATCTTGTTAGGTGTTGTCATTGTTATGAAACTATCAACACATGTTAAAATAGAAGACAAAAAACATATAAAAATAAGTTGAGATAACCTATCCATTTATATTTATCAAACAAAAAATATTGAGTAATATAAATGAAGATTGATTTGTTAAAAGACGAAGCAAAACGTCTTGGTCTTCGCGTGACTAAAAAAATTAGGGGTAAACGTCTTCCTCTGAGTGAAAAAGAACTTAAGATGAAAATTCAAAGACGGCGTCCACCAGCTTTGGAAATCCAGGTTCGAAATTCAAAAAAACTTATACGAACGTGTAAATCACTTTTACAAACAACGGAACAAACTGTTCCACGCGTTCGTCGAGTTTCTCAACCCGTTACACGTGCACCATCAGTTCCACGCGCACCACCCCCACCACCGGTTCCAACTAAAAGAGATCCACGCGCAAATTTAATGACTGCTTTAAAAGCAAACCTTAAACGTCGTGGTCTTAAAGAAAAGATAAACCAAACTTCTTAGATATAATCTTTTTTGCACCTTCGAGTTCTGGGTGACTCCATAAAAGCCATCTCGACCAAAACCCCGCGGTAAAAAAACCTGTTTTTGTCCAGTTTTCTTTATCACTTCGAGTTACATCGAGCATGTTTTTATGAACTAGTTTAGGGTCGGTTTGTTTTTGTATCATATGAGGAACAAACCCACCGTGTCGCGTTACGTATGAACGCATACGTAATGGGTTTTTATGTAATGTATAGTCTGAGTACCCTCTTGCACCAAAATCAACTATTTTTCCATTTTCAAAAGTAATTCTAAACTTTTTATCAAAACGTGGACTTTTTTTTAAACGAACACGCATATATAATTACTGAATATAATTTTCACCGCGTCGTTTACGTCTAATCAATACTATTCCTAATGTAAGTGATATTATCCAGGCCTGGAATTGTGTTATACCGTAAGGTTCTTCAATCATAAACATATTTATATAATATACACTTTATTACTTTATCTTGTTTTGTAAACGTACAAGTGTGTAATGATGATACAAATGGATACACGAGATAAATAGAGAAATATAAACAGCTGGACTTTTTCTCAAATCCTTGCTTAATAGAATAAGAGTAGCAATTGTAAAAACTGTTATAGTTGGTATGGCTAATAAACCGATTTGTGTATCGGTCAAAGATGTGTCTTTTACTGAAACTGTTGGGTTCATTTATTCTACACTGAGAAAATATAATTATAAATGTTTTCTACAAACAGCCATGTACATTTCTTTACCACCTACGAGTTCAATCTTATCGCTATTAACTATACGTTTCGTAAAAGGACCATGTGTTCCATCCATGCATTTCATACACATAGCTGACAATTTGAAAACTTTATCGGCGAGAGGTATACAGTCTAAAATTTCACCTATTTTGCCCTGTTTATAATCACCGTCTAAACCCGTCAATAGTATAGTTTTACCGTTTCCGATCGCCTTTTTGACAAAAACTTTTAGACCAATAAAAAACTGCGCTTCGTCTATAGCTATTACATCCACTTTTTCATAATTAAGTTGTGTCAAGTCATTCGTTTTTACACAATTGAATTTAATGTTATCGTGTGTTCGTAATACATGTTCCAAACACCGTGTATCTTTGCTTGAGTTTATGACAAGAATATTTTTACCTATAATTTGATACCTTTTTAAACGCCTAACGAGTTCTGACGTTTTACCAGAAAACATATTTCCCATTATAATCTTGAGACTCATTTACAAACAAACGTGTTATGTTTTTATACTAATTTATTTTAATGAGATAAAGAAATAGGTATATATTTAATAAAATGCCTACAGAAGAAACACTTCAAATTAAAAGATTAACACTTGACGCGACTTTACCAACACGCGCATCACCGGGATCAGTTGGTTACGATTTATATAGTTTACACGATACTGTTATTCAACCTGGTTCTCGGGACATTGTGAGTACGGGTATATGTGCGACAATTCCATTGGGATGCTACGGTAGAATTGCACCACGTTCGGGTTTAACTGTACGTTACGGTATTCATGTAGGTGCCGGTGTTATTGACCCTGATTATACGGGTGAATTAAAAGTCTGCCTATTTAATCTCGGATCTGTTCCGTTCGAAATTAAATCGGGGGAGAGAATTGCTCAGTTAATTTTAGAAAAGTGTTTAACACCCCTTATTCAAGAAGTGACTGATTTACAAAAGACTATGCGTGCTAACAGAGGATTTGGGTCATCTGGTGAATTATAAAATTTAATAATTGTTTAGTTTCCGAATGCAACACCACCCATACCATTCTTAATTCTGAGAATGTTATAGTTGACTGCATACGCACGAATAAAATGTGCATTAGTCGGATTTGGATCACTGATCGTAATTTTAGCGTTATCAATTCTCGAAAAGTTCAACGTACCAGTTGGTTGAGACTTGTCCATTGTGAGTGAAAATGGCCACGTCGCAATTGGTTCTTCTTTAGCACCTGGTGGGAAATACGAACAATGTCTGGTTGGAACAACGTTACGATGGTATTCAAGCGACATATTCTCGAAGAGTGGTGTACCGTTAATAAACATGGACGCAGTACCATCTGTACCAAATGTATAGGCCGCGGCTGTACCAAATGCGGCAATGTGTACGGACTTAACGGGGTGGTTAAAGTACGTAAGATCAATGGTTTTTTCCGTACCGGTCATTGGTTGAAACTGTGTTTGTGTCATAAGAATTTCATGTTCTGTTTTAGCAAAGAATTCGCGTTCCTCTGTATCAAGGAATATATAAGAACCATATACTTTGGGTGTAGACCCTGGTGTAAATGTACCGTTTCTACACTTGATTCTGATTTCAACCTGGTGGTATTGGAGACCGACAAGTGGGAGTGATTTAGTCCAATCTTCACTGAAGAAGAATGGGATAACGTACGAATGGTCCGACGAGTTTTCACCTTTATCGTCACAACCGGCCCACGCAGAAGCCTTAGCTTGTGTAGTGTTATAAAGAGCACCATGTACACTGTTAATGAATCCCGTATCTATTTTAGACACTTCTTGACCACCCACCCAAAGTGAAAATTCGGTTGGCTGAGAGAATGCGGCTTCGTTTTTATTGTATATACTAGCGTTATCGTCTTTATTATTGATGTCTGTACCTTCAATCCAAATATAGCTTAAAAGATCTCCTTTGGATTTAATTGGGATGGAAACTTCGTTTCCCGAACCAAACGTACCGATATAATCGAGGCGTTCTGGTTTAATTGCGAAGTTGGTGTGACGTTTATAGTTTTGTCTAAAAAATGAGACTTGTGGGTCGCCTGTGATGTACACATCTTGGGCACCGACCGATACGAGGTCAATCAAAGCAGCTGACATATTTTACTAATATAGTATATTAAAAAAATTGAGCATAAACGTATTAAGAGACATGGTTGTTTTTCAAGCCCTCACATGGGAAACTGAAGATAAACACGCACAGCATTTGATACATATTTTTGGAAAAACACAAGACGGTAAATCTGTATGTGTTACGACAGAATTTTCACCTTATTTTTTCATAAAACTCCCTACTGGTGATTATAGTACACACGCCGAACTATATTATGAGAGTATTATGAAACGGTGTCCTGGTTTAATAATGAATTATGAGATACAGTCGTCTATGGATGTATGGGGATTTCAAGATAATAAAAAGTTCTATTTTATGAAACTTACTTTTGAAACACTAGCACATCGCCGTAAAGTTGGCTACGCTCTTAAAGAATCGTTGAGGATATATGAAGAACCACAACCAAGAGTATACGGTGAACCGTACGATATACCGGAACCCCAATTTGTAAAATTGAAACTTTACGAGTCCAATTTGGAACCGGTCCTGAGGTTAATGCATATAACTGGTATCCAATCGACTGGGTGGTTGGATTCTGGTGATGAATGCACACCGACAAATTATGCAAACACTAATTTGGATTTAATGTGTTACGATTGGAGAAATCTAAAACCTGTTAATAAACCCGAAACTGCACCATTTGTTGTAGCTTCTATTGATATCGAGTGTAATAGCTCTACTGGTAAATTTCCTAGTGCGGATATATATGGCGATTGTTGTTTCCAAATTGCCGTGTCGTTATGTTCATTCGGTACTGATATACCTTACGATAAGACGTGTTTCTGTTATAAGAAAACAGACCCTGACCTGGAAGGATGTACTATTCTAAGCTACGATTCAGAAAGGGGAATGCTTGAAGCATTAAGTGAATACATGGTAAAAATGGACATTGATATTATTACCGGATGGAACATATTCGGATTTGATATGGAATATATAATGACGCGTGCAAAAATGGTCGGGTGTTCCAAAAACTTTTTTGAAATGAGTAAACTTAAGGGGTATAAATGTGAAATGAAAATTAAGAAGTTATCTTCTAGTGCACTTGGTGATAATGAACTCAAACTCTTACCAATACCTGGACGTTTTATATTTGATTTATTTCATGAAGTTAAGAAGGGCTATAAACTTGATTCGTATAAACTTGATAACGTTTCTAAATTATACCTAGGTGATCAGAAAATAGATATGTCACCTAGGGAGATGTTTGCGCGTTTTAAGGAAGAAGACCCTGTAAAATTACGTGAAGTAGCAGAGTATTGTATTAAGGATACACTTCTTCCACACAGATTACTCTCTAAACTTTGTATACTTATTAACCTTCTAGAGATGGCAAAGGCAACGTGGGTACCGTTGTGTTACCTTGTAGAAAGAGGTCAACAAATTAAAGTGTTTAGTCAGTTAACGAAAAAGGCACGCGAAATGAATTATATAGTTCCTACTATTCAATGGGGTGAGGGGTTGGTAGATGGATACGAAGGAGCAACTGTACTCGAAGCACAAAAAGGTGCATACTATACACCGATAACCGCTTTGGATTTCGAGGCGTTATATCCATCTATAATGGTCGCACATAACTTATGTTATTCAACCATGATTATGGACCCCGTTTATGAAAATAAAAGATTATACCCAGATTTAGAGATCGAAACGTTTGGTAATTATAAATTCGTACAAAATGTACCGAGTCTTGTACCGAGTATCTTAACAGAACTTAAACAGTTTAGAAAACAGGCTAAGAAAGACATGGCCAAATCATCAGGATCTTTAAAAGAAATGTACAACGGTAAACAATTGGCGTATAAGATATCAATGAACTCTGTATATGGTTTCACGGGTGCATCAAAAGGTATGTTACCATGTGTACCCATAGCATCAACAACAACAATGAAAGGGCGCATGATGATAGAGGATACTAAGAATTACGTCGAAAAACATTACCCGGGTGCAAAGGTAAGATATGGTGATACCGATAGTGTAATGGTTGAATTTGACGTCGGTGAACGTAAAGGTGAAGATGCTATTAAATATAGTTGGGAACTTGGTGAACGCGCAGCGGAGGAGTGTACAAAACTTTTTAAGAAACCAAATAATCTCGAACTCGAAAAGGTATATTATCCGTACTTTTTGTATTCTAAAAAACGATACGCGGCAAAATTATGGACAAAGGGTAAAGACGATAAGATGAATATGGAATATATAGACGTAAAAGGTCTTCAACTTGTTAGACGTGATAATACACCATACATGCGCGAAGTTTGTAAAGAATTACTTGATGTTATTTTGGAAAGTAGTGATACAGCTGCACCAAAAGCACTCGCTTTACAACGTGCCGTAGAATTACTAGAAGGTGATGTTCCTAATGATAAATTAATTCTTTCTCAACAACTTGGAGACTCGTATAAATCTCAAAATTTACCACACGTACAAGTTCGTAATAAAATGCGTGATAGACAACCCGGTTCTGAACCACAATCCGGTGACCGTGTACCTTTTATTTTATGTAAAACATGGGATCCTCGTGCAAAAGCGTATGAAAAGGCGGAAGATCCAAAATATGCAGCGGAAAAAAAGTTGGATATAGATTATCCATACTATTTTCTTAATAAATTTCTCAACCCTGTGTGTGACCTGATTGAACCGTTATTTGATGATCCTAAAGAAGAAATATTCGGAGAACTCATAACGGGCTCTAAACCAGAAAAACGTAGTAAATTGTGCGATTATGATCCAAAACAGAAACGTATATCTGATATATTTAAACTTAAAAAATAGAACATATTATAAAACAAGAGAGTATGATTGAATGTATTTTTTCAGAAACATATACAATTTATGAAAAAAATTTAAATCAACTTGAAAAACATAAACTAATCAAATTGTATCGCGCGTTATCTATCAGATACAACAAGCCATTTTCTGAAATTTCTAAAAACTGTAAAATCGTAAACATAGAAGAAGATATTGATATACCAAAAACCCTGAATGAACGTGATTATGATAATAAAGAGTATTCGGATCTATTAACATGCATGTTAGAACATACGTTCAAAAGAATTGATAAAGTAATTATACAATCCCTTGAACGCATATGCAAAGAAAATATTGGTTTGATTGTCTTAAAAAATAACCTGGATTTGATTCAAGATACTCATAAAAAGTCGCAAACAAACGGATATTTATGCCTTGGTATTAATAGTAAAGGTACCGTATGTTGTCAAAGAGCTGTAAGAACTGTAGGTAAGTTCCAATTTTGCAAAAAATGCGCAAAAAATGCAACTATAGAAGATGTACCTATTCGAACATATCACGGGAATATTTATTCCAATTCTGATAAATCACACAGTGACAATTCTGACGATGACGATAATCCGTTTCCGTGTAATACACATTTTAACAAAGTTACTTAAAGTTATGCATATTCTAATAGATAAGATGAATAGATCAAATGTATTATTAACGTCTATAAATGAATTCTATGGAATACACGAAAACCGTGACATTTTGACACAGATATTAAATAAATCCGGTGGTATTTCATTAAGAAATTTAGAATGGTTTATTACAAATTATTCAAAAAAAAATAACTTAACTTATAAGACGTGTGATGGTAAATTGTTTAGCGTTCACGTCGCATATAAATCGAGTTTAGATGGTTATAGTAAAAAGTTATTTGATCCATTTTGTAGAGCGGATAAAATTACATATAACATACCTGGTACAGCTAATGAAATTCATACAACTGTTGCTCAGTTAAATTTCATTAGATGGTGTATAAAAAACAATATAATTGATTATATAAAAGATCATAAGATGCAATTATTTAATAAGCGCGTACCATGAAACCATTTTCGAATGAAAGTGTTTGATAACCAACATAATACATGTTAAGTGTATAATCACTTGTTAAACCATTTACCATTTTTACATCTAGAACAGTTTTATTAGATTTTAATTGACTAAAATCCAGACTTCCCGATGGTTCCACATTAATCGGATTCATCGAGAATGCATACGTGTATATATTTCTAAATGGCCTTGATAATCGGTTTGATAAAGGTACGGTATACTTGTAATATTTATGATCACTATCTTGAAAACCGGGTACATCTTCACCATTTATAAATATTTTAGCGCTGAGCATTGGTGGATTATAAAATTCATTTATTATTGAATATTGTACATTCGATGAAAAGTTGTATCTATTTGCGAATACATTTGCTAATAAATTATTACCACCGGTAAATATTTTTTCGTCTTCAAACTCTTCTCGTCTAAAAAACCAATTGATACTTTTAACGGGTATTTTAGGAACGAGTTCAAGTTTGGCACTCGTTTCACCAGCTTTTATAACAGTCGATGGGTGTCTTTGTACAAAATCGGTAATTAAAATGTGTTTATTGTTTTTTATGTACGAACGTTCACTATTTTCTAATGTAATTTCTTCGGTTACAATATCAAAACTATTTAATGATATCGTACCTGTATAGTCAGTAAAAAATGTTTGTGGTCTAAATTTTATATCAAATTGTATTTTTTGTTTATTAATAGCACACGTCGGGAAATACGGACGATTTGGTTTATTTGTGTCGTATTCATCACCTTCATATTTTCTTGAAAAGAAAAATGGTATGGGTATAAATAGTTTAGACTTAAACTGACTAAAAATTTGATTCCCCGCTGATAGAGCTGTATCTTCGGCTAAATTTCTATTAACCGTGTACCTTTTTGTTCGTTTTTCAGATTCATCTAGATAAAGTTCATCGTATATTATACCCCAATCGGAGTGGAATGTTTCAATAATGGTTTCGTCTATACGCATTGTTATTGATTCTATGACGTGTCTACCAACTTGATCAGCGTAATAATAATCATTTCCTCCACCAGATGGTAATCCTGGGAGTTCCATTGAAATATACATATTCGAGAGAAGGTCACCCATGTTTCTGGGATTAAGCGTAACCTTGATAGTTTCATCGAATGGCCAACTCGCTTTAGCATTCCCTGGTTTAATTACGTTTGTACTCTTATGAAATTTTCTAAAGTTAGAATGTCTCTTAACATCGTAATTAAATAAAGAATTTGTAGTTTCATTTTCCAATAAGTATGTATCTTGTTTACCTATTGCATTTAGTGATATTATAGCGCCTGTGTCTGGCCCACTTGTATCACACATACTATTTATTATAACACATTTTTTTAAATGTCGTTATACACGATCATTTGCATATTTTTAAAATTTTTACATATATACTTTTGTAAGGAAATATACCATAATTGTAAATATAATGTAGTCAACGAATAACATTGACCTTTTAACGATTTAACTTTTCCAATTTCAAAATCTCTTATTTTTGTAAAACCTGGTTTTTTTACACGTTCGAAACACGAAAAACATACACGAGTAAGTTTCCTACCGAAAAACTTATAATATGTTTCATTATTATATAACCATATAGGCCTGATATTTCTATATTTCCTTATAAGCTCTCTAACTTCGTAATTATTTGATTTAATATATACATTTAAAGGACAATTACACAGAAAACAAAAACCTTTGCATCTAAACCGTACATACATAAAAGATACAGTCGTTATTCTTTTATGTACTATAATGAAATTATACAACCTAATGGAACTCCTATTATAGGTATAAATTATGATGAAGAAAGACCAACTATACTGGAAGTTTTACCTAACGCTGAAAATCAACAACGAGTACAACAACCCGTTTATCAAATATTTGATACGAAAATTACACATTGGTTAAATTTGTTTATTATTATAATTAGTGCATATTATACACTTGTATACGATAACATGATATCTATATCTAATTGTATAGCATGTATATTACCATTACACAGTACGCAAAATAACAGTTTATACGGTATTATTGGGTACACTGTATATATTATGTTTGCTATGCTGTTAACAACATTTTTGGGTATATATGAATATTTATGGTATTATGTTATTTGTGATTCTATAATTATATGCATTTTTATAACCTCAGTTGCAAAATATGTAATATATATTAGAAATCAAACTCAAAATATAACTGATCATGTTGTATGAACAAAAAGACTTGGATGTTGCCAAATCATTATACGGTGACAATATAGAAAAAAGTGAACGTTTTGCGAGAAGTATACATAAACTCAGGGAGTCTCGCAAAAAGTACGACGATAAGAGAGAAAAGTACAAAATCAAATTTATCGATACTGTCCCCGAACAGAAATTAGAAAATAGAACAAAAGTTAATACATGTATTGCTTTAACATTAACCGGCAAAAAGTGTAATTTTAGAGCATCTTGTGGTAAATATTGTAAAAAACATTCCACTAAAATTTAAATATATTGTAATAATAAAATGTTAGATCAGGAAACACTCCGACCCGTCATAATAGCCATGGCACTTTATCTTGCACTTTCTCAACTCATACCAGAACTTTTCAAAAAACCAACAAATATTAAAATAATTGACGATATAGTTGCAATGTTGATTGCACAAAGAGGTTCACTTACATCAGGTACTATTCTTACCGGTATCATTGTTTTCGTTACGAATTACGTTAACGACGAATTCTTGTAAAACGTTTTCTTTACTCGTTAAAAACCGTGTTTTTGCGTGATCCATATACCTTAGTTTTTTGTTATATGCATCTTCCATGAATTCCATAAGTTGTTCCATATTTGGCTTTCCCCAATGCATACCTGCTTTATAGAGAAAATCATCTTTTGGTAATTTATGAAGTTCACATTTTATAGTATATGGAGTATCTATATACTCTATAGCCCCTCCATAATCTGTTATAATCACAGGCTTATTTCTTATTGCTGCTTCTACAGCACCCATACCAACTCCCTCAGATGATGAAAAATTTACATAACAATCCGATTTACAGTGTATTTCTTCCATAACTTCATCGGAAACTAAGTCATTTATTATTGTTACATTTGGTATATTGATTTTAAACGGGTATTTACACGTTGCTTTAACAATTAATCGCGCGTCGGGTTTATTTAATCTTACAAATGCCTCTAATATCTTATTAAAGTTTTTTCTTGGATCGTATACGTTACCTATATGATAAAACGTATATGGTCTTTTATCGGGTATATGTGCATGTATAACACAAAACTTTGTATCTGGAAACTGTCTTTCGAAAACATTTTTACAATATTCACTGGGTACTGCAATACTATCAAATAGTTCAAAAAGTTTACCGTAATCTTCATGAACAGTTTCAGTTTCACAGACGGTCATACAAACAACTTTTTTTATTTTACGTTTGATTTCCGGTATTCTATCTAACCAATATTTAACAGGAAGTGCAAATATAAAAGCACTATCAGATTCAGGTATTTCCTGGTCTATTTCAATATATTTAGTATACCCATCTTCAGGGAAAAGTTTCATATATTTTTTACAGTGTTGACCGATCCCACTCAGGAGAGTTGGTCCAATGAATAACATTTACTATAAAGATTATCTTTCTTTTATATATATTACACAATGGACTCTGTCAGAGAAAAAATAACGATTGAACTCGCTAGATCTAAAATTCGTACCGAAGAGATATACGCTATCATTAAGCAAATTGCCGATCACATAGAACCACCAACACCAGCCCCAGTTGCTAAACCAGCGCCAGCACCAGCGCCAGCACCAGCACCAGCGCCAGCGCCAGCGCCAAAACCAGCGCCAGCACCAGCACCAAAATCGGCTGCAAAGAAAATTACTTCACCAACTAAAAAGGCCCCAGCTAAAAAGGCCCCAGTTAAAAAATCTGAATAAATCTAAAACCTTTGTTGCATAGATATTGGCATTTGAGTAGGTGTAGGTACACTTTTACGGTTTATCATATAAAACCCACCACCTATTAATAGAATTATTGTCAAAAGATAATAAAGAGGGTATTTTTTCTTTTTTTCCTTTTCCATTTGTTCGATATCTTTCTTATCTGGAAGTTTTTTAACGTTTACGTTAAGATCTTCTATCTTCCCGATAAGTTTGTGCAAAGCCTCTAGAATTTGAACTTCACGGTTTATAGGTTTTTCCTTCACATCAATGGATGTTACTTCCAATGTCATAAACCATTCTGCATCCGATTGTAAATCCGTATATGTATTATCACCCTGTAATTCATTTATTTGAAAATCGAGTTTTTGTATTGATATAGGATTGAATAGATTTGTTTGTCTGTTAAAACTTCTCCAATGTTTATCGTGTTGTTTATAATTATTAGACCCGTCAAAATCTCTTTCCAGTGCTATTCTTGCAAAAACCTGTCCTCTACGTTCGTCTAACATTTGTGCAACTTTTGGTACATCGTCACACAGTATATCTATATACTTGGCACCACTACCCGTACCAGATCCTGTATTACCAATCTGAGTAACATAAAAATCAACTAGTTTTAAACCACACACTTTACTAATATCCGACACGTGTGTATTCGAAGAAAGATCGAGATCTATTGTAAATTTGTTATTTGTACCTGTCACAAAATTTGAATCAACGGTTATGTATTGTACCTTTTTTGGTAATTCTTGGAGTGAAACCATCCTGTATTTAGTATATAAAAAAATAAATACAAATATTAACAATGTTTACACTTTATTCAAGCGTATGCCGTTTATTATCACCAGAAACAAAAAAAATAACACCCGTAAATTCATGTTCTTCGTTATACCCGGGTATTACATGCACAAAAACAGATACATTGGACATGATGTTATCCCCAGATAATTCATACGATGTAATAAATTCAAAAAATGATACCGGTGAGATTATTGTATTACAATATCCAAAATATGACAAAACATTTAGTCATTATAGACCTAAGTTTAAAAGATAAGTATAAAAATATATAAAAATGAAATGGACGACTACATTGCCTTACACACGTACGACTATAAACTCTCGTTTTGTCAAGCGACAAACGAACTCCCGAGTGACATGCAAAGACTTGTATGGGAAAAACTTAACGCGTACGAATCACGTGATCTCGTGTGTCCAGGAGCCCCAAAAAAACAATTACGAAATACACGATTCTCAAAAGAAAGACTCGAAACGTTGGCCAGAAAATGGGAAGGAAAATGGGGGTAATGAACTTTATCAGCGTATGAAAACATTGGCATATGAAGAGTTTTGTTACGATGATTTTAAACGTGAAGAGTATGATTCGTATTCATTGGTTTTATATAGAACAATGTTAAATGAATTAGAATACGAAAGGCGTAATTTGAAATACATAAACCTTTTTGGTGAAAAATGGAGAAAAATGCCCAGAAAACAAAATAATTTTACACACGAAGATAGATTAACTGAAATACAAGTTCGTATATACGAATCAGTTAACAGATGCGAGGAATTTCTCGATAAAGAACGTGAATTTAAAAGAAAATATTTTAATGATGAAAATATCAACATTGATATTATAGATACTTAACGAATAAATTGTAATGTATAGTAATTAATGTTAAATATAATAAACCCCGGTACTAAAACACTTAGAATATCCTGCCCAACTAAGAGAAAAGAAGGTATAACCGAATATGAACAGATTAAATCTAAAATAAAAAAAACGACTATAAAATACGGAACTGCAATTTCTACGTATCATTTCATTTTTCATACACCCATAGACGGTGTATCCGCAAGCTTGGGTGCAATAGCTTCATGTATATATGTAGATTCACTTTCGTCTTACGTGGACAATTTTGAAAAAAAACCCGTATTGAATAAAAGATTAGTTGTACCTACAGTTATTGCTCTATTAGAATCAACGTGGAATTCATCAGATTTACCCTTCGAATTTAATATGGGTGCAACACTTTTTGGATTTTTAGCATATAAAATGTCTTTTTATCAAATACTTGCTGAAGAATTATTAATGTATGACGAGAACCTAAGTCGCATTGACGAAATATAAAAAGTAAAAAAACTAAAAAAACTAATACAATGTCACTTTTTTATCAGTTATTAAAAAACTCCACAACTGTTTCTCATAAAAAGGAATTAGATGATCTTTTTTCGTCTGTTATAAGCGACGGTGAAAATGTTATTGAAATATATAAACTTACATCAATATCTGAGATATTTCCAACTGAAATTGCTGATTCGGAAACAGATATTGCTTATATGGGGTTAAGTAAACTCGACGAACGCGAAGACATTCGTTATGTTGAATTTACTCACGAAATCGAAGGATGCGATGGTATTATTGAACCTTTCATTGAGATGATTAAAGAAGATAAAAAAAATAAAAACTTAATCATTATACCTCGTTCTATTAATCATAAAACACGTGATTTATGGAGTAAGTATTTAAGTAAATATTTTACCGATATTAAAGGGGGTGAAAAGTTTATTACTAAACATAAAATACCAAATAAATATTTACACTGGAGTGAACTTACAAAAACTTTACCACGTGACACAGATTTGTTAGATGAGTACACTGATACTGTTATGAACAATTAAAAATTAATCTTACTTAAACATTACGACTTTTAATATTATATATACAAATACAATGCCTTACCTAACACACGAATTATTAAAAAACTGTACCACACTATGGAAACTTGATAACATCAGTGATCTGTGCTCTAACCTATGTGGTGTAAAATCCACTGTTTATGGATTAAAGGCGGATTTCGGATTTCCTAGTCATCTTATTCCTAAAAATACTAATAACTATATCGCATACATCGGTATTCACAAAAAAAAATTAATCACTTCTTATGGACAAGCACATTTTATCACCTTTTACCACGAACCTAAAAACTATCAATATCAAAGAGACCTCGGTATATTGGAATACATGTATAACATGTACATGGATCAAATGAGTGATGAACTCACGGACGATGAAAATTATGATGAAACTGAAAAATTAAGGGTTGAAGTTTTTCCGTATAAGATAACATCTAAGAATATTGATTATTGGAAGACTGTAATCCAAGATGATTGGGATATAGTTGACAAAATTGATTTGGACGATTTGATCGATGATTTTGGAATAAGGGAACGTATAGATTGGACAGAACTATATAATTCTTTACCCGAAAACATTGACGACGATATAACCGAAATGGATGATTCTGAGGAAGAAATGGAATCTGACATTGAAGAAACTGATAGTGAAATCGAAGAAGGTGAAATTGTGAGTGATAGTGAAACCTAAGTATAACAATAATTAAAATATAAAATAAAATAAAATGAGACCAAACTGTCCCTACGAGAACTGTTACTGTAGATCTGGTAAGAACGGATTCTGTTTAAAACATAAAGAAATCGGTGAAGCTGTTCAAGCTTTACTCATGTTATCAAAAAATAATAATAAAAAATAAAAACTTTATATTAAGTAATAATGCCTGAAGTTGATAATACACTTCATAAAATAATGTCATTTATAGATGATCACTCGGGTGAAATACCTGAAGGCGATTATTTAGATATGTGTAATAAATTACGTGATGTGTATAGAGTAGAAGATAGACCCCCCGTTCGTGTACGAACTTTACCTCGCAGTCTACAAACGAACCCACTTGATTCTATTTACGAAAAATGTATGATATTGGTTAGAAAAAGAAAAGAAATTAAATCAAATATACTAAAACATAAAATAAGACAAAGAATAACCCGAAGATTTAAAAAAGAAGCAATCGATGCTTTTTGTGACGCCCTAAATTTACCACCGTATAACAGTCTAGACGAATTACGTAACGATGGTTACATAATAGATACTCATTCGTTCTTTACTGATTATAAGAATATAATGAATGATCATATCAGAGGATTACAAACCGGTTATGCCGTTGAACTTGATAATATAGAACTTGAGATGGAGAGAATTTGTAATTTTATAGAAGCAACTGATAGAGTTATTGACGCATTTTACGAAATAGAGGTGACTATACAAACCTAAGTTATAAATAATATATAAAAAAATAAAAAACAATAGTAAAAATGGACGACCTTGTAAATTTAATGCGTTTAATTGACTTGAATTCCGAGATAATATCTGAAGGACATTATCTTGAAATGTGCAATTCTATAAAAAACGTTCACGAAACCATTTCTCAATTAAATTCGAAATATGATTCTGAATCCGAATCTGACGATGATACACAAAATTTTTATACATTGGAAAGAAGAAATGGTAGTAATGCAATACTTGAACCATTTACTCCACCTATACCATTCTTAGCTGAAAGGTCTAGATATTACGAAGATGATAATAATGAAGAGAATACCTTATATGCGAATCCTGAAGAAAGAGAAGAATTGATGAATTATATGAACTCAATAATGCCATATAATTCTTACACAGAAATGGCAAATGAATTACGAACTCTCGAGGTTGAGCAAAATGAGTATAATATATCTTATATGAAAAGATTGGATGAAAGAATAGTTCGAATGCAAAGAACTATTAATAAAACTAAAACAAGGCAAAGAATTACCGCAACTGTTCGTAAAGAAGCTGTAAAAAGACGCGCACAAGAACTCGGTATACGATTATCTAGATATACACTTGGTAATTTATTGGACAAGGGACACAATGTAGGCAATGAAAGAGAATTTTACAAAGCCTACCTTGATGATTATAATCAAGAAACAGTAAACAAACTTCGTGATTTAAACACGGAGTTACTTCAAATTATTGGCGAGAGAGAAATTATTAGACTTGAAATAAACGAGTTTCATTAATATTTTATTTAAATATCATTTTACACCATTTTTCATTAATATTACCGAAAGGTGAATACTCGAACAGTAAATGTATTAACGCACCCGAAATAATTAACACACCCGTTCCCTTATATATAAACTTTGTAAGACCCATTACTAAAACCTGTAACATTAAACCTATAAAAAGTGCTTCCAAAAGAACTGTGGTTACAGGACGTGAACTCATTTATATTTAATCAATATTTTTTTCTCCTGATACAATATAACAAAATGTCTTATAACTCTAACAAGTATAACTCCGTACCAATTTTCGCGTTCGTCGCAGTACTTATCGCTGTCGCGATATACAGTGGTATTACTTATTCAAAAACACCAGCCAAAGAAGATCTTATAAAAGATGAATAAACATAAATATTAATAATTATCTCGTGATATATAAAATGATACCTCTTCTTTTAATCATTCTATTTATCATTTTTCTATTATACGTATTACGTAAACGACATGTTGAAGAATACTTAATAGAAGGTGTAAATCTTTCATGGAGAAACAAAACGGGTGTCGAAGGTATAGTAAACAAATGGATTCTCGTTGTTAAAGATACACAGGGTAATGAAATACACAGAACTGAAAATAGTGATTTGAATAATAGAAAAAATGATACGGATGTTACACTTAACGTTTTTACGAATAAAACTTTTGGTGATAATATTATTGGTAACAATACGATCGATATTTATTATAACGACGGTTCGGGTGATAAGATAATTAATACACAAATCCTTCGTTTTGAAAAGGATGAGTTTAGTGAAGATATAAGTGGTTTTGAATTCCGTGATTTGGATATATCAGCGTGGGAAAATGCACAGAATAAAGATTGTGTCGGTGTATATTCAAAAGTTAAGAAAGATAAATCAACCCCGGGAACGGATAAGTTTGGGTGTGGACCTTCTGACGATCCTAATAAACACAATTGTCAATTTTGGAAATATACCCATGACCAAAAACAACTTGGTACGGGTAAACCATGTACACGTGACGAAGGACACGTTATTAAAGTTCAATGGCCTAAAAAAGCAAACACCGATAGAGTAGGTTTACAATTTGTCGATGACCCCGATCCCAATACAGATTCTAAAGTAGCCGATACCCCACAACATTATAAGTCTCTATTTGATCAACAACAAGCAGTTGTAGATGCACAAGAAAAGGAAAATGCTAAGATCGCAAAAGAAGCGGCGGATAAGGCGGCCGCGGAAGCATTTGGTGGTTTAATACCTAACCAAACGAAATTAGGTGACGATGGTTTTTGTAGTCACGGTGGTGTTGTGATACATCAAGTGGATGGGGATGTGAATACAGCAAAAGGATGTAAACGTATATGTTCAGATACAAACAATGTATGGACGCGAGATACGTCACATGGAACATGGGACTCTAACGAAGCTAATCGTATAGTAGAAGAGTGTACAGATGCTAAACTCGATATAATATGGGAAAAGGATGGCGATGGTAAACGTAAACTTCGTTCGGGGTTTACAACGAGTAAAGATTACGTTCAAACATTTACATTTCCTGAAACTTTTACATACGAACTTATCATGAACAAAAAGAATGCTTATTTAGGAATACACATTGAATATATAAAACTCGATGGTGTTTTAGCGACAAAGGCACAAACGACTATACACAAAAATCCTAATAGAAACAATAAACCCGATAATATGTTTAGTATTGGAAGTGGTACAACAAATTACGCGGCATGGAACGCGGATGGCCACAATGTAGGTGATAAGATATTTACCATTGTATCTGATAAAAAGGTTGATAAAATCGATATAGTATATACACGACCTCGATATGCACCCGGTTGGATAATAAAAGAAAACGGGGTTACGAAAATTACAGAAACGTCTAATAGAGGTGGTAATACTGAACCCAGACCCGTCGTATATACGTACGATATAAAGAATGGTAAATCAACACCCTTTACAATCCCACCTCCAGCTCAACCAAGTTTATCTTTGCGCGCGGGAAATTCGGGTGCACAACTTGACGGTGGGGGCGCTGTGTATTATTTGGATAGACACAATGTAGACTGTGGGAGTGATGCTTTAAATCAATTTGGACTTATTCGTCAACCAAGTGGAAAAACACAGTATAATTTTGCATGTCTAAACCCATTGAATTTACAAACTAAAGGAAGCTACACGTCTCCACAATATAAAGGTGGTCGTCGTGGTAAGAGGAGTAGTGCACTATATTTAGATAGACATGATGTGAACTGTGGTGATAAACCTATTACTCAATTTGGGTTAAAGCGATCTGGTAGCAGAAAAATTCAATATAAATATAATTGTGGGATTGTAGCATCTTCAGACGTGACGTGTCGTAATACTTCGACACCCTGGAATACAGAATCTAGTAGTGTACATTATTTAGATAGACACAATGCTAAATGTAATTCAGACGAATACATATCGAGATTTAAACTTAACCGGGATGGAAAAGGTAAATTTAGGTACGATTATAAATGCTGTAAAAAGAAGTAAAAGTAGTTAATTCAAAAAAAAAATCTATGGTTAAATTAATAATAATGTATTATCCCCCACCACGACGGGGTTCCAACAGTACGGGTATAATTGTATTACTCGTAATTGTGGTAATGTGTTGTATGTTTGTCATGCCGGCCCTTGGTTTTGGTGCATGGACACTTTTTAAGAAGGACGATAAAGATGAAACAAGTGACGATACAGATGAAACTTCTGTTCCGCAACTTACATTCGATCAAGATGCAACAAAAACTATAAACGAAAACAAGAATACGGAACCAGCCGACGAGACTGATGATACCGACGAGACTACTCAGGTCAATGACTCGACGACGTCCACGTATAAAATTGAATACGCAGGCGGGGGTGACGGAAGTGATGCTATAGACCTTACTTTATCATGGACGAACGGTACGGGTTTTGATAAAGTTACCAAACTTGTATTCGTGAGAACTGTTAATGGTAAGGAATTACAAACCGAATCAACTACCGATGAAACCGCAACGTCTAACGACGGTAAAGGTAGTATAACGTTTAAGGGAACTAATATAGCTGACGATGTTGATTCTGCGGTCGGTACCAATAAGGTTGAAGTGTTCGCATATGATGGTGATGAGCCTTTAGCTGAGGGTAAGTCTTTAGCTTCTGTTACGATTCCAATATCACAAGACGATCTTGACCAAACGTACGAAGGTCCTTATGGTGATCTTACTATACCAGTAACACTTGCCGCGGGTTCAATGGATCTTAAAAAATTTATTAAGAAAACGTATTATAGTATTTCACACGCACCCGAGTATTGGTTTGAAATTGAAAAGAGTGGTGATGTTACTCCTGGTCAACCATCACCTGTTAAGTTTAAACGAAAAAGTGGTATGTATCTGAGCATTGGTGGCGTAGACGTGTTTAGACTACAAAAGTATAAAGGTAGACTCGTTATAATGAATACAGCTACGGATAAAATTTACGTACCTGGACGAGGAATGCGTGTAAAGACCGAAATGACTTCAGAAGAATATTGGTTAGCACAGTGCGATTTAATAGGCGCGTCTTTAATTACGGGAAATTACGAAAGTGTTCGTCAAGGTATAGATTTCGTCTCACCAAATAAACAATTCTTTGCCATTTACCAAACCGATGGTAATTTCGGTGTTTACAAGGGTTCTGGGTCTAGTGATAATAAAGGTGTTATGTGGTTATCGGATACAAATGATATAATTAAGGATGGACAGATTGTAATGCGTCCTCAGCATAACGTTGAAAACCACGCGGCGTTATCGTTCAGTTCAACAAAAGATTTGGCCGGTGGTAACATAAAAAAGGAAATGAGATCTACTAATACCGGTGTGAAACCATATAAATTATTAATATCTGACGTGGGTAGACTAGTTGTTACAGATTCGAATGGTCAGAATATGGTAATGAGAAACAACTTCCCGACGACGTATACGGATTACGATCTTCAATATTTTTTCCAATCGACACACGGGGGTGTTTGTGGTACCGATCTTTCAAATAGTTCTAACGGTGGTGGAAATAACGCTGAAAAACAACAGGTATGTGCAAAAAAATGTTACGAAACAGACGGGTGTATAGGTTATGTAATGAATGATGCTACTTGTTTCTTTAAAAAAGCAAATTTTCTCAATACTGGAACACACACCGCACAAGCGTGTATAAATGCACACAAAAAAACTCGTTTGAATAACACTGATAAATATGACCATACCGGGTTTAAATATAGAGCAGGTACATGTGACACAGTACCTAAACCAGATGGCATGCCCACGCAAACATATCTAGGAATTGTGGGTCAATGTCCCGGTAAACTAACTCCTGAAGCGTGTGTAAGATCTAAATTATGTGCTTGGAATCCCGTAAATAGTAATAAAAAGTATTCTTCATACGATGATACAAATGATGGGATATCAGAACCAGGTACGATTGCTACATTTTCAAATTAAATATAATAATAAGTTAGTTTAAAGAAAACCTAAGTTTATTTGGTTTAAAAAATAAAGTTAAGAATTAATAAAAACAAACATGTCCGATTCTATTGAAAATGTTCTCGTCGAACTTATGCGAGCTAACAACGCACACATTGATAAAAGTAATAAATCACAACTTGTCACCAACGATCTTGTAAAATCTCTTGTTGAGAAGTTCGGTAAACTCATGACACAAAATGAGAAACTTAATGAAAAGGTTGAGTACCTTACGGG
>Ga0209305_1000667_pt1 | contig 24184 bp, 20 predicted proteins | sample COGITO_mtgs_1103_FD_184792 | JGI IMG/M metagenome (GOLD analysis project Ga0209305, IMG submission 184792) | Pelagic marine microbial communities from North Sea - COGITO_mtgs_110321 (SPAdes) (version 2) | ecosystem: Environmental > Aquatic > Marine > Epipelagic ...
AGTTGTTGGTGATGCTATTAGACATGTGTGATGAAGAGAAGCATCGCTGTCTTCAGGGGAATAGTTTTGGTGTATCGCGGTTTTAATATTCTATAAAGAGCGTTCGACGGTTTTGGTTTTTTAATCGCTTTCGCTTGCTATCGATATTGGGTATGTCGTTAGGCGGCACGCCGTGAACCCATCCATGGGGGCTCGGAGAACACATCCATGTGTTCTAACGGCCTTAAACGACACACCCAATACCGATACGCGAAAGCTGACAGCAATAAAATTTGAAATTTAGAGCTGTAGAACGGAATAAGAAAACTTGAATACAGTGATAAGCCGTCAGGTTTAGATAGTAGAAGGTTTCTAATACAGAAAGGTATTAGAGGCGATGCATGAGGTAGCTCGTTTGAAGCCCTTCTGCAGCAGGGAGCTGCGGACAAAATGGCAGGATAGCCATTTTGCACAACCGCAGGTTGCCCGAAGGGTGAAGTACATGGATGTACTGAGTGATTGCCTCACGGCGTGGCGAAGAACGAGCTTCCTCATGCAGAGTGTGCCAGAAATTTGAATTACGGCGTTGTAGAATTAAAGCAACGCGTACGAAATTATAAAATTAAAGATTAAAAGAATAGGAATAATAAAATGATCCTGACTCAAGAACATAAAGAAATTCAAAGAACTGTACGCAATTTTGTAGATAACGAAATTAATCCGTATATAGAACAGTGGGAAAAAGACGGTATTTTCCCAGCAAAAGAACTGTTCAAGAAAATGGGCGATTTGGGTTTGTTGGGTATTTCTAAGCCTGAGTCTGCTGGTGGAATGGGGTTAGACTTTTCTTATGAGATGGCGGCAGCGGAAGAATTTGGTGGCATTATCTGTGGTGGTGTTCCCATGGCGATTGGTGTGCAGACCTGTATGGCGACGCCTGCGCTTGCTCGCTTTGGTAGTGACTATATTAAAGAAACCTTTTTAGCACCTGCGGTTGCTGGTGACATGGTGGCATGTATTGGCGTGAGTGAGCCGGGTGCGGGATCTGATGTTGCTGCGATTAAAACGACGGCGGTAAAAGATGGCGATGATTACATCATTAATGGTACAAAAATGTGGATTACTAACTCCACCCAGGCCGATTTTATTTGTTTATTAGCCAATACCTCTGACGACAAGGCGCATAAAAATAAATCATTAATTGTTGTGCCGATGAATTTAGCTGGCGTAAGTCTTTCAGATAAACTAGATAAACTCGGTATGCGTTCTTCTGATACTGCACAGGTATTTTTCGACAATGTTCGAGTGCCGCAGAAAAACCTAATTGGCAGTGAAGGGGCTGGCTTCATGATGCAAATGATGCAGTTCCAAGAAGAACGTATGTACGTTGCAGCCATGTCATTAAAATCGATGGAAATTTGTGTTGATACCACGATTGCCTATTGTCGTGAGCGTGAAACGTTTGGCCAGCCGCTGATTAATAATCAAGTAATTCATTTCCGTATGGCCGAACTGCAAACAGAAATTGAAGCACTGCGTTGCATGGTTTATCAAGCATGTGAAGGGTATTTGAATAAAGAAGATATGACGCGCTTAGCCTCCATGGCGAAATTGAAATCAGGTCGTCTGGTGCGTGAAGTGGCCGATAGCTGTATTCAGTATTGGGGTGGTATGGGCTTTATGTGGGATAACGTGGTTTCACGTTTTTATCGTGATAATCGCTTGGCGTCTATCGGTGGTGGTGCAGATGAAATTATGATCGGCATTATTTGTAAATACATGGATATTTTACCTAAAAAACGCAAATAGTTTTTGTTCATAAAGATAATTTAGCCGATAGAAATTGAGATTTTAATATGAGCCAACAAAAATTTGAAACACTGGTAGTACGAGATCAAAATCCGGTATTACATGTCATCTTAAACCGCCCGAAACTGGCCAATGCCATGAACCTTGTCATGGTGAATGAACTCATGGCCGTAATGGAAAAGGTTGAACAAGAAAACTATCGCGTATTAATTATTAGTGGTGGCAATGGCAACTTTTGTGCGGGTGGCGATATTAAAGATATGCAATCAGCAGGTGCTGATAAGAAGGCTTTAGTTGAACTCAATCGTGCCTTTGGACACATGATCACTAAAGCCAATCATCTTTCTTGTGCTGTTATTTGTGCATTAGAAGGCGCGGTACTCGGCGGTGGTTTTGGTTTGGCCTGTGTTTCTGATTTAGCGATCGCGGTTGAGACAACTCAGTTTGGTTTACCGGAAACGTCGTTAGGTATTATTCCTGCGCAAATTGCTCCATTTGTTGTTCAGCGTATCGGTTTGACTCATACCCGCCGTTTGGCATTGTTCGGCAATCGTATTAAAGCGCAAGAAGCGATGAATCTTGGCTTGATTCATCAGGTTGTGGAGAATAGTGAGCAGCTTGAAGAGGCTGTCACGAAAGCCATTAAGCTCGCACTTAAATGTGCACCACAAGCATCGCAAACGACCAAAGCCTTAATTCACAGTGTTGATAAACAAGACCTCGAAATATTATTAGATCAAGCGGCCACCGATTTTGCAGATGCAGTAATGGGGGAAGGTCGTGAAGGGGGGGCTGCGTTTATGCAAAAACGTTTACCCGCGTGGGCGGACGTTCCTGTGGTCGCACCTTTCGCGACAGATCCTTCAAAGGAAACAACATCATGAACTCGATTATTAAAAAAACGAAAGGCTTTAACAAAGTATTGGTTGCCAACCGTGGTGAAATTGCGGTGAGGATCATTCGTTCTGCGCAGTCTTTAGGTTATCGCACGGTTGCTGTATTTTCTGATGCCGATGCGAATGCTCCTCACGTTAGTATTGCCGATGAAGCCATTTGTATTGGTGCTTCTGCTGTTGGTGAAAGCTACTTAGTTGCAGAAAAATTAATTGCCGCAGCGAAGAAAACCGGTGCAGATGCAATTCACCCAGGTTACGGTTTCTTATCTGAAAACTCAGCTTTCGCCAAAGCTTGCGTGGATGCCGACATAGTATTCATTGGCCCGCGTCCCGATGCCATTGATTTAATGGGCAGCAAGCGTCATTCAAAAATAGCCATGATTGCGGCAGGTGTTCCTTGCATCCCTGGTTATGAAGGCGCTGATCAATCAGATGATGCATTAAGAAATGCTGCGATTGAAATCGGTATGCCTGTGATGCTAAAAGCCAGTGCAGGTGGTGGTGGCCGAGGCATGCGTCTAGTCACTGATGCGAATGACCTCGATGAATTGATTAAATCGGCACGTTCAGAAGCGTTGAATGCCTTTGGTAATGGTGAGCTAATTATTGAAAAAGCCGTGATGCAGCCGCGCCATATTGAGATTCAAGTCTTTGCCGATAGCTTTGGTAATACGGTTTATTTGGGCGAGCGTGATTGTTCAGTACAACGTCGTCATCAAAAAGTAGTGGAAGAAGCGCCATCGCCGTTTGTTAATCCTGCTATGCGTAAATCGATGGGAGAAGCAGCGGTTAATGCGGCTAAGTCTTGTAATTATGTCGGTGCAGGTACTGTTGAATTTTTAGCGGATAGTGACGGTAATTTTTACTTTTTAGAGATGAATACGCGTTTGCAAGTTGAGCATCCGGTGACGGAATTAATCACGGGGTTAGATTTAGTGGCGATGCAGTTACGCGTTGCGGCGGGTGATAAATTATCGATCAGCCAAAAAGATGTGACGCTTACAGGTCATGCGATGGAAGTGCGTTTATACGCCGAAGATCCTGGCGCGAATTTTATCCCACAAACGGGGTTATTAAATCTGTGGCAACCGGCTTCTGGTGATGGTGTCCGCATCGACTCCGGTATTCAGCAAGGACAAACAATCAGTTCGTTTTATGATCCAATGCTGGCAAAAATTATTGCGTACGGTGAAAACCGAGAAGAAGCGCGTCGCCGTTTAGTGTGCGCCGTGGAAGACAGTAAGTTATTAGGTATTAAAGATAATCGTGCATTCTTAGCGTCTATTTTATGCAACGATACCTTTATTCAAGGTGAAGCAACGACCGCGTTTATCGGTGACGATTTTAGTCAAGATCCGAGCTTACAGCCGTTGGCTGCGCAGTATCGTGAAGTGGCGCTGGCCGCGAGTATTTTATCGGCAATCCAGTCAGGATCTTCTGGTTGGCAGAATAATAGAACGGGTAGCCGTATTATTAAATTGTCGTGTGAAGATCAAACCTTTGAACTTGCATTAACGGCGATTGAAAATACGATTACAATTGATTTTGTTACTGAAGCTTCAGATACAAACAAAGAGTCGCAAGCTAAGGAAAAACAAACGATTAAGATAATTGAGCAATCTGAAGATATTTTAAAGTATGTGCAGGATGATGTCGTTCGCACGGTTACCTACAGTCAAACAAAAGGGGTAGGCGATGCGTTAGGTTGTAATCAAGTTCACTTAGCCGCGAGTTATGGAAATTTAACCTTTACCGATATTAGCTTGCAGTCGGCGAAGAAAAACAAAGGTGGATCAGATCAGGTATTAGCCTCGATGGATGGTGGTATGGTTGATGTCATGGTAAAGGTCGGTGATGTGGTAAACGTTGGCCAGACGTTAGCTGTTTTAGAAGCTATGAAAATGGAGCATCCGCTGAAAGCAGGCGTCGCTGGCACGATAGCCGAAGTATTAATAAAGGCAGGTGATCAAGTAAAAGGTCGACAGAAATTGATTCAGATTACAGCTTCAGCCGCTGAATAGTTAATTGAAAAATATTTAAAGTAAGGAATTTATTATGAGTTCATTGAAAAATAAAACCATCATCATTACAGGCGCTAGCCGTGGAATCGGACGTGAAGTAGCTTTGGCGTGTGCGGCCGAAGGTGCAAACATTGTGATAGCGGCTAAGTCTGATCAGCCACATCCAAAATTGGAAGGAACAATTCATTCCGTTGTTAAAGAAGTAGAAGAAGCGGGTGGTCAAGGTCTTGCCGTTAAAGTTGATGTGCGCAGTGAAGAAGACATTGATAACTTAATTAAGTTAACCGTAGAAAAATTTGGTGGCATCGATGCGATTATTAATAACGCAGGCGCGATCGCTTTATCTGGGGTTGAATCAACGCCGTTAAAGAAACTTGATTTGATGATGCAAGTGAATTTTCGTGCGGTATTTTTATTAAGCCAGAAAGCACTACCGTATTTGAAAAAATCAGAAAATGGTCACATCTTAAGTTTCTCTCCTCCGTTAGATTTAGATCGTCGTTGGATGCGTAATCACTCACCGTATACATTAACCAAATACGGCATGTCGATGTTGACGATGGGTATGTCGGATGAATTTAAGCGTTACGGCATTGCGGTAAACGCGCTATGGCCTCGCACAGTTATTCATACCGCCGCGACGTCTTTTGGTGGTAAGCAGTCATTTGACCGCGCTCGTGGTCCTAAAATTATGGCGGATGCGGCGTTTGCACTGTTGAAAACTGAAAACCGTGCAATCACGGGGCAGTTATTAATAGACGAAGATTTCTTACGTATTCAGGGTGTGGAAGATTTCGAACAATATCGTGCGAATCCTGAGAGTGATAAAACAGATCTGATGCCTGATTTGTTTGTACAAGACGCTGATGCTTATGTTCGTGGTACAGTGCCTCCTTTAGCGGGTTTGATTGACGAATAAAAGCTTAAATAAAGTTAACTGAGTTTTATCTTTTCTGAAATTGTTTAAGAGAAAGTAACATGTCTTTAATGAGTTTACGCAACGAAGGTAAGGTTGCGATTATATCTATGGATAATGGCAAGAACGCCAATAACCTAGAATTTTCCCGGCAGCTTTTAAGCTTGTTAAAACAAGCAGAAGAAGAAAAAAGTAATAAAGCACTTATCCTTACTTCAAGTGACGAAAAAAATTGGAGTCAAGGAATTGATGTGCCTTGGATGATGGGCAGTATTCAAAGTGGAAATCATGATGACGTAAAAGAATTCCTACATACTATGGATGCGTGTTACACCGTGATGATGCAATATCCAATGCCGATTATTGCTGCGATTAATGGTCATACTTTTGGTAATGCGTGTGTTCTTGCTTGTGCTTGTGATTTTCGTTTTATGCGATCGGATCGTGGCTTTTTCTGTTTCCCAGAAGTTGATATGAGTGTTCCATTTCTGCCGGGTTTGATGGATGTGATTTTAAAAGCGATGCCGATATATCGTTTTAATGAAATGATACTCTCAGGACGACGACTGTCAGCAGAAGAATTAAAAGCAGATAAGGTCATCGATCAATCATTTGAAGGGGCTGATGCTTTGTTTGAAGGTGCTTTAGCGTATGCTAAAACCTTTACCAAAGGACGCGCTATTTTTTCTGAACATAAACGCCGGTTACATAAGTCTGCGATTGATGCTTTGGCAGAAAAAAACCCACCTATAATTGATGCGATGAAAGTACTGTTGTAATTATATTTTTTATATCCGCACAATTATTCCGCTTTCTTCCTATGAAGAAAGTGGAATAATTATTTCATAGCGTACGCCAATCGGCGAATCCACTAGTTGTATTTGACCTTTGTAAGTATTGCTTATTGTATTATTGATAATATTTAAACCTAAGCCGACCTTGCCACTTTCTCTTTGTGTCGAAAAGAAGGGTTCAAAAACAGAGTTTCTTTCTTGTTCAGATATTCCAATACCATTGTCTTGGTAGTTTATAATCAGTGTTTCTTGATTTTGGCTGGCATGTATACCAATGGAACCAGATGTTAAATCTTTGAATCCGTGCTCTATAGAATTGTCGACTAGCTGTGAGAGTACTTGCCAAAGTGCACTTTTAGAGTGGCAGTGTGTTTCTGGCTCTACTTCAAAGCTTAACGTATGCGCCCCTAGTTGAGGCTGAATACTATCGCTAAAATCTTGTAGCAGTTCATCAACCAAAAACTGACTTTTATTACTGTCTGAAAAGCATATATCGATTTCTCTAAATTGATCGATGAGCAAGGCCGTTTTCTTTAAGCTTTTTGCCGTCAATTCAAGAGATTCTTTCATGTCATTCAAGTCTTTGAGTGCTTGAGGTCTACTTAACTTATTGTTATTAATCGCGGCGATAACATTATCAACGATATCGAGTGTAAAACTGGTGGAGGTCATGGCAATACCAACAGGTGTATTTATTTCATGAGCAAACCCGACTAATAGCTTTTTGGTTGTTTTTAACTTTTCTTCTTTTAATGACTGCGAATTATCCAGTGCTTGCTGTACCAAAACACTAGAAAGCTCTGCGTTGGTTTGCATCAGCTGTTGATTACGCTCGTCCACGGTTTGGCTCAATAGCGTATTGGCGGTAATCAAGTTCTTACGAGTGAGGTTATTTTCAAAAACAATCGCCGCAAGGTTGGCATTGGTCTCGATAAATTGAATATCTTCTTCTATAGGACTTCTGGGTTGAGCGTAATACATAGCAAAGGTACCGAAAACTTTGCCAGCACTTCCTATAATGGGTTCTGACCAGCATGCTTGTAATCCGGCGCCTAAGGCCAACGCCCTATATTGAGCCCAATAAGGATGGGTATTAATGTCTTCAACCACGACGCGCTGTTTTAGGAAGGCTGCGGTGCCACAAGAACCCACGCCCAATCCAATAGTTACGCCTTCTAGCGCAGCACAGTAATCATTTGGCAATGTTGTTGATGCAATAGGATGAAGTGTTGAGTGTTCTTCATCTAGCGCTAATACCGAACACATCATATCGGGGTTGTACTCTTCTGCTTTCTTGCAAAGCAAATTCAAAATATCGGCAAGGGTGTCTCCTTGAGCAACATGACGCAATATCTCTGCTCGGCCTGACTCTAAGCGGCTAGCGCGCTGCCAATAGTTAATGTCTTGATCAATGGGCTTATCTGAATGCAGAGAGGATTGAGTCGTCATGATTATGCATTAGCCAGTTCGGGATAGTTAAGTATGTAATTGTAGTAGATAAAGATTAAGGCTGTAGAAAATAGAGTTTGAGTTTTAACTGATATCGGTGGTTATCGTATGATAAATCAAGTTACTAACAACATCTGTGCATAAGTATGGGTATAAAATATTTATAACACTCTGTAACCCCTATAGAATCAGTCTTCGAGTTAGATTGTTGCTTTTTCGAACAATTGTTTGAATTGCTTTAAAGCCAGTAAAGTCAATGGTTTAGGTGATTTTTTTAGAGAAATTTAGGGTGTGGAAAAAGTTTAATTATTTATGTATTTTATTCATTACAAGACTTGTTTTTAGAAAAAATAAACGTTATTTAGAAGGTATGGCGCAAGTTATCATAAATGTATCCACAGTTTGTGTGGATAACTATGAGTATAACTAATAGCATAACTTTATTACCTTAACTTTCGTCTTAGTCGTACGTGGATACTTTTTTATCTCACTTAGATTGGTTGTTTTTTGATCAGGTAATGAGTTTGACTTTCGGCTAAGTAGTTGCTGCATTCTCTGGTAAGATGGGCGCATATAACTTTAAGCTTTACTAAGCTTATTTTGTCGCTTTTAAAATTAGGTCATCCTATGAAATTATTAATCCGTAATCTTGCTCGTACTCTTACTGAAGAAGAAGTCGGGGCGTTATTTGCTCCGTTTGGTGAAGTGGCTGAATGCTCTTTAGTCATGGATGCAAAAACCGGTGAATCCAAAGGCTTTGGTTTTGTGGTAATGCCAGGACCTGGTAATGGTAAAGCTGCGATGAAGTCCTTGAATGCGACGGAGATTGCAGGCCAGATTATTCGTGTGAAGCGTGCTGCAGAAGATACATAAGCCTTAATTGAGTCATACTTTCTTTATTCCAGCACGGAAGCTCCATGTCAGAACCCATGCCCGAACCTAATTCTGAACTAAAACCTGAAGCAAGGTCTGAAGCTAGACCTAAGACCTCATTAGTTAAGTCTTCTAGTATCGTCAGTATCATGACGCTGCTAAGTCGCGTTTTGGGCTTGGTGCGGGATGTCGTGGTGGCGCAGTACTTTGGTGCTCGCGCGGATGCTTTTTTTGTTGCGTTTAAAATCCCTAATTTCTTGCGCCGCTTGTTTGCCGAAGGGGCTTTTTCGGTCGCTTTTGTTCCGGTTCTGTCTGAGTACAAGTCGCAGCGCAGTGTTGCGGAAGTTAAACTGCTCATTGCCAGTGTTTCTGGGGTCTTGGGGCTTGCGCTGTTTTTGGTTACTGTTCTGGCGCTATTATTAGCACCTTGGTTACCATATGTGTTTGCGCCGGGTTTTAGTGGCGACGCCGAGAAGTTTGCGTTAACGGGTAATTTATTAAGAATTACGTTCCCGTATTTATTATTTATTTCCCTCACGGCATTTGCGGGCAGCATCTTAAATGCTTATGGCCGTTTTGCGATACCCGCCTTTACCCCTGTGCTACTGAATGTTTGCCTGATATTTTCTACCCTGGTGATGACGAGTTGGTTTATTGAGCCTTTATACGCTTTGGCGTGGGGCGTATTTATGGCCGGAGCGCTGCAGTTACTGTTTCAATTGCCGTTTATTGCGCGCTTGGGTTTGCTAGTGCGACCGACGTATCAGCCTAAACAAGAGGGCGTAGGACGTATACTTAAATTGATGGGGCCGGCGTTATTTGGGGTTTCTGTTAGTCAGATTAATTTATTACTCGATACTTTATTAGCCTCTTTCTTAGAGCCTGGCAGTGTCAGTTGGTTGTATTACTCCGATCGTTTGAATAACTTGCCGCTGGGCATCTTTGCGATTGCCATTGGCGTGGTTATTTTGCCTGCGTTGTCGAAAAAGCATGCCGAAAATAATTCAAATCATTTTGCTCAAACTCTAGATTGGGCAGCACGGATGATCTTCTTGTTAGCCTTGCCAGCGGCTTTGGCGTTAGTGGTATTAGCGACACCTTTAATGGCAACGATCTTCTTCCACGGTGAAATCACTCCGTATGACATCGGCAAGATGACATTAAGTTTGCAAGCGTATGGCATTGGTTTGTTCGCTTTTATGCTTATTAAGGTCTTGGCGCCGGGTTACTACGCCCGCCAAGATACTAAAACTCCGGTGAAAATTGGTATTCAAGCCATGGTCGTCAATATGGTGTTGAACCTTGCATTAGTGGGCCCGTTTCAACATGCAGGCCTTGCGTTAGCGACTTCGTTATCTGCTTTTTTTAATGCTTATATGCTCTATCGTGGTCTAAAAGCGACAGGGCATTACAAGGCTCAACCCGGTTGGCTTGGTTTTGCTTTTAAGGTGCTGATCGCTAACGTAGCTTTGTTTGTGGTGATGTATTTTATGATGGGTGACGCTCAACAGTGGCTGGAATGGGGTACTTGGCAACGTATTGGTTGGATGTCAGCGATTGTAGGTGCTGGTATAGGTGTTTATTTTGTCACTTTGGTGGTTTTTGGGTTAAGGCCTAGGCATCTGAAAGGAGCTCGCTTTTAAAGCAGAGCTGACTTCATTATATACATGAGCATCACAAGTAGGGGTCAAAAGACCTGTTCACTTGCTGGTCAAGTCGCTATAATCCCGCAGTTATTTTAGGCGAGGTTTATCGGCGGTATGCGCCTTATTCGTGGGTTATACAACATTCCATCCGACTTTTCGGGCTGCGTTGCTACTATCGGCAACTTTGATGGTGTTCATTTAGGGCATCAGGCAATTTTACAGCAGCTGAAAAAACAGGGTGAAGAGCATCAGTTACCAACGGTAGTGATGATGTTTGAACCTCAACCGCGTGAGTTTTTTGCGCCGGATCAAGCTCCTGCGCGTCTTGCTAATATGAGTGAGAAGTTACAAGATCTCGCCAGTTTTGGCATCGATTATGTTTTGTGTTTGCCGTTCAATCAGAAGTTACGCTCGATGAGTGCAGATCAGTTTATTCAGACGATTCTGTTGGATGGACTAAAAATTAGTCATTTAATCGTGGGCGATGATTTTCGCTTTGGTTGTGACCGCACTGGCGATTATCAGCTATTGCAGCAAGCCGGGGCAAAAGAGCAAAACGGTTTTAGCGTTGAAGATACCAAAACTTTCGAGTTAGAAGGTAAGCGGGTAAGCAGCACTCGGGTTAGAGAATGCTTAAGCGCCAATGATCTAGCAGGCGCGAGCAAATTGCTCGGTCGCCCTTATCGAATGAGTGGCCGAATCGGCTATGGTCGCCAGCTAGGACGCACGATTGGTGTGCCCACCGCGAATGTGATTTTGCAACGTAATAAGCTCCCTATGACGGGGGTTTATGCGGTGAAAGCGATTGCAATTACTGTAGACGAGTGCAATGAAAGCCCAGCATTGAATCAAGCTGGCAAAGCTCACAGTAGCAATAAAGAATGGCAAGGTGTGGCAAACATAGGAGTAAAACCTACGGTTGCAGGTATACCAGAGCCGTCATTAGAGGTTCACATTTTTGATATCAATGAGAACCTTTATGGAAAGCGTTTAAGTATTGAATTTTGCCAGAAAATTCGAGAAGAGAAAAAGTTTAATGGCTTGGATGAGCTGAAAGCGGCCATCGAAAATGATATGAAGGTTGCGCGGGCGTTCTTTTCTTAGGGCGCCCGATAGCCACTAATACACAGAATTAAATTTAAAACATAAGCGCCTAACCGCGCATTATAGTTGGAAGAAAAATGAGCAATAAAGACCAAGCGGGAAAAGTAGAGAGCCAATATAAGGCGACATTAAACTTGCCAGAAACCAATTTCCCTATGCGTGGAAATTTGGCGCAGCGTGAGCCTGAATTATTGGCCCAATGGCAAGAAATGGGTTTGTACAAACAAATTCGTAATGCCCGCTCTGGTCGTGAACAATTTATTTTGCATGATGGCCCTCCGTATGCGAACGGTGATATTCACATTGGCCACGCAGTAAACAAAGTTTTAAAAGATATTATTGTTAAGTCGAAAACGATGTCTGGCTTTGATGCTCCATATGTTCCTGGTTGGGATTGCCACGGTTTACCGATTGAATTGAAAGTTGAAGAGTTGGTCGGCAAGGCTGGGGATAAAGTAACTCCGGCTGAGTTCCGTCGGCATTGCCGTGAATACGCGGCTGAGCAAGTAAATGGTCAGCGTGAAGGTTTTAAGCGTTTGATGGTATTAGGTGATTGGGAGAATCCTTACCTAACCATGGACTTTAAATTCGAAGCCAATATTATTCGTACCCTCGGTAAAATCGCGGATAACGGCCACCTAGAGAAAGGCTTTAAGCCGGTTAACTGGTGTATGGATTGTGGTTCTGCATTGGCGGAAGCGGAAGTTGAATACCAAGATAAAAAATCGATATCTATCGATGTGAAATTTGCGTTTAACGATACGGCGGCTTTGTTAAATGCCTTCGGCGCGGACGCTACTTTGTCTGACTCTCTGTCTAGCAAAACCGCAAGTATTGTTATCTGGACAACAACGCCTTGGACATTGCCGGCTAACGAAGCGGTTTCTGTGCATCCTGAATTAGAATATTCCTTGGTTCATATCAATACTGGCAGTGAGCAAGATGAAATTCTTGTGTTAGCCACCGCGCTTGTTGAAGACGCAATGAGCCGTTATGGCATCACAGATTTTAACGTGATCGCTAATGCTGCGGGTTCTGCCTTTGGCCAAACTCTTGAGCAAGATTCAGCGCCTTTTGCTGTGACTCATCCATTTATGACGGTTGCCGGGGCTGCTAAAACAGTGCCCGTAATTACTGGTACTCACGTCACGGCTGATGCGGGTACGGGCTCGGTTCATACCGCGCCGATGCATGGTGCTGACGATTACGTTGTGTGTAATCACTATGGTATTGCTGCCGACACTATGTTGGTCAGCGCTGAAGGTGCTTTCATTAACAACTCAGAACTAGAAAGCTTAGAGCTTGCCGGTTTGTCGGTTGCTGATAAAGGTAACTTCCGCGTCTTAGGTATCTTAGGTGAGAAGGGTGCTTTGATTAAGAAATTAAAAATCGAGCACAGCTACCCGCATTGCTGGCGCCATAAAACGCCGATTATTTTCCGCGCGACGCCACAGTGGTTTATCGCCATGGAAGCTAAGAATGCAGAAACGTCTTTGCTATCGCAAGCGATGCATGCGGTTGAACACGATATTGAATGGCGTCCAACGTGGGGTAAAGCTCGCATTGAAGGCATGATGAATGGCCGTCCTGATTGGTGTATTTCTCGCCAGCGTACTTGGGGTGTGCCAATTGCCTTATTCGTTCATAAAGAAACCTCTGCTCTGCATCCTGATAGCCAAGCCTTGATTGAAAAGGTTGCGTTAAAGGTAGAAGAGAAAGGTATTGATGCTTGGTTCGAATTAGAAGTACAAGATCTTCTAAGCGCTGAAGATGCTGAAAATTATGTAAAAGTGACCGATACGTTAGACGTATGGTTTGACTCGGGAGTGACTCACGCGGCGGTTCTTGATGAGCGTGATGGTTTGCGTTCTCCTGCTGATTTATACCTTGAAGGTTCAGATCAACACCGTGGTTGGTTCCAATCGTCATTGTTGACTTCTGTCGCCGCTAAAGGCCAAGCGCCTTATAAAACTGCTTTGACTCACGGCTTCACCGTTGATGCGAAAGGTCGCAAGATGTCGAAGTCTATCGGTAATACCGTATCGCCTATCGAAGTTATGGATAAGTTAGGCGCTGATATTTTGCGCTGGTGGGTTGCTGATACAGACTACAGCACTGAGATGACGGTTTCTGATGAAATATTAAAGCGTAACGCCGATGCGTATCGACGTATTCGTAATACCTGTCGTTTCTTATTGGCTAATATCGCTGGCTTTAATCCTAAAACGGATTTAGTTGCGGTTGAAGATATGTTGCCATTGGATGCGTGGATTTTAGATCGCGCGACGAATATTGATCTGCAAGTAAAAGCGCTTTATGCCGATTACAACTTCAGTGGCTTAACCAAGTTACTGATGAACTTTAGTGTAGGTGAGCTCGGATCTTTCTATCTCGATATTATCAAAGATCGCCAGTACACCTGTAAAGCCGATGGCCTTGCTCGTCGTAGTGCACAAACAGCCTTATATCATATTGCGGAAGCGATGGTTCGTTGGGTTGCTCCGGTATTGAGTTTCACCGCCGAAGAAATTTGGGATGTATTACCGGTTGCTGTTGATGCGGAAGGTAATAGTCTTGAACGTGAGAAGTCAGTACTGCTTGCCGAATGGTATAAGCTTCCTGAAGTTAAAGGCTTGAGCCTAGATGATGCTTACTGGCGTCAAATCATGGCGGTTAAAACCGCTGTGAATAAAATATTAGAAGAAGCTCGTGCTGAAAAGAAAGTTGGTTCTAGCTTAGCGGCTGACGTGACCTTGTATGCCGATGACGCATTAAAAGCTCAGTTAGAAAAGCTAGGTGAAGAACTTCGTTTTGTAACGATTACTTCAACAGCTGATGTTAAAGCGTTAGCGTCTGCGGATGAAGCAACAACTCAAAAAACCGATGTTAGTGGTTTACGTTTATCACTATCAGCGTCAACTGCTGATAAATGTGAACGTTGCTGGCATCACAATGTGACGGTTGGCTTGCATCCTGAACATGCGACTTTATGCAGTCGTTGTGTAACAAATATTGCAGGGGATGGCGAAGTACGTCATTTCGCATAATTTAAAAAATTGAGAATATTAAAATGAATCAAGAACGCAAGGCTGGGGAACCCTCAGCCATGATTTGGTTGTGGCTATCGGTCTTCGTGATTGCATTCGACCTGATTACTAAGCAGCTAGCTGAAAACTTTTTAACTTATGGTCAGCCTGTACCGATCTTACCGGTATTTGATTTGACTCTACTTTATAACCCCGGTGCGGCCTTCAGCTTTTTGGCTGGAGAAGATGGCTGGCAGCGTTGGTTTTTTACTGCCATCGCTTTGGGTGTTAGCACCATGTTGATTACTTGGTTGTATAAGTTACCCCGTGAAAATAAATGGTTAGCGATTGCGCTAACGCTTATTTTAGGTGGCGCATTGGGTAATTTATTTGATCGCTTGGTATATGGCCACGTGATTGATTTTATTTCGGTACATTGGGCAGGCTCTTATTTTCCTGCTTTTAATATTGCCGATAGCGCCATTACCGTTGGCGCTGTTATGTTAGGCCTAGATGTAGTATTTGAAGCTCGTCGAGAAAAAACAGCGGCAAAAGCCACTGTTGATTCGCACTCTAAAGTTAAAGGTAAAGAATAATGTCTGATTCTATTCAAACGATTGCTGCTGATTCTAAAGTATCGATGCATTTTGCATTACGTATGGAAGGTATTGCAACGGATGGCACACGTAAAAAAGACGAAGTCGATTCAACCTTTAATACCAAACCCGCTGAGTTTGTATTAGGCGATGGCAATTTATTACCCGGTTTCGAAGAATTTTTAATCGGTCTAACCGTGGGCGATCATAAAACGTTTAACGTGCCAGCGGAAAAAGCGTTTGGCCAAACCAATCCACAAAATATTCAAGAAATGAAACGCTCAAGTTTTGCTGTGGATATGCCTTTATCCCCTGGCTTAGTTGTTTCATTTGCGGATGCCGCGAAAGCAGAATTGCCGGGCGTGATTAAATCGATTGATGGCGATTATGTGACGGTCGATTTTAATCATCCATTAGCCGGTAAAAATTTAGAATTTGAAGTTCAGATTCTTGCGGTGGAAGCTTAATTATGAAAATAAAAATGGCGAACCCGCGTGGTTTTTGCGCCGGTGTTGATCGTGCAATTGATATCGTAAATCGTGCTTTGGATTTATTCGAGCCCCCTATCTATGTTCGTCATGAAGTCGTGCACAACAAGTTTGTGGTGAATGGTTTACGTGAGCGCGGCGCTGTCTTTGTTGATGAACTACATGAAGTACCAGACGATAGTATCGTAATTTTCTCTGCTCACGGTGTTTCACAAACCGTGCGTAATGAAGCGACTGATCGTGGCTTAAAAGTATTTGATGCAACGTGCCCGCTGGTGACTAAAGTTCATTTAGAGGTCAGCCGTTATAGCGCTGATGGCAGCGAATGTATTTTGATTGGACATAAAGGTCACCCAGAAGTCGAAGGTACTATGGGTCAGTACGATCACTCTAATGGTGGCAATATCTATCTGGTTGAAGATGAAGAAGATGTGGCGGCGTTAGAAGTCGAAAACCCAGCCGCACTTTATTACGTCACACAAACCACACTCTCAATGGACGATACCGCCAGAGTCATTGAAGCCCTGCGCGCTAAGTTTGAAAAAATCGAAGGCCCGCGTAAAGATGATATTTGTTATGCCACGCAAAATCGCCAAGACGCAGTAAAAGTTTTAGCCACAGGCACTGAATTATTATTGGTAGTTGGCTCGCCAAATAGCTCCAATTCCAATCGCTTACGCGAACTGGGTGAGCGTATGGGCGCAAAAGCGTATTTAATTGATAGCGCTGAAGAGATTCAAAAAGAATGGCTAGACGGTGTGGAAAGCGTTGGTATTACAGCCGGTGCTTCCGCTCCTGAGGTACTTGTGCAATCGGTGGTTGATCGCTTGAAAGAATGGGGCGGTGAAGTGCCAGAAGAGCTACAGGGGCAGGAAGAGAATGTTGTATTTTCTTTGCCGCAAGAGCTTAGGCTGACTGATATCAGCTAAGCTCTTTTATTTACAATAGCTAATGAACTAGATTTCTCTAGTTCATCTTCCAGTAAGTTTTCTTTATTTGGCTAGCACATTCTATACCGCTATCTATGATTTCAGCACCAATGATAATAATTGGCTTGCCCGCACATGATTTTTTTGGATTTGTGCCAGGCTTTCCTGGGTCAGGAAATATTAAAATTGGCTGTGGAGGGATCCCTGTTTGATTTAAATCATCACCTATAACAGTGATAGTATCGGCAGTTGGAATTGCAGCAGTACGATCCCCATATTTAGGCATAATGGTATAAGTCCTAGCAAAACCAACATTAGGCTCACAGCTAATAGTGGTAAGACCACCATTAGGTCTGTAAGTTGTAAGAAACACTTTATTGTCAGCAGTAATGGAGCGCGCTAGTACTTTTTCACCTGAAGCTGTTAGGACGTAGTAAAAACCTTTTGGTTTTGTGTTGTCTGCTGAAAGATCAAGTACTGGGTCTACAATAGCTGAGTTAAGTAATTCACTTTCTGTAACGGTTGTATAAAACGTTAATTCAGTCGCTTTTGTAGGTTTACTGGTAATATTGAAATCGTTTATTAGATAAAAGCGATTCTGAACGCGTGTATCTAAAGGATGTGCTCGATAGCCTGAACCAATACTGAGCTGAAAGTGGGGTTTGGCTAATGACTTTTTATCGTCAATGTAAGCGACATCAACTGTATTGTAGAAACGAATATTATTTGTTTTACCTTCATTCATATCGGCAATTAGTCCGCCATAAGCAATCATACTGGTGCCACTCGCGGGTTCATTATCTAAATCTATGCGCCAGATTCGGCCACCAGTATCAGAGCTGTAGATAAGATCTGCTAGGCCATCTCTATTAGTATCCAGAACAACTAAATCACTAACAATGCTATTAGTCATTTCAGTAAGATTGAGTTCTGCATCTTTATTTGAAGCACTCCATAAATATTCACCAGTTGCTGCATTAACCATAAATATAGCATTTCCCATAGTGGTTTCTTTACGAGTAGCTGGTCCAACCCCGCAGTTCAGTGAAGCGCTATTACCAACGCAATCTTCAACATTTCTATCGTAGCCACCACCAAAAAATAAAACGTTCTGCTCTGAGCCTTTCCATTTTACTTTAGCAGGTATCATTTTCGACCAGGTTTGTCCTAACTTTTTAAATTTCCCTTCACCTCCATCAATTTGCCATAAATATTGCGGAGCTGAAAGATCACTAACATCAAGTGCATAATAATTACGACCACCACGGCGCATTGAGGCGTAAAGGTGGATATATTCTTTTGTTTCGATATTGTTTGTTTTATCCAGCAAGATTCCGTTACCGTTGAGGTCATTATGATAAAATGACATAGGGCCATCAAGGCCATACTTTTTGCCGGTGTCGCCGTTATAATATGGCTTAATGTTCTTTAATAATTCTTTAGGAATAAAAGAAAATAATTCTTTAGGCTCAGTTGTAGAGGAATCTAAGTCTGGTGAAAATGCATGTAAATAACCTGAATTAGTACTGAGAAATACTACACTATCATCAAGTGTGTAATTGATAATAACAGGTTGGCTATGAAGAGGATCTTCCATAAACGGACGAGGGTCTTCAAATTCAGCCGTTGAGGTACTTGTGTCAGTGCCTTTATCTTCATTATTTACATCAACGCCAGACGCCCATAAAATCATTTTATCTCTTTCTTGAGGAGTTGTATTAATACCTAGTTTAAGCATTTCATTGTTAATATAGTTGTCAAGATTGGTGTTGTCAGGGTGAATACGATTTCCTTCAACGGTTAAGTCTGAGTTTCCTAAGAAAGTCGTTACCATTCGACCATTTTTTTCAGAAATTTTCGCGGGTAATCTTAAGCGGCTTGCCATTCCTCCTTTATTGACTGCTTTACCATCGGCATCTCCGATAGTCCAGTAACTGTGTGAGGTGTCACTAAAAAAACCTGTAGTAGGACTTACAGCATTTACGCTTTTAGTATCATAAATAACGTCACCAATTAAACGATAGCGTTTTAAATTACCTTTCCAGTTGGCATTTTTTTCTGGACTAAATACTGAATAATATAACTCGTCATTGTGTTGTAAACGATTATAAGAATTAACTGAAATTGCTGGTGCAGTAAATGTTGAATCATTCTTAATTATGCCACCGAAGAGCTTTGTTAATTCTGTTTTTAATTCAGCAGCATTGCTTGCTGCATAGTAGTTTTTGGGTACTTGGTTACCACTACTATCTTCTTTATAAGGAACGTAGAGTAAGCCTGTTTCGCTGTCTGTTTCTAGAGGTGTGCCATAAAGGGCAATGTTTTTTAATTTATTCAGAGCTTTGCCAGCTACAAATCCTCCAACAGTATGAAATGTAGCACCTTGAATACCTGGTATGCTGGTGCTAGGTGCTAAGTCAGTTAATTGTCCTAAAAGAGCAAGTTCTTCAGCGCATGTGCCTGATTTATCATAATAATAATAATAATATAGACCTTTGATTTTGCCATGGTAGTAGTAAACGGTACCGTCATTAGAGGTGGGATTATCACCATAATATTGATTATAAGCATTATACAATTTGGTATCTGTCAGGGTGTTACATTCTGGAACACTTGTATCAGCGACTAAGGTATCTTTTCTATCATGGGTTAAATTATTAAACTTGCTAAGTATACCGTTATTGGATTCTTCATCTGCAGAAGGTTCTCCATCAGAGAAAAGAACAATATGATTTGTTTGGCATTCATTAACTATAGGACTTTTGTAGCGGCCATTTTTTTTTGAGCTTGCAATTGAGTTAGTACCATATAAAGGAGTGTCTCCTTTTAAGTATCGTAGGGCTTCGTCTAGAGACTCAGTAATGGGTGTGCCACCATCCGCTCCGTAAAGGTTCATTTTTGTTTTAAACTCTGTCACTGCACTGGACAGTGGAGTCATCGGCATATCTACGCTTGCTCCCTGATTTGATGAGTTAAAACTCATTAATGCAATATTGAAATCTTTATCATCATCAGCGGCGGACTCTTCAATTACTTCGATAGCGACCTCTTTAACTGTTTTCAATCGTGTCTTACCGTTGACATTTTCACTCATACTACCTGAGGTATCCATGATGAAAATAATATTAGGAATGCTTTTGCTTCTGTCTACGGCGCTGCCTAAATAAATTTCAGTATCGTCAGCTTGAGTAAACAATGGGGCGAAAGAAATTGTTATGGCACTAATATGTAAGAATTTAATGAATATGTTTCGCATTATTTTATTCCTCCAGTACTGGCGGGGTTGTTAATTATTGGCATTGGTGTGGATGAAAATTCATCATTAGGGCTTGCGCCTAAATATAAATAAATAATCATGCCTTTACTGCGATTTACGGCTAAGCGCAATTGGGACACTTTCTTGCCCAATAAAATTTCTGTTAATTTTGTTTTCTCGAGAGGCTGCCCCATTATCTTTAATTCAGCTTCAGGACTTAGTTGATAAATTTTTCGAATGCAAATCTTACATAACTTTACTTGTAGCTTTGATGGTGAGCCTGATTGATAAGCTGCGATTTTCAAGTTACTAGCAGGAATTAGATAGCTGACAACAGGCATGCTTGAATCAAGTGAATCTGGATCTACAAGAGAAGAGTCCGCATGGCTAGCAGAAAAGAAAAAATACAAGGTAATAGTTAATAAATATTTCATATAAACCTTCAGTTTGGTTGAGTAATTAAATAGACGTTGGGCCAATTAATTCAACTCCTAGTGATTGAGACGATAAATTGTAGCCGCCATTAGGGAGGCTGGAGTCTGCATTGATTTCAAATTTATAAGTCGAAAAACCACCTACACTATACCCCGAAGTGAAGAGTGGTTGACCTTTATGGATGAGGTTGCTGGATACTTGAAGGCTTTTAGTATTGTTTATATTTTTATTTTTGTAGGTCGATATGACCGTAGTATCAGATACACCAAAGGATTTTTTCCCTTCGGAGTTCAGTGTGAAAGTATCTAGAGCTTTCGTCAAATCACTTGTTGCTGAACCGGAATTGTAAGTTACAAAAATTTCTTCAAGTTCACTACTTACTATATTAAATCCAGATTCTGTATGTTGAATATTAGCGACTATACGAGTTTGTAAGTTCGTGCGTTGCAGTGATGTGATGGATATAAGGGTGATTGCGGTTAGCAATACAAGAGAGATGATAAGTGCTGATCCTTTCTCTTTAAGTGCCTTATGTGGGCTATTTTTTAGACTGTTCATTCTGGCAATATTCCCAGTTTAGTTATTGATGTTGAAAGCTGTGATCTTGCAAACTATGTAATTAAAATACCCGCGCTGATCATTTTCTAGGAAGTAGTCATATGCATACTAGTTAAGAACTAGAGTTACCCTGCCAATCTTCTTTTTTCCCAGAAGCATTTGTATATTGTCTTCTGCCACGGTTATCCATAAGAAAGCTGCCATCTTCCGCTTGTGCACCATTAGGAGTTGCAACAAGCATATAGCAAAGATCTAAGCCTTTGTTCGCGCTGCTAGTATCGATATCTGCATATGGGTCAGGATTTTCACCAGGGCTCTTTTTGCACACTTGTGCTGTCACCGTATATTTTCCTATTATTGTTGGATCATCAAAACCGAGATCAGATAAATTGTCGGTATAAGCAAAATTTTTCATATGATAGTTTTCTTGCAACCTTTCTATGCTCAATAAGTCAGCTTGAGTTGTATTACGATGTCCCTTTTGAACATATTGAGTGTACATAGACATAGATGCAGTCGATAAAATGCCAATAATTGCAACTACAACCATCAGTTCTATTAAAGTAAAGCCTTGGGTTTTCATTTCAATCAGTCCTGAATTTATTTATAGTTTCTTATGACAAATGTTGCTGAGAATACTTGACGAGTAATGTTATCATTTATCGTATAGAGTTCAGAGTCGAGCAATTGATATATTGACTCTTCACTATCCCCCGAGCCTGCAGGAGCACTTGAAAGTATGGCTACTCTTACTGCATAAACATGATCCCATTGGTTAACGTTATTGGCTGTTACATATCGAGTAACGTTTCTAACCCCGTCCTCCCCAGCTAAATCACCAGTTGCTTCACCGTATAGGATATGCATTGCATCAATGCCGTTTGCAATAGATTGCGAGCTGTTTCCATTAACTGTCGCTATGGTTGAGTTATTAAAAGTGAATCCTTGGCACCATAAACTACCTGATGTACCAACACTATTTGAATCAGTCGGGTCTACTAGGGTGGGTGGCTGAACCCAGAATACATTTAGTATTGTGTCATCTTTTGCATAGCCGCCAGCACCTGTACAGTCACGATTAGAATCCTTATCTGAGACCCAGGAGACTGCCAAGTGATCACCTCCATTAAAGGTCGCTGCTGTCGCTGGAGTACTTCCCGTTGCTCCTTCTGCTGCTTTTGCCCCCCCAGTAGTGTGGTTACTGCAAGCATCATCACCAGCTCCTCCACCATAATTTTTTAAGCTCGGATAGGTATCGCAATCTATGAAAGGAAGGCTAATTATCTCGGGGGGGATAATAGGGCTGCTTAAATCGACAATAGAGTCCAGTCCAGCCTTTCTGATATGCCCTGCTAGAAATGACATAACAAAACGTCCTGTTTCTTGTGCTTGAGATAATCCGTCTGAAGTGGATGCAGATTGGTTTGATGTTATTAGTATTTTTGAAATGGCAAAGGTGATCATCAGACTTAAAAGTACCGTGATCATAAGTTCAATCAGCGTAAAACCTGCTGCTTTTTTTATAGAATATTTCATCGGGGCGCTAATCCTGACATTTCAAGTTGACCACTATTGGCTGTACGAACTGCTCCTGTAATACTTTCATCATCGGCTCTTGTTTTCCAAGTTAGTTCAACTAGTAAATTTGTATCGCTAGCAACACTTATTGTTAGATTCGCTCCTGAAAGATATTGTATGGGATGAGAAATAATATCGTTATTACGGGGGCATGCTACATCAAATTTATCCCAGTTTGCTAGCTCTTCTCCTGTGCATACATCTGCGCCATCACATGCCTTTGTAATAGCAATGCTACAGTTTACACCGTCAGCAGGTGTTATATAACTATCTGAAAAAGCTTGGTTAGCTTGAATACGGTCTATAATGTCATTTTTTAACCAGAGTGCTTGGCTTCGATTTCCAGCATCTTTAGTGCCTTTTAGAGCTTGCATTTGTAGAGACATAAGTCCCATTAAGCCTATGCTGGTAATAATCATTGTCACCAGAATTTCAATTAGGGTGACTCCTCTCTGGCTGTGGTGAGTATCTTTATGCATCATTTATCCATAAATTCTGTGGGACAATCTATTTTTGAGGATATGGTTTGTCCAGTGGCATTAATTTGAATCGTATGAGCATGTTGTCCAATACAGCCATAGGTTCCAATTGACAGCGTGCCGGAATTTCTAGCAGCACCATTAGCTTCAAATATAATCGGTGTAACTGAATCTAACGTTCCTGACGTTGAGTGAATTTTCACGTTATCTCCAAGACTTCCTTGTTGACTTAAAAGTATGTCAGTGGCGCTGTTCGGGTTGTCACTTGCATCAATAAACGTTCGCCAGCCAGCTCCCCAATTCACCCCTTTCTCTTCGGCTAGAGACCCACCCCCAATTTTAGAATCATTAGGCTTAATAGTCACAGCAACTTGGCGTGTAATTGCTTGATTTCTGGCCTGCATTAAGTTTATAAATAACTGTTTTTGAGCACTATTAGATGCAGAATTTGAAAAATAAGTGCGCATCACCGGTGTCCCAGCAGTAACCATAATTCCAATGATTGCTACAACAACCATTAATTCAATAAGTGTAAAACCATAATGTTTTTTCATAGTCGTAGTATCTTAATTATTTGGAGTCTCTACTAGTCTTGATCGATAAGTGGTTTAATATGAAGAGATGAGCGGTCTAACTTATCATTCTATTTACTGGAGTGCTTAATTTATCCGTTAAAAAAGACTGGTCAATTGTTAATATGAACTTTGCTTAGATGCCGAATAAGCAACTATTATTTACAAAATACTGGAGTGCTGGAATTCACATCAGGTATGTTATCCCCATCTAGATCTTGCGCAAAGCGTATGCGACCTATACGAGAAATAACAATCCCTTTGACTACCTCATCTAAACAGTAGCTAAAAGTACCGTTATAAAAATTGGCTATGCCTTGTTCATTAAAGCGGACTTGCGTTCTAGGGTAGTCAATTATAAGGTCGTTCCCTTTAAAAGCTTCAAAACGATTTTGAATAATTTCGTCGTCATCCCTTTTGTTGTTTTTATTAACATCGTTAAATTGAATTAAAGGCTGTTTCCAATCTTTTATACAGATTTTATTATCATTACTTGGACATAATACACTGGTTGTTTTGTGGGTGATTGCGTATAAGCGCGTCATGCGTAACATCATAAGTAAGTTTCTAGTATCACTCTGCACACGAATTTTATTGATCAGGAAGCTGTAACTGTGGCTGCCGATATTGATAAATAAGGCGATTATTGTAAGAACTATGGCGAGCTCAATTAGAGTAAATCCGTGCTGCTTCATAAAACCATCCTTGGTATGTCTTACTCGTGTTAATTCGTGTTTTGAATTAATGACAAATTGAGTACAGCAGGGATTTTTGTTGGTG
>Ga0209305_1000673_pt1 | contig 24066 bp, 20 predicted proteins | sample COGITO_mtgs_1103_FD_184792 | JGI IMG/M metagenome (GOLD analysis project Ga0209305, IMG submission 184792) | Pelagic marine microbial communities from North Sea - COGITO_mtgs_110321 (SPAdes) (version 2) | ecosystem: Environmental > Aquatic > Marine > Epipelagic ...
ATACTAGGTGGAATATTTGGTGAAGCAGCGGTAGAAGGTTTAGTTGACTTGTTTAGAGGTGGATTTGCAAACGGTGGACCAGTAACAGAATCAGGTCTTGCAATGGTAGGTGAGAGAGGACCAGAGTTAGTAGCATTAGGTCGTGGATCACACGTAGTTCCGAATCACTATTTAGGTGGTTATCAAGGCGGTGCTACAAATATGAAAATTTCTGATCCAGATACACATCGTGCATTAATGACAATAGCATCACACTTAGAATCAATAAATACAAATACAGCAAACACTACAAAAGGTGTTAATAATATAGGCATAGCGACAGGAGCATAATGGCACTCGCAGATTTAGATATTAATAAAATAAGAAGCTTTACATATACAGTTTCTAATGAGCCGCAAACATTTGTAGCCAACGGTCAGACTGTGACTGGTAATAAAAAACCTATAGAACAAAACTTTATAGAATTACCTGATAGATTTGCATCAAAAACAGGAGCCAGTGTATTTGATAACTTTGTAGGTGATGATAACAGGACTCAAGAATACACAATCAATAACAGGGCAGGCCAGTATATTATTACAGGCATTAAAGGTACAAAATCTTCAGATATAAACAGACTAAAATCAAACAGCCTTATTATTAAATCGTATGATGAAGCTCTTTCAGAAGGTACAATGTTTAATTTTATGACAGAGAACCGTACACTAGGTTTTAGACAAATACCGTTTGGATTTAAAGACATAGGAATAAAAGGCCTGACAGCACAGCCAGAAAGATTTACATCACCTCAAGTGAATCAACACAATTCAATGACAAGAGGAGGATTATTTACAGATCCTATTGTTGAACACGACCAGTTTATATTAGGTGAGTCAGGTATACTAGAACAATTTAAAGCAAGCCAACTTTTATTACAAGCAGATGCAATAAACCAAGACGGATTAGGGTTAAATCAATTATTTAATTCAATACAGTTTGATGCAAATTTAAGTCCTGGAATAAGAACATATAGACACGGTTTGACCGGTTTACCTGTTCCAAGATATGCACCTCAACCAGGCCCTAATATAAACCCTGACGGCTTGATGGGATTATTCAACATTGATCTTACAAGTTTAGAAACAGCAATATCAGATAATTTAGCAGGAAGCATTCCTTATGAAGAAATAGGAAAAGGAACACCAAAAATATTAGGTTTATTTAATAGCATGATGTTAGGAAACACACCAGAGAAATCTGATAGAGGTGGTTTTTTCGGAGGTCTATTGGACACACTCCAGACATCAGCACCAATACTATTTCAAGATCCTTACCCAATTGTACCGTCAGTAAATGTTGTTAATTCACCTTCTAGAAAAGACGGCATAAACACAATGTATGATTCTCAAAATATGTATGGCGCAACAAGTGGTGAACCATATGTAAAACCAGCAGGTGACCCTGGATCAATAATACAATTTGCTAATAATGATAGGTTTAAATTCTTCTCAAAAGCAAAACAGACAGAATTTACTACAATACCGAAATTAAATGATAAGGGAAACAGGCTTTTACATGAAGATACTGAAAGAGAAAAAGATACAATAAACAGAAATTATAGTCCATTAAGAGATAGTATTAGCACAACAAACGTTCCGAAGTCTGCTGGAGGTGTTGATAACGGTTTTACAATGCCAATAGACTCTAGGCTTAATAGAGGGATTGAAGGCGCACTAAATAAATTTAGCACACTATCTTATAACGCACTAGGCGCAAAAGATAACGGAGATAGAGTTGATCCAGGCGGCGCAAAATCTCTAATGTATGATAAAACATTAAGGAGCCCATCTGAAATAAACCTAACAGCACTTCCAACTGTAGGTGGTGATGGCAACCCAAGAGTAGGAACACAGGAAATTGAAGAGAGTGTTAATTCTTTAAGTGGACCAAGAGGCGATCAATATATAACAGACAACTTAGGCGCTAGAGATTATTATCAAAAGAAAGTTTACGCAATAGGAAAACAAGGCGTTAGAGCTGTATTAACAGACAGTGCTAAGCAGACAAATGATGCTGAACCGTTTAGAGGTGTAATAAGAAAAGGTGGTGAAAGAGGTGATAAATTTATTTCAGACGCAGTTGACAGAGTAAACATCTTACCTTATGGCGGAAATGTGACAAAGAAGAAATCAAAAGGTCCTACTGCAGATGAATTGCATAACAGTGCAGAAGAAATGGATTTTGTACCATTAGTTTTTGAAGATGTTTACAATAAAAAATCAATGGTGTTTAGATCTATATTAGGAGACATTACAGATACAATTACACCTGATTGGCAACAAAAAGAATATATTGGTAGGCCACAAAAGGCTGCAGTTTATAAAGGTGTTGGTCGCACAATCGGCTTTAATTTTTCAGTGTATCCAAAGACAAAACAAGAATTTCCAGTATTATTAGAAAAAGTAAATTATCTTGTAGGACAGTGTTATCCAAATCTTGATAAGAATTTAAGACAGACAGGACCTATGATAAGGTTAACTATAGGCGATATCTTGTACAAGCAGTTAGGATATATTACAAGCTGTACAGTAACATTTCCAAATACAAGCACATGGGAATTAGATCCAGGTCTAAGATTTACAAAACTAATTCAAGTATCAATTGAATATACACATATCGGTGGATATGTTCCTGTTGCAACTGGAAAACATTACGGATTACCTTGGTTAAAAGGCGGACAATATGATGGTAATCACGGAGGCTTTAACAATTATCCTAATAGAGAAGACGGCGGTGGAAGTGAAGCACCACCATCTGCGGTGAAAAACTATAGACCACTATTTCAAGAACTAGGACAACAGGATCTATAATGTTTAACAGGTATAAAAATATAAGAAGAAAGAAAGATCCAAAGACAGGATTTAACTATAGGATTCCTGTATTATATCCTAAGATAGAAGAACGTGATGATGATGTCCTTCATAGGGTTATTGTAGGAGAAAGATTAGATCTCCTAGCATACAGATATTATAATGATTCTGGATTGTGGTGGATAATAAGCAGAGCAAACGGATTAGATCCTAGTATAATATCACCTGAAGTTGGGCTAGAACTAAAAATTCCTCAGAATACAGGAGACATCTTAACAAGATTTCAATCATTAAACTCTACAGAGTAAGGTTATAAAATGAACGGTAAAAATATACCTGAAGAAATACGAAGAGGCTTAGATGCTAGATTAGAAGCTATGAGTACTTTTGGTGATAAGACATTAAAATCACCAGCACTAGGTACAGTTTCTGAAGAAGCAGAAGAATTCAGACTTTCAAGAGAGGCAGTTGAAAACTGTTCACCGTTTATAAGAATGATAGGTGGAGGTGTAGCAGACTCATTTTATGTTATGTCAGGGATGTTTAATACAGACTCTAATCCAGAAGCTTTTGATGCAATACAATCAGACATAAACTATATAAACACAAGACCCTCAACATCCAATCTAACAGGCGCTGAGTCTTATTATGAATTAGGTAAGGGTGAAGATATAAGAGAAAAAAGGTTTGGGTATAAAGAACCTGGAATTAATACACTGTCTGTAACAAATCTTACAGACGGTGCAAAAGGTGGTGCTGTAAAACAAGCTGTAGTTCAATTTACAGTATGGAGAATGAATCAGCTAGACGACTTTCAAAGGCATTCTTTTTTATCACTAGGTGCAACAGTAATCATTGATTGGGGATGGGTTAGAGGAGATAAATCTATTCAGTCAGTTTTAGAGCCACCTTCAATTGTAGTAAAAGACGGCGATAAAGTATCATTAGACTTTAGTTTATTTAGTGAAGAAACATCACCAGAAGGTAAGACATTGGCGAGTGCGTGGACAAAACAATCTAAACTAAAATATGGTGATTGGGATGGGTTAATAGGTGTAGTTGCAAAAGTAGATTGGAAGGTAAACGAAGAAGGTGGATTTGAATGCGAAGCAGTAATCCAAGGAAAAGGATCACACGCATTCTCAGATCCTATAGCTATTAAAGAAAGACATAATAGTATTCCACCGTTATACGCATCAGACACTGGTATACAAGACTTCGACACATTTAGATATGCGTGGATGAAGAAGACTGCAGATAATACACAAGGACTTACACCTCAAGAACAAAAGGCGCTCGACGCAGGTTCTCTGGATGAGGCATTACAAAGAGCAAAGACTGGACCAGAAGTTAGCTTAATAGAACGAATAGCATCTCTTGATGTTGAAATAATCACAAAGTTATTTCCTGAGATAAAAAGCGAAGAAAAGGCAAAAAATGGTGATCCAAAAGCAGTAATGTCTAAGAGAATGGAAGCAGCTATGATCTACAAGCCATATCAAAGAATAGATGAAAAAGGGAAGCCAACAGGCAAATATGCCACAGGAGTGTTATCACAAGACAAAAAGACAGAAGAATTTTATAAAAATACACAATTTCAATATGAAATGTGGATTAACTGGGGCTGGTTCGAAGATAATGTTGTTTCTTATTACTCACAAAAGTTCGGCAATAATGCGAAAGGTTCTGCTGTTTTTAGATCTATACAAATAGTTGATGAAGGCCTTAGATCTATTTCTATCGCAAACGATCCAAACTTATTTACATTTACAAACGACTACATCTTACCAGGGCAGACACCTACAAATTGGATACCTGATGAAGTAGGAGATAAGAAAAATTTAATAAAAAATCCTTATAAAGCTTTGGCGCAAGCTATGAATAAAAAAGCTGCAGCTTTTGCTTTACAAGGTAATCCTGAACTAGGAGCTTTAAGACATATTTATATCAACATAAATTTGATAAGAGCAGCATTTTCATCGCCAGGAATTTCAATAAGTGGAGGAATGTTAGCACTCGCAGACTCTCTAAACAGGCATATTAAGTTATGGAATTTTGATTTAAAAATGAGTGAAAAGACATCTATTGGTGATCAAATAATACCAACAACTTATTCAATCGTTGAGACAAGACAAAAGAAAGAATATTTTGGATCTGATGTTCTAGATCCTGGAAAATCTTATATTTTTGAAAATAATGGGCTAAATTCTCTAATACAGAGCTGTGATATATCAACTGATATTAGTTCGAGATTAGGTGCAGCAGCTTATATGGGAAGGCAGTCTAAACGTACTAGCTTAATAGATCATGTTTTAAAACAGAATGAGAGGCCGTTTCCTGATCAAGAAGAAGTAATGAATCTTGCTAGATTTTACGCAAACGCAGAAAATAAATTATTTGATACTGGTGACGGATATGTAATGACGACCGACCCACTATCAGAGCTTTTAAATGATTCTGTAGGTGATGGTGAAACATACAATAAAGAAAGAAGATTTTATTATGGTGCAGATCCGGGAATAGTTGGGTTTGGAAATTTTGTTAATGAAATATCTGATACTGGCTTGAGTGGAGGACAATGGAACCATGATATAGATATTAATTTGAGAAGAGTATATCCTACTGCGCTTAGCGCAAGACTTGAGCAGTCAAATAGTTTATTAAAACAAATAAGTGAACAAGGAGACGCCGATCTAGACCAAAAGAAATTTATTTTAGATAATAAAGAGGGAATAAAAGAAGAAGTTAAAGAGTTAGGAATGTATGCATTTCCACCAAAATCAAAAGCAGCAGCCCAAATAAATGAAAATGACAGTGATGCAATAAGAAAAGAAAAGATGGCAAAATTTCCATATCAGGACGGATTTAATATGCATTACAACTGGCTAAGAACACTAGACTTTTATTTAAATGAAAATCCAGTAACTGCTTTATTGCAAGAGTCAGGCAAAAATGATGTTGTCTTTCTACCTATAAAAGCTACAATTACTATTGATGGTATTGGCGGCATGAATCTTTTAGATATGTTTAGACTATCGTATCTTCCAAAGCTATATAAACAAGAAGGTGATAAGCCGGGAACATACTTCTTAATAATTGGGCTAAATCACACAATAGATGATTCAGGTTGGAAAACTGAAATTACAGGTCAAATACAAATTGATAATAGCCGCTTCTTAGATAAACTAGATAGTGAAAAAGAAGAATTGTTAAAGGAAGCAATGGTAGAAGCTTTTGAAGAATTATGGGGTGGTGCAACAGAAACTGCGACAGATAATCCTCCTGATGAACCATTAGAATATGCAGGACAGCCTGCACCTCAACAGTTAAGAATTATAGAACCAGAAGATCAAATATTAAGACCAATAATTTATGATCCAGCTAATGAAGACTCATATCACAGAATAGGTGACAGTAATACAAGTGTAGTTGATGAGTTGTCAGGACCACAAGATAATCTTTATGAGTTATTTAAATATGATAATTTAGACCAATTTATGAGTTCAGACGCGCTAGAAGTAGATACATCAGTATTTAATGCCAAGGCAAAAAAGTTTCCAAATAGGCCCGAAGGATCAGGAGATTAAAATGATTGAACGTTCAAAAGTAGGAATTACAAGTTCAGGCCAATTTGTTTATGCTGTAAAAGATGCAGATAATAATATTGTATATGTAAGAAAAGAACAAAAATACATTAAAGAGTATAAAGATACAAAAACAGTAATATACAGATTATTAAGAACAAAAGAAAGAATAATAAAACTTGAAGAAAACGATTTAGTTGCTGTTTATAAAAGAGCAGGTAATGCAAGAAGACGTGACGAATATCCTATAAAAACATTTCCAACATCAGGAGACTTGGCAGGTAAAAAATTCATCACAAGAATATTCGCTCAGAATAAGATTAGTGATACAAAAGAGATATTTGAAGTTGTTAAAAAGACAAATGCAACATCATTCAAATTTACTGAATTTCAGTGGCAAGTAACAGGTCCAATAGAGCAATCTAAAAACTTTAACAGGCAGCAATTAATTTCAGCTGAACAATCAATAAAAGGCATTACAGCAGTATTACCACTAGACCAACTTCACATATCAAAATTTTTAGCTCTTGCTTCAATGAGACCAGAATATCAGAATATTCAACCCGGTCAGCAACAAGAACAAAATACACAACCAACTCCTGCACAGCCACAGTCACCTACTGGACCTCCTCCTGGAGTTGTCACAGGTGGCGCAGGCGGTGGTTACTAAAAAGCCCCTTTTGACAGGGGCTTAATTAGCTCAATTTTAATCTTTGATCTTAATTGGAAGTTTGTAACGAACTCTTACAGGTCGACCGTTTTGTCGTGCTGGATGGTATGCTGTCTTATTTACTTTATTTAAGACAATATCATCATAAGCATTATTAAACGTATCTAAGATAACAGCGTCATTTACATGACCATTTTCGTCAACTATAAATTCAACATGAATTGTTCCAGTCCTAAGGTTAGTGCTTATAGGTGGCAGTTCGTTTGAACTTAAGTTAAACTCTTTTTTTGGTATGGGTGGGTGACTCCCTTCATTTTCTAATGAAAAGTTTTGGGCTGTCACCAAGCCCATCAGCATTAAGAATGCCAGGTTCCTCATTGTATTTCTCCTATATTCGGTATTTTTAGAGAATCTAAATATAGACTTTAAAAAGTTAAAAGCTGAATTTTATAAAAATAACATAATTCTAACATTTTCCTAATGTAACTCTATATATATAAGTATAAATGGTTATAGAAACAAGTTCAAGTTATAAAGCTTTATTACAAAAGATTGCTGGAAAGTCTCTGCCAGCTGTTTTCATAAGAGATGATAATAGAAATCATCCTGCAGAATCAAAGATAATTGCTGTATCTCTATTCGTAAACGGTGAAATAATCGATGTAATATATGATCACAGCGAATCTTTCTCTAAAGAGATGGACGTTGAAGAACTTTCTTGTGTAAAAAGATTTTGGGTTGATAATGTAAAAGAGTTCTATCATTTGACAAAGATGAAAAACGGTTATGACGTTATAATGTCAGACTACTTAGATAATATAAGGCATGAACAGATATTGGAACCACAAGTTTTTAATAAAATATATGAGAATAGTTTTGCACTTAGAAAATCAAATAAAATTGTACCGATAGTAAAAGTCTTAGAATACGCACATGAAAGGCTAAACATAATAATTGATAGTATTCCAGAAAAGATAGACAAGACATTTATAAAATATAATAAAGCACTATATGAATTTGCGAAATTTGAAAACTGTGGAATGAAAATAACACCAAACTCATTCGGAACAGTATTTAGAAATGGTTACGGATACCCTAATTACAATATGTTTACCGCAACAGGAAGACCTTCAAACACTTTTAGAGGTGTAAACTTTGGCGCACTAAATAAAAATGATGATACAAGAAATAATATTGTTAGCAGGTTCGATAAGGGCATGCTAGTAGAATTTGATTATGATGCATATCATCTTAGGCTATTAGCAGAAATGCTAGATTTTGATGTTCCTTTTGATAAATCACTACACCAACACCTTGCAGATACCGTGTATAAAACGACTTACGAAGAATCTAAAAAAGTCTCATGGCAAATATTATATGGAAATATATCTGTAACTAAAGAAGAAAACCCTTTCTTTTACACAATTGAAAAAATGTCAGATGCACTATGGAAAATTTTCAACAGCAATAAATCGTTCAAATCTCATATTTATAAACGACAATTTGTCTCTGATCAGATTTCTGATCCGAACAAAAATAAAGTCTTGAATTATTTTATTCAGTCTTATGAAACAGAGAGCAATATTGAGACAATTAAAAAAATTAACAAACATCTCAAAGGTCGTAGTACACGCATGATGTTATATACGTACGATAGCTTCCTGTTCGATTTAGATAGGACAGAGGGCTTTAAAACAGTACTCCAGATAAAGAAAATTTTGGAGAACGGTAAGTACCCGGTCAAAGTAAAAGCTGGACTAAATTATGGTTCAATGCAAGACATAACGGAGAGGATTAATGAGTATAAGTAAAGTTATAAATGATGTAGTAGAAAAAGTATCTTATAAGACATCCAACGGAATGGTCGATGTAAAAGATCCATATCACTTATTTTTATTAAAAGAAGAATTTGAAAAATTATTAGATCCTGATCTTGTGCATGCAGCCTTATATGAAGCAGATACAGATAAAGAACCACCATTAGATGACGCTGAACAAGAAAAAAGAAAGAAAATGGGATTGGTGTGGAAAGGAAAAGGTTATGGTAAAGAAAATGAAGATGGTATAACACATAAAAATGATGGTGGAAAATTAGTTGCAATTGAAAAAGAAAAAGAAAAACAAAAAAATGATCCTCAAAAGCTGACAGCAAAAGATTTTACAACAAAGACTGGTGAGCAAGATCCAGAACAAAAAGGACCTCAACCTGGAGAAGAACATCACGGTGCAAAAATGCCAACACCAGAACAGACAAAGAAAGACACAGATAATAAGACACAAAAAGCTAAAGAAAAAGTAGATAAAATGCCTGATGGACCTGAAAAAGAAAATGCAAAAAAGGTACTTGATATGCTTTCACGTTTTGCAAATGCAAAAACAAAAGAAGAGAAAATAGCAGTACTTCAAGAGATGCAAGCCAGTGGTCTTATACAAAGAAATGACAGAGGAAGTGGAACAAAAAAGATTTATTTTTCAGGCGATACTGGTTTACATTATAAAGAGTTTGGACAGGATACTGCACTTCATAGAGAAATTGCTATACTAGATGAAGAACAATTTGAAGAGACAGGACAGGGATTACTGAATACAAAAGATCAAGCAAATTATGGTAAGAAAAAAATGGCACCAATGAATTTATTTGATGGGCAAGAAAAAGAAGTTTCTGTAAAACAAAATGATGACGGCTCTGTTCAAATTGGTGATGACCCAGGAACAACACTTAAGACATTACCAGATCCAAATGAAGATGATAATGCTGATAAAAAATTAAGAGAAAGAATAGATGAAGCGTATACAAAAGATGGTGCATTAAATAAAGAAGAATATGAAAAAGCAAAGATGGCAATAAAACGTCATAATTTACTTGTTAAAGAAATTGAAAAAGTAATTGCTGCAGGAGGCGGAAGTTTAAAATGTACAGACCCCATTCCAGGAGTTCAACCAGATACACAAGAGAATAGAGATAAGATAAAAAGCAAAACTGGTGAAAATGTAGCAAACAGATTAGAGGAACTTTCAGGAGGAAACTTAACTGGAGCACAGAAAAAAATTATTGATAGACTTAATAAATTAAAGTCACCACCATTATCACAGGAAGAATATGAGACTGAATTAATGTCTCTAGCAACAGCGATACAAAATGATATTGATTTCTCAACAGGTTATGCAGATCTTGCTGAAACATTATCATATATGAGACATTTGAATAGAGGTAGTGTTGCATATTTACCTTCAGCTGGTAATTTTCCTCTTGGTGATGTACTCACATTCCCAGATACAGAAAATCAACCAGATTTTGAAAATGATTCTCCTGAAGATATAGCATCAAAAATGAAGGCGATTTTTATATCAGTTGATAATAGAAGTATTAAGAAAGGCGAAGGAGGAGCTAGCTCAACACATACAAAAGTTGAATTAACAGAATTTGTCGATATGGATAAAATTCCAGCAAAAGAAGTTGCAAAAGATCAAGCATGGTTATCTGACAAAGGATACGATCAAATATTTGGTGTTAGAGGTGAGAAAGAACCGACTAAAGAAGAAGTTAATACAGCACATGATGAAGTAAAAAAACAGGCAGAGAAATATGGTGTTGATGTAACAAGTAATGAACATATAGAACAAAGAAGAAAAAGGGTTGATAGCTCTATTGATAAAGTAAAAAGAGATAGAAAGAAAGCTAATAAGCCAGATCTTACTTCAGAAGAAGAATCATTAATGAGAAAGAAACATGAAGCATATTATGATCTTGGAAAAGTGCAGGCTGATGTTTACAATAGACAACTTGATCAAGGTGCAGTACAGTTGTATACAAATGAAGTATGGAAAGAAGACAAAGATGGAAATGCAACAACCAGTGAAACAGATGGCATGGACTGTAAAGCATATATAAAATTTGAATTTGCTGCAGGATGGTTAAAAAGTGGAAAACCAAACAATAAAGTTCCTTCTAGATTTAAAAATAAAAAGAGAGATGATCAAGGAAACTTAGTCGACTGCTAATGATAAAATTAAAGGATATATTGATGGAAGAAAAAGTTATGGATACGGCTGGAATAATATTAAGAGATCCAGTTGCAGGTATTGTTTTATGCAAAGACACAGAAAAGTGGGGTATTCCAAAGGGTAAAGTGGAGCTCGGTGAAAGTCCTATTGACGCTGCATGTAGAGAAACAATAGAAGAAACTTCTATATTAGTAGCAAAAGAGGGGTCAAATATTAACGGTCCTTTAGAATTAAAGGCTACATTAAAGAACTCAAGAGGTGGCAAGTTCTATATTTATGAAAGCAAGATGAAAATGGCTGTTTTACCAAAGAAAAGTTTAGAACATGAAGATGTTCGATGGTTTACTGAATTACCAGAAGACACAGATCCACGCTTAAAGGATTTAATATAATGAAAACACAATTATTATGTACATTCTGTTCTAAAAGAGACTTGGATGACAGTATAGAATTAATTAAATTAGGTACTTCAATAGTATTTGATAAGATTTATGTATTTGAGAGCTTAGAACAAAATGACTCTTTAATATGCACATACAATGTTGAAAAAACAGAAGACTTTGTCCAAAACTCAAAGACTATGGCAATACACAGAAAGAAAGAAACAAATACACTGTACACAATTAATGCTTTAAATGAAGCAATAAGAAAAGACAACAATGGTGTGCTGGATAAGAGGTTCTCTCTTGATTGGCCGCAATATCAAAATAGTCTATTACTAACAAATGATCAGGGGCTGAACATGGTAAGGACAAAATTATACAAAATTATAAACGTATAAGGGATTAAAATGAGAATAATTGTTACAGGAGGTGCAGGATTCATAGGCACAAATTTAATAAAAGAATTGATAAAAAATGAACATAATCAAGTTGTATCGATAGACAATTACAATACAGGCACAAAATTAAATGAACAGTCTGGATGTGTGTATTATAATGCAGATATTTCAGAGGTAAAAGCTTATAATGAGTTCTTAGAAGATGCAGACTTAATTTTCCATATTGGTGCACGTGCAAGAATACAACCTTCGTTTAAAGATCCACAAGCATCATTTGAAGCAAATGTGTTAGGAACACAAAATATTTTAGAATATGCTAGAAGAAAAAATATACCAGTTGTGTATGCGGGATCTTCTTCTGCACACGGTGACTTACATGCAAATCCGTACACATTTACAAAGTGGCAAGGTGAACAAATATGTAACTTATATTATAAAGTGTTTAACCAGCGTGTTGCTATATGCAGATTTTATAATGTTTACGGTCCACATCAAGCTACTGAAGGAGACTATTGTAATGTACTAGGAATTTTTGAAAGACAGTGGAAAAATAATCAGACACTCACTGTTACAGGTGACGGAGAACAGAGAAGAGACTTTACACATGTTCAAGATATCGTGCAAGGACTGATAAGATGCGGTTATAAGCTGTGTGAAGATCTCCCAGCTGAAGTTAGCGGTGAGACATTCGAGCTAGGAAGAGGAGTGAATTATTCTATAAATGAACTAGTAGATGCATTCGAAGAGATGGATGTAGAATATTTACCAGCATATCCTGGTGAAATGAGAGAAACATTAAACGTTGATACAAAAGCTCAAGAGATTTTAGGATGGGAGCCAGAGCACGATATAATAACTTATATTAAAAATACGTTTAAGAGATAATTATTAGTATATTAACTTGGAGTTTGTAATGAAAAAATTTGACTGGAAACCGAAAAAAGGATCTTTTAAAAGAATTCAAGAGAATTATATTAAAAGACAAATTATAAAAGAAGAAGCATCACCTGAACAAATAAGGATCGCAAAGAAGTACGGTTTTGATGTGTCATATGCTGATGATATTGATGTCGCTTGGGTCAAAAGATCAGGAGTAGAAAAAGCATGGAGTAGAAAAAGCTTTGATCCTGTACTTACAAAGATTGCTAAACAAGTTAAGCAAGTTGTTGATAAGAACGGTGGATTTGATAGTTATGATGATGCGAGGAAAGCTATAGACAAAGCTGTCAGGTTAGGCAAGCCCTGGGACAGTAAGAGTACTTTTGAGTATGCTTATGGAAAAGATATGGGTTGGGCTCTTGGAAATGGAGATTTAAAGTCTACTTTTCCTAACTGGACCATAAGAGATCTGGCCGTGAATAAAGAAATTTCAGTAAATCTTGAGACAGGAAAAATGAGCAATCCTGCTGGCTTTATGGGTAGCTATTCTAAAGCTGCTAATCAAGAAGAAAGTGAAGAAACAGGAGGAGGCTGGACAAGCACAGGCTTTTATATTTAAATATAATGAAAAAAATGAAAAAAATTGAATGGCCACCTAAGAAAGGTTCTTTTAGAAAAACTCAAGAAGATTTTTTAAAAAAATTAGGCTTAGTAAACAATAAAAAAGATAAAACAAAAATTAAAAAATAAAAATTAAAATAATATATATAAAACTAACTTTTGAGATTTTAGCTTTATATATATTAAAGGATTAACTAATAACAAATAAACTAAGGAGTAATGATAATGGATTTATCTGTAATAAAATCAAGGTTATCTGAACTACAAACATCAAACCAAAGAACATCGAATCTTTGGAAACCCTCACCTGGTAAAACTCAAGTAAGAATTGTGCCTTACAAATTTAATAAGGACAATCCGTTTATTGAGTTGTATTTTCATTATGATATGGGCGAAAAGAACTATCTTTCACCTATCTCATTTGGAAGGCCAGACCCAATTGAGGAATTTGCTACTAAGCTTAAGACTTCTGGTAATAAAGAAGACTATAAGCTAGGTAAAAAGATCGAAGCTAAGATGCGTACTTTTGCACCTGTCATCGTAAGAGGTGAAGAGAATGAAGGCGTAAAATTCTGGGGCTTCGGTAAAATGGTCTATCAAGAACTACTTTCTGTAATCGCTGATCCTGACTATGGTGATATTACAGACCCTGTAAACGGTCGTGATATTGTTGTAGAGTTCAAGACAAGTGAAGAGACAGGACGTTCTTTTCCAATGACTACGATTCGTGTTAAACCGAATCAAACCCCAATGACAGAAAATGCTGACATACTAAGTACTATAAAAGATACTCAGAAGAATATCACAGACATCTATAGAGAGATGGAATATGATGATCTTCAAAAGGCTCTTGAAGGTTGGTTAAGCCAGGAAGGTGATGATGAAGTAGAAGTCACTGATCCTGCAAAAAATGCTAAACCAGCTGCAGTAGAAGATGTATCAGCTGCTTTTGACGATCTATTTAATTCATAAAAAGTAGGAGAAAGTTATGAGCGAGAGACGTGATGTCCTTGCTAGCGAGCTAGCAGAGAGTCTAAACTCTAAGATTAAAGGACAAAAAGTTGCTTTTTTCTTAGACGGTTCCGACGATACACCAACAGACATAAAAGACTTTATATCTACAGGATCATCTTTATTAGACTTGGCAATATCAAACAGACCGAATGGTGGAATAGCAGTGGGAAGAATAACAGAGATTAATGGTCTCCAGGCTTCCGGAAAATCATTGCTTGGTGCACATATTCTTGCCGAGACACAGAAAAAAGGTGGTATTGGAATCTATATTGATACAGAAACTTCAGTTAGCAAGGAGTTTTTAGATGCAATAGGCGCTGATACAAAAAATATCCTGTATCTTCACATGGAAACTGTTGAAGATATATTTCAAGGTATTGAAGACATTGTAACTAAAGTAAGAGAATCTAGCAAAGACAAACATATAACTATACTTGTTGACAGTCTTGCAGCTGCTTCTACTAAGGTTGAAATGTCGTCTGATTATGATAAAGACGGATGGGCTACTTCAAAAGCGATTATTATCTCCAAGGCTATGAGAAAGATTACACAAATGATTGGAAGGCATAAAATCAGTTTAGTGTTTACTAATCAATTAAGACAGAAGATGGGCGTTATGTTTGGTGATCCATATACAACGAGTGGTGGCTTGGCTTTGCCATTTCACGCTTCAACACGTATTAGATTATCAAATATGGGAATGATTAAAGATAAAGAAGGAAATGTAATCGGACACAAATGTCGTGCAAAAATAGTTAAAAACAGAATTGGTCCTCCATTAAGAATTTCAGACTATGAAATGTATTTTGATAGAGGTATTGATGATGAAGGCGGCTGGTTAACGCAATTAAAGAATCTAAAAATTGCTCAAACAGCAGGTGCCTGGTATACAATTGACTATGACGGCAAACCTATAAAGTTCTTATCAAAGGACTTCAAAGAGAAACTCGCAGAAAACGAAGGGCTTAAAGACTATCTGTATGATAAGATCTGTGAAGCTAGCATTCTGACTTACGAAGATAAACGAGGCATTGATGATGTCGAGTTTACAGACGAAGTTGTGGATGGTGACCTTGCGTAAAAGATACAGAGAAATATTATCTGATATCGGGAAGCAGGTTTCTACTGAAAGCGGCTTAAATGAACACGTCCTGATAATTGACGGCTTAAACAATTTTATCAGGACGTGGGCCGCATCACCAGCTACTAATGCAGATGGACAACACATAGGTGGTATTGTTGGATTCTTACAAACAGTAGGTTTGGCTGTAAGAACGATAATGCCAACAAGAGTTATCATAACTTTCGATGGAAAAGGTGGATCAGCAAGAAGAAAGAAAATATTCCCAGAATACAAAGCAGGAAGAAAACCTTTGAAAAGACCTAACAGGGTTGAAGGTTTGACTGATGAAAGTGAATCTGAAAACATGCGCAGACAGTTTAGGCGCTTAATTGAGTATCTAGACTGTCTGCCGGTTACAGTTATAACAATGGAGAATATAGAAGCTGATGACACAATGGCTTATATTTCAAAGCAAGTACTGAACAATTCAAGAATAACAATCATGAGTACAGACAAAGATTTCTATCAGATAGTAAATGATAGAATCGCTGTTTGGTCACCAACGAAAAAAGTTTTATATGACAGAAAACGTCTCGAAGAAGAATTTGAGATACTTGCTGAGAACTTTATTTATTATAGAATAATAGACGGTGACAAATCTGATAATATCAATGGTGTAAGGGGTCTAGGTTTAAAGACAATAAGAAAAAAATACCCATCTTTGACTGATGAAGCAATAATTAATATAGATGAGTTTTTAAATGTTACACAACTATTTGAACACAAAGACCTACTAATAAGAAACTACAGATTAATGCAGCTCCATGATGTTGACATTCCTGGCAATGCAAAGTTATCTATTGTAGACCAAGTTAGAGATGGAACTTCAAGACTTGTAAAATATAAAATTCATAAAATGTTTTTAGAAGACACTATAGACCATGCAATTAGAAATCCTGATGTATGGCTTCAGGAGTCTTTCAACCAATTAGAATTAATACTAAATAATGCCGCCAATAAATGATGATTTAACAAAATACGGATCTGTTTTTCAGACTAAGATAATAACTTCTCTGTTGACAGATGCTACATTCGCTGTTACTATTTACGATATGATGCAACCAGAACTAATGGGGACGGAAGCAAAACAGTGGTTGGTAAAATCAATAAAAGATTATTACTACGAATATAAAGTTACTCCTACACTAGCAGCTCTAAAAGTAAAGATAAATGAAATAACAACAGATTTACTCAAAGATGCAGTTGTTGATGAGTTAAGAGAAGTAACAAAAAGTATTGAAGCATTAGACTTACAATTTGTTAAAAATGAAACAGTAACATTTTGTAGAAATCAAATGCTAAAATCTGCAATTATTAAGTCTGTTGACTTACTGCAGTTAGGCCAATATGAAGAGATAAAACGAGTTGTAGATAATGCAATGCGCGCTGGAACTCACAGAGATATTGGTTTAGAATATGTAAAAGAATTTGACAAAATATTAGAAGATGTAAACAGAACTTGTGTGCCTTCTGGATGGGAGCCAATAGATGAAGTAATGGATGGCGGTCTTTCTGGAGGTGAGCTAGGTGTTGTAGTCGCACCTTCTGGTATTGGAAAAAGTTGGTTCTTACAAGCGCTTGGTGTTAATGCACTTAAAGCAGGTAAGAATGTAGTTTTCTATACACTCGAATTAAATGAAGCTTATGTCGGTATGCGGTTTGCAACAATATTCTCAGGAGTTCCTGTTGCAAATATAAAAGATAATAAAGACGAAGTTAGAGAAACAATTAATAACGATTGTAAAGGTGAACTAATAATAAAATATTTTCCAACAAGAGGTGCTACGGTTCAGACTATACACACTCATTTAAAGACAATAGAGTTGATGGGACATGAGCCAGACTTAATATTAGTTGACTATGCTGATTTGCTCAGAGATGTAGGCAACCAAGAACAGGCTGTAAGACATGCACTTGGAAATATTTATGAAGATTTAAGAGGCCTTAGTGGTGAATTCCAAATACCTGTATGGACAGCATCACAATCGAATAGATCATCACTAGAAGATGAAGTTATTGGTGCAGAAAAGATTGCAGAATCTTATGCAAAAATAATGACAGCTGATTTTGTTATGTCACTTTCTAGAAAGATAGAAGATAAAATTGCAAACACAGGTCGTGTCCATGTAATTAAAAATAGATTCGGTCCTGATGGAATGACATATCCTCTGACAATGAACACATCTGTTGGAAAATTAGATGTATATGATTCATCATCAGCTAACGGTCAAAATGAACAGAAGAAGCAAGACAACGGCACTGAATACACAAGAAAATTATTAGCTCAAAAATATGAAAGCTTTAAGCCAGGTGAAGAAAAAAAGGAAGGAGACTACAAAAATTTTGAGACAAATTAAGTATATCCCGTTATTTAACTTAGCGGTTAGGAAAATCATTTATAAAGACATTAGGAGAAGTTGCAATGGATTCAAGTAGATTCAAGCTTTCACAAGCATTCATAGACAAATATAAAAGAAAAAAAGCACCATTTGGTTTCAATGGTTTAGGGGAATTAGTCTTTATGAGGACGTATTCTAGACTAAAAGAAAATGGAAAAAACGAAAAATGGTGGGAAACAGTACAAAGGGTCGTAGAAGGAACATACTCAATGCAAAAAGACCATATTGAATCACATCAATTAGGTTGGAACCCGTGGCAAGCACAAAAATCTGCACAAGAAATGTTTGATAGAATATTTAACATGAAGTTTTTACCACCAGGTAGAGGTTTATGGGCAATGGGAACAGCAATAACAGAAGAAAGAAATCTATACGCTGCTCTTAATAATTGTGCATTTGTATCAACAGAAACTATAAAAGATGACGGCTCAAAACCTTTCACATTTTTAATGGACGCAAGTATGTTAGGTGTGGGTGTTGGTTTTGACACAAAAGGTGCTGACCAAATAATGGTAAAAGGTCCTACAGAAAAAAGAGATCCTGAAGTAATTACAATACCAGACACAAGAGAAGGCTGGGTAGAATCAGTTGCAGCATTAATTGATTCTTATTTTCACGGAACATCTGCAATAACATTTGATTATTCTAAAATCAGACCAGCAGGCGTGCCGATTAAAGGTTTTGGAGGACAATCAAGTGGTCCTGAACCTTTGAAAGAAGTTCATGAAACTATAAGAGGTGCACTAGATGGAAATGCAGGTTCACCAATTACAATTACAACAATAGTAGACATAATGAACCTCATCGGGAAGTGTGTAGTAGCAGGAAACGTACGCCGCACAGCTGAAATCGTATTCGGTGACCCTTATTCTGATGAGTACATGGACCTAAAAGATTATGAAGTAAACCCTCACAGAGATCAATACGGATGGACATCTAATAATTCAATATTTGCAGAGCTAGGAATGGATTATTCTGACGCTTGTAAAAGAGTTGTTAAGAATGGTGAGCCAGGATTTGCATGGCTAGATAATATGCGTGAATACTCTAGGATGAAAGATCCTAAAAACAATAAAGACCACAGAGCAATGGGTGGAAATCCTTGTTTGGAACAAACTCTAGAATCTTATGAATTGTGTTGCTTAGTTGAAACATTTCCGTATAAACATGAATCATTAGAAGATTATAAAAAGACATTAAAGTATGCGTACTTATATGCAAAGACAGTTACATTAGGAAAAACACATTGGCCAGAAACAAACAGAGTTATGCTTCGTAATAGAAGAATAGGATGTTCTGTTAGTGGAGTTGCTCAGTTTTTAACTTACAGAGGTGTTGGTGAATTAAGAGATTGGCTAGAATCAGGATATGATGAAATTCAACGTTTAGATACTGTTTATTCAGACTTCTTAGCTATTCCCAAGTCAATAAAAACAACATCTGTAAAGCCAAGTGGAACAGTATCACTACTTGCAGGATCAACGCCAGGCGTACACTATCCAGAATCAAGACATTACATCAGAAGAATGAGATTATCAAACCAGTCAGAACTACTTAAACCGTTACAAGATGCAGGATACACAATAGAACCTGCATTTGGTTCTGAAGACTCTACTGTTTGTATAGAAGTTCCAATAGATGTCGGTGATGGAATAAGAACTGCAAAGGAATTGACTGTATGGGAACAATTCAGTCTAGCAGCACTACTGCAAAGACATTGGGCAGATAATCAAGTTAGTTGTACAGTTACATTTGATCCAGAGACAGAAGCAGATCAATTAGAACAGTGTTTGAATTACTTTCAATATCAGTTAAAGGGAATAAGTTGTTTACCTCGATTAGACATGGGTGCATATAAACAAATGCCTTATGAAGCAATTGATGAGAAGACTTACAATAAAATGAGTAAGAAATTAAAGAACTTATCTTTTGCAAAGATGAAAGGCGAAGATTCAGAAGCTGAAAAGTTTTGTGATGGCGATGTATGCATCGTTTAAATTTACACAAAAAGCGGACAGGCAGACGGCACACCTGTAGAAAAATGTGCCACTTACTAATCAAAAACAAGGAGACAGATTATGAACTATCGTAATCTTGCTGTGTCCTTACTATTCTTATCAGGATTGTTCGCGCAATCTATTGTAGGTGTAGTACTGGATTCAGACTCAGAACCACTTGTTGGAGCTAATGTAGTAGTTGAAGAAACAGATCTTGGAGGAGTTACCGATTCAGAAGGTAAATTCAAAATAGACGTCGTTTCTGGGGACTATGACATCACTGCTTCCTTCATTGGTTATATCTCAAACACTCAAACAGTTAGTGTCGGAGATATTGTGTCAAGCGTCAATTTTATTATGGAATCTGACGTTGTTGCAATGACAGCATTAGAAGTTTTGGCTTCTCGTGCAGACGAAAACACACCTGTTGCCTATACTACGGTTGATAAAGCTGAAATGGAAATCAGACTTGGTAGTCAAGATATTCCAATGGCGCTTAATATGACACCGTCAGTTTATGCGACTCAACAAGGTGGTGGTGCGGGTGATGCTCGTATCAATGTTCGTGGTTTTAACCAAAGAAATGTTGCTGTTATGATTAATGGTGTACCTCAAAACGATATGGAAAACGGTTGGGTTTATTGGTCCAATTGGGACGGTGTAGCAGATGCTGCAAACTCTATCCAGATGCAACGAGGTTTATCAGCAGTTAATCTAGCAACACCTTCTATAGGTGGAACTATGAACATAATAACAGATCCTGCTGCTCACGAAAAAGGTGGGTTAGTTAAACAGGAGGCTGGAGCTGGTGGTTTTATGAAAACTACTATGAATTACAACACAGGTCTTATTGGCGATAAGTTAGCATTGAGCGGAACAATCGTTAGAAAGACAGGTGATGGAATCATTGATGGAACTTGGACAGATGCATGGGCATACTACTTAGGTGGAAGCTATGCAGTCAGTGACGATCAACGATTCGAACTATACGCTATTGGTGCACCACAGCGTCATGGTCAAAATCTATACAAGCAGAATATAGCGACTTACTCGCAAGATCTGGCAGGAGACATTGATGGTTATAATGACTCTGCTTATGTTGCAGGTGAGAAGTTTGAAACTGAAGCTGGTAGACTATTTAACCAGAACTGGGCACCTGTGGATGAGTCCTATAAAGGCAAACAGTATTTTTATATGTATGGTGCAAACACTGCAGATAGAATGAATGCTGGTATGCTTAATGAAAGGGAAAATTATTTCCACAAGCCTCTTGTCAACTTAAACCACTTTTTAACTTTAAATGACAATGCAAGATTAAGTTCAGTACTATATTGGAGTGGTGGCTCTGGTGGAGGAACTGGAACTTATGGTAGCGTAAGTAGAACACCCGCGGTAGAAGGAGAAAGATGGTATGCATCTTCACCCTGGCAATGGGATTGGAATGCTGAGATAGCACAGAACTCTGCTAATGTAGATTCTGCCTTTTCAGATACAGAAAATCGCTCAACAGGAATCCTTCGTAATTCAATTAATCGTCAAAACACTTATGGGTTAATTTCTAAACTTAATTATGATATATCAGATGAGTTAGAGGTTCAAGTAGGTATTGATTGGCGAACTGCTGAAATAGAACATGCGCGTGAAGTACGTGATCTACTTGGTGGTGATTATTATGTAGATTATGCAGACGACAATGCCGAAGACGGTAAAATTGTTCGTTTAGGTGATGAAATCGCATACTTTAACACTACAACAGTAGACTGGTTTGGTAGTTTTGCACAAGGTAAGTACACAACTGACAAAATGAGTTTATATGGTATGGGTGGTTTATCCACTATAGCGTATTCCTATCAGGATCACTTTACTGTGGCTAATGAAAAGATAAGTGCTGATCCAATCACTACATTTCAGTTAAAAGGTGGTGCTACTTACAATTTAGATGATCGTATGTCTGGATTTGTTAATTACGGATACGTTCAAAAGCCGCCAATTATGGACAACGTCATATACTATGATGGAACAGTAGCTACTGACCCTGATAATGAGAAGTTTAAAAGCTTTGAATTTGGTGGAAAGTATAACAGTGATAAAGTGGCTGTTAAGTTAAGTCAGTATAACACACGCTGGATTGATAGAAATATCACTAAAGCTGTTTCAACAGGTCAAGGCGATTCTGGTGATACTGATGTTATCTTTTTACGAGGAGTTGAACAAAATCATACTGGTTGGGAAGTGGAAAGTAAAATTGCTGTTCACGAAATGCTAGATATTGATTTGGCTTTAAGTAAAGGTAATTGGAAGTTCGTAGGTGACGCTGATGGTACATATCAAGAACAAGAGTTCAATGAGAACGGTGAAGTAATTGGTATGACAACATCTGAGTATTCTTATGCACTTAATGACCTTATGGTTGGTGACATGCCGCAAACAGCTTATGTTGGTGGATTAACATTCAAGCCAATTAAAGGTCTAAACATGCAAGCTCTTTACAGAATGTATGATGATAATTACTCCGACTGGAGTCCTGATTCACGTGAAGTAGATGGTGATGCAGATAGAGATCAGGTTTGGAAAGCACCTGGTTATGGTAAGTTAGACTTACACTTATCTTATAAGCTTCCAATAGATGCAGTTGATATGACATTATCAGCTCATTTATTTAATGCACTTGACGGAGTATACGTACAAGATGCTGTTGACAATAGTCAATATAATGGGTATGGTGACAAAGTTCACGCTGCTCATAACGCAGAAGTATTTCTTGGAACGCCAAGATATGCTAATGTAGGAATTTCAGTTAATTTCTAATTGAAATTTGGGGCTGTAGCTCAGTTGGGAGAGCGCCGCACTTGCACTGCGGAGGTCGTAGGTTCGATCCCTATCAGCTCCACTACCGGCTAGCTTCCAGGTGCTTGTCTTAAAGACAGGATAAATCCTCGAAGCAGCCGGACCATAATTAAAAATGTTATTTGGGGTATAGTCTAATGGTAGGACACCTGGTTTTGGTCCAGGCAGTTGAGGTTCGAATCCTTATACCCCAGCAAAATTAATAGGAGTTATAAAATGAAAGTTGCTGTAAGTGGTTTTTTGATCCAATACATGTTGGACATATTGAGTATTTAGAGCTAGCAAAAGAGCTAGGCACAGAATTAATTGTTATAGTAAACAATGATCATCAGTGTAAGCTTAAAAAAGGCTCATCATTTATGAAACAAGAAGACAGGCTTAAAATTGTTGAGTCACTTAAAGTAGTTGATAAGGCATTTCTTAGCGTTGATAAAGATAAATCAGTTTGTGATTCTGTAGCTGCAGTAAAGCCTGATATTTTTGCGCAAGGTGGTGATAGAAACTTTGGAGAAGTACCAGAATCATCTATTTGCAAAGATTTAGGAATTAAGATGGTTGATGGTTTAGGCGGTAAAATAAGAAGCAGTAGTGATTTAACTGGTCTTAATGAAATTAATAAAAATAATTAAAAAAAATATATATTTTGACAAATATAGAGTATATATATAAACAAATGGTTATAAGGAGTAAAACATGCACGATTGTTATATTGCAAGCGGCTGGTTCAACGAGAACCAAGCACGTGATTTAGAAAACATAAAAACAGCACTTGATGAGTTAGGTGTAAACTACTTTTCACCGAAAGATGAAATTGTAGCAAAACCAGACGCATCAACTGAAGAACAAGAGATGATATTTAAAGGAAATGTCGATGCAATAACAGATGGAAAATTTGTTGTTTGCAATACACGTGATAAAGATCTTGGTACAATATTTGAAGCAGGCTTTTCATATGCTTCCAACGTACCTATCATTTATTATGCTGAAGGACTGACCGGCAACTTTAATCTTATGTTATCTAGAAGTGGAAGAGCTGTAGCAACCAATATCGATGAATTAAAAGAACACGTAACAGGAATAATGGAAGACCTAACATATGAAAAAGAATACGTCGGTTTCGTTGAGTGATTTTGTAGATGATGTCTACATTTTAAAAGCACTCACAAGATATAATAATAAATTTAAAATTATAAGCGAAAGTGTTGCAGAACATTCTTATTTTGTTGCTGTACTTACACTTAAATTACACGATGACTATAATTTTAATTTGGAAAAAGCACTAAAAATGTCGCTAATA
>Ga0209305_1000674_pt1 | contig 24049 bp, 24 predicted proteins | sample COGITO_mtgs_1103_FD_184792 | JGI IMG/M metagenome (GOLD analysis project Ga0209305, IMG submission 184792) | Pelagic marine microbial communities from North Sea - COGITO_mtgs_110321 (SPAdes) (version 2) | ecosystem: Environmental > Aquatic > Marine > Epipelagic ...
TGAGTTGATCTAGTTAAAATGAACAAGCCGCCAGTATAAAGCGGCCTGCTATTATTTACGACCCAGATTATTGGTGTGTTCTCTAGTGGGGTTAGCTAGAGAGATCGTTAGGGTTTGCGAGCCTGGATTTTATCTTTGTTTGCTTTTGGTTGCTGACTAAAAAATGATGCAGCTGAGGCAGTGTTAAAGGACGGCTTAATAAATATCCTTGGCCATCGTCACAATTATTTTCTCTTAAAAAATCGAGTTGTTCTTGAGTTTCAATGCCTTCGGCGACCACCTTCATGCTGAGTTTATGGGCCATGGCAATCACGGCTGAAGTAATGGCCATGTCGGTTTTGTCTTCGGGAATATCACTCACAAACGAGCGGTCGACTTTGAGCACGTCGATGGGGAAGCGTTTTAAGTAAGCCAGCGAGGAATAGCCAGTACCAAAGTCATCGATGGCTAGATGAATACCTTTGCTTTTAATCGCTTCCATAATTTTAATGGCGGCTTCTACGTCATCCATAATGATGCTTTCGGTGATTTCTAACTCTAAGTTAAGTGGGTCTATTTTTGATTGAATTAATATATCTAACACGGTTTGCAGTAAGTTAGGGTCAGAGAATTGTTTGGCCGATAAGTTAACGGCTACCTTAGCGTTTTTAGGCATAAGCCCTTCGCGAATGAGTGCTCCCATTTCGTGACAGCTGTGCTCTAAAACCCATGCTCCAATTTTAATGATTTGTCCGGTTTCTTCAGCAATAGGAATGAAGTTATCGGGCGGGATAATCCCTTTTTCTGGATGACGCCAGCGAACGAGAGTCTCAACACCGGTAATGGTATTGTCAGCGATGCAAATTTTAGGCTGGTACATCAGAACAAATTGATTGCGCTTGATGGCAATATTCAGTTCTTTTTCAACTTCTAAATTATGCAAGATAGCCGTGTTCATATCTTCGGAGAAAAATTGAAAGTTATTACGGCCTAGCTCTTTTGCTCGATACATGGCGAGATCGGCATTTTTCATTAAGGTGTTGGGGTTGATGGAGTCTTCAGGGGTCATTGTAATACCGATGCTCACCGTGCTAATAATTTCTTGGCCATTCAGCATGAAGGGGCGCGAAAGTGAGTGCAAAATTTTATCCGCAACAATTCGCACATCGTTGGTATTATTCACATCGGTTAATAATATGGTGAATTCATCGCCACCAATACGGCAAACGGTATCGTTTTCTCTAACGTTATAATCAAGGCGACGGGCAATTTCTTTTAATAAAGCATCCCCCATATTGTGACCTAACGTATCGTTAATACGTTTGAATTGATCTAGATCGAGAAAGAGCAATGCGATTGAGCTGTTGTTTCGCTGTACACTTTTTACTGCTTTTGCCAGTCGATTTTTAAATAAACGGCGATTGGCAAGGCCTGTTAATGGATCATAAAATGCTAGGTTCTCCATTTGAATTTGAGCTTTTTTAAGCTCGGAAATATCAGAGACAGAGCCTAGGAATCCTAGTAGTTTCCCTTCTTTAGAGTGCAAGGAGGTCGCTTGAATGTAGACCCAAGAAATACTGCCATTTTTTGCAATGAGGCGAACTTCGCATGCCATGTCTTCGTGTTCGGTAACGAGTCGGTGCCATAGTTTATTCAGTGCAGGTGCATCTTCAGGGTGTATGTTGGAAAACCAGCTTTGTAAGTCAGGTTCTTGGTGTTTTATGTTGTTGATTTCACGCCAGCGTTGGTTGACGTAAATGATTTCACCCGCAGGGTTGATTTGAAATATGCCAACAGGAGAAAGTGACGTCAATTTTCTAAATTTTTCTTCGCTACTTTTTAATGAACTATGCTCGCTTTCAATTTTACTTAATAATTCATTAAAAATATCGGCGAGATGGCCAAGCTCATCGTCATGATGTTTATTGGCGCGTATGGAAAAGTCATTGCGCTGGATAATATCACTGATGGTTGCGGCTAATAATCTTAAGGGGCTGGTAACAATGCGTTGTAAGCGCGTTGCCAGTAATAAGGCAATAATTATGGCACCAAAGAGAACAAAAACTGCAAAAAAGCTGACTTGTTTAAAGCGGTTAATAATATCGCCGTTATGGCAAGCGATATAGAGGGTACCTATAACTTGGTTATCGAGCTTTATAGGGAAGTACTGCTCGACGAATGATGTTTCATTGGTTTTTAATGTCCCCATCATCTGTGGGCAGCCTTGCTGATCTTTTTGTGCTGAGATACTTGCCGCAAGTACTTTTTCTTCATCATAAATACACGACTTTACGACACTGCTATCGACTAAGAGTGATGAGAGATTGCTGTGTAATAATTCATCGTCGTGGAAGGTGAGTGCCGCGGTTGAACGCTCAGCAATAACCTGACCCAATACTGAAATCTTTTTACTTAAATCTTGGTGACCAAAGAATAGTTCTAGTGTTAAAAAGGCGATGGTGGTGATTATTAATATAAGGGTACTGGTTGTGACGGCGATCATCACAAGCTTGGTGCGAACTGTTTGGGCATTGATTGATTTCATTTTCTAAATTTGCCCTTGTTGATACACGTTCGATGCAATTTCAATTAAGTTTGCGTTAATAGAAAGTCCAGCTTCAATAGCAGTTTTAAGATTGATTTTTATATCGACATGTTTGTCGGTGAGGGTGAATTCAATAACTCCACCGTCTTTGGCAAAATCTTCCCTCTCACCTATCGTTAGAACGCTGTTCGATACCAAACTATAGTAGTTTTTTTGGATCATGCTATTGGGAATTAATTTATGAATGAAGAGGATATCGCATTCTGATAATGAATTATTTTGATTGATATAACTCAGTTGAATCTCGTGACCCTGACTTCTTTGTAAGTGAATCTTTTGCCAGATATCTTTTGCAGGAGTATTTTCAAACAAACATAACTTTAAAGGCATACGCTGAATAAGGGTATTCGGCCAATGAATAAATTTAGTTAACTGAAGTAAATAATTAACTTTTAGGGTTTCTTCTTTGAGGTGCTCGGAGGACTCGGCGGAAAAAGCAGACAGCAGAATGGGAAGAAATATTAGACGAAAGATAATAGTCGGCATATTTTGCTACACACACTCCATAGTAGATACATTGAATAATATAGAGTTTAGCTGTTTTATGAATGAATTGGGGAGATTGTCTAGAAATAATGATAAAAACCCCACTGAATAAGTGGGGCTAGGTGAGAGTGTATATCGCTACTTCTTATTTAGCGTTGGGCGGTTTGAACTTCTCCTGCCATATTGGCGATAATATCATCCAGGCTTTTGCTCTGTAATTCTTGGCTGAGTTGCTGGCGGTAAGTTCTTACCATGCCTAAGCCTGCAATAACTGCGTCGTATATTTTCCAGTCTTGCTGCTTATTTACGTATAGTTTGAAATCGATGGGAATGCGCTGGCCATTAGGCTGAATCATGTGGCCCTTTACTATGGACTTGCTACCTGACTTATTGAATCGAGCGGCTTCAAATTCAAACTTTTGACCGTCAAAAGCTTTAAATGCACCGGTATAGGTGCGAACTTGTAAATCGCGGAAGGTTTCTATAAAAGCAATTCGCTGTTCTTTAGTTGCTTTTCTCCAGTGTTTACCGAGCGCTAACTTAGCAATACGCTGTTGATCAATAGCCGGTAATATGTAGCTTTCAACTAAGCGTTGTACTTCGTTTGAATTACGTTCTTCTGCCGGTATCTTTTTAAGTTCTGAAATAACAGCGCTAGTCGCTTGTTCAACTGTTTGCGTTGGATCGGCGCTATGAGCGAAGTGCATAAAGCTCAAAAACGATATCAATAAGGTTGCTATAAATTTCATGCTCTTCCCCTCTTTATTAAATTAAGTTTAGCAGTCGATGCTGCTGATTGTCGAAAATTCTAAGATAGAGTATGTCTTAATACTCTGACAAAGTTTAGAGGGGAAAAGAGAAATGATTATTCCACAAGTGGAACAATCATGCGTAATTAAGAGTAATTGCGTATGAAATCATTGTCTTTTGGTATGAAATTTCGACTTTTTAGAGCGTTGGCCAGTTCTGCGGGGACGTCTTTGGCGATGAGTGAAAACCTATTTTCATCAGCCCAGGTGCTCATGTGGTGTAACATTTGATGAGCGACACCGCGGTTGATGGTGACTTTCCGGACGCAGAAGTGGCGCAAGATAATATTATTACCGTCTTTTTCAGCTTGTAGTGCCCCTAACAAACGCGAGTTAAAGCGTCCTGCGATAAGCCAAGTACCTTTATCGAGTAATTGCTGCAATGAAGCTTTAATGTCGCTGGCATTGGAAAGCCATTCTTGAGGGGCGTCGGTGTAGATTTTACCAAGATCAATCCAGTCTTGTTCAGTAGGCTGGCTAATGTGTTCAAGATGTACTGGCATAGGAGTCTCTATTCTGTGCTATTGCTGTGCTTTGCTTTATAATGACTTTTTTCCCATTTGGCGAGATCTTTTTGGAGTCTTCCATGGCAGATGCCAGCCGCAAGGCGATTGTAGAGCGTAATACCTCAGAAACAAAAATTAAAGTCAGCATCAATCTAGATGGTACAGGCGAAGCGAAATTTGATACCGGAGTGCCTTTTCTTGAGCATATGATGGATCAAATTGCTCGTCACGGTCTGATTGATTTAGACATTTATTGTGACGGCGATACTCATATTGATGATCACCATACTGTTGAAGATATCGGCATCACGTTAGGCCAAGCTTTTGCTAAAGCGGTTGGTGATAAACGTGGCATCGTGCGTTATGGCCATTCTTATGTGCCATTAGATGAAGCATTATCGCGTGTTGTTATCGATTTTTCGGGTCGTCCAAGCTTAGATTTTAAGTGCGATTTCACGCGTGGCAATATCGGCCGTTTTGATACTCAGCTGTTTTGGGAATTCTTCCACGGCTTTGTGAATCACGCGGGCGTGAGTATGCACATTGATAATCTGAAAGGGTTTAATGCGCATCACCAAGCCGAGACTATTTTTAAAGCATTCGGTCGTGCTCTACGCATGGCGCTAGAGTTTGATCCTCGTATGGCAGGTAAGATGCCTTCGACTAAGGGTGTGCTTTAGGTCATGAGCAAAGTAATCAGTAAAACCTGTGCGGTAATCGATTATGGTATGGGTAATTTGCACAGCGCTCATGGCGCTTTGCAAAAGGTAGCTCCTGATTGTCATATTTTGGTGACGTCTGATCCTGCTAAAATTCTGGCGGCTGATCATGTGGTTTTGCCTGGTGTCGGCGCTATTCGTGATTGCATGGGCGAAATTCGCGCTCAAGAGATCGATCAAGTCGTGGCTGAAGTGGCTAAGAGCAAACCATTGCTAGGTATTTGTGTTGGCTTGCAGGCGATGATGACCCGCTCTGAAGAGAATGGCGGTATTGATTGCATGAATATATTCTCTGGCCAAGTGCAGTATTTTGGTGACAACTTATTAGGTGACGAGCAACTCGATGGCACTCATGGTCGTTTAAAAGTGCCACACATGGGTTGGAACCAGGTTGAGCAGGTTGCTCATCCACTATGGCAAAATATTAAAGATCAAAGCCGTTTTTATTTTGTGCATTCTTATTTTGTCACGGCTGATGATCAGACTCAGGTTAAAGGTCTTGGTCATTATGGTAAGCCGTTTGCGGCGGCGATGGGTCAAGACAATATCTTTGCGGTTCAATTTCACCCAGAGAAGAGTCACAAGAACGGCCTGCAATTATTGCAGAACTTTTTAAGCTGGGATGGTCAGGCTTAATAAGCCCTCCAGATAATTGGACAATCATTATGGCATTAGCAAAGCGTATTATTCCTTGTCTCGATGTAGATCAAGGGCGAGTAGTAAAAGGCGTTAACTTTGTCGGTATTCGTGATGCTGGCGACCCGGTTGAGGTGGCTAAGCGTTATGATGAGCAAGGTGCCGATGAGATCACCTTTCTTGATATTACGGCGACACATGAAGCTCGTGGCACGACGGTAAAAATGGTGGAAGCGATTGCTGAGCACGTTTTTATTCCGCTAACGGTTGGCGGCGGCATTCGCGAAATTGAAGACATTCGCCGTATGTTAAATGCGGGTGCAGATAAAGTATCGATTAACTCGGCTGCGGTAACGAACCCTGACTTTGTGCGTGAAGCTTCAGAGAAATTTGGTGCGCAGTGCATTGTGGTTGCCATTGATGCAAAGCGCGTTGCCGGTTCAGGCGAACTGGGCGATGTGGATAATAAGTGGGAAATTTTTACCCACGGTGGTCGTAAACCTACCGGTATTGATGCAGTTGAGTGGGCGATTAAGATGGCTGATTATGGCGCGGGTGAAATACTGTTAACCAGTATGGATCGTGACGGCGTTAAAACCGGTTTTGATTTGGGTGTTACGCGCGCGATTAGTGATGCGGTGAATATTCCGGTTATTGCTTCTGGCGGTGTTGGTAATCTTGAGCATTTGGCTGAAGGCGTGTTACTAGGTCATGCGGATGCGGTATTAGCGGCGAGTATTTTTCACTTTGGTGAATATACCGTGCAAGAAGCTAAGCAATATATGAGCGACGCGGGAATTGAGATGCGTTTGGATTAGTTGTGATTTTAAACGCGTAAGTAACGCGGCTAAATGAAGTCAATAAGCCCTGTTTTTCAGTAATGAAATCAGGGCTTTTTTATTGCCAGGGGTTTAAGTTTTTTTGTGTAAGCCTTTTGAGTTAAGACAAGAGTCTTAACGTATCTTCCGCGCTGGCATTAGCTTGGCTTTGTACCGCCAGTTGCGCTTGTTGTTTTACGCGCTCTATCACCATCTGACTGACCAAGTCTGCGATGTCGGCATCTTCTACACGGCTTCTGGCTGATTGTGTTTGTATTTCTTCGTTTGAAAGCTGTTCAATACTACTATCAATGCGATTACTTGAGGCACCCAGCTCTGAACGTCGTTCAGTCACTTGTTGTTGAATAGAGTCTAATGTCTCTAAGTTATTTTCCGAATCGTCGCTGGTAAAGTCGAGCTGATCTAGTCCTTGTTGAATGGGTGTTGCTGTTGTATTGGCCGCGATACTGACGACGTCTCCTGCTTTATCGCCCAGCTGGAAATTCAAATCTTGAGCATCGTTACTTCTTTGAAATAGGTCTTTGCCATTGAACGAGCTTTGTTCCATCACTTGTTTAATTTGATGGCTAATTTGGCTGGCTTCTTTATTGAGGGCCGCGCGGTCTGAGTCGTTCAGTATACCATTGCCTTGCTGAACGGCTAGTTCTTGCAGACGTAGAATGCCATTAGAAATTTGTTCGAGGGCGCCGTCTTCGGTTTGAATTAATGATTTGGCATCGAGGCCGTTACGCTGAGCTTGCTGAGTGCCCGATATTTGGCTAGAGAAGCGTGTGGCGATGGCTAAACCTGCAGCATCATCAGCCGCGCTATTAATGCGCTTACCACTGCTGATCTGGCTAAAGGTTTTGTTCAGTTCGCTATTATTCGTAACGCTGGCGTTAGAAAAGCTGCTGCTGGTATTAATGGAAGTCATGAGTACTCTTCCTTTCGAGTTAATACGACTCTTTCATCTTATCGCGTTTGTATTATTAGTTTTATACTTTTTACTAGATAGTCTTATAAGTCACAGTACATTTCTGATGACTTTTGTAATGATTTATAGATAGTCGATTTAAGGACTTATAGGTAACCGAGAGGCATTAATGAGTGTTCTTAGATAGTAGATCATGGTTGTTACTGGGTTGCTTGCTGACGGCTTGTGACGACTTTCCAGAATGCAGCAGGTAGCGGTTGGCATATTGATCAGTGTGCTGATTACTTTTCTTAAAGGCTTTCCAAGCGTTCTGTAAAAACAATTGAGACGCGGGAATGATTTCAATGTCTTGAGCGCTTAGCAGGGGGATTTTTTTTGCGAGAAACGTATGCGATTCAGTATAAGGGTGAGCAATTAAAATGGCTCGGCCATACTTTGTTGCAATGCGTAATGCTTGTTGCCACTGCTTATTTAATGATGCAGAAGACTTATCATTATCCAAAAAAACATGGCGCTTTAAACTTGGTAAGCCTTTTTGTTGGGCCAGTTTGTAAGCGACTGAGTTCGGTGAGGTTAGGCTATCAACAAAATATAAATGCTCGTCTTGTAGCGTTTCCATTACCCATTTCATAGCTTGCTTATTCTGAGTTAATGCACTGCCCATATGATTATTAACCCCTTGAATATGAGGTATCGATTTAATGGATTGCTTGAGTGTTTTTTTAAACTCAGACTCTGTTAGGTCTTGAGTCAGTGCGCCAGGGCCAAGAGCCCTTTTAATGGTATTTTCCATTGGAACATGAAGTATGATTTCTTTTTGTTGCAGGAATGCCTTATTAGCCAATTTTTTTGCATAAGGTGTGTGCGGAAGGAAGGCCAGTGTGAGTGGTGCATCTATCTCAACCATGGCATTACCCAGTGGGTAATTATTACCAATATCATCGATGATGATGACCAGTTGAGCACTGTGGGCTTGAGCCAATGTGACGGCGCTCAATACCACAGTGAGTAGAAGTTGGTAGGTCTTATGAATCATCGGCTGGTTTAGCTTGCTCTTGTATTTCGTCTGACTGCTCAGAAAGTATGTCCATTTTTTGAGCGACGGGTTTAGCGTGATGTTGAAAAACACTCCAACCTTTTAGCAAAGTATAGGCCTGATATAGCTGGAAGTCTTTGCTCAACAGATTGTCAGATACTTCGTGATCACCTTCGTTAGAGCCTGCTGGTTTTTCTTCGCCATTACCGTTAGATAAGTGGCCGGATAAATCACTTTCTTTGTAGTAGCTTTGCTCATAGGTAGTGACTTCACTTTGCTCTACAAAGACATCGGGCTTAATTCCTTGGGCTTGAATTGAACGCCCATTTGGAGTGAAGTAACGAGCTGTTGTTAGTTTGATCGCCTTATTATCGGCAATGGGTAATACACTTTGGACTGAGCCCTTACCAAACGATTGTGTGCCAACGACGACCGCGCGTTTATGATCTTGCAATGCGCCAGCAACAATTTCTGAAGCTGAGGCTGAGCCGCCATTAATTAAAACGATTAATGGAATGTCTTCGGCGATAGTATTTTCTGTTGCTGAGTAGCGAAAATCAGACTCGCTAATACGACCTTCAGTATAAACGATTAATCCTGAATTTAAGAAAGCGTCCGATACTTCAACCGCTGCGTCTAAAACACCACCTGGATTATTGCGCAAATCTAGTACTAAGCCATTGAGCTGTTCTTTATTATCTTGGGCTTTTTTCTGTAATTTCGTGATCGCTTCAATAAGCTCAGGGCCGCTTTGATCTTGGAATTGAGTAATGCGCAAGTAACCAATGCCATCACCTAAGCTTTCTCCGCGTACACTGGCTACTTTGATTTCAGCACGGGTTAATATAAATTCCAGTAATTCTTGCTCACCTTCGCGACGAATGCTCAACGCGATGTCCGTGCCCGGTTCACCACGCATTTTATCAATGGCATTGTTGAGTGACATTTCGCGTACAGGTTCACCGTCTAGCGATACAATAAAGTCGCCAGACTTAATGCCCGCTTTTTCTGCGGGGGTATCATCGATAGGTGAGACGACTTTGATTAAGCCTTCTTCGATGCCGACTTCAATACCCAAGCCACCGAATTTGCCTGTGGTATGTTCTTGTAGTTCGCTAAAGTCTTCTGGCAGTAAGTAATCAGAATGTGGATCGAGGTTGCTTAGCATGCCATCAATGGCGTACTGCAATAACGTTTTATCGTCGACGGGTTCAACATAAGCCGTGCGAATACGATCGAAAATTTCAGTGAAATTTCGCAGTTCTTGTAACGGCAGCTGGCGTTGTTGTATGTCAGAGTTGTCGGCATTTTCATGCTCTTCAGTCGCGAGTGCCTTGGCCGTTAAAAACTGACTGCCGATAAGCAAAGTACTGAAAGCGATGTATTTGAACATTCTAATTCCCATGTGTATTTTTTACCCTTCTCTGTCGTTGTTATGCTCTATCGCTTAAGCCAAGCGGCGGGATCTTGTGGTTTGCCTTTGTGTCTGATTTCAAAATACAGGCGAGGTTCCTTAAAACCACCAGAGCTGCCTAAAGTAGCAATACTCTCGCCTTGATACACCCAATCCCCTACGGATTTTAATAAACTTTGATTACGTGCGTATAAACTTAAATAACCGTCACCGTGATCAATGATTAATAATAACCCAAAACCTCGTAGCCAGTCGCTAAAGACAATGCGACCGTGATGGATTGCTGTAATGGCTGAGCCTTCGTAGCCCTTCATTAACCAACCTTGCCATTTATTTCGGGCTTGAGAATTGCTATTACCAAAGGCTTTGACGATGCTGCCTTTGGTAGGTCTTGGTAATTTACCTTTTAAGGAACGAATGGGGCGTGCATCTTGTTTACGGACGCTGTTATCGAGCAAGGTCGCGACTTCATTAATCAGCTTCTGTAAACGTTTTTGATCTTTTTGTTTTTGACTAAGGTCGTTTGATTTTTCTTTGCGACGCGCTTCTAAACTAACCAGCAGTTTTTTATGCTGTTTTTTCTCGTTGCTTAACTGTTTGTTCTTTTTTAATAAACTTTTTTCGGTTTTTATCAATTTATTTTGCTGGGTCAATATTTCGTTTTCGATATTGTTTAAGCGTTTTAAATTGACGATTAAGGTTTGAATGCTGTCCATGCGCGCTTTGTTGAAATACTCGTAGTATTTCAACATGCGGCTGATTTGTTGCGGATCGTCTTGGTTCAATAAGACTTTAATAGAGCCTTGATTGCCGATCTTTTGTGCACTCGTTAATTGTTTAGCCAGTTGCTGTTTTTGCTCAGATTTAAGGACGCGGAGTTGGCTTTGCTCCGCTTTCAGCTTTTTTAGGCGCGATCTCTCTTGGTTTAAGAGTGTGCGAGTTTCATCGATCTTTTTAGCGATGCCACCAATCTTTTCATCGGATTGGCGCAGGGCTTCGCTGAGCTTATCATGTTCAGATTCTGTTTCTTTTAACCACGTTTGTAGCTTTTTAATTTCTTGCTGCAGTTTGGCAAGGTCAGCCTGTTCGTCAGCCATACTCACTTGCGTGAGCTGGCTGATCAATAGGCAAAACAGAAAGATAATCCGTATCATGATATCGACTCTATCTTATTTATTGATAAGGCTAGTGCCTGACATTTCTGTCGGCTGGGCTAGATTCATCATCGTTAATAATGTGGGTGAAACATCACATAAGCGACCAGGGTTAATAGTGCGGCCATCGTTATTACTGTGCACATAAACCAAGTCTACTGGACCCGTCGTATGGGACGTTAATGGGCCGCCTGTTGCAGGGTTTACCATTTGCTCGGCATTACCGTGATCGGCGGTGATTAAGCATTCGCCATTCACTTCTAAAATAGCATCAGTAATGCGCTTTAAACATACATCAATACACTCAGCGGCTTTTACGGCAGCAGAATAAACACCAGTATGACCTACCATATCACCGTTGGCGTAGTTACAAACGATTAAGTCGTGCTTACCACTCTTAATCGCCGCGACTAGCTTATCGGTTAGCTCCGGCGCGTTCATCTCCGGTTGAAGGTCGTACGTTGCTACATCAGGAGACGGGACAAGAATGCGTTCTTCCCCTGGGTATAGATCTTCACGGCCACCTGAAAAGAAGAAGGTAACGTGTGCGTATTTTTCAGTTTCGGCGATACGTAGCTGGGTAAGACCTAAATCTGAAACGTATTCACCAATGCCATTAATTAATTTAGCAGGCGGATAGGCGCAGCTGGCTGGAATATCGGCGGCGTATTCCGTTAGCATCACGTAATCGGCTAATTTGGGAATCACATTGCGCTTAAAACCAGAGAAGGCAGGCTCAACAAAGGCACGGGTAAGTTCACGAGCGCGGTCTGGGCGGAAGTTCATAAAGATAATGCTGTCACCATCTTCAACCTTGCCGCCTTCGCCAATAACGGTTGCACCAACAAACTCATCGTTTTCGCCACGAGCATAAGCGGCTTCTAAAGCAGCGATGCCAGATTCAGCTTGAAATTCAGCTTTGGCTTCTGTCATCGCAACATAAGCAGGCTCAACGCGTTCCCAGCGGTTATCACGATCCATGGCGTAATAACGCCCAGTTAGGGTGGCGATTGAACCTGTGCCTAGTTCGTCTAGCTTGGCTTGCAGTCCTTTAATCGACGATTCTGCGCTGCGTGGTGGTACGTCGCGGCCATCTAAGATGCCGTGTACATATAATTTAGTGATGCCACGTTTTACTGCCATCTCGCACGCCGCAAAGATTTGCTCTTCGTGACTGTGTACGCCGCCTGGAGATAGCAGGCCTGCAAGGTGAACGGCGCCGCCATTGGCTTTGGCTTTATCGATGGCGTTGCATAACACTTTATTATTGAAGAAAGCGCCATCGGCAACGTCTTTGTTGATGCGGGTGAAGTTTTGATAAACGATGCGGCCAGCGCCTAGATTCATGTGGCCGACTTCAGAGTTACCCATCTGGCCTTCTGGCAAACCTACTGCATTGCCTGATGTTTGAATGAGAGCATTGGGGTAAGTTTTTAATAGCGCATCCCAATGAGGTGTATTGGCATTGGCAATGGCATTATGTTCGGATTCTTCACCGTGGCCCCAGCCATCAAGAATGATTAGTGCAGTTGGTGTGCGGGTCTGGCTCATAATAGCAATAACTCTAATAATTTAACGTGAGTAGACAAAAAATATTGTGCCTATTCTAGCGAATCTGTAGCCTTGCGTCATTTTCTATTCTTTTTCGCGCTGTGGCTGGTTATACTGCGGCCTTGATCCTCTTATCAGTCAACCAAATAGGCAGCAAATAGGTTATGGAACAAGCTTTCGAATTTATCAATAATAACTGGATGTTAGTTAGCGTATGGGGCGTATTTTTAGCCGCTTTTTTATGGGACAACAATCAGCGCAGCGGTGCCAGTATTAGCACAGCGCAAGCGACGCAAATGATCAATAAGCAGGATGCGGTTGTTGTGGATATACGCGATAAGAAGGATTTTGAAGCTGGCCATTTGGCGAATGCGGTCAATATTCCCTATGCCTCGATGGCAGAACGCATGTCAGAGCTTGAATCTTCAAAAGAACACCCCATTGTATTAGTATGCAAGTCTGGCCAGAGTGTTGGAATGGCGGGTAAGACGTTGAAACAGAAGGGCTTCCAAGTATTCCGCTTAAGCGGTGGTATGTTGGAATGGACGAATCAAAACCTTCCGGTTGTCACTAAATAGACTCTACATAGTTGTTAAGTAGTTATTAAATACATTGAAACAGTATGGCCAAGCGGGCCGTACTGCAGAATAAATAAAAATTAAGGAATTATCATGGCTGAACAAGAACAAGCAAAAGAACAAGCAAAAGAACAAGGTCAATTTTCATTACAGCGTTTCTACGTTAAAGATTCATCGTTTGAATCGCCAAATGCTCCAGAGTCTTTTCAAAAGCAGTGGAAGCCAGAAGTTAAACTGGATTTAAACAGCCGCTCACGTAAGCTGACTGACGATACTTATGAAGTTGACGTTAAAGTAACGGCAACGGCAGAGAACGATGGCGAAACAGCCTTTTTGGTTGAAGTGGTTCTTGGCGGTATATTCCATATTAAAGGCATCGAAGGCGAACAGCTTAAGCACATGCTAGGTGCTTTCTGCCCTAACATCTTATTCCCATACGTGCGTGAAACAATTGATCAGTTAGTTGTTAAAGGTAGCTTCCCTGCCTTGATGCTAGCGCCGATTAACTTCGAAGCCTTGTTTCAGCAAGCTCAAACTCAGCAAGCGCAAGCACCTGCTGCAGAAGAGACTGTTCAATAAGAATCTATTTCGCAAGAAAGCTTATTGAATTAAATAAAAAAGCCGAGATTAGATGAAAATTCTCCCTCGGCTTTTTTATGTCTGTTATTTAACTCCCACCTGCATAATCATTCTGACGCCACGCTTCAAAAATCATCACCGCCACCGTATTCGATAAATTCATACTGCGACTGCTTTCCATCATCGGTAAGCGTAGCCATTGCTCGAACGGAATGCTTTCGCGAACATCTTCTGGTAAGCCCCGTGTTTCTGGCCCAAACATTAAGAAATCGCCTTCTTTAAGGGATGCTTCTGAGTGCGTTTTTCTGCCCTTTGTCGTGAGGGCATAAATAATTTTAGGCTGTTCTTTCTCTAGAAAATCAGCATAGTTTTCATGAATGCGCACGCTTGCCCATTCGTGATAATCCAGCCCCGCGCGGCGCAACGCTTTTTCTTCCATATCAAAGCCTAATGGCTTAATCAGATGTAATTGGCAGCCAGTATTAGCACAGAGTCTAATGATGTTACCGGTATTCGGCGGTATTTCTGGTTCAAATAAAACGATGTTAAACATGATGACTCCTCAGTATGGGCTGATTATAGGAAGCTGGGCGTCAATTGGAAGGAAAACCCAATAAGAATTGATAACACTGAAATAATATTAGTTATTAGTAGTTATCTATTCAGCGCGTTTTGTTATTTATAGACTAAACTTTTATGAGAGTCGTTTTAAACTAAAAGATAGGAGTTGGTGGGTGAAATTTCGCTGGCCATTTAGCAAGATAAAACATAAGCAGTGGGTAGGCATTAATGTGTCTGCATTAACTCCGAGCGCAGTCATATATTCCAATGAAGGAGTGGTAGACGCGATCACTTATGATAAAGAACAAGGCATTGAAGCATTGGCATTATGGCTAAAAAAGCATGTGAGCCATGGTATGCCAGCCGTACTCATATTAGATGATGACGATTATGAATTGTTGTTGGTAGAGGCGCCGAATGTGCCAGACGAAGAATTGAGCGCCGCGATTGAATTTCGTATTGGTGATTTGTTAGGGCAGCCCGTTGAAGATACTGCGATTCAGGCTATTCGTTTACCCAGTGATGCTTATCGTGGCCGTATGTCGATGGCGCATGTTATTGCCAGTCCAAACGCGACAATCAAAGCGCGAGTTGCGTGGGCAGAGCAGCTGCACCTAACAGTAGAAGTAATTACTGTTCCAGAACTGAGTTTATTGAATGTACTTGCGGCGAGCTCAGTAGAGCAGGGAATCGCTTTATTGGAATTGGGCCCTAATCACGGCTGCATTCGTTTATACCAAGACGGCGCGTTGTATCTAACAAGGCAAGTTGAGATGGGGATTGATGCTTTAGATATTCAGCATGATGAAAATGTGACCGCAGAAGCTGATTCAGAAGAAGTAACTTCTGCGACCGATGATGTCAATGCAGAAGATATCAATGCAGAAGATATCAATGCAGAAGATATCAATGCAGAAGAGTTAATACTTGAAGACGGTATTGAAGAGATATCAATTATTAACGATGAAGTAGACCTTTCCGAACTTGAACTTGAACTCGAAACGGTTGAAGAAAATTTGGGGTTTGATCAAGAAGCGTATGTTGGGTTTTCACCAAAATCAAAAGTGAATGAGCAGCAAGTACAAAACCTAGTATTAGAAGTGCAGCGATCATTAGACTATTACGAGAGTCAGTTGGGGATGGGACAAATTACTCAGTTGTGGCTTATGGGTGGGAATGTGGACTTAACATACTTGGTTGATGCGATGCAGCCAGCACTTACGGCACATATTGAGCAGCCTGATATTGCAGACAAGCTTCAGCAACAAGCGGGAATAAAAATTTCAGATAATGTTACTGATATGAATCAGTCGGTGACGGCTTTAGGGGGAGCGCTAGCGTATGCTTCCAATTAAACACAGCATCAATCTTTATCTTCCCCGATTTCGGCCGCCTCAGCTTTCGCCAGAAGTGCTGCTGTTAATAAAATCATGCCTAACCACGGTTATCGGGCTGGTGGCAGTATCAGTAGCATTACTGGTCTTTCAAACTTATTCTTCTGGGCAGATTACACAGTTAGAGCAGGAACAAGGTGAGCTGAATATCGAATTAGCAACACTCATAGCGCAATTCCCCAACAATAGCATCGACAAAAATCTTCAGATAAGTATTGACCGAGAAAATAAGTTAATAACGAAGAAAAAACGCGCGATTACTTTTTTACGTCAAGACTCTATTAGTGCTAGAAGTAGTTTTACGCCATTGATAGAACAGCTTTCACAGCAAGATGTCAGCGGAATATGGTTATCTAAAGTTGAGGTGATGAATCAAGGAAAAGATATTCAGCTATCGGGCTTTGCGAAAACACCTGACAAGGTCTCGCGTTATATCGCAACGCTTGGATCAAAGGATGCGTATCGAGGCAGAGCATTCAAGCAAATTAATATCATAAAAGGAGAGATGCCTTGGAATGAGTTTTTTCTTTCTACTCAGAAAAAGAGCTCTGATGAATTATCAATATCGCAGGAACGTGCACTGGGGAGAGCGTTATGACTTGGTGGCAAAAAAAACCTTTTATTTATGCGATTAATGCGTATGAAAAATTCTCTGCTAGAGAGAAGAAAATTATTCTATCGACGCTCGTTATGGCGTTTCTTCTAATAGGTTATTTGTTTTTAATAGAACCTATTATATTAACCAGTACTCAATTAATTAATGAGAAAAGCAGGCTTGTGAATTCGAATAAATCGTTGTCAGAACAGATAATGAATACGAAAAATAAGGAATCACAAGATCCTAATATTCCTTTGCGAAAGCAACTGAATGAATTATTGGTAGAAAGCGATAAGTTACAAGAGAAAATTAATTTACTCACACAAGCTTTAGTCGCACCAAGACAAATGGTTGGCTTGCTGGAAAAGGTCTTAACACAAGATAAACAGTTGAAACTTATTTCACTGAAAAATTTACCGGAAGAGGCAATGAGTATCGAGGGAAGAACATTAGCCTCTGATTCTCGGCCCGTTGGTGATGGCGAGAGTATCAAAAAATTAAAGGTTGATGAAGAGGCCTTGATTTACCGACATACCTTCGAGATCGAATTAGAAGCAACCTACGATAGTGCATTGCTGTACTTAAAACGGCTTGATAGTTTGCCTTGGCAGCTTTTTTGGCAAGACCTGAAGTACCAAAGCACACAATACCCTAAGGGAATATTGAATATTAGAATCTATACTTTGAGTATGAGTAAGGAGGTCTTGGGTGTTTAACCTATTAAAATCTTTACTACTGTTATCGTTATTTTCATTCACCAGCGGCTTTGCTCAAGATCCTATGAGGCCACCCAGTTGGTCAGCAGAATCTCAAGCTGAGAGAGTTGTCAATTTAGAACCTTTGAATTTACAACAAGTATTGAGTTCGAAAAATAGAAAAGTTGCGGTTATTAATGACACTTTAGTCGTTGAAGGCCAAGTTATTGGCGGCGCCAAAGTAGCAGAGATAACCGACAATTCGGTTAGAGTAATATACAAAGGTCGAAGTATTATTTTAACTATGACCACTACGGCAAAGGAATATAATCGTGAAAAATAGAGCATTAACTATTTTAATTTTGTCGCTGGTCATGGCTTCTTGCGCTAATAATAGCCAAAAGAAAGAAGAGCCAGAAGTCGTAGAGCCTTTATTGGTATGGCATGAAGACAGTGATGAAAATATTGAAAGCAATGATGAGCAACAATTTATTGAGCAGCTTTTACCTCCCGAGCCTGAATTGATCGTAGAGGAGGGACGCTTTGATATTTCTGCAAAGAATACAGAAGTAAAATCTTTTTTGATGAGCCTTGTTCATGAAACTGATTTTAATATAATTCTTCATGAAGGGCTTGAAGGTACAGTATCTTTTAACCTTAAGAATGTAACGGTGTTAGAAACACTTGACGCGGTAAGAGATGTATATGGCTATGATTATTCTATCTCTAGCTATGGTATCCAAGTATTCCCTCGGACAATTCAAACGCGAATATTCCCTATTAATTACTTAAATGTTAGCCGTTCAGGTTCATCGGGAATGTGGGTTAGTAGCGGGCAAGTGACTTCAAAAGACAGTAGTGAACGTTCGGGTGATTCCAATACTACTTCTTCATCAACCGCAGCGATTAACTCAACTCAGGTAAACACTAATTCCTCGACCGATTTTTGGGGGCAATTAACAATAACCTTAAACATGATGATCGAAGGAAAAGACAATACCAGTATTGTCGTTGATCCACAGTCTGGAATGGTTGTCGTAAAAGGAATGCCAAATACTATTAGAGATATTGAAAATTTCTTAGAGAGGGCAGAACTTAGCGTCGGTAAACAAGTATTAATTGAAGCTAAAATATTAGAGGTCTCATTAAATGAAGGATTTCAGTCGGGTATTCAATGGAATACTTTTGGTGAGGGACGAGCGGGTGTAGTGGGGGATACTAATAGAGATTTAGTCGGGTCTATGGCATCAGAACTGTTATCAAATCCTGATGAAATTGGTGGTGTATTCAATATCAATTTTAATTATGAAAATTTTACAGGTGTTATTGAGTTATTAGAAACGCAAGGTGATGTCAAAGTTTTATCTAGCCCTAGAATTGCAACCGTGAATAATCAAAAAGCGGTTATAAAAGTTGGGACTGATGAGTATTTTGTGACTGAACTAAAATCATCCACAACGACCAGTGGTAGTAGTACTACCAGTTTTCCTGAGGTGATATTTACGCCATTCTTTTCTGGGATCGCATTAGATGTAACCCCTCAGATAGGTGAAGGAAAAGATGTGATCTTACATGTACATCCAACGATCACCGAAGTGAGTGAGCGCCAGAAGAATGTGCAATTAAGCACAGGAACATTAAGTGTGCCTTTAGCTTATAGTACAGTACGAGAAACCGATTCAATTATCCGTGCTAAGAGTGGGCAGGTTGTTGTGATTGGTGGGCTTATGCAAAATCAAAAAAGAGTGACGTCATCTGGAATTCCCTACTTACGAGACATTCCTCTTATCGGGGCATTATTCGGACAGAATAGAGAAACTACCGTTCAAAGTGAATTGGTGATTTTAATTCAGCCAAGGGTTGTAGACAGTCGTTTCCATCACGAAGAAATGGAGCGTATTAATGACCGATTTTCTAGCATGCCTCGTGGGTCTAAGTTATGAATGTGGCAAATACCAATATTGTCACAGGCTTTCAAAATTATTATGGGTTCACTCAGCAGCCTTTTTCACTTGCACCCAATACCGAGTTTTACGTTGAAATAAAGCCGCAGTTAGAGTGTTTTAATGTATTGAGTTATGCATTACAGGCGGGTGAAGGCTTTATTAAAATAACGGGTGAAGTTGGTACTGGAAAAACATTATTATGCCGACGGTTATTAAATAGTCTACAAGCAGAAGGCATTATTTCTGTCTATATACCCAATCCCGCATTATCGCCAGAAGCTTTATGGCGTGCGATGGGCCATGAGTTAGGCTTGCAAACAAAAACGTTAGACATTCACCAGGTACAAGAAAAAATACAGCAAAGTTTATTGTCATTTGCTCAGCAAGGACGTGCTGTTGTGCTGGTCGTCGATGAAGCACAGTGTATTCCTGAAGATAGCTTAGAGGCTTTACGTTTAATCTCTAATTTAGAGGCTGAAAGCCGGAGTTTAATTCAGATTGTTCTTTTTGGGCAGCCTGAGCTTGATACTCTTTTAGCGCAACATCGTTTCCGTCAGTTGAAACAGCGTATTACCTACAGTGCTGAATTAAAACCTATGGATGATGCGAGTTTACAGCACTATATTCAGCAGAGAATGATTTTGGCTGGTTATCGTGGCATGCCGCTTTTTGAAAAAAAAGCTTTGAAGTTAATGGTGAAGGCAACAGAAGGTATTCCTCGGCTAATAAATATCATTGCGCAAAAAGCATTGCTCAGTGCTTTTGGCGGTGGTGAACAGCATGTTTCAGAAGCACACGTTCGAGCCGCAGTGAACGATACTGAAGGCGCAAAGGCACTGAACAATAAGAATAGGTTTTACTGGCGAGAGGCTTTATTAGTCATGCTGCTAGTATCATTGGTGGCTATTCATGAGTTTAGTTAACGATGTGTTGCGCCAACTGGATACGGCTTCTTCTAAGCCTTATCAGGCGATGCCATTGCATACTTTTATGGTTGATGAGCCTGCAAGTAATAATAAATTAGTCAGCATATTATTTATCGTTTTAGTCACAATTCTATTGATTGCTCTCTCACTACAATTATTTTATAAAAAATCTTTAATCGATTTTTTTTATGTTGATGATCAGAAAGTTTTAGCCTTACCAGAACACGCGTTGTCATTAATAGCTCCTCAAATAGCTTCTAAAAATTCTAAGGAAATTCTTCAAATATTAGAAAATGATCGTGCTATGAATGACTACTCAGTACGTGAAAAAATAAGATTAGACTCTGTGCTTGTTTCAGAACCTGACATGCTAAAAGGGAACGGTATGGCAATGAAGAATGAAATTAAATCTGAATCTCAAGTGCCTGAAAATAAGATCAATAAAGAAGGTCAAAGTGAAATTAATAATATAGTGGCTATAAATAGTATACCTTCGAAAAAAATTTCCTCTAAAAAAACGCCCTCTAAAAAAGAAGAGTTGGAGAAAAAAGTACTGATAAATACAGTATTAAATAAGAAGAATATTCATCAATCTGCAAACATACAACCCGTCGAGAATGTTGGTTTTAAACAGTATCAATTGGCGTTGAGAGCTTATAAACAGAAGCAAAGTCTAACAGCCTTATCTTGGATTAATCTGGCGATTAAAGAAGAAAAAAAAGAAGAATACCTTAGGTTAAAAGTAAGGGTGCTAATGCAAAAAGGGGATGGAGTTGCCGTACAACGATTTGTTTTAGAGCAACGTGATAATACTAGCCTAACGTGGTTCGAGCTAATAGCGCCTAGTTTGCAAATGTATTCATATTACGAGTTATCAAATAAATATTATGCAGAGTTAGTAAAGCAGCAGCCTAATGAAGTGAAATGGCAGTTAGCGATGGCATTAAATTTATCGAAGCTAGGTCTCGATCAAGAAACATATTCAATATATAAGAATCTGCTGAAATCTTCTTTATTAACGTACAAACAGCAGAAATGGATCGCGTCGCGTTTAGAGCGGATGACGCAGAATGAGGTTGTTATTAATGAACGATAAAGTGGAAGCAAAAAAGAAAATTCGAGTCGGAGATCTATTAGTTGAAAAAGGGCTTATTACGGAAGCTCAATTAATGGGCGCTTTGGCGGAACAAAAGCGCACAGGAAAAAAAATTGGTAGGGTATTAACGGATCTTCATTTTGTTTCAGAAGAAAAACTGTTGTCGTGCCTGTCTGATTACTTTCATTATCCCTATATTGATTTGAATCTTTATCGAATTGAAGCGGATATCGTACGAATTTTGCCAGAGACCTATGCACGGCGTTATCGCTGTATCGTATTGGCAGAACAACCTGATGGTGTGCTTATTGGTATGTCAGATCCGACGGATCTGATGGTGATTGATGATCTACAGCGTCAGTTAAAACGCCCAGTCCTTCCGGCTTTTATTTCTGAAGATAATCTATTAACAACGCTGGATAGTATTTATCGACGCCAGGATGAAATAGCATCTATTGCCGGTGAGCTTGAGGGTGAGCTCTCGGAAAGTGATTTTGATATCACAGAGCTGGCATCCAGTAGTGACAGTAGCGATGCTCCTGTTGTTCGGTTGCTACAAAGTATTTTTGAAGATGCAGTACAAGTAAAAGCCTCTGATATTCATATTGAACCAGAAGAATCTCAACTTAGAATTCGAATGAGGATTGATGGCGACTTGCAAGAGCAGGTAATGAAAGAGCGTAGAATCGCTTCTGCGCTTGTCTCACGTCTAAAGATTATGTCTGGATTAGACATCTCAGAAAAACGAATTCCTCAAGATGGTCGTTTTAATATTCGGGTGAAGAATAAGAGTATTGATGTTCGTTTATCGACCATGCCCGTTCAATTTGGCGAGTCGGTTGTGATGCGTCTCTTAGATCAAAGTGGTGGGATACTTGACCTTAATTCCTTAGGAATGCCAAAAGATATACAAGAGCGGTTCAAGTATCTCATCGAGCGGCCCCATGGAATGGTATTGGTTACAGGACCAACAGGGAGTGGTAAAACAACCACCCTCTATGGGGCTCTTACCATACTGAATACAAAAGAAAGAAAAATTATTACCGCAGAAGATCCTATTGAATATCGCCTGCCTCGCGTTAATCAGGTTCAAGTTAACCCTAAAGTAGGATTAGAATTTTCAACGGTATTACGTGCTGCGCTAAGACAAGATCCGGATGTGATTTTAGTGGGGGAAATGCGCGACCATGAAACGGCTGAAATTGGTTTAAGAGCCGCTATGACAGGCCACATGGTGCTATCAACATTGCACACGAATGATGCTGTTTCAACAGCAATGCGTTTGTTGGACATGGGAATCGATAATTATTTAGTCGCGTCCTCTCTTCGTGCTGTCATGGCGCAGCGTTTAGTTAAGCGCTTATGTGATCACTGCCAAGAAGATTATCAAGCAGACGATCAAGAACGTGCCTGGTTAATGTCTATGGCAGAGGACTCTTTGTTGGCGAGTTACAAGAAGGGGCGCGGTTGTCACCACTGCAATAATACTGGCTATAGCGGACGAATTGGTATTTATGAATTACTAGAAATGGACGAGAGCATGATAGCGGCGATGCGTCGAAACTCGGCAGATGAGTTCGCAGTAGCGGCGAATGCACACCCAAAATTCAGACCTTTAGCATTATGTGCCTTGGATTATGCTCGCCAAGGAATCACCTCTTTAGATGAGGTTTTTCGTGTCAGTGCCAGTTTAGGCGATGGAGGCTAGTATGCCTGATTTTGAATACACCGGTCGTGATAGTGCAGGGCAGCAGATCAGTGGTCAGCTCGAGGCGTCGAGTCAAGCGGCCGCGATGAGTCAGTTACAACTGAAGAAGATTATTCTTACGAGTCTTGCAGAAAAAACATTGGAATCAAAGGGTGTTGAGTTTTCTTTTACAATTAAAAGAAAAATTGCACTCGATGACCAGGTGCTGTTAACACGTCAGTTATATGCACTGACTAAAGCAGGTATTCCTATTATTCGTGCGCTTAATGGGCTCGCTGAATCAAGTGATAATGCTCGCTTATCTGAAGTACTTAATGCGATAGCAACATCTTTAATTTCTGGCACTGAATTAGCGACAGCATTTCGTCAATTTCCAAAAATATTCTCTCCTATTTTTATCAGTATGATTCATGTTGGGGAAAATACAGGGCGGCTAGATTTAGCCTTTCAAAAGTTGACGGCACACCTAGAGTTAGAAAGAGAAACGAAGAAGCGAATTAAATCCGCAACCCGTTATCCCATATTTGTAATATTGGCCATCACAATGGCTATGACGGTTATTAATGTCATGGTGATCCCAAGTTTTGCTAGTGTATTTGCAAAATTAGGTGCTGATTTACCCATCGCAACCCGCATATTAATGGCGAGTTCCGAATTCACGATTAATTATTGGTGGCTAATCCTATTAGTTTTAGGTGGTGGATCATTTGCCTGGGTTAGATTTGTCAAAACACCCGAGGGTTTATTATGGTGGGATACAAAAAAATTACGACTGCCTTTATTTGGCTCTTTATTTAAACGAATTGCGCTGTCTCGGTTTTCTCGTTCTTTTGCAATGATGCTTACGTCAGGTGTTCCTATTTTAAAAGCCCTTTCTATCGTGGCAGAAAGTGTTGGCAATAGATCCATTGGTTTAGCAATTGAAGAAATGTATCGCGGTGTCGAACGAGGGGAGCGCTTAACCAGCACCGCGGCAGCAACAGGACTCTTTACTCCGCTTGTATTGCAGATGATGGCTGTAGGCGAAGAAACTGGCTCAGTCGATACTTTATTAAATGATGTCGCCGATTTTTATGAAGAAGAAATTGATTATGAATTGAAACAACTTGCGGATTCGATCGAACCTATTCTTTTAGTGTTCTTAGGAATATTAGTGCTCGTATTAGCCTTAGGTGTCTTCTTGCCAATTTGGGATTTGAGTGGTGCGATGGGCGTGAAGTAATGGCAGGTAATATATTTGTGTCTATTCGTAACATAACTAGGAAAAGATCAATATCTTTGACTAGAATTAATAATGAAAGGTTATTTAATAAAGCTGGGT
>Ga0209305_1000694_pt1 | contig 23688 bp, 28 predicted proteins | sample COGITO_mtgs_1103_FD_184792 | JGI IMG/M metagenome (GOLD analysis project Ga0209305, IMG submission 184792) | Pelagic marine microbial communities from North Sea - COGITO_mtgs_110321 (SPAdes) (version 2) | ecosystem: Environmental > Aquatic > Marine > Epipelagic ...
ATTGTTGCTGTAATTTTAGCAATCACTACCCGCAATACCTTACTCACAACGGTATTAAGCATGTCCCTGTTTTTTATGCTGCGCCATGGGTAACTTGCGTAGAATGTCCAATGCGGAAACAATGCCGACAATTTTTTCATTTTTAGTCACGAATACTCGATGAATATCATTTTCAATCATAGTTGCAGAAACATCACTTAATCGACTGTCGATGCCGACACTGATCACTTGTTTCGCCATGATTTGATGCACGGTACAACTCGTTTGAGAGTTCTTACTCCAGTTGACTAAATCTTCTCGACTAGCGATGTCAATTCCAGTGCTATCTCGATAACAGCGTCTTAATGCTTCACTTTTGCTTTCATCATCGGCATTTTCAAAACGAAATATATCCGACACACTCACAACACCCACCAGCTCATGATCGGATGCAATGACTGGCGCGCCACTGATTTCATTCTTTAAGAAAAACTCAGCCAAACGCTGAATCGTCCAACCTTCATAGACACATAACACATTGCTGCTCATTAAATCAGCAACCGTATGATTGTTTATTTCGATAGTATTTGCAGCATTATTGTTCATAGACTTACCTGCTAGAAATTAACGATATGTGTTTAACTCTAGCATTTACTCAAACTCGTGGCCAATCTGCGTCCATCCTATTAAGCATTTAAGAACAATTTATAAATTAACACCATGCCTCATAAATAATAATTTAAACGCACTCTTCTTCTCGTAACGTTAAAACTTCATAACCCGTCTCGGTTACCAAAATAGTATGTTCCCATTGCGCCGATAATTTTTTATCTTTGGTCACGACCGTCCAGCCATCTTTTAAGGTTTTTGTTTTTCGTATACCTTGATTAATCATCGGCTCTATTGTGAAGGTCATTCCCGGCTCAAGCACTAAACCGGTACCTGCCTTACCATAATGCAGTACTTGTGGCTCTTCATGCATTTCTCGTCCAATACCATGTCCACAGTATTCTCGTACTACACTATAACCAGCCGCTTCGGCATGACGCTGTACGGCATTACCGACATCACCCAGAGTTGCTCCAGGCTTAACAACCCCTATCCCTTTCCACAAAGCTTCGTAGGTAATCTTAACTAAGCGTTTTGCTTGTGGGCTAGCCCCTTCTAAGACATACATTTTGCTTGAGTCAGCAATGAAACCATTCTTCTCTAAAGTAATGTCGATATTTACAATATCGGAAGGTTTCAAAGCTTTATGCTGGTTAGGTACTCCATGGCACACCACTTCATTAACAGAGCTATTAAGAGTGTACTGATAACCGTATTGACCTTTACTGGCAGGACGAGCCTTCAAAGTATTAACAATGAAGTCTTCTACTTTGGTATCAATATCAAGCGTAGTAATGCCACTAACAACATAATCATCGAGCATGGCAAAGACTTGCGCTAATAAGCGTCCTGACTCACGCATTAAACCTATTTCTTCATCGGTTTTAATATTCACGGATTGAGACTGCTTCATTTTACTTTGCCCCGCCGTTGAGCACCTTCAAGTCGCAGACACTAACATCAAACTCTTGCTGTTTTAATTGCTGCTGGATAATTTCGGCATATGTCAGGTTAGGGTTTAGTTCAGCCAACATGCCCATTTTCATCCAGAATTCTGCTTGAGAATTAATCGATCGTGTCATGACGCTGCTCGACTTTCGAATTTCTTCGTGAAGCTGTTCTGATATTTTAACTATGCCCATTGAATTGCATTCCAAGAATTTTATAATAATACACATTACATTATATACACTTTATACATAAACCGTATACGTTTTATATATTCTGCTTTAAAAGCATTTAATACATTTACTTGCAATAAAACGCTCAATATTACAGACAAAATACGCCACCCGAGTACAATTTGTCACTATTAACCATTCCGATACAATTTCACAGGCATTCCAATTTGGATTCTGAGTCTCAATTTAGAAACAATGCGCTAAAAGGAATTGCCTATTATTCTTACGCAGCTCGTATCTTTGCCTACCTAATAGGATTAGCGGTTGTTATTACTGTGTTAGGTGTGAGTGATGACGGATATCATAAAATTCCCATTGCGATGCCATTTTTATTCATCGTTTGTCTAGCTTGGCCACATATCGCTTATCAATGGGCTAAGAGAAGTAATGTGACAACAAAAGTTGTCACAAGCAGCCTACTATTTGATGCTTTTTTTACTGGGCTGTGGGTACCCTTAATGTCTTTTGAGCTCATTCCTTCTACGGTGTTTATTACCGCAGTAATGATGAACAACATCAGTACCGGTGGATTAAAACTCTTCCTCCATGGTTTTATCGCGATGATATTAGCCATTATTTTGTCCAGCCTACTGATAAACCCAAGCTTTCAATTCGAATCAAATATTCTCGTTATCTTAGTGTGCATTCCAATGATCACCATTTACCCAATGGTATTGGCCACAATCAACTATAAGCTCACTCGTTTACTTATATTTCAAAAAGGAAAGTTATTACAATTGAGCCGTAATGACAGCTTAACAGGCGTATTTAGCCGTCGTTATTGGGAACAACGCTTATTAGGAGAATTTAATCGCTGTAAGCGGTCAGGTGAAAAAACTTGCGTCATGATGGTCGATATCGATAATTTCAAAAACATTAACGATACCTACGGCCACCTTGTTGGTGATAATGTTTTAAGGCAACTTGGAAGTATTTTACAAGGGCTACGCAATAGCGATATCGCAGGCCGTTATGGGGGCGAAGAGTTTGCTATTTTATTACCCAATAGCGACCTGGAAGAGTCCTTATTAGTTGCCGAACGGTTACGACAAAAAATTGAACACACAAAATTCGAAAAAGTTGATCGCTGCACGATCAGTATCGGCATTGCTCCTCTCAGTGCGCAATTCAGTAATGCCTATAAGTGGCTAGATCAAGCAGATAAAGCGCTGTATCAAGCAAAGGCTAATGGCCGTAATCGTGTATGCTCTGAGTTAAGCCAAATTGAGGATTAGCTTCGGCTATCCGTCATAATAATATCGAGTTTAGCCTGCGCTCTTTTCAGATTTTTTAAGTCAGATGCTTCTATCATTTCGCAGCCATCTAAAATCATTTCCTGCACATTAGACGGGTAATATTTACAATCATCTGGGCGATCAAAATAAATATCACAGCTGTACTTTACCCGCGACGAACTCACACTAGTTTCTAAACGCAAAAAAGGACACAGTTCTAATAGCTTACCCGTTTTAGGGTCAGCCCAAATCTCGCCTTTATGCACATACTCCGCAATAGTCGGAGTAAAAACCTCCCACAGCTCAACTTCCTGCTTAGAGGCCGACAAACCACCATTGCTGTATTTGATACAGCACTTACCGCAAGAGTTGCACTCTTTCACGATTCAATTACTTCCTGAACTTAACTTTTTAATGTCGATTCTTTCCAAATCAGACGTCCAAATCTCTCGACCCGACTGCGTAATAAACAACCTTCCACGCATGTCTTTTTTCAGCGCAATAAAGGTTTCTGTCACGCCCGATTGAGGGTTAGTAATAGTCACCTGATACTGCGTATTATCATCTCGCCACGAAAAGTAATACATAGAAAGACCTGCGACTACAGAGAGTGCGACTATTCCATATAATAAGGGTCTAAGCCAAGCATTTTTTGCAGTCTCAACCGCAATTAATCGGCCTTGAATCTTAGCATCATAATCCGCCTGTTTAGCTTTCTGCGTTCTATACCAAACATAAACCGCACAAATCACGGCGAAGGTCAGAAGAGTTTTCAAAAACATTATTTAAGTCGCCTAAAGCCATTAACAATACGAAAAGCATCGATGTTTATTTAATACGTTTATTACGAAAATCGGAGGGTGTCATATTATACCAGCGTTGAAAAGCTCGATTAAAGTTACTAACATCCTGAAACCCTAGATTTAAAGCTACACCGGTAATATTCTCATCGGTTTCCAATAAGTAATAACAAGCAAGGTCTTGTTTCTTTTGCTGTAATATCTCACTAAAGCTTACCCCTTCTGCTCTGAGGTGCCTCGCGAGAGTACGCTCTGAAACGTTCAACTTTCCTGCAACTTTGGTAAGGCTTGGGGCTTCTTCATTTAAACCGATGATTAAATGCTTTCTACACTTGTCGACCCAGGTATTCGCATTCATATCTTGCAGATAGTCTTGCACTGCATTCTCATTCATTTGCTGCACTTTTTCGTCGAAATGCAAAGAATTCTTTTCTAAAAATGAACGGTATAACCATAAACAGTTATCATCTTGATTGAAATAAACCTCACGACCAAAAAATTTCAACCAAGGCTTTAAAGAATTTGGTTTATGACGAATCAGGTCTAGTCTCGCGACTAACTCATCGTTACCCATCATATTACGGCAGAATTTCACGATGACAGAGAAAAAAGCATCATACGCCGCAGGGCTGATATTCACGCCTTCTACCGCTCTAATACTAAAACCCACTTTGTCGGCAGAATGATGCAAATCCAGTTGAACAGAATCACTCACCAGAGCGTGATAAGAGACTATTTTATCAAGTGCCTGCGCTAGGCTCTCGCAGCTCACGATTAACATGCCAAGAGCTTTAAGGTGCACTGCGTGTACATGTTCAGTAACACTTAAGCCAAAGGCTGGATTCGAAGTTGCTGTTATTGATGCTTCCCATAGCTGAGTCATATGTTCGATCGGAATACGACTAGAAGGTTTTTGCTCAAAATCACTCAAGGTTAATCCTGCAGTAGCAAAAATCTCATCAGCATTTAGCTCTTGAGCTTTCAACGCCCAACTAATAGCAATCGCCCACGCAGCTATGGTTGAATATGCCGTAATAGTTGAATGAGAGCCTGTATCTGAGGCATGATGTTGACTTAGGGTTTTATTAGGCACTGAGCAAGGCTTCGCGACTGTTTATAAGAAAAATATTAAGCCACAGAAAGTACATAAAAGACAAGATGAGTCAGGTAAAGGTAATTTAAGACATAAAGATTTTTGTATCGTCGATATCTATAATAAAAACAACCGTACGCATTATTTTTCATTTAAAATCTAATCATGGCAAAATCTTATTAATTCAATAATTCATTCAGTCCTTGCTAGGTTCTTATTCATATATTTTAGATTACTAACCACTAAAACTACTGCATTTTAAGTAATGACATTAATTAAAATCCATAAACCACCATTAATAATTACGGATTTTAAAATAAGAAATCATCTTTCTGAAACAGATTTTATTGATTATTTACATATGAAAATAAAAGAAAAATCTAATTATATTCTTCACCTCATCATTCAGATAAAGAAAATTCAATCGCTTTTTTATATATTCGAGATGAAATAAAATATGATCCTTATGCGTAAACACTCAATCAGCCCTGCTTTACTGCAGCGAAATACTTAAGGCAGGCAAAGGATGTTGTGTTTCAAAGGCTATTCTTTTAACTGCACTTCTAAGGTTTATCAATATTCCTTCTCGACTTGGATTTTCCGGTATTGTTAATCACTTGTCATCGAAAAAGTTATTAGAACGCATGGGAACCAATATATGGAATGTGTAAATGACCATGGAAGTTTTTCAGATTTCCCTTACGATCTTCTAATTGAAAAATACCCCCACGATCACTCTGCATTGATTAATTCAAAGAATGCATATAATACGGGTGATTTAGATGAAGAAATAAAAAGTGATGTAAAATAACCGTTGATGAAATAGAACTCTTCATTAGGGTCTTAAAGTCAGTACCTTTATCTTAGCAAGTAATGATTTCGTAAGAGTTAAACCAACTCGATAGATAAGCCAAAAGACTGAGTTTATCTAAGTATGAATTCATACCCGTAAATATTAACTATTTTACGATAGCCAAGCATTCACTACGCGAATCTCCGCAAAAATAAAAATGACAAAGTTCAGTAGTTCATAATATTGAGTTATTCAAATAATAATCAGTATTTTGTAAATACTCATGAAAACTTTTGCTTAATGAGGTAAAGTCCCCACCGCTTTTATAGCGCATTAAAAAGGATAAGGAACTCATTGATGAGACTCATAAAGAAAATCCCATTAGCTGTGATCAGCTTAATTATTACTTTCTCCCAGTTTAGCCAAGCAGAATATGCTGAAGTGAATGGCATTAAACTCTATTACGAAATTCATGGTTCAGGAACTCCACTGGTGTTATTGCATGGTGGTTACGTTGACTCAGATATGTGGCATTTGGAAACAGCCATTCTTTCCCGACATTTTAAAGTCATTGAAATTGATAATCGTGGTCACGGTCGCAGCACTGATGCAACTGTTCCTATCACTTATGAGTTAATGACCAGCGATACATTAGCACTGCTAGATCATCTAAACATTAACAATGCTCATTTTGCTGGCTGGAGTGATGGCGCGGTAATCGCTGCTAACATTGCGGCTTTTCATCCCGCTCGAATGAACAAGCTGATATTAATTGGCGCTTCCTTTCGTGGTGATACTTATGTTCCAGCTTTTTCAACGATATTAAATAGCGAGCCTCTGTTTACACGCTTTTCTGATCTAACCTTTGGTTTAAAGTATAAAGTAATAAGCCCAACCCCCAAACACTGGCCGATTTTTAGAGAAAAACTTTTGACGTTATGGAAGACTCCTTGTTATTTACCCACCATTCCTGGTCAGGACTGCTTAGCACCTTTAAATAGTATTAACAGTGATACGTTAGTGCTCGTAGGTTCTAACGAAATTATTAAGTTTCATCATACCGAAGATATTGTTGCCGAAATTGCAGGAGCAAAACTCGAAGTTGTACGTTTTGCTGGACACTTCTTACCAAAAGTCCGACCGATTAAAACAGCAAATCTGATTGCAAATTTCATTCAGTAATACCGTACGATGTCCCAGTATTATAAGGTAACAACAGTTATTACCTAATAATACTCGGGCAGACTACAAGTCTTAGCGTTCAATACTTACTTTTCAAATAGCCCTTTAATCGGTAACAGATCATCGTATTGAGCTTGAGTTTTCATTGCCTTAGCTTGGAATGTTTTCATCATGTCATTAGGGCGAAACATGCCCGCTTGCCAAGTTGCCATATACTTTAAGCTATCTTCTACAGTGTGATCACGACTGTAATTCAGCATTTCTTTGCAACCCGTGACCGCTAATGGCGAATTAGCAGCAATAGTAGTCGCTATTTCCATAACGCCGACAAGCATACTTTCTTGATCATTATAAACTCGGTTTACTAAACCAAACTGCTGAGCTTCTTGTGCGGAAAATTTACGCCCTGTAAACGCGAGCTCTTTCACAATACCTGCTGGAATTAATTTAGGCAGACGTTGCAATGTGCCCACGTCGGCCGTCATTCCCAGCTCAGTCTCTTTAATAGTGAAGTACGCATCGGCTGTGCAATAACGGCTGTCTGCGGCGCAAACTAAATCTAGCGCACCACCAATACAGCCACCTTGGATGGCGGTTAATACCGGCAGACGAATTTCTTCCAAAGAGCTCAAAGTGGCTTGCAGCTGCAATACCAAACGACGCAGACCTTCTGCCATACGCGAGGGATCTTTCGATTGTGGCATAGTAGAACTATCACTGAATACACCCAAATCCATGCCTGCTGAGAAGTGCTTACCGGTTGAAGATATGACAATAACGCGGGCATCGGTCTGGCTTTCGATATCACGCATGCAGACAGGTAATTCTTGCCAGAAGGCTTTATCCATTGAATTCATGGCTTCGGGGCGAGAAAATTGGACGTGAGCGATCTTATTCTCAAGGGTAATATTGAAACTTTTATAGTCTGGCAATGTTGCGATCTGTGGCGATGTCATAGCGTCAGTCTCTACGGTAGCGCCGTATTAATAACGGCTTTAAATTTACACTGTAAATATAAAGCAGATCAGCTTTCAATGCAAAGCCACTAATAAGCAGACTATAACCCCGTCAATGCACGTACTCTAATCGATTCTGTGGCATCAAAATTGCGAGCCAATAAAGCTTTCACCGCGGTTTCTTGGTCTTGCTTACTGAGCCCCGATGCTGAAATAGAGTGATACTCGGAATTAAACGCACCGAGTCGCTGCTGCCATTGATCACGCTGCTGATCTAACTGAGCTAAAGCGGTTGCAGCCTCTTCACCCAATGACTGGGCACGCATTTGATAAATTTCGGTAGCGCTTTTTCCGTCAGCCTTCATGACCTCCGCCTGTTGATACAATTTAGCCGGAGCCATAGCCTTGCTACGCCCTGCTCTAATATCTTCAGGTAGTGATCTCTCTAAAGCTTCAACTTGATGCTGTTTTTCTTCTGCGCTTAATTGCTCATTCTGCTGAATGGTTAAATGTTCAAGCATAAAGGCATCGTATTCTGTTTCGGCCGCAAACAAGGCGTCATTCTCAATTGGAATAAAGTATTCTTGCTGTATCGCTGCGAGTATTTCTTTTTGCTGACGAATATTTTCTAACTCGGATAGCATATTATTACGCGGTTGTTTTTCTAAATTAGCCAATTCAATTTTATAATCGATAAAACGCTTCAATGCATCATAACCCTGCTCCAATGCTGGCGCAGTTAGTTGCTGCGCCAGAGCGTATTGAATACGTAATAAAATATCATCGAGCTCTTCTTCACCGGTGGCGGATAAATACAATTCAAATAAATCTCTCAATTCCATGCCAACGATTAAATTACCAAGACTATCCAGAGGCAATGCAATGTTTAAATCGATGCCTTCTAAACTTTTAGGAAGGGGTTTATCAAAATCGTACAAGGTATTTATGTTTTCTATAATGACTTTATCAAATGCTACTTTATTGCTAAGCAATAGCGGTTGAAGCTCATTATTCATTGTTGGTTTTACAATATTTTCATTGGCATCTAAGACGAAAAAAATAAATAAAAGCATGGCAATTGATAAACACGATATAACGGTTATTTTTTTATTATTTTTATTCATAACTTTCTCCAATAATACTAGAGCACTCTACTGAAAAACGTAATCGCCACACGACATTTTAGCTGTTTGAAGAAAACAAGTTAATCGTCGTGCAGCGATTTATTATGCGAGACCTAAAACTACAGGCCCATATTCTTCAATCGATTCGCATGATTTTTAAATACTGTTTTAGGATTTGTATCAAACAAAGAGACAAGGCCTAATACATGATTATTAATATCAATGTGATTCATTGCATAATCATCCCGCAAAACTCGACCAAAATGATTTGCACACACACCAGTGATGCCATCACTATCAGCACCCGTAAACGTGAGTGAGGTTGTAGCGAATAGTAAATCTGACGGATCAATAATACTTGTTAGCGGCGCAGCGCCTCCCCATGAAAACAATTCAATATCATGCCCATTTACGGTTACAGAGCGTGGCCCTTCACCACATTCCTGCTCTGGTAAGCCTAGGGGATAGCGTGTATTAAAGTCTTCTGCACCCACCTTATTGAATTCACTCAACATCGCATAAAGATCTGAATCACTGGCTTTGTTATTCGATAATAAATTAACCAGATTACCTACTGCATCACCTATCGCCGCAAAAAGATTCCCTTGCGCTGTTCCCTCAGGTGCGACTCCGGTTAGCAGATCTGCAACCGGTGAACCGGTATGTGGCGTCGACATAGACGTAACGGATGCAACTAGATCAGGACGCACCGTCATAACGTAACGTGAAGTCACGCCACCCTGGCTATGCCCCATTAAATTAAACTTGGTAATTTTTCCGCGAGAGCTGGCTTTAATTTCATCAAGTTGAGCAATAAGTTGTTCGCCACGCTCAACCGAGCCATCGAATGCATTAATTTTTGGTACAAAAACGGTACCGCCCCGTGATTCAATTGCCGATGGAATTTGATACCAATAATCAATACCAGCAATGGTATCGAAAGCAAAAATTCCAGGGACTAAAACAATCGGATTTTTTGTTTTGGTATATTTAAAATAGTTACTAAACCAACCCGCTTGAGTGGGAGCAGCTAACGTCATTGTTGCAACAGCAGCAATTAGTATTTTTTTCATAGTTGACCTTATTTTTTTGTTTTTATTAGTAGAAGTGCACCTTTAGAGTAGGCCTAGGTTTCTGATCTCTCTTGTACGAACTGATTAATATTGCTACCTTTTAAAAATATTTACAGAAACAGCTTTTTCTATCACGAGACCGTATATGGCAGCTCAAACTCTCCCCTCCCTTCTTTATCTGTGGGACAAGCGTACCTTATATATTGGTCCTTTATTTGAATCTCTTAAATTATCTCAAGGCGCTGCGACATTAGTGGTCTCACTGGACAAACCCATTTCTTTCAGTATGGAAGGCGAAGCAGAAACAATTGAATGCACCAGCCTTTTATTGCCTGCTGGCTTGTCGGTTACCATTCATACACAAGATGCAGTTGTTGCAAATTGCAACCTTGATGCTTTAGGCGCGGACTTCTCTGGAATTTCAGCATTGATGCAAGAAAAGCACGGAAAAATTTGCTACAACCTCAAGCAATACGTGGAGTTTCAGCAGGTTTATAAAACGATGTACGTTCAACAATTAGACTCTAACAGCGCTTATAATTTATTAGATGATTTACTCGAGAAACGCTTTAGTCAATTTTATCCAAATCACGCCATCGATAGCCGAGTGGCGAAGGTGGTGGAGAAAATTAAGCAAACAGCCGATGATAATCTATCGGTTGATGACCTCGCGAGCCTTGTGAATTTATCAGTACCACGACTGGTTCAAATATTTAAAAAGCAAACAGGTGTGCCAATGCGTCGTTACCGTTTGTGGCATCGACTTTTTATAACCGCTGTAAAAATCGCTTCTGGGGGGAATTTAACTGAAGCTGCTATCAATGCAGGATTTACGGATTCTTCTCACTTTTCGCATACATTTAAAGCCATGTTTGGCATGGCCCCAACCATCATTTTACTGCAGCCTAATGGTTTAAAAATTGTTATTCCGAATCCGTAGCAACACTTGATGTGTTAGCTTTTTCGGTAGGAGGCACTGGGGAAAAATACCCCACTACCAGCAACAATGCACCCACCACAATGAACGAAATAATACGTTCAATTGTGCCTTGCCCTGCCAAGTCGAGTAAAAATAATTTAGCCACCACTATAGCCGTTAAGCTGGCACCAATTATCCACAACGGGCGCAACGACTTATTCGACGCCAACATCATCACAACTAAGCCAATCAGCGTCCAGGCAATGGAAATGCTGGTTTGCACCACAGCGGAATTAAACAGGGCTTCAAACTGATACTGGACTCCCGCAACTAGGTGAATGGTTTTTAACAGCAGTACGTTGAACCAAGTAAATCCAAAACCCGCGAATAGACCCAAAGCCCAGCGAGAATCTACGTTAGCTTTTAAGGCTAACCGATGACCATACAAGCTGTACCATTTAAATAAAGTCCATAGCGCTAATAACTGAACAAGATCGATAGGATTAAAAACAGGTAAATAAGGAATCGGATCGGGCTTAAGCACGGCGGCAAAGTTAAACTCAAGACTCCAAACTAACATCAAGCCGATAATAACCGCTGCGGAGATGACCTGATAAGCTTGATGAGAATAATTTAATGGCCACCTCTGAGCGTGATTTATTAAGCGTAATGCTAAAATTAATACCAGCATAATCACCAGCGCACTCCAAGCTGCCGCAAAACCAAAATCGTTTACAAACCAAGTCAGCTCATACCCAATAATACTCACCACGAGTAAATAACTGATACTGTGCAGAGCTATTGGCTTAAATAACTCAAGTTCGGCTTGCTGGCACTTATACAAAATCCCATACAACAAGGCGATAGCCAGCGGCCAGCTAACAAAACCATAATCAGCCATAAAGTGGCCATTAAATATCGTTGGCCAAAAATACAAACATAACGGCAATAATAATAACCAAGGAAAGAAGCTAAACTGCTGCCAGCGCCATTTCAAACTAAGGGCTAGCCATAATCCTGCGGAAGCGGTTAAGAACGCGACAAAAGAAGTAAGCTCAAACTGACGACTAACATAATCTTCAATTTGCAGTAGTCCTCCCGCATACCACCAAATTAAGGCCCAAAACATTAAACCAGCAGCCGCCACAGCATCAATTGCTTGCTTAATTGGCAATAGGGATTGGCTCAAGCTACTTAGGGGTTTATCCCGTTCTTTTCTTAATGCGTTATTTAACTCTTTACCCTCAACAAGGTCTGAATTTTTTAATAAGTATTTTTCAGACTGAATAAGATACGCGGTGAATAAAGCCGATAAAGAAATAATCGCGATCCCCATAAATTCCACATTAAGAAATACAATTGCCCCACTTTGATAAGGATAATCTGCTAAAAATAGTAAACCACCCAGTAATTGAATGGCTAGACCAACGTATTTAAGAATTTCTCTTTGTTGGCGTATTGCAATCCACACAAAGCCTGCTCCCTCAATCGCCCACGATGCGGCGCTCCAGCGGCCATCTAAAGCAAAAGGTATCGTGAGCGTGGCGAAGATCACGCCTAGGGCCAGCATAGCTTGAGACATCAGCTCTAAATTTTCTCCAACTTGCTTTTCTGAGCGAGTGAATTTTTTTAATAAAAAGCTCACTAAAAAATAAAATCCGGCTAATGCAGCCGCACTATACGCAAGACCATATTCCATGTGGTGTACTAACGCCGCTTGCAAACCAAAGCCGACCATAGGTACGCCAAAGACTAAAGTGCCATCAACATAGCCTTTTAATTCAGGCTTCTGTTTAATTGAAAATAGAATAGAGATAGCGACATAGATTAAAAAGAACGCAATAAGGAAAGGCTCTGTACTAGCAAAATGCAGCGGACGATATTGAGTAACTCCCCAAAAGGAAGCAATAATAAAGGTAAATATGAAACCGATAACATTCAATAATCGCCATGATTTAAACCAGGCAACAAAAAAGATGGCGCAGTTTAAAGTTAAGTAATAACTGAATAAACCAACATGGCTGCCTTGCCCTGTTGATGCTAGGATCGGGGCAGCAAAACCACCCATAATCGCAGTGATCGCTAAAGTCCGACTATTTTGCAGTACGGCTAACGACATCGCAAAAAGACTGAATACGATTAATAAAGGGAAAGTAAGTTCAGCCGGTATTAATTGATAAAGCTTAAAGCTAGCAAATATCGCAATGTAACTAATCGCAATACCGCCACCCTGCATGATTAAACCGTAAGTAGGATTCTTTATTCTTAGGTGCCAGCCAATACCCAGTACAATAAACGCCGCGATAAGAATCCCTACCATGCGTACTTCGATTGAAACCAGTGAATTTTCTATAGAGTATTTTGCTAGAAACGACATACCAAAAAATAATACAACAAGGCCAATACGAACGATTTGATTGCCTTCGCTAAAATATTTTTTTGCTAGGCCAATAACATACGTCAATCCCTGATCGACTGAAGAAGGAGGAGTGGTAGAATTATTTTTAGCTTGCGGTGTAGATTGAACAGATGACATTGTTTCAGGAGCTGGGCGCCAAAGATCGATACTGGCTATCTCTTCCATTACATATTCAACAGCATATTCATTAGTATCATTAACGGAATCTTCAATCGCCTCGCCCCTACCCTGTTCAACAGTGCTTTTTGTTTCGGGCTTGATCAAGGGCTCTGGTCGTTGCGTCAGTTTCTGCAGCTGAATGAATTGCTGCTGTAACTTATGAAATTGCTTTTGCAGACTTAACAGTTCACGTTTCTGGAAATGGGTTCGAAAAAATAGAAAAATGACCAACCCTATGAATATAAGGAGTATACCTTCCATGATTTATCCTAAATAATTGCTAATAATGACTGCTAATAATGATTAACTAATAATGATTAACTAATAACCAGAGCATAAGAATAAACGAAGGGCATACTAAATAACATACCTGAGTAAACAGATATAATTATTTAATATGTTCGCTTCTATATTACTTAAGTTTTATGTGGGGCACTCATGGATATTACGCCTACAGCTTCTGTAGAAATAGATCAATCTGACTGAAAACTTGCGCTGATATCTCGCCATTGATAATACCGTGCTGGTCAAAATCAATCTCATGGTAGGTTTTATTTTTACTACCAATAAGTCTATAAATATCTTTACTGCTTTGCACATCAACCTTGGGATCATGAGTCGCGTGCATGACAAGCGTTGGTAAAGTAATACGGGCTAAGTTTTGGCGTACTCCCTTCATCAACTTTTTAATTTCTACGATGCTACTTACAGGGCAACGTAGATAATTAATATGTGGATTATCGGCATGATTAGTCACAAATTCTTTTGTTATTTGACGGATTTTTATTAGGCCGAACGCCTTATTCCAATGATTAACCGGACTCGCAAAGTTCGCTGAGAATTTTTTCAGTTTTAGCGGAGCACTGATGCAGATAAGCGCACTGAACTTGTTAGGATGTCTAATCGCCATATTGAGTGCCAGAGCAGCGCCCGTCGAAAATCCAGCTACAATAATATCATCACTGCACTCTGCCAGTATTTTATAACCCCGCTCAACCGCCTGTATCCACTCCAGCTTGTTTCGAGTCGCAAGATCGACCACTGATGTACCATGACCCGCAAGTCTAGGAGCATAAACGTTATAGCCCTGCTCATATAAAGCATCAGCCCATTGTCTAACCTCAAAAGGTGCGGCCATTAAGCCATGGATAAGCAGCACGCCTTTCTTATTCTTAGGGTGATGAAGCAGGTATGGTTTACCGATGCTTTTATCTTTACTTTCACCCTCAATGGCATGAAATTGATAATCTTGATCAAACAACGACTCTTCATGAGCCAAACCCTGTTTGCAACATTCACTCAATGGTTTCTTCACCGTATTCGTTAAACAATCATTCATTAGGCAATCGTCGCAGCAGAAAAGGCGCTATAAATTAAGGCATAGTGACAACTTGCACCAATCAAGACCATCACATGAAATAACTCATGAAAGCTGAATATACCCGGAAACAACACAGGTCTCTTAATCGCGTAAAATAAGGCGCCGAAACTAAAAGCCACTCCGCCGGTGAATAACAAACTGACCTGAGCCGTACTCATGCTGTCTAATATTTGATTAATGGGCAATACAACCAGCCAACCCATCACTAAAAAGATTGCCGCGTAGATCATACGAGGAGCACGAGGAAAAAATATTTGCGACACCAACCCAAAAGCCACCAACCCCCATTGAATAGAGATCATCGGCAAACGCCAGTCATCATCTAAAAAGAAATAACATACGGGAGTGTACGAACCTGCAATCATGAAGAAAATTGCGAGACGATCCATTTTCCGCCAAAAGGATAACTCGTTGTCTTCTGTCTTAAAGAAGTGATACAGCGAACTGGCAAGCAACAAAAAGCTAATAGACAAACCATATATTGCCGCAACGACAACCATAGAAATTGAATCTGAGGCTGCATGGATTAAAAATATGGTCCCTATAATAGCGACGATCATGCCGATCAAATGTGAATAAAAATTGAATAACTCTTCTGACTTAATCACGCGCCACCTCCGGTGGTTCTTTAGATTGAACAAGAGGAGGGTATCACGGATTAATGGTAGGCCATTGACCTAAGTTCGGTAAACACTTGTGTATATCTTTGAATCTTTACCACAATGCTCAATTTTACTTTGCCGATAAGACAAGTTGTCGTTCAATTCGCTGAATGACAGCATCACGTACTTCATCATCATATAAAGTACCATTGCGTTTTTTAAGCCCCATATCCAGTTCGCTCAACGTCATGTGATGAGTAGCTGCAACACCCTGATTCGCTAGGCAGTGCTTAACGCAATGAAGTATGCAGCCATCTAATGCAATGATGGTTCTGTTAGATTGAGCCTTTCTTACCAAAGGCTTAACACCGCCCCCTACCCCAGCAATACACGACATTTCTGCCAAGCCATTATGGCTCATCTCTACAGCAACTGAGTTGGCCAGCTGCGCTACATTCGAACAGCCGGAGCAAGAATAAATAAGAGGAAGAGCATGATGAGTCATGTACGCTTGTCCAAGTATGGAGTGATCCAAAGAGGGATACCCAGTTTAGCGCTTGCAGGTTGTATGTTTATTGATCACGGTCACGTAGAAGTCATTCAAGATGGGCTCAAAGAGCCCATTCCATTAAACAAAAATAACCGAGTCGCTTAGTTCAGCACGATCAGTCCGTGCAGTATTAACAGCAGCCTCTTCATCGGCATAACCAAACGACATACCAAATAGAATACCGCGCTCGTCCGGCAGCTCGAACATCTCACGTATTGGACCAGGAAATTGGCCAAGAGCCCCCTGCATACAGCTAGAGATACCTTGCTCTTTTAATAACAGAGTTAGGGTCTGTGCATAAATACCAATATCAACAGCACCCATAATATCGAGGTACTTATCTAAGGTAAAAATGGCGACATGTGGCGCATCAAAGAAGGCCCAATTACGCAGCATCGCCATTTGGCGCTTTTGTTTTTCTTCACGACCAATATCCATAGCCGTATATAGCGCATTGGCTGAGCCAAACTGCCGATTTCTATGCTCACCCGTATAAGCAATATTCCAATTAAAATCTGGATTCGGTTTTTGCTGCTGCATCACGTTTTGGATCAATTTGTTCTTCAATGCTTCTTTTTGCTTACCTGAGGCAACTAAGACTTGCCAGGGCTGAACATTACAATTTGAAGGCGACTGTTGGGCTTTGGAAAAGATCGCTTCTAAAACATCTTGCTCGACAGGCTCTTTTTTGAAAGAGCGGCAAGATACACGAGTCTCAACGGCTTGGCTGACATTCATTATAGATACCTATTTATTAACGTTATTATTGTGATTAATTCTTATTAAGCATGTTAACGAACTATTATCATAAACCGAATGAATTCTATTCATCTATATCTATTCATCTCATTATGAAACATCCAAGTCATAAATCACTTACGTGTCTATTGTATGCTCAATGATAATATTAAAGTCGACCGCTTAAACCCAAGCATCCCACACAGCGCCCATATTATAGAAGCCAAGGTATTACCTGATTTTACGTTTAAGGACTTTACCAGACTCTTTTAAGATAATACGCTACGGCCTTTGTTTTAAAAGAATACCTTCCTCACCGATTTGGAGTAATAATGGAAAACTTTGACCTTAAGAACATCGACCTTCATAAGATATTTGAACAAGGCCAAGGCCTTATGTTTGAATATTCTCTAAAAATTATTGCTGCACTCGCAATTTACATCATTGGCCGCTTACTCGCTAAGTTGATTGCCAAAGGTATTTTGAAAGCATTAAAGATTCGTAATATCGACGATACCGTTGCTAGCTTTATTCATAACCTATCTTACGGCGCGCTTTATGTTTTCGTTATCATTGCTGCACTAAGTCAGTTAGGCATTCAAACAGCGTCTTTTATTACCGTTATTGGTGCAGCAGGCTTGGCCATTGGCTTGGCATTGCAAGGGTCATTATCTAACTTTGCATCAGGCGTATTAATGATCATATTCCGTCCGTTCAAAATAGGTGACTATGTTGAAGCTGGTGGTAAATCAGGCACAGTAGAAGATATTCAGATTTTCTGCACTCGACTCAAAACTCCTGATAACAAAGTCGTGATCATTCCGAACTCTTCCATCATGGACGACAGTATTGTTAACTACTCTACAAAGGAAATGCGTCGTGTTGATCTAAAAATCGGCGTAAGCTACGACGCTTACCTACCGGATGTTACCGCATTATTAAAGAAAACCGTTGAAGCGAACGCTAAGGTTTTACATGCAGAAGGATACAAAATTGCCGTATTAGAACTAGGCGACTCTTCGGTTAACTTTGTTGTGCGTACTTGGGCAAAAACACCTGAATATTGGGATGTTTATTTTGAGCTTACTGAAAGCATCAAACTTGCTCTTGATGAAAACAATATCGGTATTCCATATCCTCAAATGGATGTGCACATGCAGAAATAATGCTGCTTTGTATCTAAAGTAGACAGTACCTAAAAAGCCCTAGCAGCTTCTCTAATGAATCTGCTAGGGCTTTTTTGTGTCTACTAATTTTAGAGTCCGTTATTAATTAGCTCTTCTTTCAACTATTCCTTTCAACTATTCCTTTCAACAATACCCATCATTTTGTAAGTCAGTACCGCGGCCGAGAACTCGTAACAATGAAAGCCTTCTATCGGAGCAAACTCGGTAACATCAAAACCAATAATATTACGCTGCTTAGCCACACACTCAAACAACGATAACGTTTGATACCAAGCCAAACCACCTGGAACCGGAGTACCTGTAGACGGGAATACCGAAGGGTCCATACCGTCGATGTCGAGAGTGAAGAAAACGTTCTTTGGGAAGTCTTCAGGCAAGTCAAAGCTGCAAACATTGTTTGGCACAAGCTCTTCAGCATCAAGATGATAAACTCCATGCTGCTTACGAATCTCAACCTCTTCTTGGCAGAAAGCACGAATGCCTAATTGAAACAGAGGAATACCTTCATCCACTACGCGCTTCATTACAGAGGCATGGCTGTAATGATTACCTTCATAGGCTTCACGTAAGTCAGCATGAGCGTCGATTTGCACTACGCCAAAGTCTTTGACGCCTGCGGCCAATAAGCCTTTGATAATACCGTAGGTAACCGTATGTTCGCCGCCTAAACCTATCGGAAAACCACCCGCTTCGACAATAGCCTGCGTATCACGCGCGATGTTATTCACAACGGTCTCTGCATCCCCTGTCATATCGACAGGTGGATGGGTGTAAATACCTTGATCGCTAGGGGTACTTTTACCGTCCCAAGTTTCTAACTGCCACGAGGCTTCTAAAATTTTGGCGGGGCCTAAGCCCGTACCGCCGCCATAAGAAACCGATTCTTCATAAGGAATAGGTAATATGTGAAAACGTGCATCTTCTTTCTTAGGATGCTCAAATTCAGAACCTAAAAAAATGGGATAGCCTGGCGCGGCTAACTGATCAAATTCTTCCATTGTGTTTCTCTTTTAGTCTCTAGAGTAAGAGATTTAATAACGTTTAAAATGCCCAATGAATGAGCCGATTAACTATCAGCCAATTCTGGCTTCAGTTTGAGTATTTGCTTTTTAGCAAAATGATTCACAGCCAAAAATATAAGAAAATGGAGAGGTATTACTATCGCCATTCCCATCAATAAATAATTTAGCGGTATTTCGTTCAACATCACCGTTGGTATGGCAAGTAAAGTAGTCCCAATAATGTCACCTGCTAAGGCAGCAAATATCAACTTCCACTTTTCATTACCCGCAATAATTCTTCCATTTTTATCTGAATAGGAATAAAAGCACCAAAATGCAATAGCAAACAAAATAGGTGTATTCGCATGACTTGCGCTCTCGACCTCAAAAACCCCCGCTACAATTCCTACTGCTGCCATAAGCAATGTATAAACAACTGTAAACCTAGTAAAAAAACTTAAAATGCTCATTATTATCTCTATGAAATTAATACTTTATAATTGGACAGAGTCTTTCCTGCCAATTAATATTAAACCGATGATTACTTTTGTGTATTTCTATAAACCGACAACTCGGTTAAAAGCCAATCCTGACTTTTAACGGATGAATTACCAGCACAGTGTATTTTATAATATTTACCGGACATTTTACTCTTTGTCGCGGAATATTTAATGAAGTCTTCCGTTGTCTCGATGTCGTCTAAATAATACGCATATTTCTTATTTATGTGCTCAACCGCTTCTTTACCACTATGCATTGTGCCATTGCGTTCATATTGACAGTCTGTTGATGCTACAAAGTTTAAAAGATGATTAATTTCATCTTCCGATGACGCAAAAACATTTAAAGATAATGCAGACAATAATATTAAAAATACGTTATTTAGGTTCATTCACGTTCTCCAGTAGTGCTAAGCATCAAGTGCATGCACGTTTATTTTTAGTCTCAATGTGCTGTTAGATTCAAATATTGGCACGACAACATCAAGAACTAAATTTGTGTTCATAAGATATTCAACTCTTTTTGCTGAAGAATTATCAGAAACTGATCGCAAAAATTATTTCGGGGTATGTTGTAGAACAATCAACGAATTCATTACAGTCCACATATTTTTCATGAACGATACCGCCACCAATATAAACATCATCACTTGAATTTAAATAAGCACCCGCTCGATAACCGTATGAGTTTTGATCGTCCATACTCATGCCCTCGTAATCGCCGTAAAATGTGCGGCGATAAAATATGCCTAAGTAAGGACTGATCGTTTGTGGTTGAGTAAAAACATACGTTATTTTAGGCGTGACTTTTGTTATCGAAGGCTCACCAGAAAACCAGTACTGTGCATCAATACCAATTTCTAAGCCGTTAATCACGTAATAACCCGCGCCAAAGCCCAAAATCATATAGTCATCGTCGAAAGCGCTGCCCGAGCCCACGACAACCCCCACACTGGCAGAATCTTTTGAGAATGCAGCACTCAGTCCACCAGTACCGACGCTCGCTGCGGTCACTGTATGATTCAGACTAAGAAGCATTAATAAAGTAGCTAACTTATTCATTATTTTCATATCACATCCTCAGGTTTGGTTTTTATTCGTCTTTATGCTGCGTTTATTCGTCTCCTATTCAGAATCTGATTCTGAATAGCCCGACCAAATATCGGTATTAATCGACGACTTGCTTTTAAGATTTTTCTTGGCTTTTTTCTTGCCGCTACTTTTACCGCTACCGGCAGGTGGCGCCATTGGTTTGTCTTCAGCATAAGAGGGATCGATGAGCGATTCATCCACTTCAAAGCCTGTAACTTCTTCACGTTCCAGCCAGATTTTGTTCTTCTTTTCGATGATTTTGAAATGATGATAATCTTCATAATCAATCAGCGATAACGCCAAGCCCACTTCACCAGCACGACCACTTCGGCCAATACGGTGCATGTAGTCGGATGGACTTCTGGGTAAATCAAAGTTGATGACTACTGGCAATTTTTCGATGTCTAAACCACGAGCGGCAATGTCAGTTGCAATCAATACTTCAATATCTCCGCTTTTAAAGCCTTCAAGCACACGACTACGTGCGCCCTGGCCTTTATCGCCGTGAAACACTTCAGCGGTAATGTCATGCTTGGAAAGCTTATAGGCTAAATGCTCACAGCCGTTTTTAGAGTTAACGAAAACAAGGGCTTGTCGCCATTCATGTTTCTTAATTAGATTTGCTAATACGGCCGTTTTTTCGCCTTTGTTAACGGTAAAAACACGCTGTACTAACGTGCTGGCGTCCGCACTTTGTACTTGTATTTCAACAGGGTCGTTCAGCAACTCAGCCGTTAATGCTTTTACTTGCTCAGGAAATGTCGCTGAGAAGAGTAAGATTTGCTTTGGCTTTCGCCCTGATTTATTAGGCATAAGCGCTAATAGCGCCGATAGCTCTTCTGCAAAGCCTAGGCTCAACATACGATCGGCTTCATCAAGCACCAAGGTTTTAATCATATCGAGCTTAATGGCATTACTTGAAATCAAATCGAGTAATCGACCTGGAGTCGCCACTAAAATATCAGTACCACCGCGTAATGCCTGCATCTGAGTATTGACCGATACACCACCAAACACGGCAACCGTTTTGATTGCGCCGTTAAAGTGCACGGCATAAGATCGAATACTGTCAGCAACCTGTTTGGCTAGCTCACGAGTAGGCACCAAGACCAGACCCGTCGCATAATTACCTTCTCTATTTTTGCTTCCTGATGATTTTTCAGCATGCAGCTGCTGCAATAGAGGTAAAGCAAAAGTGGCTGTTTTACCAGAACCGGTATTTGCCCCTGCAATAAGGTCACGCCCCGCTAATACACTTGGGATAGCTTGCGCTTGAATAGGCGTTGGCTGCTGATATTCCAGCTCAGTTAAGCGCGCTAATAAAGGCGGAATAAGACCCAATTCCTCAAAAGAGGTGGTGACATTAACTGGCGGTATGACGTCGGTTGTTGCAGTAGACATTAATTATGGGGCTCAAAGCTAAAATAATAGCCGCTATTTTAGCGTATTTCTGCCTGATTAAGTTAGTAGAATTGATCACACCTGAGAAGCTTATTACAAGAGTCGTATTGCAGAAAGGTGTGACTGGCTGAATCGCCTATCGTTATAGCGATCGCAACCCAACATGAGTATTTTCAGTATTCAATCTGCAACCAGCTCCTCTGCAATTACCTTCAACATAAATGTCTCCCTCACAATCGAAAGCCCCTTTTTATTACTATTAGCAATCACAGCTTCGTTATGAGCAATTGCCTCATAAATATTTATCCACAGCGGCTTCATCCCATTACTCACTTCATGAGACTCATACGCGGTATTACCCAGCACTTCATCAATTTCACACACATAGCAATGAGAGATCATGTAAATAATATCGGCATCGGCTTTATACCACGGACGATATTCATCATAGCGCGCAAAGGCTTTTACATTGCGCACACCCTGAGCACCTGTCTCTTCGCTTAATTCACGGATCAAGCCCGCGATTTCATCTTCGCCTTCATCAATACCACCACCGGGAAGGCTGTAATCGTGATACCGCTGTGTGTATAGCAATAAGATGTTATCGCCCTTAATCACAATACCACGAGCAGCGTGACGCTCAACAAGTTTGAGTTCACTGGTCGGGGAAATGTCTGCTGGAGACACATCAGGGTGAAAAGCCGTTTTTAAAAGTCGCATATATACATACTTAAAGGCGCCGCCATTGTTTTTTTATTCCTATTGTTCCATTTGCCTAAACGTCAAATTAATTCTAGGCATCTGTATTTTCTTTGTGGTTGGAACATTATGCAACCAATGGCTCTGCGTTTCGCCTTTCATTTCGATTAGGTCACCAGATTCGAGTTCAAACACAAGACGCTCTTTTGTTTTTTTATGCTTAAACGCAAACTTTCGCACAGCCCCTAAACTTAAAGAAGCAATCGAACCTTTCGCCTTTAACGCACGTTCATCATCACTGTGCCAAGCCATACCTTCATCACCTGTGTGATAAAGATTCAATAAACAAGAATTATAAGACTGCTGTGTCTTAGCCTCTACTTTTTCTTTAAGGGCTAACAAATGAGGCGTCCACCTCAAGGCCGTGCGATGAATGTTAGAATACGTGTATTGATAAGGTTCATCGGCATACCATGCAACTTTTCGTTTCGTTACTATGTGCTTACCAAAAATAATGGCTTCATCATTTTTCCAAGCAATCTGCTTTAATAATAATTCATAATACTGCAGCGCATCACCCTGACTGAAAATACGCCGCCAATAATGAACCTCACCATCATAAGGCAGTTGGTTGATACTAGGTTCCATCAGGTCTTGAAATAAAGGCATACTTAATCTCGAGTGAAGTAATCTCTTTTATTTATTCATCAGCATATTGCTTAGCTGCTTCCCAGCCGATGATTGCTTTCTTGCGAATTGGATTCCAACGATAGCCCCCAATATTACCCGAAGATTGAATAACACGATGACAAGGAATTAAGAAAGCAATAGGATTACTGCCAATCGCAGTACCCACAGCACGCGACGCCGTTGGCTGAGTTATGCGACTCGCAATATTACCGTAAGTTACCAAGCCACCCTGCGGAATAGTTAACAACGCTTGCCACACCTTCAATTGAAAATCTGTTCCTTTCAAGTGCAGTTTAATCTTATTAAGTTGACTCCAGTCGTGTTG
>Ga0209305_1000709_pt1 | contig 23263 bp, 15 predicted proteins | sample COGITO_mtgs_1103_FD_184792 | JGI IMG/M metagenome (GOLD analysis project Ga0209305, IMG submission 184792) | Pelagic marine microbial communities from North Sea - COGITO_mtgs_110321 (SPAdes) (version 2) | ecosystem: Environmental > Aquatic > Marine > Epipelagic ...
AAGAAGAAGCAGGTAGACGAGTGGTTGAAGAACCAATCTCTGCCGGTGGAAATTGCCGCGATTTCGGCCGGGAGTGCCGTGCAAGGTACGCGCGAAAGAGATCTCTTTCTCTCGTTTCATCTCTCTTTCTGGCGGCGATGTTGATCAGATTGTCGTTAGAAAACCAACAACCTTTTCCGCGTTCTCTCTCTCTCTCTAACGCTCTCTCTCTCTCTCTTCTTTTGTGACGAACAAACAGGTGGCGTGCTCGGCTTCGTGCTCGGGACGGTGAACAAAAACCTCGCGGAACAAGCGGCGACGAACCCGGCGATGGCGAATCAACCGGCGATGTCCGGCGCCATGTCGGGACCGCCGCACGTGTTGGCGGTGAACTTAGCGGTATTTACCGCCGTCCAAGGCGGGTTGACGTGCTGGATTAAGAAGATGAACAAATTTTCAGAGATTGAAACCGGGATGTTGGCTATGTTTGGCGCCGGCGCGGCGCTGTCGGTGTCGTCGAGTTTGAGCGGGCAGAAGGCGGCGTTTGGAGGGCAGGACGCGGCGATACCGGAAGGGCCGATGCAGATTGCGCAAGAGGCGGTGAAATCGGGCGTTTTGTTTTCGCTCTTGAACGGGGCCTTTATGAAGATTGGTCAGTCGTTTTCTGGGAAGAATGAAAAGACGGACGTGTTTTATTCGCACGCGGTTGGGATGTTGACGGCGCTCGGGTTGGAGAAGTACGAGAAGAATTTTAAGAGAGGGTTGTTGACGGACGATTGTTTGCTTTTGTTGAACGATAACGCGTTGCAAGAGGTACGAATTCCGCCGGGACCGAGGTTGAAGATTTTAAATTACGTGGCTGGGATGCGCGTGGCGCAGCAACAGCAGCAACAGGCGATGAGTTTGGCCGTGAAACCGTAAAATGAAGAATCATATAAATTTAGTAAACGATGCGAATTGAAATAACAACAAGATATATATTAGAAACCAAACGCGAACGAGAGAGAGAGAGAGAGAGAACGCAGTAAAACAACAATAATACACAGTAACATTATTTTAGTATTGAGGATGATGATAGTACGATTTATATTAAGTAAGTAAGTACAAATTGGAAACACAGAGTTTTTTCGTCGTTTCACCATCTCGTCGAGCGAGCTTCTTGCAGAACCTTCTCGTCTCGAGCTTTTTTATATTATTTTCAATCAACTTTTTTTCGGAGGTGGTGGTAATAAAAGGAAGTACGCTTAACACTTCTTCAACTTGGGAAGCGTAAACTTGTGGCGTAAAGTGGACGTCGTCACGGAGGCTTCCGTGACTCTGCCGACTTGTTGGTCGGTGTTCGCCCATCGAAACTCTTCGTTCTTGGAGCCGTTGTACCCGACTCTTCGTAACCGTCTCTTTTCGAGTTCAACGCGCTCTTCGCGACGTTTCAACCCAGCACGCATCGCTTCAAAGAACATGAAGAATATGGCAGAGTTGATACCGTTCGAGAATGCACGAGGGCCGACACCAGTAAAGTACATGGGAAGTTTGCCCTTGATAAAGCCAGCCGGCGCTTCTTTCCATACGCCCACAATGGCGCCGCCAAAAGATGGTCTCGCAGCGGCGTTACACATCATGCGCGTCTTTACGACGTCCAAAGGCGTCGTCGCAGCAGCTGCGACGGATCCAGCGATCAAACCCATGGAGATGTCTGCAAAAGCATCGGCTTCATCGTCGTCTTTGTTGAAAAAGTTGCGATGCATCGTTCGCAAAGTTTCGTAAGCCGCAAATTTGACCGCCATGTCTGGGATGTCTTCGAGCAAAGTCGGCGCGTACCCCGTAAACAAACCTCTCCAGCCGGCAGCTTTCGTGATTGTCCCCGCGGCAGCAAAGACGTTCGGGTATACTCCAGCTTGCACGGATCGAATACAAACCGCGGCGGGTACTTTGACCAAGGAGGAACCCAAGGCGCCGATACCGCCAGCCACGAAAGCAGTCTTGGAGACGGAGTAGTCGGAATATCGTTCCAACAATTTCTTCGCGGCGCCGTAGAAAGCAAAGTAAGTGCCGATAGCAAGTCCAGCTCCACTCGCGGCACCGAACACGCCTTTATAAAGCACGGAAAACTCTTTGCCGACGGCTGAAGCGCCTCGAGCCAACGCGACGCGTTTGCTTCCGCCATTCGCCATGAAGGCGCTCCCGACGCCATATTTACCCGTGGATACCGCCTTAGCCGCTTTCTGCACCGCGGCAGCTTCCTGTGCAGCTTTCCCCTTGCCAGCTAACGCTTGCATGCGGACCTTGACGGTATCGAGTGGGTGAATCGTCGACTGCGACGCGGCACGAGCGCAACCGCCCGCGATAACGTCGTTCACCGGAATGACGTTTCGCAACGTAATTTTCGGCGGCGCCGAAGCCGGCGCTACCGAAGCTTCGACGTACCCAGACTCGGCAACTTTCGTCGCGGCGCCGCCTCCGGATGGTCGTTGTAATCTCGCCATTTTATTTTTTCCTTTTTTTTGTTTTGTTGTTGTTGTTGTTGTTGATTATATATATATGTAATAATATAGTAGTTTTTCTTCTAAAGTAGTAGTTGTTCGTTCTGTCGTCCAACTAGCGTCTTGAAGTGTTTGTGTGTTATAAACTTCTTCTTCTTTCTTGAAGTGTTTGTGTGTTATAAACTTCTTCTTCTTCGACCAGGATATGTATGTAGATTAGTAGTGATACAGCGATTTATATAGTAAGCGAGCCTCTGAAACTATTAAACTAAACGCGAACGTTAAGATTGTAGTTGCTGACGCGCTCGCCAATCGCCGTTGACTTCGAAAACTTCGAAGACACCACCTCCTCCAATAAACACCTCCCCAACGAAGATAAACTCAAGCCTATTCCCGTCCTCTTATCTGGTGGTTCCGGGTGTAAAGGTTGTAAGTTTTTGTCGTAAAGATTAAACTCTTCTTTTCTCCACAAATGTTCTTGCTTATGCGCCAGCGATTCCAAATAGAGATCTAAAACTCTGACTTGGATTTGAAATCTCGGTTGTTGTTGGAACGATTTGAGATTTCCAGTTTCTCGCTGGTAGTACTGTTGCGCGCTTAAATTCCAGACGGAGTTTGCGTCTCCCGGGACTAAAACGACGGACCAGAGAAGGACCTGTTGTTAAGATTGATCATTTTCGATGATGATGGTGATGAATCACGTGTCAGTCAGAATACAGCCGTCGCACAAAGGAAGAAGAAGTGAAAGAAAAAAGTCAACACTTTTGAATCCAATCTTTGAATTTTTGAACGTTTGAAAAGACTTGACGAGTGGCGATATTTGCTCTTCCCAGCGCATTCGAATGAATGAAAACAACGCGCGGAATCCGCCTCGAAAACGGTACTCGCGACCATCGCGCGTGGAAGAAAACGAGAAAATATCACTCGTCGACTGTCTCTCCAATCAATCGACGTCGTCTTTCGCGAATATGTGCGTACCTCTAACAGCGCTAAGAACAAAAGCGAATAAAAAACACAAACTCTTTTCGAGCGCAAGTGATTCAAGACAGACGAACACGTTATGATGTCGTTGTTCTTTTTGTTTACGCGCATGGTTGGATCGACATTTAAAGATGGATGTCGACTCGCAAACGGGTAAATAATTAGTCTCGCGTGCTACTTGTGCGCAAACGTTTGCGAATGGATATTCGTATGTATGTGTTTTCGTTGCGGACTTGCGCGGCGAAAACGATTTTGTGACGCTCGACGCTTCGTTTTTTCTCTCTCGTCTGTGTGGTACTTTTAGGCGGGTGTTTTTTGGTGCCTTGCTCTTTGAGTCAGTTTGGGCGGGAAAAACTGAATACTAATACTACTACTAATACTAATACTAATACTAATACTACGCTTTAGTCGTTCTGCTGCTATCTATTTTTGACTCCTCGTCGTCGTCGTAGTAGTAGTAGCAGCAGATGTACTACTGTTGCTCGTAATAAACGCGTCCAACTCTTCTCTGTCTACGGGCACGGCTCGACTCAAAACGTCCACTTCGCCTCGTACATTCAGGCACACCTCGTCCTCGACTCTCGCGCCGACGCCGCGGAGACTTTTCGGTAAAGTCGTATCGTTTGGGTCGAAATATAACCCCGGTTCGACGGAGAAACAGACGCCTTTTTCGATGGAAGTGGAGCCTGGGATTAAAGGCGTGTCGTGAGTGTCCATGCCGAGCCAATGGGAGACGGCGTGGGGGAAGTATTGGGCGTATTTGCCTTTGGAGAGGAGCGAGTTTTTGGTGATGGACTCGCCGCCGGTTTGAGACGGGAGCAAGTCGACGAGGACATCGCACGTCGCATCTACGCATGCAACGTGTAAATCGTGTAACGAAACCGGTGTTTGTGAGCGAATATCGCGCTCTAATTTCGCGAGTACCGCAGCTCTCACGTCGCACACGCGATCGTACACTGCTTTTTGGTAGTCGTTGACGAACGAAGCCGTTTCCGAGCCTCCCGCCCACACTCTCGTGATATCCGAGACGTAACCGTTCATTTCACACCCCGCATCCATCAAACACAAATCGTTCGGGTGAACAATTCTATCGTTTTGGTAGTAGTGGACAATAGTTGCACGATTTGAAGCCCCCATGACGGTTGGAAACGCCAATCGATCGGCGCCGAGCGATTTGACCGTATACTCGTGCACGTTCATTAAATCCCTCTCCGTGACCACCTCGTTCGTTCTCGACCTTCTCATGGCCGCTACTATACCTTCTAAATTTGCGCTCGCCGATTTTTGCAACAATATCAACTCGCTCTCCGATTTTCTCCACCTCAACGCTTGCGATTTTGCTTTCAACGCTTGCGTAGGGAACGCGCCGTCGGTGACTACTTTCAACACTTGATTCCCATGCGCAGTCGTCGCAAACCGCTCTTTATCCATAAAAACCTTTCTCGCTGTTGATAAACCACCACTTAAAAACGATGAAGACGACGACGACGACGACTTCAAAACTTTCCTCAAGTATTCTTCCATGCTTTCAATCGCGACCGATTCGTCGCACCCGAAAAACGTCTCCGCCACCTCCGGGTGCGCTCTCCAACCGTTCCAAATCTCATCTCGTTTATCGTACCGTCTCGTAAACAAAACGTATCTCAACGGTGCGTCTTCTCTGTCTTTTATAATCATCGCCGCCGAGTGTGGTTGCATCATCCCGGTAAAATACATAAAATCGGAATCTTGTCGATAACTCGCGTGCGGTATGACTGTGTTCGGGTAATAGGAGACGTCTCCGCTGAGTAAAATCGCGACGGCATTTTCCGGTAAAAGTTTCCCTAACCTGGTTCGTCTGGACGCGTATTCACTTTTCGAGATTCCAGGGGTTAAGTCATCATCCCCACTGAACAAGTGCGGGTGCGTTTGGAACGTCGGTTGGCCGATGTGGTTGATGATGTCGCTTTTGAGCGACGACGCATCGTATCTGTTTTCACCCCGGGAAGAAGAAGAAGAAGAAGAAGGAACCGCTGGCTCCACGTGCGCCGCCGCGGAGGAGGACGAGGAAGAGGACGAGAAGAGAGGAGAAGATTCCGAGGAGGTGGACGCGAAACGAGAGCGCAACGCGCGGCGGAGGACGCGAGCACTGGACATGTCTTTAGAATTCGTTTTCACGAATGAATTTATGGGGAAAAGGAGAGTTGGATTTCACGAACAATTCGCTCTCGTTATGCGCGGCTATCTATAAAGACAAAGCTATACTCTAACGACTAAAGACGCAAATTACCGCCCGCACAAATACATGAACTACCAATTTTCAGGCACGAAGATTTTCCTCGCGCTTTCTAGCACCCCGAAAAACGCGCCACCGCCTAAGGAGATCCACAGGACTCGAGGACTGGCGCCTCGGAACAACGCCTTGGCGCCTTCCTCTCTGACGATTCTCGTGCCGCAATCCACGACGCCTTTGAGCGGGCTGATCGTGCACGTATCCGTCATCAACCTGGTTTTGATGACGTCTAACGGCGTGGTGACGAATCCAGTGATGCCCCCTGCGGTGGCGCCTAAAATTGTCGCCTCCGCGCGACTGACTTCGCTCGGCGTCCGTCCTCGCCACTTGGCGTAGGAAATCTTCGCCTCTTCGTATAAACTAAATTCGATGGCATCGAACGGTAAATCCCGAATTAAAAACGACCCGTATCCGACAAACAACCCGGTGATACCGCTTGCCCGTAAAATCCCTCCTAAACTTTGCACTTTATTCCCAGTTTGCGCTCTCGTCTTGATCACTTCCGTCGGCACTCTCACGATACTCGACGCCAAACACCCGGTCGCGCCGGCGGCGAACATCGCCGCGTAATTTTGCTCCGGCGGTAACGTTCGCTCTAAATATCGCTTCGTAGGTTCGTACGCGAGGAAAAACAAGGCCGTGGCTGGCACGCACCCGGCGATGTTCTTCGATAATCCGTTGAACACGCCTTTGAAGAGATTCGCGTTGCCTCCTCCTCCTCCTCCTCCTCCTCGAGCGGCTTGCAAACGCGTTTTGATGGTATCCAAAGGGTAGAACAAAGTTTCCACGAATACGCCGGCGCAGACGCCGGAAACGGTTAAACCGAGCAGCGTTACGCCGGAAACGGTTAAACCGAGCAGCGTTCTCGCTGGGAGCGTTTTCTTCGATTGATGATGATTCGTATCGCGAGGCGTTTCTGTCGTCGTCGTTACCGTCGTCGCCTTGTTGTTCTTCGTTTCGTTCCCCGCGCTGGAATCGGATTTGTTCGACGAAGAAGAAGAAGAAGACGCGAGCGCGGAGGAACGCGCTCGAGCTTCCGACGACGCAAAATCGCTACCAGTAGTACTGTTATTACTACTACTACCACCACTCGCGGTCGTGTTTTGTTCCATCCTCTCTCTCTCTCTCTTTCAGAGAGCAAAAGTGAACTGCTTTTCCCCAAAGTGAAGTGCTCTTAAAAGAGAGAGAAACTATATGATAAATGAGGACGAAGACATCCGAAGCGACTCGATCGTGATGCTCGGCGAAAGCTTAAAGGACGAAACGCCTTTGCTCGACGTGGCGACGGCGATCGAAAGTGCGGTGTTTCACAACGTCAGTGAAGTTCAGTATAAATCTAAAATCCGATTCTTGTGTGCAAATTTTAAGCGGAACGAAAGCGTGCAAAAGGACGTACTTTCTGGAAGGATACAGCCATACGATGTGCTCCAAATGCACGACGAGGAATTCATGACGGACGAGATGAAAACGAAAGTCGAGCAAATGCGAGTAAAAATGGATAAACGAAAGGAACGGGCGGTGTTTGCGGATGGCATCGAGAGCGAGAGTTATACCTGTCCAGAGTGTAAAGGGCGAAAGACGAAGTTTATACACCTGAGCGACGCGAGGGACGTGAGGAAAGCGGAGACGTGGGGGAACGCTGATGCTGAGAGCAAGGTTTTAGTCGTGTGCATGGAGTGTAAAAACGAGTGGGTGTGTAGTATATTGTAGAGAGAGGGCGGAATATTGTATGTCTAGTAGTATTTAGTCTAGTTGCGTACTATTTACACAAGGTGACGAAATCGTAACCGACGATGAATTTCCCGTCTCTCCGAATCGTCCATCGCATGGCGTCGTCCCAAACGGTCGCGTTTTCCGGTTTGTTTCCGTCTAAGGCTTTCTTCATGAGCTTTTGCCAGAACGCGTCGGCGTCGAGTTTACCGTCGTTTCCGCTCTTCTTTAAGAGTTTCTTGGCGAGCGAAGACCAAGGCGCTTTTTTTGCTTTCCTCTCGTCCTCGTCGTCTTCGGGGACGACGTCGTGGTCGAGCGCGACTTTTGTGCCTTCGAAATCGTGACCGACTTCTTTCCCAGAGCTGCTGAGTCCGAGACCTCTGTGCGAGGATTTCGTCGTCGCGGTGAGGTGCGCCCGTTCGAAGAGTTCGATTTGCTCGTCTTCGGTAAAGCCGAGTTTGTCTTTGTTTTCGTTCATCGCGTCGTTATTACCTGTCGCGTTATACCCGTCGCTGTCTTTCCCGCATCCTTCTTGACAAAACCCAAACGCATGTCCCCACCAATCTCTCGGTTTCGGAGGAAACGTAAACTTTGTCGTCATCATTTCGTCCGAAGGCGAACCTTCTTTGTCGCTCTTTTTACTACCATCACTCTTTTTATTCTTCTTCTCCTTCTTCGACGATTTCTTCTTTTTCCTCTTTCCATCGTCGTCGTCGTCATCTTTCTTCCTAATATCGTCATCATCTACTTTTTTTCTATCGTTGCTCGCATCGCTATCTTTCCTATCGTCGTCTGAATCGTGATTCGCTCTCACTTCTTCCAAGCCGCCAAACGCTCCGCCGCCTAAAATCGCGTTCAAATCGTCGTAGCTATACTCCCGCATTTTCTCCCGCTCTCGTTTATGATATCTCCCCGCGTGTCCAACCGCACTCCTCGGTCGTTCCGGAACGTCTTCTTCTGCTTTCTCCTCCTCCTCTTTCTTCCGCTTCTTCTTCTTTTCCTTCTTGTCTTTCTTTTTGTCTCCTCCTCCTCCTTTACTCCCATCCTCGTCATCCTCGTCAAAGTCTTCTTTCTTCGTGTAATCTTCCAGTCCTTTCAAAACGGCATCAAAATTCTTCGCGTTCCTGGTCCAATCCGCGCCGACGACGCCGGTGGTATCTCTCCTGTCCGTCCCTAACCCGCTGTTGTGTTCTCGTCTCGACGCGTGTAAATGTTTCTTCAATCCGCTCTTGTTCGGGCCTAAACCGGTACCTTCTCGCCAGCCTTGCTTTTTGAGGATGCGCATGCCGAACGAGTGGACGTCTATGCCTTGGTATTTTTGATTCTCGATAGATACGGTGGTGGTGGGGGTGGTGGCAGCGGTGGCGGCGGCGGCGTTCGAGAATCCCATTTTGGTTTCTCCCGTTCTGGGGGCGGCGGATTGGAGAAAAGAGAGAGAGAGAGTTGCGACTGAAACCAATACTAAATTCCTTCGCGCGAGGAGGAGAGCGCACAAAACCGCGACTTCCTCGAGCGAGAAAACTTCGAGCGAGTGTCTGTCTGCGATGAAACCTTTTTCCGCCCAAGAAAGGTCCGCGAGTGTTTGCCTTTTTTTATGTCGTGCTTTTCCAAAAAGGAAAGCATTCGTTCTAAAATTCGTCTATGCGGCTATAAAATACTATCGACGTTTCTCTATTAAAATCTCTCGACTTTGTCTCACGAAAAGAGCGCTCTGAGCTTTGCCTCTGCGTGCAACTCTTCGCTTAGCTTTTCTGTAAAGTCTTGGACGGCGTCTGCGTGTAATCGCGGCTTTTTCTTTGGCATCGCGAAGGATCGCTCGAAGGCGTCCGCGGCGGCGACTTCGGCGCGAACCAGATTCCGAAGCGCGTTTTCTTCGGCGGTTTCTCGATTATCTTCGTCGCGCTCGTCGATGAGAGTATTGTCGTCGTCGTCGTCGTCGTCGTCGTCGTGATGATGGTTATTGATTATGTGAGGAAATCTTTCTTCTTCTTCGATTTCGCCAGCAGTTGTGGGGAAGTGCAAAGAGATTGACGGATATCCAGCCGACCGCGTTGGAGATAAATACGAGAGAGGACTTTGCCTACGTTTCTTCATAGTACTCCTTCCAATTTCGTTCGTACGTTTCTTACTACTCAAGGAAAGCAACGAGTGCGTATACGCGTCGTCTCGGACGTACGCTTTCACATCAGACGTGCTCGCGTGCAAAGTGAGCGCTCGCGATTCACACAGCGAAAGCGCCGTTCGCACGCAATCAAATCCAGCGCGTTGGAGATGTCGTCTCGCGGCGCCGATGAATTCCGAGTCTTCCAACACTGAAACGTATCGAGATAAGGTTTCAAAAAAGTTTTTGTTGTTTTCCGACGAATCCACCGGCGGTCGCGGAAGTTTTGCCCTTTCGAGTTGGTCGATCAAATACGGCACATCTTTACGCCAAAGCGGATCAGGGACATTCTCAAAGAATATTCTCTTCTCTTCGTTCGCGTACGCGCCCGATAACTCGACGTACGGCCAGAAATCGTTATCTTCCTCGCACGCCTCTCGAATTTTTCTCTTCACGTTATCGATGGCTTCGTTGAAACAATCGACGACGATTTTGAAGTCCGTCAAGGAGGGAGGATTCTCCCCAGCGTCTCGTGCGTTTGAAGAATCTGCCAATACTTTTCGTTCGAAATCGGTCGCGACGGGGGCAAATTCGTGTTCGAGCACTTCCGCGAGCGACGTTTCCACGCGATTTGGAATACCGGTGAACGCCTTTCCGCATCTTTTGATCTGGTTCTCGAGTTCGCGATTGATTTTTTCAATGAACGCGGCGTCTTTCTTCTCCATCGTAGATTCCTCTCCTCCGGACGCCGCCGCCGAGGAAAAGCGCGCCAACGCATCGTCCACGCGCATAATCAACGCTGACGATGGAACTCCCGCCTCTCTGAACGCTTTTTCGATCAATTTCTTAGATGAACTTGTGCTGTGATCTTTACTTGACGCAGCGATGACTAAAAGTGGTGCATTTCCACGCTTTGTCACGGCGGCGAAACGTTTCAATCGATGCACTTCGTTTCTCGAAATTTCCTTCATTTTCGTTCGCGGATTTTCGTATAAAGACGAGCAATCGAGAACAAAGCAGCCGGCGGAGAGACCGGCGACTTGTTCCTCGTACTTTTGCTCTTCCATTTCTTCGTCTTGTTGCGAACGTGGCGTCCATGATTTACCCGGAATGTCTCTGATAATTATCCAGTGAAACGGCTCTCGCATTGAAAGCTTTGACGCGTACGACGCTAGAACTGTGCCTTCTTCTTCGCTACTTTTGTTCGTTGCCGCCGCGCTTTTGGATAATTTTGCGCGCAACCAAGCCGCGACGGCAACAGCATTTGGTGATCTCGTACCTCTGTGTACAGAAGGAGGTTCGTATTCCGCACCACTACACAGAACTAATTTCCAAATGCGCGTCTGTCTCGCTTCTCCTTTTCCGGGTGCGGCAAACGCGCGAGTGGATTCTAAAATTTTCGGCACATCGAGCGGTCTCGCGAACGAGGAAGAGACGTCAACGAGCGTCGTCGTTTGTATTGCGAGCGCGCGAAAGTACGCTCCATCTTTTTCTTCTCTCTTGCTTCTTGTTTCCGTCGGTATCGACGACTCAACGTTTCTTTTCTTGAGCAAGTTACGCAGATCGTCGTTCGCCGGAGCTTGCTGCTTCTGTTGAGTGTAAAAGGTTGGAGAGGCAAACGTCGAAGGTGACGATGACATCATGGACAAGGCTTTCTCTTTCCTCCTCGTCGCGATTCTCTCGTCTTTTCTTGTTCGCCAACGCCACAAGAACAGTTGTAAAATCGCTTTTCGATTCTTCCGAAATCGGCGCAATCGAATCGCTTCCAATCGTTCTCTCTCTTTGCGTTCTTCCTCGGCTTTCCTTCGCGCCAGTTCAGCTTGACGTCTTGCCTCTTCGCGCCTCTTCCGTTCTTCTTCTAAACGTAACTGTTCAGCTCTTTCAGCTTCCAGACGTATTCGTTCCTTCTCTTGACGCTCGCGCTCCAGCTTTTCTCGATACTCGCGTTCAAGCTTTTCTTCGCGCTCCCGAATCTCTTCCTCGCGTTTCTTCGCCGCTGCTTCCTTCTCGGCGCGCTCTTTCTCAGCTCGCTCCTTTTCGAGATGAATGCGCTCTTCTTCTTGTTTTCGTCTCAATTGTGCTTCTTTTTCTTTGCGTTCTTTTTCTATGCGTTCTTTTTCTTTGCGTTCTGCTTCAGCCTTTGCGCGAGCTTCTTCTTCGCGCTTCGTTGCCTCGAGCGCCAGGCGGGCTTCCTCTGCCTTCTTCGCTTCAATTGCAGCTTTCGCGCGTTTTTGTTCCGCTTCGACTCTTTGGATCTTCTCTCGCAGTTCTTGCGCTTCTTTTTGTTTCTTTGTAAGCTCGGGAAATTGTTGTTGCTGCTGCTGCTGCTGTAACTGCTGCTGCTGCTGCTGTAACTGCTGCTGTTGCCCAACCGGCAGTTGCTCCGTAACCTTACCTTCCGAAGCAATTTCATCGTGTCTAACGATAAACTGTCGATATTTGTGATTGATATTCGTTCTCACGAGGGGCGACTTTTTCGTCTCGAAATCTTCGCTTGGATGCGAAAACGTCGTTGTGCGAAACTCGACACACTTCCCGTCCTCTCGATGCAGAACAACGCTCAGACCGTGATGCAAACACAAGGCCTCCGTTTCCGTTTCGCTCGCACGGAAAATCCGCGCGAGCTCTTTGATTGGGAACGGACCTTTTGCCATGCTCTGGTTGAACCTTTCGAGCGTTTTAGAACGCATTTTGACGAAATACTTGTGCAGAACGCACTTTTGTACGTAATTTGCTTTCTCGACCAACTTGAAAAATTTCGCGCAGTTCACGTCGATGTACGCGCTTCTGCATTCTAAAGCAAAATTGACCAATGCGTGATTTAATATCGCATTTCTGGCCGATCTTAAATCGCCGAGCATTTCATGCGTGGACACGGAATATCTTCCGTGAGAGTCAATGCGCAACAACAGTTGCAACGCAAACATTTCAGCCTCGTGATCGAGCGGTAACGCTTGCTGCTTTGCGCGATGGTCATCGTATATGTGACGCAACGTCGTCAACGTCTTCGTGAGTTGCTCGACGTTCAAATGCGAATTGTGACCGTCAGGAGATATTGCCGTCGCTGCGTCCTCGCATAATTCGTGCTCAGAAATTATCGCGTAGCGGACCATCTGTTGCAAAGCGCTCGCGGCGAACGCGTCGTACATTTGCTGCAAACTTAAATCTTGTCGAACAGAGCGCAAACGATCCCAAAGAAACTTTGATTTTACGACAAACGCTTCGGGTCTTTCATCGAGAATACGCCACAGATGCGTCATTGTTTTCGCCAAACCAAATTTAGTTCTCACCATGTCTGGTTGTACGCCGTCTACAATGCGCGTGTACTTTTTGCAACACAAACCGACGGACGTTTTATTTCTATTCGATCCATCCACGCGCTCGAAAAGTTCCAAGTCGCCTTCTTCGCTCCGTCGTTGAAGCTCGGATGTTGGACACATTTCGTTACACGTGCCCGTGATGTGCCTTTCAGACGTCGCTTTGTGTAAGTCATCCCCGAAATCGTCAATCGCGGAAGCCGTCATCTTCATCTGTTGCTTTGGAGGTGGCGTTTTCCCAAAAAGAGACGATCCTTGCATGCCGCCACCGAAAGGTGCAGTCTTCGGTAAGGGAGGTGCGGATGCTTTTGTGCCTCCGCCGCTAAGGAAAGGGGAAAATGAAGGCGTTGCAGTAGCAGCCGGTGCTATTCCAGTAGCAGCAAGACCACCACCACCACCACCAATCTGTGTCCGGGGCGTTGGAATTTTCAATCCCGACGCCGTCGTTTTCACGTCGTTAAAGCTTCCGCCACCCATTAATCCTCCTCCGAAAGTGGATTGGTTCTGTGTTTGCGCTTCCTTCTTCTCTCCTCCTAGTTTCGTAGCGGCTGCGTTTCCACCACCGAATGGTGTCGACAAAGACGGAGCGAACGGAGACGGCATTGCCGTCGCGGGAGCAAATGGAGACGCGTTCACGTTCAAATTTTGCTGAGCCAGTTTCGACGCCGGCGCGCCAAAGAGTCCACTCGTATTCGCATTCGCACCTCCACTTCCGAACGGATTGCTGCTTGTATTAGCAGGAACAGATGACGGTATCGAGCTAAACGGCGATGGATTTGCGGCGAACGGCGAGTTATTGTTCGCAGTAGTCGTAGCAGGTCCGCTTCCTCCCCCAAATGTGGATCCAAGACCGCCGCTTCCACCACCAAAAGGCGTAGTACTAGCAGCGGCAGTAGTGGTAGTATTTCCAAACGGACTATTGGTGTTGTTATTCGCATTCTGCATATTCAACGATCCAAATCCGCCGGCTCCTCCTCCACCCGTCGTTCCAAACCCTCCTCCAAACGGAGACGCTGGCACCGCTCCCGCAGTCGTCGTCGTCGTCGCGACGGGAATACCGAAACCGGAACTCGCGCTTCCAAAACCAGTCGCGGTACCTCCACCGCCGCTACCACCAAAAGGACTGTTGTTCGCATTCACACTCGCAGAAGCCCCAAACGGAGACGACAAAGAAGGTGCATTAAATCCTCCGCCTATTCCTATTCCTATTCCTGGCTGCTGCTGCTGTTGTTGAGGTTGTTGATTGAAACCACCAAAAGGACTGCTGTTGAAACCTCCACCTCCCGCCGCCGTCGTCGTCGACGTCGTCGCGTTGTTCGTGTTGTTATTCGCGGGGGTCGTTGCGATCCCAAACGGAGAAGGAGCGTTCGCGTTCTGTTGTTGATTGTTTTGATTGAATCCACCGAATTGATTCCATTGCGAGTTGTTGTTATTACTAGTACTCGTATTGTTATTACTCGTATTATTATTCGTGTCAGTGCCTCCCCACATGATGCTGGTTTTTCACTCTCTCTCTCTCTATCTCTCGCGTCTCATCGTGGTGACGCGATTAAAGTCTCTCTCGTCGCTTTTGATGATGCGCGCTTTCTTTGCGCGCGTGAAAGTGCCGAAAAGAACTTCGCACTTTTCAAACCATTCCAACGGGGAAAAGTCTTCATTTTTTGAAAGCATCATCATCATCATCTTCATCAAAAGCGTGATGATGTCGTCCTTTCTTCATCAAAAGCGTGATGATGTCGTCCTTCTTTCTACCGACGACGACGACGAGGACGAGGATTACGATTAAGAGCACGAGAAAAACGACGACGACGAGGCAAAACGCGGGAGGAAGAGGAGGAAAAGGAGGATGGAAACAAGTGATTTTGGTGAAAGCTTCCTCCTCGTTCGGGGAAGAAGATGTCGATGGAATAAACAAAGACTCCTCCTCCTCCTCCTCCTCCTCCTCCTCCTCCTATCCGGCGTATTCGCGGACGCGCAATACGCGGATAAAGAGAACGGCACGTACGGCACACGGAATAAATATTTCCGAGACGCGAAGGAGAGACTGAAAAACTGCTTGAACGAGTTTAGCGAAAACGCGCACGCGCTCGCGTGCGTGATTAATTTGGGAGATTTGTACGACGGGTACAACGAGGATAGCGCCGAGAACTTATATTTCCGAGATGCGTCGAGTTGGTCCGAAGAGGTGAAAGCGAGGAACGTGAAAGAGTTTAACGAGATGGTTGAGATTACGGAGAAGAGTTTAACGAAAGATTTGAAACTGGTGTCGGTGCTCGGGAATCACGACATGGCGGTCACCAGAGAGGTGTTTAAACAGAAAATGAACTTCGGAGAGGATGATTATTATAAAGTAGAATTACCCCGGAATTGGGTTTTGCTTTGTTTAGATACCACCGATATGAATCCGAGGTATGTGGACGAGAACAGCGAGGCGTGGAAAGAAGGACACGCGTGGCTCGCGTCCAAGACGGAGGAGTTTAAGAAAAGAAACGCAAAGCCGTGGTCGGGTGGTATTGCGAGTGTACAATTTAATTGGTTGAAGGAGCAAGTCGACTTAGCCGAAAAGGAAGGGAAAAAAGTCATCGTGTGTTCGCACAACGCATTAGCGCCCGGTTCTGCGAGAGAAGGCATGGTCGCTTGGAACGCGGACGTGATTAGTAGTTATTTTGAATCCAAGTCGGAAACGGTGAAAGTCTGTGTAGCAGGTCACGACCACCCTGGGGGGTACATACAAAGAGGTAACGTGCATTATGTAACAATAGAGGCAATGTTAGAAGCTGACTGCGGAACGTCGTATGGGTACCTCGAAGTGTACGAGCACGAGTGCATCTTACGAGGCGTCGGCGCTTGTAAATCTCGAAGAATGCGCACTTCCGAATGGGGCAGGTTCACCGGCATCGCCAATTTCGGCATGTTAACTGGAGATATCGATGTTATTGATTCTAATGACCCGGAAGAGGAGAAATTAGCGGATTGGATAAACGACCAACTTCGGACGCCATCCTCCGCGTCGTCCTCCTCGGACGACTCGGACGACTTGATTATTAGACGATGATAGTATAATGTATAAAAAGGCGATAGACGATAGATAGTAAATGTATAATAAATGAATGTAATAAGTTTATAGAAATGTGTAATTGTATATGGTATTAAACGAGCAGGTGACGAGGAACAGAGACAATATTAATTTATTCGAAGATTTATTCGTCGGCCGGAATCGTACCACTCGTCCATTCCATCCACTTTGTCGAGTCTTTCCAGTCTGCGTATTGGAACGCATCTTGGTTTTGGAACGACGCCCCGGTGCCGTGCACCCCCATACCTTCCGCACCGTGAGAAAACTCTTCCTTGAAGTTACCCGGCAAGTTGCGTCTTCTCATGTTTTGATCCCATTGACGGTTCCACATGTTGTAGCCGCCTTTGAGACCGACGATGTTCACGTATCCCCACTCGTCGAGCAACTCCAACGCTTGAATCGCGCGGTCTCTGCTGTCAGAGCACGTGATGATAATCTTTGCCTCCTTGTCCGGAAACGTCTGTTCGATCTTCTCTTTGAACGATTCGTTCTTCGATTGCACGTACACCTTCGCCCCGACTTCCGAGTCGTACTTTCTCACCGCGTTAATCAACGGAATGCAATGAAATCGCACCCCAACTTCCTTGTTCTTTCTCGCGGTCGGAAAGTTCCCGACAAACTCAATCTCCGCGTCCGATCGAACGTCCAAAACATCGTAACCATCCGCCGCGAACAAGATCATCCCTTCCAAGTTCGACGCGATCCCTTTATCCGGGAACGCCGCGATGACTTCTTCCACGACTTCATCCGTAAATCCTTGCTCCGGGTACCGATACGGCGTCGCCAACGCTTTCGTTCGCACGGATTGCGCTCTTTTCGCGGACTTGTTCACCGAAGAAACGACGACAGCTTTCGTCGTCGTTTGCATTATCATTGCAGTTGTGGAGGACATTTTGATTAATAAGAATAAACAAAGTGTGTCGTTGGTGTGTCTTCTTTATGACGCGATTGGATGATCTTCAATCGCGTTTGGATAATCTTCTTCTTTCGTGCGCGGACCCACGTGGCAAACGACCAGAGATTTTTCAAGTCTTTATTAGGGTTTGACCCTAAATACTTTTTTAGAGAATTTTCGTCTCGTCTGTTTTGGACAAAAACTCTTTCGTCGTCGTCGTCAGAGGGAAAAAAAATGAGCGCGTTTCGTGTCCTTCTTCGAGCGCTGGCGAGGAGAGAACAACGACAACAACAACAACAACTGCTGTTCTCGTCGTCGTTTACATCGTCGTCGACGCTTCTTTCTCGCACACTTCTTCTCGGAGGAGGAGGAGGAGGAACTCCCGGCGTGGCGGTGACAAAAAAGAAAGCAGCTTTGTCGACGTTTTCGCGCGTTTCTTCTTCTTCTTTGTCTTCTTCTTCTTTTTCGAACAACAACTACGACGAGGAAAAGGAAGAGCACAGAAAAAGATTGATAAACAAAACGCTCTACCGCGCGAAACAGAGAGGGTTTCTCGAACTCGACGTGGTCGTCGGGGAGTGGGCCGAGAGAAACTTGAACGCGAAAACGACGAGCGATTCGTTTTTGACTCAATTCGCAAAAGTTTTGGAAGAGGAAAATCCAGATTTGTACTCGTATTTGACTGGACAAAGCGAAGCGCCGAAATATTTAAGAGAGGAAAACGAGGCGTATAAAGCGCTGAAAGCGCACGTGATGAAGTTTTTAGACGAGAAGAGCGACGAGAAGACGAGAGCAAAGTTTGGGAAGGAGTGGGTCAGGGGGTGGAACGACGGCTCTTCCGAGGGGGGCAACCAGTAGAGATTTAGTAGAGTCGTCGCGGCGTTCGAGAGATAGATAGATAGATAAAGAGATAGATGGATAGATCAATTAGATGTGTGTGTGCGCGCGCGCGTAGTCTTCTACACAGATGTATGTAATGAACGTATGTATTTGTATCGATTAAATCAAGCTATGAAAAAAGTCTTTCCTTGCATGTATGTATATTTACTAGAACAAAAAGCTTCGTGTGTGTATTAAGTGAAGCCAACCAACTTTTATTAATAAGCTCAACACCTCTCAATCACGTGATCAAATAAATATTGCTGTATATTATTTAATCTGAGGTGGTCTTGTTGTGCTTCGCGTCGTTCGGCGTGAAGACTTCGTCGCCGTTCTTGATCCAGACCCACCAGTAGGCCAAAGCGACCAAGAGGATCTCAACCGCTAAGACAATCAAACCGTACTGATACGTCTCCCAGTCGTCTCTGAAGACCGGGGCGAGAGTGAGGGAGAAGACAGTCATCAACTTGATCAAGATGTTCAAGGCCGGACCGGAGGTGTCCTTGAACGGATCGCCGACGGTGTCGCCAACGACGCACGCTTTGTGAGTGTCGGACTTTTTGCCGCCGTACACCTTTTCGTTTTCGATGTACTTCTTGCAGTTGTCCCAGGCGCCGCCGGCGTTGGACATCATGACGGCCAACATAAAGCCAGAGGCGATGGAACCCGCCAATAAACCGCCGAGGCACTTGGCACCAACCAATAAACCGATGGAGATCGGCGTGAAGACGGCGATGATACCCGGCAAGAGCATTTCGTTGATGGAGGATTTGGTGCACGATTCGACGCACGCCATGTGGTCGCACACAACGCCTTCCTTACCTTCCAACAAGCCCGGGATGGTGCGGAACTGGCGTTGGACTTCGACGATAATCGCGCCCGCAGCTTTTCTGACGGACAACATCGTCAAAGCGGCGAACAAGAATGGAAGCATCGCCCCGAGGATGATGCCAGACAAGACGTACGGGTCCGTGAGCAACATGTTCTCGGCGAGGCAGAACTTGCTTTCAACGCCTTCGCCGCATCCGAACGGAACGTTTTTAACGAACGCATTCATCATGGACAAGGCAGTCAAAACGGCGGAGCCGATGGCAAAACCCTTACCCGTGGCCGCGGTGGTGTTACCGAGCGCGTCCAATTTGTCGGTGCGTTCGCGAACGTAGTCCTCGACATCCGGAGACATTTCGGCGATACCACCGGCGTTGTCCGCAACCGGACCGTACGCATCAGTCGCGAGTGTGACGCCAAGCGTGGATAACATACCAACAGCGGAGATGGCGATGCCGTACAAGCCACCAATAACGAAGGTGGAAAGGATCGTCAAGACGATAACGATGGTCGGCGGGAAGACAGAGATCATACCAATGCCCAAACCTTGGATGATGACAGTCGCGGCACCACCGGCAGAACCGGCGTGCGTGATGGATCTAACCGGAGTGTACGCGTAAGACGTGCAGTATTCCGTGGCTTCGCCGACTAAGATACCCGCGATGAGACCGATGAGGACACACGCGAAGAACTTGTAGCCCAACTTGGAACCGTTGAACAAAATTTCGACGGAGATAATCGTAAAGACAATGACGAGGATAGAGGAAGAGTAAACGCCTCTGTGCAACGCGTGGAGCAATTCGGATTGGTCGGCGTCGTCCTTCGTGGAGACAGTCCAGAAACCAATAGTCGCAGCCAAGATACCGAAACCGGCGACCCAGAACGGCAACGCGATTTCAGCGTGAGAGCTCGCCAAGGAAGCGCAGGCAATAATGGAACCGACAAACGATTCGAACAAATCAGCACCCATACCGGCAACATCACCGACGTTGTCACCAACGTTATCGGCAACAGTGGCCGGGTTACGGGGATCATCTTCCGGGATGTCAGATTCAACTTTACCGACCAAATCGGCGCCGACGTCGGCAGCCTTGGTGTAAATACCCCCCGCGACTCTCGCAAAAAGAGCGATAGAAGAGGCGCCAAAGCCAAAGCCAGACAAGTATCTGATCGCATCTCTCATGTCCGGATCAAAGGTGCTACCATCCTCGGGAGCGTTGTCTTGACCCATGGAGAACGCGTAGAACAACACGACCAAACCGAGGATACCGAGCGCGACGACGTAAAAGCCCATAACGGCGCCGCCGGCAAAGGCAATCTTAAGCGCAGAGTTCAAGGACTCCTTGGCCGCTTGCATCGTCTTAACGTTCGTTTCCGTCGCAATCTTCATGCCCATCCAGCCGGCCAACGCGGACAAAGACGCGCCGGACAAGAAGCACACGGTAGTTTGCCACCCGCCCTTGTTGTCGGAGTAGTCCACCGGAGAACCCGATTGGCCTTCCAAAATGCCAACAATAAACGCCGCGCAGATAACCACAAACGGCAGTAAATACGTGTACTCAGTCTTCAAAAACGCAACAGCGCCTTCGGCGATTTGGTCCGCGATGAACAATTGCGGTCCTTCACCACGCGGGGCGGCTCGAACTTTCTTCATCAAAACTGTACATTTGTGGTAAAACAAAAGCGATTGATTGATTGATTGTTTACATCAACACGGAGGAGGAGAGACATTTTGGGGCCGAGCTCGAGTGCCTGCGCGTTTTGGTTCCGCACTTTTCGGGAAAAGCTCCTCTCGAACGCATCTCAGCGACCGAAATAAAAACCGAACTTCGATCGTCATCTCCCCTCACCGCCGGAAATGATACACGCAGAGAAAAGAGACCGGATTGAAAAAAAAAAATGAGAAATGAGAAATGCGCGCACCTCCAATCATCAACAGCGCCAAGATGCCGCCAAAGAACGGCACCGAGACGACGATCCCGGGAGAGATGTCTTTATCCGCATCAAAAACTGCCATCGTGAACTCGAGTTAAATTTCGCAACAACGAGAGGATGAGAGTTTATTTCTGACGTTTGATTTGATTCGCGCCGCCCGACGAAACCAAACCACACAGCCGGGAAAATTTTCAAAAAATATATATCTCGATTTCTCGCTCGGTTTGTGGGATCGAGTACCCTCCGAAGAAGCCCTGACAGGCCATACAAACGGGACCCCCGGGATTTGAAGAAGGAAGCAAAAGAGCGCAACTTTTTAACACAGAGACGAGAAAAGTTTTACACAACAACAGTTTGGGAGGAGCGGTTTCCGCCCTCCGTCGTGTAAGGGAGAAATACTTTATATACACACGCAGCACTTTTGAGTAAAGTGTGAGCAGCATATCGAGACGATGACGAGCCGAGGAGGCGCGGCGTCCACCTCTGCGTCTTCTTCTTCTTCGACGAGCGGCGATGGCAGCAACAGCCTCGCGTTGTCGTATCTCTCGCTCTTCGGGTGCGGGGTCGCGATTGGCGTTTCGGCGTCTCGAATTTTACTGTTACGACAACGACAACTTAGCGCTCGCCGCGCGTCGAAGAGAAGAGGCGAACAAGCCCCGTCGCGCGATGAGGATGAAGAGGAGGAGGAGGAGTGCCGTCGGAGGAGAACTTCCTCTCAAGCTTTATCCTCGGCTTCCTCGAAAACCTTATACGCGACGGACGATATCGTTCGCGAACATTTCACGCGAAACGTGCAGTTTTTCGGGCAACTCGGTCAAGAGCACATAGCGGACGCGTTCGTCGTCGTCGTCGGGTTAGGTGGCGTTGGTTCGCACTGCGCGAGCATGCTTTTACGCTCGGGGGTAAGGAAATTACGCGTGGTAGATTTTGACCAAGTGTCGTTGAGTTCGTTGAACAGACACGCGGTAGCGACGAGAGAGGACGTGGGGAAGCCGAAAGCGGAGGTGTTGAGGAAACACTTCGCGAAGATTTTTCCGGAGGCAGAGATTGAGGCATGCAACGCGATGTGCGAGAAGAAAAACGAAGAGATGGTGTTAGGGGAGTGGAAGAAGAACGAGACGGAGAATACGACGGAGGGTGATGAAAATGTAGCGCCTTCGTACGTGGTCGATTGCATCGATAACTGCGACACGAAAGTGGATTTGTTAGAGGCGTGTGCGCGAAGGAAGATACCGGTGGTGTCCTCCGGCGGCGCCGGATCGAAGTGCGATCCAACGCGATTGAAACTGTGTGATATTTCAAACGCGAATTTTGACCCGTTAATGCGTGCGATTAAGTATAATTTGCGGAAAAAGTATGGCATCAGTCACGGCGTGGATTGTCTCGTTTCCGTGGAGAAGCAAGTTCGAGAGTTGGTCACCGAAGTCGATTTGAAAGAAGGCGAAACGCTTCGCGATTATCAAGTCGTACCAAACTTTCGCGTGAGAACGATACCGGTTTTAGGTACCGTTCCGGCAATGTTTGGGTGCGCGTTGGCGTCTTTTGTTTTGTGTAAACTCTCGAAAACGGTCGAGCTATCGCCGGACGAAGGCAACGACGTGGATACGAAAATCGTCGCTTACCAGACGCAACTCGATCGATTGAAAGATCGAGAGGAAAGCAGAGGCTTGGGGAAGTGCGCGTTAGATGTAGATATCAATGATATCGCGTATTTGATAAAAGACGTGTGGCAACGTCGCGACGCGCGCGCCCTGGCGAAATCCGGCGATGATTTAGCGACGACGCCGTGGAAGGCGTTGAACAATCTCGAGTTTTGTCGCTGGGACGTGACGAAACCGTCGAGCATAGATAACTTAGTCTTGTTCGAAAGGAACGAGTGCGACGAGTGGGAAGAAGGCGGCGAGCACGCCATCCAGAGAGCGTTCCTGAAAGAACCAGAGTTAGTGCAAGTAGTAACGAAACGATTAAGAAGAGTCAAGTTAGAACACGAGATAAAAGTTGCAGATAAATAATTAGAATTTTTGTTGCACATTACAGTAAGCATATAGTCGCACAAATTACACTTCCGATTGCTGGTAGCCAGCGCCACTGAGGGAAAAGTCATCCGAGGGCCCGCCGCCTTTCTTCTTACTACTCCCTTGTCCTCTAATCCGCCCTTCCGGAACCGCTCCCGCGGGTTGCACGTGAGAAAAATCGTCTTGATATTCGCTCCCGGGCACGTACGTCCGGGACGACGAGTTCCCACCGGAACCCATCATCAACCCTTCGCTATCTGGATCCAAACACTCCCCTTCTAAATCATTCAACGCTCCTTTCATCCATAGCATTCCCCACAAACACACGCTCGCGACCCGAACCAAAAACGCGAGAAACTCCGGGAAGAGCGTCGTCCAGTTCAAGCTCGCGTACGACAACGTGTCGTAATACTGATCCTTCACGCCCGTTCGTCCACCCCAAATAGAACCGGTAAAGTTCAACAACCAAAGCAAATCCGTAATCGTCAACGCCAACAACACCGCGGCGTATATTTTCAACAATCTCGGCGTCTTCAACTCCAACGCCACGACGCCGTACAACGACACCGCGAGCGCGGAGGCGTGGATGATCCCGTACGTGAACGATAACGACCCCCACAAAGCCAAAACTATTTGCGCGTATAAACCTAATCTCGCAAATCGTATCATCGTTTTCGCGGTGATCCCGTTATCTTCCAAAGCGCGTACCGCGCGTTCGTTGAGCGCGTACACGTTGTCCATGATGATTTTGAAAGCGGAGAGAGAAAGAGAGAGAGAAAGAGAGAGAGGTCGGGG